>Ga0208849_1000640_pt1 | contig 30692 bp, 23 predicted proteins | sample NGESurdeep072012_10_FD_184470 | JGI IMG/M metagenome (GOLD analysis project Ga0208849, IMG submission 184470) | Arctic peat soil microbial communities from Barrow, Alaska - NGEE Surface sample 53-3 deep-072012 (SPAdes) | ecosystem: Environmental > Terrestrial > Soil > Wetlands > Peat ... | reverse complement strand
CGTAGAAGGCGCGGCGATCGTTACGTCCTCGTGACAGCCGCCGAGCGCGTCGCGTTTCTGCGTGACGAAATAGCTCGTCACAACGAGGCCTACTTCATCAAGGATGAACCGAGTATTCCCGACGCCGACTACGACGCGTTATCGAGAGAACTTCGCCAGTTAGAGGCAGATCATCCCGAACTACGTGACGCGAGCTCAGTATCGACGAAGGTCGGCGCGTCGAGTTCGAATCTCTTCAAAGAGGTGCGCCACAGCGACGCGATGCTGAGCCTCGACAACGTCTTTGACGTCGAGGAACTTCGTGCGTGGAGTGATCGCGTCGCCAAGAGTCTCCAGCTCGATCCAGCACTCATCAGTTTCGTGGTTGAGCCCAAAATTGACGGTTTAGCGCTCTCCATTACCTACGTGGACGGAAAACTCTTTCAGGCCGCGACGCGAGGAGACGGTCGGGTGGGCGAGGACGTCACCGAGAACGTACGCACAATTCGAAACGTCCCCAAATCGCTCGAGGGCATGAAGCGTGGTCGCGTCGAAGTGCGCGGAGAGGTTTTTCTCGCGAGAGACGACTTCGAAGAGATGAATCGTCAACAGCGAGAAGCTGGCCTCAAGGAGTTTGCCAATCCTCGCAACGCGGCGGCGGGAAGTTTGCGCCAAAAAGATCCGAACGCCACGGCCAAGCGTCCGCTGTCGTTTCTCACCTACCAACTCGTCGATCTCGAGGGTACGCCATCGTTCACGTTGTACCACGACACCCTTCGCCAGCTTGGCGACTGGGGCTTTCTCACCGCGAGTGAGTCGCGCCTCGAAGTTGGCGCCGAGGCGATGATCGGCGCCAGTAATTGGTTCGAAGAGCATCGACATGATCTTCGTTACGACATCGACGGCGTGGTCATCAAGATTGACGACCTCGCCGAGCGCGAACAGTTGGGATTTACCAGTCGCGCGCCGCGGTGGGCCATCGCGCGCAAGCTTCCTCCCGAAGAGCGCACGACTCGCCTGCTCGCTATCGACGTCTCGATTGGTCGAACCGGTCGAGCCACACCCTTCGCCGTGCTCGAACCCGTGGTGGTTGCCGGATCCACGGTCTCGATGGCCACGTTGCACAATCAGGACCAGGTCGCCTTGAAGGACGTTCGTCCGGGCGACCTCGTCATTGTTCGAAAGGCCGGCGACGTCATTCCCGAGGTTGTGGGTGCCGTCAACGAAAAGGGTAAGCGCCGAGCGAAGAAGTGGACGTTCCCTACGGTCTGTCCCGAGTGTGGCCACCTCCTCGAGCGGCGAGGCGAAGAGAGCGACACCTACTGCGTGAACCCGCTCTGTCCGGCCCAACTTCTTGAGCAGGTCGTGCACTTCGCGTCGCGGGGCGCTCTCGATATCGAAGGGCTCGGGGAACAGCGCGTTGGCCAACTGCTGAGTGAGGGCCTCATTAAGGACGTGGCCGGCCTCTTTACGTTGCGCGTTGAAGAACTCTCGGCGCTTGAAGGACTCGGTGATCTCTCGGCCAACTCACTCGTGCGCGCGATCAACGACGCCAAGTCAATGGCGCTGAGTCGGGTGCTCGTGGGACTTGGGATTCGACACGTCGGACCCGTGGCGGCGCGGGTGCTCGCCGCGCGCTTCAAGCGTTTTGAAGTATTGGCGGGCGCGCCCCTCGAAGAACTCGAGGCGATTGACGGCATTGGACCGGTGATCGCGCAGTCGGTCTACCAGTGGTGTCGAGAAGAGGAGAGTCGAGAGCTCATTGCTCGGCTCGTGACTTCGGGGCTCTCGCTCGTCGAATCTGATACCGGAAACGCCGCAGCGGCGACGCTCGAGGGCAAGGCCGTCGTCGTGACGGGATCAGTCGAGGGATACACGCGCGACGAAGCCGAGGCGGCAATCGTCGCGCGCGGTGGCTCATCGCCAGGGTCCGTGTCGAAAAAGACTTTCTGCGTCGTCGTGGGCGACGCACCAGGGGCGTCGAAACTCACCAAAGCCCAAGAGTTGGGCATTCCAATGGTGAGCGCTAGTGAGTTTGAAACACTGCTTTCCACTGGCCTGTGGAACGCAACGCTGACCTAGAGCTTCCTTACTAGGGTTTAGCCGATGGCGTCTACATTTTCCCTCGGCCACATCATCGCTGGACGATACCGAATCCTCGAACTCATCGGCGTTGGTAAAACGGCCGAGGTCTACGCAGCCGAAGATCTTTCACTCCATCGACGCGTCGTCGTCAAGGTGCTGCTCGCGGAACTCGCGGCGCATGAAGAGGTACGTCGAGCCTTTCGTGACCGCATCGTTCGTGCCTCAACACTGAGCCACCCGCACCTCGCGCGCGTCTTCGACGGAGGTCAAGAGTCCGGCGCGATCTTCATGATCTCGGAGTACCTGAGTGGTGGCTCGTTCGAGGACGTGTTGAACGCGAGGCGCAAGCTCAGCGTGGACGACAGCGCCAAGCTGGGCCGCGACGTGGCGAGTGCACTGGCGTACGTGCACGAACAAGGCTTCGTCCACGGTTCGCTCTCGCCTTCGAAGTTGCTCTTTGACGACGAGGGACGAGTTCGCGTCAGTGACATCGCGTTGGCCGGCCTCGCGACTGCCTACCGCGAACGAATGACGCTCGACGACGCGCGCTATCTCTCACCCGAGCAGGCCGTGGGTGAACCCGCGACCGCTCAGAGTGACGTCTACGCGTTGGCGCTCATTCTCTTTGAGGCGGTCACCGGAAGCGCGGCCTTTGAGGGAGCGACACCGGAAGCCATGTTGCGCGCTCGTCTAAACGCGCCGCTGCCCGTGCGTCTCGATCTCGGGACCCTTGACATGATCCTCGCCCAAGCCGCGGTGCCCGATCCGCGACTTCGCCTCGACGCCGAACAACTCTCGACCCGTCTAGGCGGCGTCGTCGGCGACACCGCGCCGTTGGTGGTGCGCCCGGGCAACGAGCAGCTTCCGCTGTTAGCGGGTTACGCCCCCCAAGCGCCGCGCAGCTCTATTGGTTTTCAGCCACCCTCGGCCGATCAAGTCACGGGTGCCACGGAGTCGGTGTCGCGTGAGGGATTTGCCCGAGTACCGCGCGGACGCGTGCCCGCTCACGCGGCGCCCAACGAACCCGGCGGTCCCGTTGGTCGCACCCCGAGGTTCGATCGAGGCCAGTACGACTTACCGCGCGCGCCGCGCCGTCGCTGGGGATTTTTAATCGTGGCGCTCGTCATCGTCGTTCTCGCCGTGGGCGCGGGCGCGGCGTGGAAGTTGGGCGTGTTCACGAAGAAGCACGACGTGCCGAGTCTGGTGGGGCTGAACTCCTCAGAGGCGTCGGCGAGACTGGTGGGAGACGACTTTACGTTGTCGATCACGCAACGGGTCCACTCCCAAACCGTGCCGCTTAATGACATCGTCAGTCAAGTGCCGGTGTCGGGTACCACGGCAAAGTCGGGCCTCGTTATCAAGGTGAGTGTGTCAACGGGTCCCGCGAGCGTGAAACTGCCCACCAACCTCGTTGGCGAAAGTTGCGCCACCGCAACGGCAGAACTAATCGCCGTGAATGTCAAAGCGCAGTGCCCCACGTCAGCGGCGATCTTTTCAACGGCGACGCCGGTGAACGACGTGGCCCGAGTCCTCTATCACAAGACCGTAAATCCTCTCGCCGTGCCACGCGAGGCGACGGTGATCCTTTCGATCTCCAAGGGAGCGGCTACGGCAACCACGACCACGACGACGAGTGGCACGACGACCACGACGTCGTCCACGTCGCCCACCACGACCACTACGGTCGCCGTCGCGGGACTGCGCGCCGTGCCCAACGTGGTGGGTGACGATCAGGCCCAGGTGTACGCCGCGATGAAAAAGGCCGTGTTGTACTTTTCCACGGTCGGTCCGGGCCACAACTCCACGAAGTGGACCAAAGTCGTCTCCGAGAGTCCCGTAGCGGGCACCATGGTTAAGGCGAAGACCTACGTCACCTTGACCGTGAAATGAGCGAAGGCTGCGAACTCTGCGAAGCAGCGGTCGTGACCAAGCGTTACTTCGAAGATGAGACGTGTTGGATCGGCGACTGTGAAATCTGTCTCGTGCCGATGGTGGTCTGGCGCGTGCACGACGCCTCGCCTCCGCCTGAGGTCAAGCGCCATCTTCACGACGTGCTAGGCGTCGTTGCCGCGGCCGAGTTTGCCGAGACGTCCTGGAGCATTGACGACCACATGCGCAATATCCCCGACCACTATCACGCGCACGCGCGCCCACCGTACTTTTGGCGACGGGGTCAAAGTTAGTCCTCTCGTATTCGTCGTTACAATCGGTGCACCACATCTTTTACAAGGGGGACTCCATGGGAGCACTTGACGGTCGCGTCGCCATCATTACCGGAGCGGGACGAGGCATTGGCCGCGAGCACGCGTTGCTCTTCGCCGCCGAAGGCGCCAAGGTCGTTGTGAACGACCTCGGAGGCGGTCTTGACGGCTCCCAGAGTGAAGCTTCGCCCGCCGAAGAGGTCGTCGCCGAGATTAAGGCCATGGGTGGCGAAGCAGTAGCCAACCACGACAACGTCGCCGACTGGGCCGGCGGCGAGCGTCTCGTGCACAGCGCCATTGAGGCGTTTGGTGACCTGCACGTGTTGGTCAATAACGCGGGCATCTTGCGCGACCGCGTGCTCGTCAATCTGAGCGAAGCCGACTGGGACTCGGTGATCAACGTGCACCTAAAGGGCCACTTCGTGCCATCGCGCCACGCCGCGACCTACTGGCGCGAGCAGGCTAAAGCCGGCAAGACCGTGAAGGCATCGATTATCAACACGTCGTCCACTTCAGGGTTAATCGGCAACGTCGGTCAGTCGAACTACGGCGCCGCGAAGGCGGGCATCGCCGCGTTCACCGTAATCATCGCCGAAGAACTCGGTCGCTACGGGGTTCGCGTCAACGCAATCGCGCCCGCTGCGCGAACGCGCATGACTGAGTCGACGCCCGGACTATCGGATTACGTCGTTAAGCCCTCTGACGCGGCCGTCTTTGACGTGTGGGACCCCGCGAACATTTCGCCATTGGTGGCCACGCTCGCGATGGAGGACTGCGCCGCGACGGGACAGGTCTACTTCGTACAGGGCGGCACCGTTCGAAAATTCCAGAACTGGACGATGACCGAGACCCTCGAGAAGAACGACCGCTGGTCGGTGAGCGAGCTCGCGGTACAGCTGCCTACGTTGCTCTAGTGAGCGACGAGGGCCCGCAGACCCACCTCGATCGGGAAGATCCTGACGGGCTCTTAAACGCCCGCAGTGATCCGGCCAGTGCGGCCTTTGGCACACTCGGCAGTGAAGCGGGCAGCGACCTCAACTGGTTTTTGTTACTTCGCCAGCGTGTTCAAACCAAGGCCGAATCGTCGTCGCGTTATCCATGGTGGGTGCTGTGGTCGCTGCTCGCGGGACTCTTCGCTCTGAACTTCACTTTCACCGTGTTCATTGTGGCGCTGCCGACGGTGGCGACACAGTTCCACACGTCGGTGACGGTCCTGACGTGGACGATGGTGGGTCCGCTCTTGGCCTACGGGCTCGCCGCGCCGATGCTCGGTAAGACCGGCGACATCTACGGCCATCGTCGCCTGTACCTCTTCGGTCTGTTGGGCGCGATGGTCTCGGCGGTGTTAACCGCTCTTTCGCACAACGTCGACATGCTGCTGTTCGCGCGCACGCTCGACGGCGTTCAGGGCGCGGCGACGGGCACCGCGTCGGGTGCGTTGATCAACATGGTCTTTTCGCGCGAAGAACGCGTCAAGGCCATGGGATGGTGGAGTCTCGTGGGGGCCGGGGGACCGGTCATTGGAGTGTCACTCGGCTCGCCCATCATCGCGGCCTTTGGGTGGCGAGCGCTCTTCTGGTTTCAACTGGTCTTGATCGTGGTGGCCTTTGCGGTGGTGGTGACGGTGCTGCCCCGTCGACGTGGCTTAGACGAGGAGGAGGCCGAAAAAAAGGCTCGCGCTCGTCAAGAGTTCAAGCAGATGGACTGGATCGGCAGTTGGTCGTTGTCGATTGCCGTCACCATGCTCATGCTCGGTCTTTCGGTGGGCCCCTCGCTTGGCTGGACCAGCCCCTGGACGCTCGGCATGTTCATTCTCAGTGCGGGAATGACGTGGATGTTTATCTACCGCCTCCACCACGCTGAACATCCGCTCATTCCGGCCTATTACTTTCGACGGCGCAACTTCGTCATGCCGATGATTCTTCGAGCGGCGGCGAACTTCGCGTACTTTGGTGCGTTCTTTCTCTTTCCCTTACTGATGGAACAGGGCTACAACTACTCAATTCCTCGTGTCGGCGCACTAGCGATTGCGCGACCACTGACCTTCGCGATCTGTTCACCCATCGCGGGCTACGTCGCGATACGGATTGGTGAGCGCGTCAGTGCCGTGGCCGGCGCCGCATTTCTCACCGCGTCGATGTGTCTCTTCGCGTTACTCGAACCGAGTTCGGGCGCCTGGGTCGTGGCGATCGCTCTAGCCCTCTCGGGCCTCGGTATGGGCGTGGCGATGCCGTCGTCGAGTTCGGTGATGGCGAACGAGGTCAAGGTCAGCGAGTTTGGCGTCATGTCGGCCGCGCAGTTGCTCGCCATGCAGGTTGGCGAAGTGGCGGGAATTCAAGTGCTCGAGACCGTCCAACAGTCAATCGCTCGTCGTCGCGGACTAAGCCACTCTCACCCCGGCGCGGCGCTTCTTTCGACGTTTCACACGTCCTTCATAATTGGTGCGTGCGTCGCGGGCGTTGGTCTCGTGGCGGCGACCTTCATGCGGGCCATTCCCCGAGACCGAACCAAGAAGTCGCTCAAAATCTCCCAGTAGTCTGGGGGCCTATGACCGTAGACATTATGGCGGGCTGCGAGCCCTTTTCTCACCACGCGGGACCTTTGGGAGTCTTAGTGCTGCACGGATTTACGGGCAATCCCGCGTCGATGCGCCCACTCGCGGAACTGCTCGCCAAGGTGGGCTACAGCGTGGAGCTTCCCCGACTCCCCGGACACGGCACGACCGTCGAGGACATGACAACGACCACCTGGGCCGACTGGTCGAGGGCCGCAGAAGTCGCCTACGACACGCTCTCTGAGCACTGCGAGAGAGTCGCGGTCGTGGGTCTCTCTATGGGTGGTGGCCTGGCCGCGCACGTGGCCGAAGTGCGCCCTTCGGTGGTTGGCTGCGTCTTCATTAATCCGCTCGTGAAGCCGCCGCCGACCGAGACGTTCGACGGACTCGTCGCACTGCTCGACGCCGGTATCGAGTCCATCGAATCCATTGGTTCGGACATCAAGAAAGAGAACACGTTGGAGGCGTCGTACGACGCGACGCCCCTCGCCCCAGCGAAGAGCCTGTTCGAAGGCATCACGGTGGTGCACGAGAATCTGCACCTCATCAACGCACCCAGTCTGTTGCTCTCGAGTCGCGACGATCACGTCGTCACGTCGGACAACGGTGACGCCCTGATGGAGCACGTGGCCGGTCCCATCGAACGAGTTTGGCTGGAGAACTCGTATCACGTCGCGACGATGGACAACGACCAAGAGCTCGTCGAGACCTCGACCGTGGACTTTCTCGCGCGGGTTCTCTTGTAATGAGCTCACCCCTTCGACGAGAGGACGTCGCCAAAGTCGCCAAACTCGCCCGTCTCGCTCTCAGCGAGACGGAACTCGACCAGTTCACTGAACAACTCGGTCAGGTTCTTGAGCACGCGAACGACATTGCGGCATTGAAACTTGACGACGTCGTCGCGACGGCCCACCCCTTCGGTCTGATCAACGTCGTGCGTGAGGACGTGCTGCGCGAAAGTCTTTCGCGTGACGTCGTGCTCGCGATGGCGCCCGACGCGCAAGATGGGCGTTTTGCGGTGCCGCGCATTATGGGAGAGGCGCCGTGAGAAGTGCCGCGGAGATAGCGAGCGACGTTAAGAGCGGAGCGAGTTCGGCAGTGTCTGAGGTGACGCAGGCACTCGCGGTGATTCGTGCGCGAAACGAAGACCTCAATGTTTTTTTGTACGTCGACGAAGAAGGCGCGCTAGCGACCGCTCGACGCGTCGATGAGCGCGTGGCCGCCGGTGATGATCTTGGTTCGCTTGTGGGTGTGCCGGTCGCGCTAAAGGACAACCTCTGTCAAGTGGGCGTGCCGACGACCGCCGGTTCACGAATCCTTCAAGGGTGGTTACCGCCCTACAACGCCACCGTGATCGATCGGGTGCTCGCCGCGGGTGCGGTGCCGATGGGAAAGACGAACATGGACGAGTTCGCGATGGGCTCCTCCACCGAAACGTCGGCCTACGGACCTACGAGAAACCCGCTGGATCCTTCGCGAGTACCCGGCGGCTCGTCGGGTGGCTCGGCCGCGGCCGTGGCGGCGGACATGACGCCCATTGCGCTTGGTTCGGACACGGGCGGTTCGATCCGCCAACCCGCCGCGCTCTGTGGACTCGTGGGCGTGAAGCCCACGTACGGACTGGTGTCACGCTACGGCCTCATTGCGTTCGCGAGTTCACTCGATCAGATTGGTCCCTTCGCGAAGAACGTCACGGACGCTGCGATGCTGCTTGAAGCCATCGCCGGTCACGACCCGATGGACTCAACATCCTTGCCGGAGCCTTCGCCTTCACTGGTCGCCCACGTCGGTGACGGCGTGGCGGGCAAGAGGTTTGGCCTCGTGCGTGAGCTCGTCGAAGGAGCCGACGACGACGTCGTCGCTTCGGTGACACGCGCGGCTGACGCGTTGCGCGACGCCGGAGCCAGGATTGTCGACCTCTCGGTGCCCGAGTTTCGATTGGGACTCAGCGCGTACTACTTGCTCGCGCCGGCCGAAGCCTCGAGCAATCTGGCGCGCTATGACGGCGTGCGCTACGGACTTCGAATTGACGGAGAAGACGTGGCCGCGATGAATGAAGCCACGCGTACCGCGGGCTTCGGCGCTGAAGTGAAGCGACGCATCATGCTTGGCACCTACGCACTCTCGGCTGGTTACTACGACGCCTACTACGGACAGGCCCTGAAAGTTCGTACGCAGATGATCGACGCTTTTCGCCGCGCGTACCACGAGGCCGATCTCCTGCTCGGCGCGACGACCCCGTCGGTGGCCTTCAAATTCGGTGCGAAAACCAGTAATCCGATGGCCATGTACCTCTCGGACGTCTTTACGATTCCCACCAACTTGGCCGGGGAGGCCGCGATCTCGGTGCCCTTTGGCACGGGCGAGGGCGGACTGCCCGTGGGCGTGCAACTGCTCGGACCTGGTCGTAGCGAGGCGCAGCTCTTTGCCGCTTCGCGCGTGCTCGAAGTCGCGGATGGTCGATCGTGACGATGCCGGAGGGTTGGGAGTTGGTCGTGGGACTCGAAGTTCACACGGAACTCAAGACCACCACCAAGATGTTCTGTGGTTGTTTGAACGCCTTTGGATCCGAAGCGAACACCAACGTCTGTCCGGTCTGTCTCGGACTCCCGGGGTCGCTGCCGGTACTCAACGTTCACGCCGTCGATTTGGCGATGGCTATTGGCTTCGCGCTGCACTCGACGATCGCGTCGTCAACGTTTCACCGCAAAAACTACTTCTATCCTGACATGCCCAAGGACTTTCAGATCAGCCAGTACGACCTGCCGATCAACTCCGGTGGCTACTTGGACCTGCCCGATGGATCGCGGGTGACGATTGAGCGTGCGCACTTAGAAGAGGACACGGGTAAGTCCACGCACCTCGGTGGCAGTGGTCGAATTCACGGCGCCGATCGGTCGTTGGTGGACTACAACCGTTCCGGTGTGCCACTCGTAGAGATAGTTTCGGGTCCCGACATTCGAAGTTCGGCCCAAGCTCGGGCGTACGCGTCAGAACTTCGTGGCATCTTGATCGCGACCGGCGCCTCAGATGGTCGCATGGAAGAGGGATCGATGCGCATGGACGCGAACGTTTCCGTTCGCCGGTTCGGCGATCCACTAGGGACGCGCTGCGAGATCAAGAACTTGAACTCACTTCGCAGCCTCCAGCGAGCAATTGACTACGAAGCTCTTCGCCAAGTCGAACTCATTGAAGGTGGTGGGAAAGTTCGCCAAGAGACTCGTCACTGGGATGAAGGTCTCGGCGAAACCTCGACCATGCGAGTGAAAGAGGAGGCGGAGGACTATCGCTACTTCAGAGAGCCCGACCTCGTCGACTTAGCGCCCGACGAGGCGTGGCAGGAGCGGATCCGCGCCTCGCTGGGCGCACTGCCGGCCGAGCGACGGGCCGTTCTCTTGGCGCGGCTGTCGAATCCAGCGTCATCACAGTTAGACGCTCTCGAAGTCGTTGTTGATCTCGGATTCGATTCCTTCGTGCTCGCGGCCATTGACGCGAGCATCGAAGCGCCGCTGGCGCTGGCTCGTGCGGCCAATGAACTCGCAGCGAGCATTGAAAACATTGCGAATTTGTCACCGGAGTCGTTCATCGCCACCTTGCGAATGGAGCAGGACGGCGAGCTTTCGGCCACCCAAGCGAAGACGGTGCTGTTGGAGATTCTCGAACACGGGGGAGATCCCCGCGCTGTGGCGAGCGCCAAAGGATTTGAACAGCTCTCGTCGGACTCACTTGGCGCGACGGTTGCTCAACTGATCACGCAGCACCCAGAAGAATGGGCACGCTACCGCGAAGGCGACGAAAAACTTGCCCAGTTCTTCATTGGCCAAGTGATGAGGTTGACGAGCGGTCAGGCCAACGGCAGAGCCGTTATCGCTGAGTTACAAAGCCGGCGTTGAGTTTCTCGCTGTAACGAGCCAGCCGATACGGTTCGCTAACTGGTTCTCAACAGCGTTCATCAACTACGGCGACGCGGCGGTCGCTGGCCCCGTCCCAGCCGCGTTGCAAGCTCGTGGGTCCCACGGCTCGAGCGCCTGGTTCACGGAGCTGGGGGCGGTGAAGTCACTGCTGCCCTTTATGCCCGGTGGGTTGTACGGCGCCGCTGTTGTTGCCTGCGTCGTCGTGGTGGTGTGTGAACTCGTCGTCGTGGTGGTGTGTGAACTCGTCGTTGTCTTCTTGACCGAGGGCGCCGGTGTGATCGTTATACCCGTGCCGGTCTCCACGGTGACGAGTGAACCAGCGGCGACGTTGGCGGGGTCGTAACCGAGAATTGCGGGCCCCTCTATCTGATTGAGCACGGCCTGCGCCGCGGCGAGGCCGGGGCTCGTCCAGTTTCCGTGGGCCGGCGGCGGTGGACCGCCGTACCACACGACCGTTTCACTGACGGGGCCCGGTGGCGTCACGTTACGCGTGGAGGCGACGCGAAACCCCTTAGCGCCAAGCGCTTGCGCGATAATGGACGCCTGGTTGGCGACGCCCGTTCCATTTTCGACCGCGATCTTGAAGCTGGACGGCGACGGGAGTGCCGCGCCGGTGAAGGAGTTGTCGCCCGTCGCCACGCCAAAGATCTGATTGACGGTGCTCACACCGTCGGGCTGCACCGGAAATACCACGTCGCCGTAGGAGTAGCCCTGGTACTGGAGTGGCCCCGTCTCGACGTTGGTCACGGGATAGGTGAACTGGGGAGAACCGGTGAGGCTCGTGTGCGCAAAATTCTTAGCCAGACTGACCATCGACCCCTCGCTAAATCCACTGTCCACCGTCAGGTCGGGCAGCACCGCCGTCGCGATGGCCTGGTCAGTAATTGGATTGCCAATACCGCGCGCTGCTACTTTTGCGCCGAGGACTCGAAGGAACTCGTGGGTGCGTCGGATGCGTGCAAGATCGGAGAGCGCCTCTTGGGGCCATGAGCGCGGATCGTGATTGGAAGGGTTGGGCTGAATTTGCAAGTGGCGCGCTCGAACCAACTGAAGCGCGTGATAGCCATCGAGGTTGTAGCAACCAGAACGCTCAATGTTGAGGCCGGACTCTTGGTCAAAGATGGGGATAGGGAAGTACATCTTCACGCCACCCAAGGCATTGACGACGTTGGCGAACGTGTCAAAGTTCAGTTCGACGTAGTGGTTGATGGGAATCGCGAAGTCTTCTTCAATCGCGGTGACGAGCTGGCTCGGACCTTCGGCGAGAGCGGCGTCAATCTTATTTGCGCCAATGATGCGGGCGTTGGGCACGAAGAGGTCGCGCGGGATTGAAAGCAATGACACCTTGCCAGTACTTGGATCGAGGTGGACAATCATGTCGATGTCGCTGTTGACGCCGGTAACGCCCTGGGAGCACAGTCCGTACGCTTTGTTTTGGACCTTGAGGGCGCACCGGCTGGTCGATCCAATGAGCAGGATGTTCTCTGACGATTTCACCGTTTGCAAGGTGTTGACGTTTACTTTATTGACGAGAGAGCCGAGATAGTAGTAGTCACCCACGACGGCGCCCACGACGAGAACGACCACTACGCCGATGGTGATGATGGCGCGGCGCGCCCACTTACGGCCGCGACTTCGCGGTTTGCGTCGCGAACGGCGAGAACGCGTGTCAGTGTGTTGATTGACTGCCTCGCCGAGTTTCGCCAGGCGTTCCTGGTTAGCAATCGTTCTCTTGGACGGTTCGCGACCAGTTGCATCAGGATCGCTTGGCACCAGACAATTGTAGTTGACCCGTATTCAAAGATCGGTATGGGTTCGGGGCATTGGATACCGTAGACCAGAGTTACCAATTGACTGTCTAGTCGGTCAACGCGAAGTGATTTCGTGCACAGTGGGCACTCATCGCGCTGCTCTTAGACTTTGTCAATGACAACTCATCCCACTCCTCGAAGCACTGACGTGACCCTCGGAAAAGGTCGCGCGCCCGCACGCGCGATGCTGCGCGCGATGGGACTTGACGACGACGACATGAGTAAAGCTCAAATTGGCGTGGCGTCGAGTTGGAACGAAGTGACACCGTGCAACTTGCCCCTTGATCGATTGGCCAAACGAGCGAAGGTCGCCGTTCGTGACGCCGGTGGTATTCCCTTTGAGTTCGTGACCATTGCGGTGTCAGACGGGATCTCGATGGGCCACGAGGGTATGCACGCCTCCTTGGTGTCGCGAGAAGTCATCGCCGATTCGGTGGAAACCGTGATGCACGCCGAGCGATTTGACGCCATGGTCACCTTGGCGGGTTGCGACAAATCGTTGCCCGGCATGTTGATGGCCGCCGGTCGCGTCAACGTACCCACCGTCTTTCTCTACGGCGGCACAATCCTGCCGGGTCACTTGAACGGTGAAGCGCTCGACATCACGTCGGTCTTTGAGGCGGTGGGCGCGAACGCGGTGGGCGCGATTAGTGACGAGCAGTTGAAGGCCATCGAGTGCGCGGCCTGTCCCGGCGAGGGCAGTTGTGCCGGCATGTTCACCGCGAACACGATGGCGAGTGTGGGCGAGGCCCTCGGTATGTCGCTCATCGGTAGTGCTTCCGTACCATCCATTGACCAACGGCGTGACCAGTACGCCTACGATTCGGGGATCGCGGTACTGAATCTCTTGGACCTCGGCGTCAACGCACGCGACATCATGACCAAGCCGGCCTTTGAGAACGCGATTGCCGTGGTGATGGCGCTCGGCGGTTCGACGAACGCGGTGCTGCACCTGCTGGCGATTGCCCACGAATCGCGCGTTGACCTCGAACTCGATGACTTCAACAGGATCGCTAAGCGCGTGCCCCATATCGCCGACACCAAGCCCCACGGGAAGTACCACATGAGTGATCTCGACCACATTGGTGGCGTTCCCGTCGTTCTCCAACACCTCTTGGAGAACGACCGACTCAACGGCGACGTTATGACGGTGAGTGGCAAGACCATGGCGGAGAATCTCGAGGCGTACCACGCCCGTAAGCCCGATGGCGACGTCGTACACGAGATGTCGAAGCCCATTCACGTGCAGGGTGGCATCGCGATTTTGCGAGGCACACTCGCGCCGAAGGGAGCTGTGGTGAAGGTCGCGGGCCTCGATCAGATGTCCTTCACGGGAACCGCGCGCGTCTTTGACGGTGAAGACCTCGCGATGGAGGCCATCATGGCCGACGAGATTTCGCCCAACACGGTCGTGGTCATTCGCTACGAAGGCCCCAAGGGCGGACCCGGCATGCGTGAGATGCTCGCCGTCACCGGCGCGATGAAGGGCGTGGGCCGAGGCGCCGACTGCGCGCTCGTCACTGATGGTCGATTTAGCGGAGGAACGCACGGATTCTGTGTGGGCCACGTCGCACCCGAAGCGTTCGATGGCGGACCGATTGGCCTCGTGCGAGACGGCGATCTGATTGCTATCGACGTCAACAGCCTCTCGATGGACCTTCTCGTCGACGACGATGAATTGGCCGAGCGAGCGAGGGTTATCGCGCCCTTTACTCCTCGGTACACCACGGGAGTACTGGAAAAGTTCGCCCGTCTGGCCCAGGGGGCAGAGAAGGGTGCGGTGACGACGCGCTAGTCGGTCGTGGCCTAGTTACACGATGGCACTGGGCCGTGGCATCGTGTAACTAAGGGCCGGTAGAGCCCCGCGGGTTCAGGCCTGCGCTGGCCGTGAATCAAGGCCACTACCCGCTAGTCGTGTTGTGCGTGAGATGTTTTTGCGCTTAAACTAACGACGTGAAGACGCGCACCGAGATTCTGGTAGTAGTAGAGGCTTGGCGCCGGTAGTCACGCGTAGACGTACACCGGAGGCCTCCCAGAAACGGGAGGCCTTTTTTATTACCCAAACACGAAGGAGCATTGTGCAACTCACCGGAGCGCAAGCACTTATCAAGAGCCTGGAACAAGAGGGGGTCGACACCATCTTCGGACTGCCCGGCGGCGCGATTCTTCCCGTCTACGACCCCATCCTCGACTCCTCTATTCGCCATATTCTCGTACGCCACGAACAAGGGGCCGGCCACATGGCCGAGGGCTACGCACTCGCTACCGGTCGCCCCGGCGTCGCCATGGTCACCAGTGGCCCGGGGGCGACCAACATCGTCACGCCCATTGGCAACGCGCACATGGACTCCACGCCGCTCGTCGTCATCACCGGCCAAGTCGCCACCGCGTCCATTGGCTCGGACGCCTTTCAAGAGTGCGATATCACCGGTATCACGATGGGCATCACCAAGCACAACTTTCTGATTCAGTCGGCGCACGAGATTCCCCGCGTCGTCGCCTCAGCTTTTTATCTCGCCACGACCGGCCGACCCGGACCAGTGCTGATTGACCTGCCCAAGGACATCTCGCAGTCGATGATGGAGTGGTGGTACCCAACGACCATTGAAGAGTTGGACCTGCCCGGTTATCACCCCGAGATCGCCATCGACGATGCTGCCGTCGCGCGGGCCGTTGAGCTTATTGGGGCCTCAGAGCGCCCGGTGCTCTACGTCGGTGGTGGCACGATGAAGTCCAGAGCCCACATGGAGCTGCTGGCTTTCGCTGAGAGAACCAAGATGCCCGTCGTGACCACGCTGATGGCGCGTGGGGCGTTCCCGGACTCGCACGTCCAACACCTCGGCATGCCCGGCATGCACGGCATGTACAGCGCGGTGACCGCATTGCAGAAAGCAGACTTACTGATTTCGCTCGGTGCTCGTTTTGACGACCGGGTGACGGGACAGATCTCGAGCTTCGCCGCGGGCGCAAAAATCATTCACGTCGACATCGACCGCGCCGAGTTCAACAAAGTTCGCCAAGCCGACGTCACCTTGCAGACCAATGTCGTGGTGGCCTTGAATGCCCTTGAGGCGGCGAAGGCGACGCCCCAGAACCTCGACGTGTGGTGGAAAGAGATTCACACTTGGCAAGAGCGTTACCCCCTCGCTTACGACGAACCGGCGACTGATGGTCCGCTTCGTCCCCAACACGTCATCGAGGCCATCGCCGCCAAAGCCGCGCCGGGAACCATCGTTACCTCGGGTGTTGGACAACACCAGATGTGGGCCTCGCAGCATTGGAAATTTGAAGAGCCCGGTACCTGGGTCAACTCCGGGGGAGCGGGCACGATGGGATTCGGAGTTCCCGCGGCCATTGGCGCCAAGGTGGGCCGACCCGATCGCACGGTCTGGTGTATCGACGGCGACGGCTGTTTTCAGATGACCGCTCAAGAACTCGTCACCGCTCGCACCGAAGGCATTCCGATCAAGGTCGCGATTCTCAACAACGCCTACCTCGGCATGGTGCGCCAGTGGCAAGAGATGTTCTACGAAGAGCGCTACAGCGAGGTCTACCTCAGCGCGGACCTGCCCGACTACGTCAAATGGGCCGAAGCAATGGGCTGCGTTGGACTTCGCGCCCGCACGCTGAAGGAGATGCACGAAGTGATCGAACAGGCCAATTTGATCAACGACGTGCCGGTGGTCATCGACTTTCGCACGGACTCTGAAGAGAAAGTCTTTCCGATGGTCGCCGCTGGTGACTCGAACGACAACATCATGGTGCACCCGTCTTTGAGAGGAGAATCGCGATGACCGCCCCCGAGCCATACTTGGGCGCCACGAGCCACACGCCGGTTCGCCACCATATCTTGTCGGTGTTGGTGGAAAACAAAGCCGGCGTACTCGCTCGAATTGCCGGGCTCTTCGCCCGACGCGGCTTTAACATCTACTCGCTGGCCGTCGCCCCCGCCGAGGGTAACGCCCGCTTTTCGAGGGTCACCATCGTTGTTGACGCCGAGTCTGCGCCGCTTGAGCAGATCGTGGGCCAACTGAACAAGTTGATCAACGTGGTGGAGATCACTGACCTCGCGCCTAAGGACGCGACGGAACGTGAACTGCTGCTTGCGACACTCAGCGTCGAAAACGATCGACGCGCCGTGCTCGACGTCGTTGCCAACGCGGGCGCTTCGATAGTTGACGTCAACGCTACGTCAGTGACCGTGATGCTCGCGGGACCGCCCAGCGCGTGCGATCAACTAGAGAAGGCGCTCGAGAGCTTTTCCGAAGTGGCGTTGCAGCGTACCGGTCGCGTGGCTCTCCCTAGACTCGCACAGACGGTCTCGGCCTAACCAACTACCAGAGAGAAAGACTTTTACGATGACGACGATGTACTACGAAAAGGACGCCAAGCCCGAACTCTTGAAGGCCAAAAAGATCGCGATTCTGGGCTACGGGTCGCAGGGCCACGCCCACGCGCTGAACTTGCACGAGAGCGGCTACGACGTGCGCGTTGGGCTGCGCATGGAGTCCTCCTCGATTCTGAAGGCCGAAGAGGCGGGGCTACGCGTGCTCTCTATTGCTGACGCCTGCGCCGAAGCCGACGTCATCATGGTGTTGGTTCCCGACACCGAGCAGAAGAAGACCTACGACGCCGACATCGCGCCGCACCTCACCAAGGGCAAGTGTCTGTTGTTCGCGCACGGCTTCAACATTCGCTTTAACTTGATTGAGCCACCCTTGGACGTTGACGTCGCGATGGTCGCCCCGAAGGGCCCCGGCCACTTAGTTCGTCGCACCCACGTCGAAGGCGGCGGCGTGCCAGCACTCATCGCCGTCCACCAGGACGCCACGGGCCACGCCCACGATATCGCCCTGGCCTACGCCGACGGTATTGGCGCGACGCGCGCCGGTGTGTTGGAGACGACCTTCAGCGAAGAGACCGAGACGGACCTCTTCGGCGAGCAGGTGGTGCTCTGTGGAGGCGTGACGGAGCTCGTGCGCGCCGGGTACGAGACGTTGGTGGAAGCTGGTTACCAACCCGAGAGTGCGTACTTCGAGTGCCTGCACGAGCTGAAGTTGATCGTGGACTTGATGTACGAAGAGGGCATCACCGGCATGCGCTACAGCGTTTCGGATACGGCGGAGTACGGGGACCTCACGCGCGGTCCTCGAGTTATCACCGCGGACGTGAAGAAGGAGATGAAGAAGATCTTGGGCGAGATTCAAGACGGCACCTTCGCCGCCGAGTGGATTCTCGAGAACGAGATCGGCCGCCCTCGGTACCGCGAACTTCGTGACGCCGGAAAGAAGCACCCCATCGAAGAGATTGGCAAGAAGTTGCGCACAATGATGCCCTTCGTCTCCGCGGGGAAACAGAAGGTTTCAGATATCTCTGGTGGCGATACCGACTAGGGAGTCTGGCCTTAGGTGTGGCTGACTCATTTTGTACGCGAAGAGGGTGCGAGTTGACGAAGTGAGTGCCGAGCTTGAACCAATGGTCGATCTCACGGCGGCGCGAAAGTCCGCCGAGTCGTTGAGTGCGCTGTGGGGTCTTCAGCTCGGCGCACCCTTCGCGCTTTCGAACACTTCGTACGTCGTACCGGTGGGCGAGGACCGGGTACTCAAGGTGCCGTGGGGCGGTGACGATGAGTCACTCCATGAAGGCGACGTGCTCGAACTCTGGGACGGCGACGGCGCGGTGCGCTTGTTACGCCGCTCGGGAGTAGCGCTGCTCGAGGAGCGGGCTCTACCAGGAAGCGACATCAGCCACCTCGGTGACGAAGAAGCAACCGACATTGCGGTCAATCTCGCCACACGTCTGTGGCTACCAGCGCGCTCCCCGTTTCGACCGGTTGGGCCCGAGGTCGTGCGTTGGCTCAACGAAGCCGAACGCGAAGCCCGGCCACTGGCGTCCTTGACGCGCGTTGTTCGACGAAATAGCGGGAGGAAGTGCCGAGTGGCTCGTTCACGGCGACTTTCACCATCACAACGTCCTTCGCTCGGGCGAGCGTTTCGTCGCTATCGACCCCAAGCCCTATCCGGCTGATCGCGAACACGACGTGCCGTCATTCCTGTGGAACCCACTCGATAATCGCCTGACCGACGCGGCACAGACCGAGCGACGCATTCGGTCCTTTGTCGCGGCCGGACTCGACGAATTTCGTATTCGTGCGTGGACAGTGATCCGAGGCTCGTATCTGCGTAGTGATCCGGAGTACGTCGAGCCACTCCGCGCGCTGGTTGCGTAGATTTTTCTGTCGAGCGAGCGCTTGTACCGGCGACGGATGGAGGCGCGCTGACGCTGCGGTGCGCAGTGGCTTCTAAGGCGAGACGGCTACATTGAGTAACGGAGAAGACGGCTTCTCCATCTAATTTTCCTAGAGGATGGTGCGGTAGTGGAGTTAACAATCATTGGTGCTGGCGCCATCGGCGGAACGATTGGGGCTCACATGGCCCGAGCTGGTCACGACGTGGTGCTCTGTGACGCCGATGTCGATCACGTCGCAGTGATCAATCGCGACGGCATCACGATTGAAGGACCGGTTGAGAATTTCAACGTTCGGGTAAAGGCGATCACCCCCGACCAACTACCCGCGCAGATTAACCACGTCGCTATTGCGGTGAAGAGTCATCACACCGCGTCGGCGGCGGCGCTGCTCGAGGGGCGCATCGCGCCAGGCGGCTACGTCGTGAGTTTTCAGAATGGCTTCACGGCGGAGGTCCTCGCGGCCGCGGCCGGGCGCGAGAAGCTCATCGTCAGTTTCGTGAACTTTGGCGCCGACGTCATGGGCCCCGGTCGAATCATGCAGGGCAACATTGGCACCTTTCGCGTGGGCGAGCCCTTTCAGTCGGTGGTGACCCCGAGGGTCGTCGAACTGGTTGCGGCGCTGCCCTACGCGGTGGCGACGGACAACATTATGGGCTACCTCTGGGGAAAGGAGGCCTACGGGGCGATGCTCTACGCCGGTGCGGTGTCGGACTTATCCATCGCCGACTCGCTGGAAGATCCTCGGTATCGAACCTTGATGTTGGCGGTCGCTCGCGAGGTCTTAGCGCAGTCACCCGTTCCGCCCGAGGGATTCGATGGATTCGAGCCCGATGATCTCGAGGGCTCGCTGGCTCGGTTGGTGACGTTCAATCGTGGCAGCGCCAAGTCGCACAGCGGAATCTACCGCGACCTCATGGTGCGTAAACGTAAGACCGAAGTCGACGATCTGCTGCACGATTTGAAAGGGCCCCTCACGAACTACGTCGGGCAGTTGATTCACGCCATTGAGGCCGGCGAGCGCACCTGTGAGGTGGCGAACCTCGACCTTCTCGCAACCTACGAACGCACCGAACGTCTCGGCCGCCCGCTGAACGCCGTGGTGCGGACGCTCCCGGCGCCCAGGCGTCGTCCCGAGGGCCCACTACACGGTGTCGCGATCGCGGTGAAGGACCTCATCGATGTCGAGGGCGTACCTCGCGGCAACGGGAACCCGCACGACATGGTCGGGCCGCCCGCGCTGGCCGACGCGCCGATTATCTCGATTCTGCGTGAGGCCGGGGCCGACGTCTTCGCGACGACGACGTTGTTGGAGTACGCCGCCGGCGCCTTGAACCCGGACGTCGCCGAGGCGATGAATCCCTACGATTCACGTCGCACGGCGGGTGGCTCGAGTGGTGGATCGGCGGCCCTCGTGGGCGTTGGTGCGTGCGAGGTAGCACTTGGCACCGACACCGGAGGATCTATCCGTATCCCAGCGCACTACTGCAACGTCGTGGGCTTTAAGCCAACCTTTGGCAAGCTCGACGTGACGGGTGTGCAGGCCCTTTCGCCGTCGCTCGACCACGTGGGGCTGCTAACGCGTGACGTGGCAACCGCCGAGACGGTGTTCGCGGCGATGACCAGATCGAAGGTGCTGGCGGCGCCGTCGGGTCAACTCCGCGTGGGCGTCATCACGACGTGGCTTGACGATCCCGTAAGTTCGACAGAAGTACGGCGTGTTTTGGCGAACGCGCTCGCTCGAGTGAGCGTTGGTGCGAAGATCGTTGAAGTAAACGGGGCCGCGCTCGATGAGATGCGATCAACGTTTGACGACATCATCTTGTACGAAGCGTGGCGGGTTCATCAAGCACAAGTGGAGAGCGACCCGAGTCACTACGGTCCCGAGACTTTACGGTTGTTGCTCACGGCGTCAAAAGTCACTCGTGGTTCCTACGACGAGGCGCAATCCACGCGAGCCCGTCTCTTGCCCGCGACGGACGCCTTGTACGAGAACATCGACGTGCTCCTCACGCCGTCGACGCCCTACGTGGCCCCCGAAACGACGCCGCCAATTGACACGCCCGACGGTGCCACCGAGGGGTACTTCACCAGCCCCTTCAACCTGACCGGGGACCCGGCCGTGGTGGTGCCCTGTGGCTTCAGTGACCAAGGTCTCCCTATCGGCTTGCAGCTTTCTTCGCCGCGCGACACCGACATGTCGCTGCTGTGCGCTGCGCGCGTGGTGGAAGGCCTCCTCGCCGTGGAACGTCGCGAACCCGCGAGTCGCTAGTGCGACGAGCGAAATGGCACGGGACAATCTAGAGAAAGAAGTGACGACATGACTGGACCCATCATCATTGGTAGCGAACGTTCCGAAGCGGGCCTGCCCGCCGGGATGGATCTCTTGCGCCAGGGGGGTTCCGCGCTCGACGCGGTGGAAGAGGCGCTGCGGCGCTGCGAGGACAATCTCGAGGACCACTACGTGGGAACGGGAGGACTGCCCAACGCTCGCGGCGAGGTCGAACTTGACGCCTCGCTGATGATCGGTTCGACGCGCGCCTTTGGGGCCGTTGGAGCAGTGCGTAACTTTCCCCATCCGATCTCCATCGCCCGGGCCGTGCTCGAAACGTTGCCCCAGCACTGTCTTTTAGTCGGTGCCGGTGCTGAGCTCTTCGCCGACGAGTTGGGTTTTGAGCGCGGCGAACTTCTAACGGACGAGGCGGCGCGTTTGTTTCGCGAGGCTCTAGCGCCGTCGCACGAGTCGGTCGAAGGAGAGAAAACCAGCGCCGCGATTGGTGATGACGCCTATCGCATGGCGGCGATTGAACTAGTGAGGCACTTTCATCCTCACGACGGTCCGTGGGGAACCATCAACGTGATCGCGCTGGACGAGTCGGGGGAGATGGTAGTGGGCGTCTCGACGAGCGGCTACCCGTGGAAGTATCCCGGACGCGTTGGCGACTCCGCTCTGCCTGGCACGGGTAACTACTGCGACCTCCGTTTTGGTGGTGCTGCGTGCACGGGTCGCGGCGAGATGAGCATGCGCGTGACCGGCGCTCGTATGGTCGTCGACGCACTGGCTCGCGGCCTTGATCCGACCGAAGCCTGTCGATCGATGCTCAGCGAAGCCGACACGTTGCCGGACGCCTATAAAACCGAACTTCGCACACTCTGTCTCACGCCTGATGGTCGCCACGGTGGCGCGTCGGGTCAGTCGGGATCGACGTACAACGTGATGACGACGTCGAGCAACGTGCCGGAAATCTTCGAGAGAGCGGTGCGATGAGGATTTACATTTCGTCGGACATGGAAGGCACCGCCGGTGTCGTCGACTGGGATCACGTGATGGTGGGTGGCCATCTCTACGACTACTACACCGGCCTCTTGACGAATGAGATCAACGCCGCGATTGAGGGTGCCATGAAGGCGGGCGCCACGGAGTTCTTGGTGAACGACGCGCACTCGAAGATGGCGAACCTGCGCCCCGACGCCCTGGCCGGCGCGGCGCGCTACCTCTCGGGTCGCTTCAAGCCGATGTACATGATGCAGGGCCTCGACGCGACCTTTGACGCGGTCTTTTTCATCTCGTACCACGGTTCGATGGGCAGTCGCTCGTCGAATCTTTCCCACACTTACTTTCCGACGGCGTTCGCGGAAGTTACCCTGAACGGCGTCGTCGCGGGTGAAGCGGGGATCAACACCTTGGTGGCGCAGGCCTACGGCGTGCCGGTGGTGCTGGTGAGCGGCGATCAGATCACCGCCGACGAGCTGGCGCCCTTTGCGCCTGGTGCCTTCAGCGCCGTCGTCAAAGAGTCGGTGACGCGCTTCGCCGCGAACTCGCTCCACCCCAGTGAGGCCTGCCGGTTGATCTACGACCAGGCAGCGCTCGCCACGGCGTCAATCCCGTCGGCGACGCCGCCGGTCCTCACGCTGCCCGTGACGATGGCCATCACGTTTCGAACGAGTGACTACGCCGATCTGGCCACGCGCGTGCACGGCGTCGTGCGTACCGGGGACTTGAGTGCCGAAATCGTCGAGGTCGATCCGCTCGAGCTCTATCGCGTGTTCATCACCGTTGTCTTACTCTGTCGAGGACTCGTCGAGTAGTCGCTGATCAATCGAGCGTGGCGAGGAAGTCGCGCATCACCGCTTGAAAATGGTCGAACTCTTCGAATTGGGGCGAGTGACCTGATTTCTCGAAGACGACCAGAGTTGCGTTGGGAATGAGCGAGGCGATCGTCTCGGCGCTGGAGACCGGCGTGACCCAGTCGGTTCGACCGACCGTCACGAGCGTCGGACAGTTCACGTTCGGCAACTGGGGTCGTAGGTCGTACTTGGGCATGCTGTAGAGGAAGCACCAGTTGTGGGCCTCGTGACGATAGATGCCTGCTTCCACTCGCTCTTTAGTCTTCACGGGGTCGTACTCGAAGTCGTAGAGGGGGATAATCTCCTCCCAGCGATCCTTCAAATCTTGATCGTCGGTGATGCGCCCCTCCCAGTAACGGTTGAAGTTGTCCCAGTTGATCTCGATCCGCGTCTGCGTGCGGGCGTTTTCGAAAGCTCGCTCGAGGTTCGAATTGTCGGGCGAGGTGTCGCGAAGGATCATTGCCCGCGTGTGTTCGGGGTACGCCACGGCGTACTCCATCGCGATGAAGCCACCGTAGGACCCGCCCGCGATGACAATCTGGTCCGCGCCGATCCATTTGCGCAGCTCATCAACGTCCGAGGCCCACTGTTCATGGGAGAAGGGCGGCTTACCTTCACTGAGCCCACAGCCGCGCGCGTCAAAGACGACGACTTGGTACAGGTCGGCCAGCGGACCAAAGGTGGCCTTGGGCTCAGCGAGTGAGCCAATACCCCCGCCCCCGTGGTGCGCGATGAGTACGGGTGACCCTTTATCGCCTAGGACCTCGACGTTCAATTCATTGTCGTTGATGGTGACGCGCATGAAATCTCCTCGGTGGTTGGTTTTTGTAACGGTTTTGGTGTCAGGCTCGGTGCTGTTCGATCCACGTGGTGACGATGAACTCGAGGACGTCTAAGGGCACCGCACCGTTACCGAGCACGATCCCATGAAAAGCTCGCACGTCGAAGCCGTCGCCGAGTTGTTGGATCGCGACGTCGCGAAGGCGTTCAATTTCGCGTCGCCCGATCATGTAGGCGAGGGCCTGTCCGGGCCAGCCGATGTAACGGTCGATCTCGTTCGAAACGTTCGAAGCGGTGGTCGCGGTGTTGTTCCACATGAAGTCAACGGCGCGTTGGCGCGACCAACCCAAATGGTGCATTCCGGTGTCGACCACGAGTCGACAGGCGCGCAGCGCGTCAAAGGAGAGCATTCCGAGGCGAGCGACATCGGAACTGTACAGTCCCATTTCGTCCGCGAGGCCTTCGCTGTAGAGCCCCCAGCCTTCGACGAAGCCGCACACTTGAGCGTCGAGGAATCGCCGGTACATCGGCAGTTCGCTCAAGGTCTGGGCGGTGGCAATTTGAAGGTGGTGCCCCGGAGTGCTTTCGTGAAAGGCCAGAGCTTCGTACTCGTACGTGAAACGCTCCTGCGGGTTCGTCGTCAAGACACAGTGCGCGCCGGGGCGACTACCGTCTTGGGCCGGCGGGCGGTAGTGGGCGAGCGCGGCGCTCTTGGCCTCGATGGGGTGTATCTCTTCAATCACGCACTCGGCGATTTCGTACGGCGGGAACCAGTCGTTGCGCGCTGCCTCGGCGCGATGGAGAGCTTCGGTGACGACCGTCACGATCTCCTGGGACGAAGTGAAACGTAGTGCTTGATCCTCTCGTAAGCGCGAGAGGACGGTGGGCACGTCGCTTTCGCCAAGCACGCGCTCGCCGAGAGCTGACCACTGTCCCTGGAGGCTTTCGAGACGCTCGAGGCCAATGGTGTGAATCTCGTCGGGGCTGAGTTCAGTCGTCGTGTGACGGCGAACGGCCTTTCGATAGGACGACGCACCTCCATCGACCCAGCAAATGCCCACGTGTTCGTCGTCGCGGGCCACCGGCAACATGTCGTGTTCGAGGTACGCACACAGACGCGCTATGGCCGGACGCACCACGTCGGTGACGAGCGATCGAGACTTCGCGAGAAAGTCTTCGGCGTCGACAGACCCACCGACCGTGGGATTGGCGAGGGTGTCGTCCTCAATCGCTAGTTCGAGGTGGCCCCGCAACTGGTCGAGGGCTCGGTTAATACCGACGTGAGTTGAGTGGCGAACGTCGTCGTTCGCTTGGCCGTAGCGAGCGGTGAGTGCGTCGAAGAAGTGGCCGAGACCGCCAAGTCGTGTGAGGTAGTCATTCGCCGAAACTTCATCGATCGCGCCCGCGGCTGGCACACACATGAAGACCATGGCGTGAGGCGAGGCGTAGCCCTCTGCGGCCGCGTCGGCCTCCCAGATCCCTTCTTCGAGGTCCGTGCGCGCACCCCACGCGAGGCGACGAAGGACCGCCGCGTTGATCTGATCGGCGCCGGACATCTCGTCGACGTTGAGCCGGTCGAGGCGCTCCTCGAGAGCGAGGAATCGTGCTGCCCCCTTGGCGGCACCAGCACGGCTGGGATCGGGCAGTAGGTCGTCGTAGCCCGAGATGCCGAGAAGTGTCGCGGAGAGCGGATCGACGGTGTTTTGCACTTTGAAGAAGTCATCGTTCAACTGCTCGAGGGCAGCGTGAGCCGATTCAGCCATGGACTGGAGAGAGTTTCTCTAAGCGGTGCGGACCATCGGCCAACAGACGCCAGAGTTGTTCCCACGCGCGCATTCCTTCGCCAAGACGACGGATGCGCATGAATTCATTCGGCGCGTGCAGTTTCTCATCGGCTGTCGAAAATGAGAAGAACAGCGTCTTCGTGCCGAGTTCAGTCTCAAAGAGCGCTGTTGCCGGGAGTGTTCCCGCGATGCACGCGAGCAGCACCTTCTCGCCGGGGTACACACCGGCCAATGCCTCAGTCGCCGCACGCACCGCCGGGTGATTGGCACTAATTGTGTACGCCGGCACTTTCGCCGCGTCGGGCAGAACGATGACGGTTAGTCCCGGCGTCGCCTGTTGTTCGATGTGGGCTATGACCGACGACAGGACGTGCGAAGGATCTTGGCCTGGTACGAGGCGACACGAGATGTGGGCCTTGGCCACGTGGGGAATGACGGTGTACTTGCCGCCCGCTTCGATGCCGTTTACCTCGAGTGTCGGACGCTCCCAGAGCCGTTCAATCGTGGAGTAACCCGCTTCGCCAAAGACCTCAGTGACGCCGAGTTGTTCGCGATACTGATCCTCATCGAAGCTCACCGCACGAAGCTCACTGCGGCGTTCGTCACTGAGTGGCGCGATGCCGTCGTAGAAACCCTCGACGGCAACCCTGCCATCGGGGGAATGCAAACTGGCGATAATCTGCGTCAGACCGTGAATCGAGTTCGCAACCGTGCCTCCGAAGCGACCCGAGTGAAGATCGTCGTTCGCACCGTGCACTTCAACACTGAGCGTCACGAGACCCTTTGACATCAACGAGAGTGAAGGCTCGCTGGCGCGCCACATGGCACCGTCCGCCGAGATCACCAGGTCACACGCCAATTCTTGTGCGTGCTCACGCACGTACGCGTCCAGGTGGGGGCTACCAATCTCCTCTTCGCCTTCGAAGAGGAACTTGACGTTTAAGGGAAGTCGGCCCTCTTGTTCCATAAAGGCTTGGGCGACTTTCAACACGATGTAGACGGGACCTTTATCGTCAGTGCATCCGCGACCGCGCATAACGTCGCCGTCGACGCGTAGTTCGAAGGGCGGGGTGATCCACTCGTCAAGGTCGCCCGTCGGCTGTACGTCATAGTGGCCGTAGACGAGAATCGTGGGCGCGGAGGAATCGGCAATCCACTCGCCGCGCACGAGGGGATGTCCGCCCGTCGTATCGACGTAAGCGTTGGCGAAGCCGAGTTGTCGAACGAGCCAGTTAGCGGCGTCGCTCATCACGTCGCTGGACGCGTCACGAGAGATGCTCGGAATTGCGACGTACTCCGCCAACTCGTCGAGGTAGTGCTGAGTGTCCGGATTAATAGAGAGCATGGCCACCATCAACGGAGAGAGTCTGACCACTAATCCACGAAGAGTCGGGGCTGACGAAGAAGCGAACGCCGTTGGCGATGTCGTCTGCTGTTCCGAGGCGGCGCGTGGGAATTGCGTCTAAGAGCTTGCGCTGTCCCTCTTCGCCGTAACTTTCCCACTGGGCGATGGACGTCGGGTTCGAGAGTACGAAGCCCGGGGCCACGCAGTTCACCGTGATACCGAAGCGACCGAGCTCGTGCGCCATCTGACGCGTGAAACCAATCTGGGCGGCCTTCGCACTGGCGTAGGCCTGAATGCCCGTGAGGCTGACGCTGCGCCCGGCGCCAGAAGAGATCGTCACGATGCGACCCCAGCCGCGTTCCTTCATCGATGGCACCACCGCGCGCACGCAGATGAAGGCGCCGGTGAGATTGGACTCGACGACGTCGCGCCACTGCTCGTCGGTGACCTCTTCAATTGGCCGACCCACCTGGCCGCGCACGCCGCCGGCGCTGTTGATCAGAATGTCGGCGCCGCCGATGCTCGCCACGAAGTCATTTACCGATGATGAGTCGGTGACGTCCACGGTGTCCTTGTCGATACCGTGGACCGTCGCCCCTTCGCGGGTCAACGCCTCGGCAATCCCTCGCCCGATTCCTTGCGCGGTACCGGTGACGATCGCGACCTTGCCCGAGAGTGGTTGATTTTCATGTGCCATTAGTGACGTACCCATCCTGATTCAATAATCGTTCGTACTTCTTGGACCCCAGCGGCCCACACCTTTTCCATGACGTCCTCGGGGGCTTCGTATGGGCCTCCCATGGCACCGTCGGGCGCGAATTCACGGATCGCGAGAGGACCGAGGTTCATCAACAGTTCGCGCGGCACCACGGCCTTGGGCGTCGGCGCGTCGGCGCCTTTGATGCGCGTCCACGCAAAGTTCTCCACCCACGCGCCGTGCATCTGGTCGACGCAGAACTCATTGGCCGCGATGACCGTTTCTGGTCCGTTGTACCAACTATGAAAGAGCACTTGGACCTCTTTTTCGCGGGGTTGACACAGCCACTCGCGAATAAGGCCACCGACCGGCGCGTTGCCACCGTGACCATTAATTACCGCGATACGGCGAAAACCTTGCAGTGCCAGAGTGTCCAATAGATCGCGCAGGACTTCGATGTAGGTACTGAGTCGAAGACTCATCGAGCCGGGGTACGCGGTGAAGTAAGGCGCCATGCCAAAAGGCAAGACGGGTAGCACGGGAACGCCGAGGGGTTCGGCGGCCTCGACGGCGACGCGTTCTGCGCACAGTGCGTCGGTGCCGAGCGAGAGGAATCCGTGTTGTTCGGTGGAGCCAATCGGCAGCACTATTCGGTCATCGTGGGTCAAATACTCTTCGATCTGCATCCAGTTCGAATCAAAAATGCGCATGCTGGTCGCCTTTCGGTCGACACGGCGACCACTCTTTGTTGAGCCTGCGACCACGTGCGAGAGATCCGCGAGGCGTTAGCTCCACACTATCGGTGGCGTCGAAGCCCTCGCCAATGTCCTCGTCCGCGGACATCTACACTATGCCTACGCGAGTGAGGAACGCTGCTGAAAGAATGCGTGGTCTTAGCAACGAACGGACTCAGCGAAGAGGAGATCCCGTGAGTCGGATTTTGGATATCAAGGACCTCGTGGTCCGCATCGACATGAGGCACTCGTCAGTGACTCCGGTGGACGGCGTCTCGTTTCATATTGACGCCGGCGAGACGCTCGGCATCGTCGGTGAATCCGGTTGCGGCAAATCGATGACGGGCCTTTCGATCATGCAGCTCTTACCCTCGGGCGGACACATCACGGGCGGGAGTGTCGAGTTCATGGGTCGCGACTTGGCCCCGCTCACTTACAACGAGATGCACGAGATTCGCGGAAACGACATCGCGATGATCTTTCAAGATCCCATGACATCGTTGAACCCGACGAAAACCATTGGCGATCAAGTGGCGGAACCGGTTCGCATCCATCGCGGCGCCAGTCACCGCGACGCTCTCGATCGAGCGGTGGAGGTGTTGGGTCTCGTTGGCCTGCCACGACCCAAAGAACGTTTAGATGACTACCCTCACCAACTCTCGGGCGGCATGCGCCAGCGCGTGATGATCGCGATGGCCCTCGCCTGTGACCCGAAGCTGTTGATCGCCGACGAACCAACGACGGCGCTGGACGTCACTATCCAGGCTCAGATTCTCGAACTCTTGAGCGGTCTGAAAGAACAACTTGGCATGGCCGTGCTCTTGATAACTCACGACATGGGCGTCATCGCGGGACGTACCGATCGAGTGATGGTGATGTACGCGGGGAAGGCAGTCGAATCATGCTCGACCGAGGCGCTCTTTGATGAGATGCGCCACCCTTACTCCCAAGCCCTCCTCGCCTCGATCCCACGCCTCGAGCAGGACAACCAGCAGCGTCTGTACAGCATTCCTGGTCTGCCGCCTGACCTAAAACGCCCACCGTTAGGTTGTCGATTCGCGCCGCGATGTGAGCGCGCGACAGATAAATGTCGAACGGACGAACCGCCGTTGGACGGCGCGAGCGACGCGCATACCTTCGCCTGCTGGCACCCGATTGACGGGCCGCTCGACATGTCAGCGTCACGACGATTCGGAGGTCGAGCGCCAGAGAGCCAAGCGCGCGTGCTTCTGGAAGTGAAGAATCTCGTTAAGGAGTTTCCCGTGTCGGGAGGTCTGTTCTCGCGCGGCGCCAAGCACCGGGTCCACGCGGTCTCGGATGTCTCGTTCAGTGTTCGCCAAGGCGAGACCTTCGGCCTGGTGGGCGAGTCCGGCTGTGGCAAAACCACCGTCGGTCGTCTCGTCACCGCACTCGAGACGTCCGACTCGGGGGAGATCTTGTTCGACGGTCAAGACATCACGAAGTTCGACCGAAAGACGTTGCGCGCGCAACGTCGCAACTTTCAACTCATGTTTCAAGACCCCTACGCGTCGCTTGATCCCCGAATGAGGGTGGGAGCAATTTTGCGCGAACCTTTAGCGATTCAAGGCATCGGCAGCCGCGACGAGCAGAACGAGATCATTCAAGGATTACTCGCCGACGTCGGTTTGGCGCCCGACGCCGTCGATCGTTACGCTCACGAGTTCTCTGGAGGACAGCGTCAGCGCATTGGTTTAGCGAGGGCGCTTGCCCTTAATCCGAAACTCGTTGTCGCTGACGAACCCGTCAGTGCGCTCGATGTCTCGATTCGTTCTCAAGTGCTGAACCTCATGAGGAGGTTGCAGTCCACTCACGACCTTACCTACATCGTGATTTCGCACGACCTCGCGGTGGTGAAGTATCTCGCGGACACCATAGGGGTGATGTACCTCGGCAAGATGGTGGAGATCGGGCCGAGCGACACGATTTACGAGCACCCCGTTCACCCCTACACGGCCCGATTAATCGAGGCAATTCCGATTCCCTCACCGGAGTTCGAGCGCGCCAAAAGCGGTCAGATCGTCAAGGGAGAGTTACCGAGTGCGCTCGATCCTCCCTCCGGGTGTCGATTTCGCACGCGCTGCGACCGCGCTCAAGACCTGTGCGCCGAGCAAGAGCCGCCGCTACGGACCTTTGGCGTGAATCACGTTGCGGCGTGCCACTTTCCCCTTGAACAAGTTGCGGTCGGCATTTCCTCCTCGAGGACGCGTGGCGAAGCGACCGAGACTACCGACTAAGAGCGTGTGTTCTATTTGGCGAGTGCCCCAAGCGCCACGACCGGCACTATCAAGTCGTGGCCAATTCAAGTGACCTAACCAACGCCCAGTGGAGCCTCCTCGAACCCCTACTTGCGCATTGCACTAAACGAGGCCCGAAACACGGAGCCGACCTGCGCCACGTCGTGGACGCGATGCTC
>Ga0208849_1000639_pt1 | contig 30780 bp, 26 predicted proteins | sample NGESurdeep072012_10_FD_184470 | JGI IMG/M metagenome (GOLD analysis project Ga0208849, IMG submission 184470) | Arctic peat soil microbial communities from Barrow, Alaska - NGEE Surface sample 53-3 deep-072012 (SPAdes) | ecosystem: Environmental > Terrestrial > Soil > Wetlands > Peat ... | reverse complement strand
TTGTCGCCCTTGCGCTCGGCCTTGGTCTTGAGCGAGGCGAGATCGGAGCCCGAGCCCGGCTCCGAAAAGCCCTGGCACCACCAGTCGTCGACATTGGCGATGCGCGGCAAATATTGCTTCTTCTGCGCCTCGTTGCCGAAGGTGTAGATCACCGGGCCGACCATGCTGACGCCGAAGGCGAGCGGCGCCGGTGCCGGCGCCATCTGCAGTTCCTCGTTGAAGATGTAGTGCTGCACCGAACTCCAGCCGGTGCCGCCATATTCCTTCGGCCAGTGCGACACGCCCCAGCCCTTCTTGTTGAGAATCCGCCACCACTGGATCATCTCGTCCTTGCCGAGATGACGGCCCTCCTGCAACTTCTGCCGGGTCGCCGGCGGCACGTTGTCCCTGAAGAAGGCCCGCACCTCGTCGCGAAACGCCACTTCTTCCTTGCTGAAGCTGAGATCCATCGGATCCTCCTGTGAGCGAGTGATAAAGAGCCGTCATTCCGGGGCGCGAGTAAAACGAGCGAGCCCGGAATCCATAACCATCATCGTGAGTATGGATTCCGGGCCTGCGCCAAGTGGCGCATCCCGGAATGACGATGCCTACTGCAGCACCTCGAACAAACCCGCAGCGCCCATGCCGCCGCCGACGCACATGGTCACCACGGCATATTTGGCCTTGCGGCGACGGCCCTCGATCAGCGCGTGACCGGTGAGGCGCGCGCCCGACATGCCGTAGGGATGGCCGACCGCAATCGCGCCGCCGTCGACATTGATCTTCTCCGGATCGATGCCGAGCTTGTCGCGGCAATACAGCACCTGCACCGCGAAGGCCTCGTTCAACTCCCAGAGATCGATGTCCTCGACCTTGAGGCCGTGGCGCTTGAGCAGGCGCGGAACCGCGAACACCGGCCCGATGCCCATTTCATCAGGCTCGCAGCCGGCCGCAACGAAGCCGCGGAAGATGCCGAGCGGCTTCAGGCCGCGCTTCGAGGCTTCCTTGTCGCTCATGATGACCGACGCGCTGGCGCCGTCCGACAACTGGCTGGCATTGCCGGCGGTGATGGTGAAACCCTCGCCGCGCACCGGCTTGAGACTGGCGAGGCCCTCGGCCGAGGTATCCGGGCGCGGGCCCTCGTCCTTCGACAGCGTGACGTCCTTGAAGGAGACCTCGCCGGTCGCCTTGTCGGCAACCCCCATTTTGGTGGTGATCGGCGCCAGTTCGTCGTTGAACTTGCCGCCCTGCTGCGCGGCGGCGGTGCGGCGCTGGCTCTCCAGCGAATATTCGTCCTGGCGTTCGCGCGAAATGCCGTAGCGCTTGGCCACCACTTCGGCGGTGTCGATCATCGGCATGTAGACTTCGCCCTTGATCTTGAGCAGCGCCGGATCCTGGGTGTGAAACTTGTTGGCATGATCGTTCTGCACCAGGCTGATCGATTCGCCGCCGCCGCCGACCGCGATCTCGACGCCGTCGAAGATCACCGAGCGCGCCGCGAGCGCGATCGCCTGCAGGCCGGAGGCGCATTGGCGGTCGATGGTGGTGCCGCCGACACTGACCGGCAGGCCGGCGCGGAGCAGCGCCTTGCGGGCGATATTGCCGCCGGTGGTACCCTGCTGCATGGCGGCGCCCATCACCACGTCCTCGACTTCCTTCGGATCGACCTTGGCGCGGGCGACCGCTTCACCGATGGCGTGACCGAGCAGCGTGGCGCCCTCGGTGGCATTGAGCGCGCCGCGATAGGCCTTGCCGATCGGGGTGCGGGCGGTGGAAACGATCACGGCGTCGGTCATGGACGACCTCCTGTTGCGAGTTGTTGTTGTTTAGGCGGTGCGGTCTTGGTGGAAGGTTGCTGCTGTCGCAGTTCGTGGCGCGACAGCTTGCCGACCGAGGTGCGCGGCAGTTCGTCGACGAAATCGAGCGCGGCCGGCAGCTCATGCTTGCCGAGCTTGCCGGTCAGGAAGGCGCGCAGTTCGTCCAGTGTGAACGGTGCGGCGCCCCCGCGCAGCTTGATGAAGGCCTTCGCCGCCTCGCCGCGGTAATCGTCGACAACGCCGATCACGATTACTTCCTGCACCGACGGGTGGGCATAGATCGCCTGCTCGATCATCTGCGGATAGACGTTGAAGCCGCCGGAGATGATCATGTCCTTCTTGCGATCGACCAGGTAGAAATAGCCGTCTTCGTCCATGTAGCCGATATCGCCGGTCAGGAAACGGTCGCCGACAAAGGCCTCCGCGGTCTCCTGCGGCCGGTTCCAGTAGCCTTTGGTGACGTTCGGACCACGGATGCGGATTTCGCCGACCTCGCCGAGCGGCATCATCCGTTTCGGATCATCCAGCGAAACCACGTCGAGCTCGATGCCTGGCAGCATCAGCCCGATCGAGCCCGGCTTGTCCGGCCCTTCCTGCGGATGGGCGGTGCCGGGCGAGCAGGTCTCGGTCATGCCCCAGCCGCTCTTGAGCTTCATGCCGACCTTGCGTTCGAAGATCCGTGCGACCTCGACCGGCAGCGGCGCACCGCCGGAGCCGCAACTTACCAGCGACGACAGGTCGCGGCGTTCGAGATCGGGCAGGCTCGCGATGGCGATCCACATCGTCGGCACGCCGGGGAAGGCGGTGGCGCGCTTGACCTCGATGTCGCGCATCACGGCCTCGACGTCGAAGCGCTGGTGCAGCGAGATCAGGTCGCCGCGCTCGAGGCTGCGCAGCAGGATCACGGTCAGCGCAAAGATATGAAACAGCGGCAGCACGCAGATCACGCGCTCGACCGCATGGCGCTCCGCCTGCGCCGCCTTGCCCCAGACGTCATAGATCGACACCGCCGCGGTGAGATTGCCATGGCTGAGCATGGCGCCCTTCGGCAGGCCGGTGGTGCCGCCGGTATACTGCAGCAGCGCGACGTCATCGGCCGAAATCGACGGCCATTGCGCCGGCGCCGCGGCGCCCTGCACGAAGCTTCTGAGGGTCACGATCGCGGGGTGATCCGGAATCGGCGCCTGCGCAATGCCGGCGTTGCCCCAATGATCATCCTCGCAGACGATCAGGCGATCGAGCAATCCCTTGCCGAGGAACTTCAGCGCCGTCGGCAGCAGCGCCGCGAGGTTGCTGGTGACCAGCACGCGCGCGCCGCTGTCACGGAGCTTGTGGGACAGCGCGATTTCGCCGTCGAGCGGGCTCAGATGCACGACCCGGGCCCCGGCCTTCAGGGCGCCGAAGAAATTCACCGGATGATCCGGCGAATTGCCGAGGAACAGCGCGACCGAATGGTCCTTGCCATAGCCGGCACGCAGCAATGCCGCGGCGACCGTCTCCACCATCGCCTCGAGCTCGGCATAGCTGATCGGGCGGTCGCGGAATTCGATCGCCGGCCGGCCGGCGAACTGCACGGCCGCCTTCGCCAGCAGATCGGGCAACGTGCCGCGGGCGATCGGATCATCCCAATGCACGCCCTCCGGGTAGAACTGCTCGCCAGGATGGGTCATGGAAGCTTTCCATTCCCACCGCCGTCATTCCGGGATGCGCCACTTGGCGCAGGCCCGGAATCCATAACCACCATCGGGAGTATGGATTCCGGGCCTGCGCCAAGTGGCGCATCCCGGAATGACGACGGAGGTTTGGGGCAACACGCCATCAAGCCGCTTTCGCGGTCTGCGCCAGCGACGCAAAGGTCTTGCCTTCGGCCGCCAGCCGTTTCAGGAGCGGCGCCGGTTCGAGCGAGGGATCGTTGGTCTCCCTGGCGTAGGACGACAGCCGGTCAGCGATGTGCTTCAGCCCGACCTGATCGGCATAGAACATCGGGCCGCCGCGATAGATCGGCCAGCCATAGCCATAGAGCCAGATCACATCGATATCGCTCGGACGGGCCGCGATCTTTTCGTCGAGGATGCGCGCGCCCTCGTTGATCATCGGATACATCATGCGCTCGAGAATTTCCTCGTCGCTGACGACGCGCCGCTTGCGCCCGAGCCGCTGCAGGGTCTCGTCGATCAACTTCTCGACTTCCGGATCGGGCAGCGGCGCGCGCGAGCCCGCCTCGTATTTGTAATAGCCCTTGCCGGTCTTCTGGCCGAAGCGGCCGGCCTCGCACAGCGCATCGGCGATTTCCGACTTGATGCCGCGATCCTTGCGCGAGCGCCAGCCGATATCGAGCCCGGCGAGATCGCCCATCGCGAACGGGCCCATCGGCATGCCGAACCTGGTGACGACGGCATCGACCTGCTGCGGCAATGCGCCTTCGAACAGCAGTTTTTCCGCCTGCTTGCCGCGCTGCGCCAGCATGCGGTTGCCGACAAAGCCGTCGCAGACGCCGACCACCGCCGGCACCTTGGCGATCCGCCGCGCCACCGCCACCGCCGTGGTCAGCGCATCCGGCGCGGTCTTCTCGGCGCGCACGATTTCGCACAGCTTCATCACATTGGCGGGGCTGAAAAAGTGCATGCCCAGCACGTCCTGCGGACGTTTGGTCACTGCGGCGATCTGGTCGATATTGAGATAGGAGGTGTTGCTGGCGAGAACCGCGCCCGGCTTGGCGAATTTGTCGAGCGCAGCGAACACTTCCTTCTTGATCGCCATGGTCTCGAACACGGCTTCGATAATGAGGTCAGCGTCCTTGACGTTCTCAAGACCCACCACGCCATGGATCAGGCCCATGCGCTTGGCCGGCGCGTCGGCCGCAATGCCACCGCGCGCGGCGGTGGCCTCGTAATTCTTCTGCATCACGCCCATGCCGCGCTTGAGCTGTTCCTCGCCGGTCTCGATCAGCGTCACCGGAATACCGGCATTGGCAAAGGACATCGCGATGCCCCCGCCCATGGTACCGGCACCGATGATGGCGACGCGCTCGACCTGGCGCGGCTTGGTGCCCTCGGGAACGCCGGAGATCTTGGCCGCCTCGCGTTCCGAGAAGAAGGCGTAACGCTGCGCCTTGGACTGATCGCTGGCGACGAGCTTCAGGAAGCCTTCGCGCTCCTTCTTCAACCCTTCGTCGAACGGCAGGTCGATCGAGGCGCCGACCGCGTCGGCGGCGGCAAACGGCGCTTCCAGTCCGCGCGCCCGCTTGGTCATCGCGGCGACGGCGTTGGTGAAGATCGAGCGATCGGCCTTGGCCGCCGCAAGCTTGCTGTCGTCGTCGCGCAGCTTGCGCAGCGGGCGTTTCTCCGCCAGCACCTTGCGCGCAAACGCCTCGCCGCCCGAGGCCGGACCTTCGACGATCTCCTCGATCAGGCCGTTCTTGAGCGCCTCCGCGGCGCCGATCGGGTCGCCGCCGACGATCATCTTGACCGCCAGTTCCGGACCGACCGCGCGGGGCAGGCGCTGCGTGCCGCCCGCCCCCGGCAAGAGGCCGAGCTTCACTTCTGGCAGCCCGAGCCTGGCATCCTTGGTCGCGACCCGAAAGTGGCAGGCGAGCGCCACTTCCAGCCCGCCGCCAAGCGCCGTGCCATGAATGGCGGCAACGATCGGCTTCGCGCTGTTCTCCATCAGGATCAGCACTTCGTGGAGGCCGGGCGGCTTCGGCGGCTTGCCGAATTCGGTGATATCGGCGCCGGCAATGAAGGTGCGGCCGGCACAGGTCAGGACGATCGCCTTGATTTCGGGATCGGCGATCGCGCGCGTGATGCAATCCAGGATGCCGCCGCGGACGGCGGCGCTCAGCGCATTCACCGGGGGACTGTTCACCGTGACAATGCCGACCACGTCATGACGCTCGAGCTTGACCACTTCGTTCACGCGACTCTCCCTGGATAAAACCAATTTCGCAGTGCGGAATTTAATTCCACATCTTGACACGGAGGGTTATTTTGAAGCACGTCCGTTGTCAACGAGGTCCGTACAGCAGCAGGCCATGAAGCGCTCAGGCAGGAAAGTGGCGACCGATCGCAGCTTCGTCGTCGCGCTTTCCCGCGGGCTCGATGTGTTACGCGCATTCCATCCCAACGACGGGCTTCTTGGCAATCAGGAGATTGCGGCCCGTACCAACTTGCCGAAGCCAACCGTTTCGCGGCTGACTTATACGTTGACCAAGCTCGGCTACCTTACACCGGTTCCGCGGTTCGAGAAGTATCAGCTTGCGCCCGCGGCGATGTCGCTCGGCTATGCCGCGCTGGCCAATCTCGGCGTTCGGCATTTGTCCGAGGCCTACCGCGAGGAAGTCATGCGCGCGACCGGCGGCGCGGTCGCCGTCGGCGGCCGCGACCGTCACAACATGATATACTTTGGTCAAAGCCGCAACGGACTCACGCTGGGCGTTCAACTGGACGTCGGGTCGCGGATTCCGATCGCCACCACCGCGATGGGACGGGCGTATATCTGGGCCCTGCCGGACGACGAGCGTGCCGCTTTATTGCGCGAATTGCGCGAGCACCATGGCAGCCGCTGGCCGCGGATGCGCGAGGGCATCGAACGGTCCGGCGAAACCCTGGCGCGGCACGGCTTCACGATTTCCGCGGGCGAATGGCAGGATGACGTGCATGCGGTCGGCGTCGCGCTGAAGCTCAACGACGGAACGGGTCCTTACGCCTTCAACTGTGGCGCGCCCGCATTCCGCTTCACGGAAGATCGGCTGCGCAGCGATATTGGACCTCGCCTCGTGGCGATGGTAAGGAACATCGAGGCGGCGCTGGGCGGCGCCTCGCCCCAATCAAAAAAAGAAGAAAGCAAGAAGTTGAGAGCAGGAGGGAAAGTTGCACGAGTGGTTGAGGGGATCAGATAGCCCGTATCGTGACCGGCGGATGAGTTCGCGCGGCGATTCCCGCCCGACGCAGCGTTCGGGCGCAGCGAAATGACGCAGGCACAGCTCGCGCAGGGACAAGATCCCCTGCTCGCGGTTCGCGACGTCAGCGTCGTGTTCGGCGGCATCATCGCGTTGAACGGCGTGTCGTTCGACATGCGTCAGGGCCAGATCCTCGGCCTGATCGGGCCCAACGGCGCCGGCAAGACCACGCTGTTCAACTGCCTGAGCCGGCTCTACCAGCCGAGCGCCGGCGACATCCTGATGGAAGGCGAGAGCATCCTGAAGCGGCCGCCGCACCGGATCGCCGAAATCGGCATCGGCCGCACCTTCCAGAACGTCGCCTTGTTCGCCAATCTCTCGGTGCTCGACAATGTTCGGGTCGGCACCCATGCCCGCACCAACAGCGACATCGTCAGCGACTCGCTGAAGCTGCCGTGGATCCGCCGCGGCGAAGCCAGGATCAACGAGCACGTTCACGAAATCCTCCACTATCTCGAGCTCGACGACGTCGCCCACGTCACCGTCGCGGGATTGCCGTTCGGCACCCAGAAACGCGTCGAGCTGGCGCGCGCGCTGGCTGCCGATCCGAAGATCCTACTGCTCGACGAGCCCGCCGGCGGCCTCAACCATGAAGAGGTCCATGTGCTCGGCGACCTGATCCGCCGCATTCGCGACGAGCGCAAGATGACCGTCCTTTTGGTCGAGCATCACATGGGGCTCGTGATGTCGATCGCCGACCATGTGGTCGCGCTCAATTTCGGCCGCAAGCTCGCCGAGGGAACGCCGGCGCAGGTGCAGTCCGACCCTAACGTCATCAAGGCCTATCTCGGGAGCAAGGACCAATGACCGCCATGCTCAACATCAAGGATCTGCGCGCCTATTACGGCCAGGTCCAGGCGCTGCATGGCCTTGAATTCGGCCTCAACGAGGGCAGCCTGACTACCCTGCTCGGCGCCAACGGCGCCGGCAAGACCACGACGCTGCGCGCCATCTGCAACATGGTGCGCTCCACCGGCTCGATCGAGTTCGACGGCGCTGCGCTGTCCGGCCGCTCGACCGAAAACATCGTGCGACTCGGTATCGCCCATGTGCCGCAGGGCCGCGGCACCTTCACCACCATGACGGTGGAGGAAAACCTCCAGCTCGGCGCCATCACCCGCCGCGACCGAGCCGGGATCGTCTCCGATATCGAGCGCATGTACGATCATTTTCCGGTCCTGAAGCAGCGCCATACCCAGCAGGCTGGCACGCTTTCCGGCGGCGAACAGCAGATGCTTGCGGTCGCCCGGGCGCTGATGCTGCGGCCGCGGCTGATGCTGCTGGACGAACCGTCGTTCGGGCTTGCGCCGCTGATCGTGCGCGATCTGTTCCGGATCCTCGGCAAGATCAATCGCGAGGAAAAGGTCACCATCCTGGTGGTGGAGCAGAACGCGCAACTCGCGCTGGAACTCGCCGACAAGGCCTACGTGATCGAGACCGGGCGGATCGTGATGTCGGGAAGCGCTGCCGAGATCGCGAGCAACGAGGACATCCGTAAATCCTATCTGGGCTATTGAGGAGCGCGGCCATGGAACTTTTTACCAACCAAGTCCTGGCCGGCATCGCCACCGGCGCGATCTACGCCTGCATGGCGCTCGCCATCGTCATGATCTACCAGGCGATCGACCATCTCAACTTCGCCCAGGGCGAAATGGCGATGTTCTCGACCTTCATCGCCTGGCAGTTGATGCAATGGGGCGTGCCCTATTGGGGCGCGTTCGTAATCACGGTGGCATTTTCCTTCGCCGCCGGCATCATCATCGAGCGGCTGCTGTTCAAGCCGCTGGCCAAGGCGCCGATCCTGACCAACGTTGCCGGCTTCATCGCGCTTTACTCGATCGTCAACAGCGTCGCCGGCCTGATCTGGGACTTCACGATCAAGCAGTTTCCGACGCCGTTCGGATCGTCGCCGTTCCTCGGCAGCCAGCTCATCAGCACCCACCAGGCCGGCATGATCGGCGTCACGCTGCTGCTACTGCTTCTGCTTTTCTTCTTTTTCCGGTTCACGCGAATGGGCCTCGCCATGCGGGCCGCGGCGGCGCTGCCGGAATCGGCACGGCTGGTCGGGATCAATACCAGCTGGATGATCGCGCTGGGCTGGGGCATGGCGGCCGCGATCGGCTCCATCGCCGGCATGATGATCGCGCCGGTGGTGTTCCTGGAGCCGAACATGATGCTCGGCGTGCTGATCTACGGGTTCGCCGCCGCCGTCCTCGGCGGGCTGACCAGTCCGTTCGGCGCGGTGATCGGAGGCTTCCTGGTCGGCATCTTCGAGAACCTCACCGGCACCTATATCCCCGGCGTTGGCAATGAACTGAAACTGCCGATCGCGCTGGCGCTGATCGTCATCGTACTGGTTGTCAAACCGGCTGGGCTGTTTGGCCGGCCCATCGTAAAGCGAGTTTGATCATGAGCGCAGCTCAGGAAGTCGTCACCGAAGCGCCGGCCATCGACGCCGTCCCCAAGCGGGCCATGACGCTCGGCTACGGCACCTCGCTGGTCATGCTGGCAGTGCTGATCCTCGTCCCGCTGTTCGTGAAGAACTTCATCATCTTCCAACTGACGATGCTGCTGATCTATGGTCTTGCCGTGCTGGCCCTGAATATCCTGACCGGCGGCAGCGGCCAGTTTTCGCTGGGTCAAAGCGCGTTCTACGCCGTCGGCGCCTACACCTCGGCGATCCTGATGGAAACCTTCAACGTCAATTATGCGCTGACACTGCCGGTCTCCGGCGTCATCTGCTTCGCATTCGGATTCCTGTTCGGGCTGCCGGCGCTGCGGCTCAGCGGCATCTATCTGGCGCTGGCGACCTTTGCGCTCGCGACCGCGATGCCGCAACTCCTGAAACTCAACGTGTTCGAGCCCTGGACCGGCGGCGTGCAGGGGCTGGTCGTGACCAAGCCCGACGCGCCGTTCGGGCTGCCGATCTCGCAGGACATGTGGCTGTATTACTTCACGCTCGTGATCACGATCGGGATCTATATCTTCTCCGTCAATCTGCTGAAGTCGCGTTCCGGCCGCGCCTTCATGGCGATTCGCGACAACGAAATCGCGGCATCCGCGATGGGCATCGACGTCGCGCTGTACAAGACGCTGGCGTTCGGCGTCTCAGCCGGCATCACCGGCGTCGCCGGTGCGCTCGGCGCCATCGCCGTGCAGTTCGTGGCGCCCGACAGCTACACCATCCAGCTCGCAATCTCGCTGTTCCTCGGCATGGTGGTCGGCGGCGTCGGCTGGCTGCCGGGATCGATCGTGGGCTCGGCCTTCATCATCTTCGTGCCCAACATCGCCGAAGGAATCTCAAAGGGCCTTTCTGGCGCCGTCTTTGGCGTGCTGCTGTTCCTCGTCATCTTCCTGGTGCCCCATGGCGCGCGGCAGGTGGCAGTGCTAGGCCAGCAACTGATTGGAAAATTCAGGAAAAGCTAACCCGTTAACCAAGAGCAAGGAGAGACTATGCTTTCTGTACAAAAACGAAGAATCGCCGCGTTCGCGACGGCGGTCATCGCTTTCGCTGCTGTCAGCAGCAGCAGCGCACTCGCCCAGAAGAAATACGACACCGGGGCGACCGACGCCGAAATCAAGATCGGCAACATCATGCCCTATAGCGGCCCCGCCTCCGCCTATGGCGTGATCGGCAAGACCGAGGCGGCCTATTTCAAGAAGATCAACGCCGAGGGCGGCATCAACGGCCGCAAGATCGATTTCATCTCCTATGACGACAGCTACAGCCCGCCGAAGGCCGTCGAGCAGGCGCGCAAGCTCGTGGAGAGCGACGAGGTTCTGCTGCTGTTCAACCCGCTGGGCACGCCGTCGAACTCGGCGATCCAGAAATACCTCAACGCCAAGAAGATTCCGCAGTTGTTCGTGGCCACCGGCGCCACCAAGTGGAACGACCCGAAGAATTTCCCGTGGACCATGGGCTGGCAGCCCAGCTATCAGAGCGAAGCGCGGATCTATGCCAAATATCTGATGAAGGAAAAGCCCGACGGCAAGATCGCCGTCATGTACCAGAATGACGATTTCGGCAAGGACTACCTCAAGGGCCTAAAGGATGGTCTCGGCGCCAAGGCGTCGATGATCATCGCCGAGGAAAGCTACGAGACCTCGGAGCCGACCATCGACAACCACATCGTCAAGCTCAAGGCCACCGGCGCCGACGTCTTCATCGATATCGCCACCCCGAAATTCGCAGCTCAGGCGATCAAGAAGATCGCCGAGATCGAATGGAAGCCGCTGCACATCGTCTCAAATGTCAGCGCCTCGGTGGGCGGCGTGATCAAGCCGGCCGGCTTCGAGAACTCACAGGGTATCCTTTCTGCCGCCTATGCCAAGGACGGCGCGGACCCGCAGTGGGACAACGATCCCGGCATGAAGAAATTCTATGCGTTCCTCGAGAAGTACTATCCCGACGCCAACAAGCTCGACGGCTCCGTGGTGTACGGCTACGGCGCGGCCCAGACCATGGCCAAGGTGCTCGAGATGAGCGGCGACAATCTCACCCGTGAAAACGTCATGAAGCAGGCGGCGAGCCTGAAGGCCTTTGCGCCCGACACCTTGCTGCCCGGCGTCAAGATAAACACCAGCGCCACCGATTTCGCCCCGATCGAGCAGTTGCAGATGATGCGGTTCAAGGGCGAGAAATGGGACCTGTTCGGCGACATCATCAGCGGCGAACTCAGCAACTAGTGCAATTTCGACCTCATGGCTTCATCCTTCGAGACGCATCGCTTCGCAATGCTCCTCAGGATGAGGTCTTCTTCCTGGATGAGGTGCTAGACCCTCATGGTGAGGAGCGCGCCTTCGCGCGTCTCGAACCAGGAGGCCACGCGGAAGCGACAATGTTTCGAGTAAACCGGAAAAGGCTTTAGGACGCCGTTTCACGGGTCGGTGAGCTAAATCTGTTCGACTAAATGACGCCCCCTGCGACCCGGTCGCAGGGGGCTTTTTCTTGCTGGGTACCCGCGAAAGGTATTCAATGCGGGCAAGAGCCGCGAAGTGCTCCCGCTCAAAAAAATGACACATCCAACCACGATCCAGGGAGATTAAAATGCCTGCTATCCAATTGCGATTAGGGGCCTTTTCGGCTGCTCTCGCGATACTCGCGGCGACCAGCAGCAGCGCCCTCGCCCAAAAGAAATACGACACCGGCGCGACCGACACCGAAATCAAGATCGGCAACATCATGCCTTATAGCGGACCGGCGTCGTCTTACGGTGTGATCGGCAAGACCGAAGAAGCGTATTTCAAGAAAATCAACGCCGAGGGCGGCATCAACGGCCGCAAGATCAACTTCATCAGCTACGATGACGGCTATAGCCCGCCGAAGACGGTCGAGCAGGCGCGCAAGCTGGTCGAGAGCGACGAGGTGCTGCTGATCTTCAATTCGCTCGGAACCCCGCCGAATTCGGCGATCCAGAAATACATGAATACGAAAATGGTGCCGCAACTGTTCGTCGCCACCGGCGCCACCAAGTGGGACGACCCGAAGAATTTCCCGTGGACCATGGGATGGCAGCCGAGCTACCAGAGCGAAACCCAGATCTACGCCAAGTACATTCTGAAGAACAAGCCCGACGCCAAGATCGGCGTGCTCTATCAGAACGATGATTACGGCAAGGATTATCTCAAGGGCCTGAAAGACGGACTCGGCGCCAAGGGCGCCAAGCTGATTGTGGCCGAGGACAGCTACGAGACCACAGAACCCACCATCGATAGCCACATCGTCAGACTGAAGGCGAGCGGCGCCGATGTATTCGTCAACCTTTCGATTCCGAAGTTTGCCGCGCAAGCGATCAAGAAGAACGCCGAGATCGGATGGAAGCCGCTTCACTTTCTGAACAGCGTCTCGAGTTCAATCGGCGCCACCATCAAGCCAGCCGGATTCGACGCCGCCCAGAACATCATCTCGTCGGCCTACATCAAGGATCCGACCGATCCGCAGTGGAAGGACGATTCCGGGATGAAGACCTTCAACGCCTTCCTCGACAAATATTTCCCCGAAGCCAACCGGAACGACGTCTTCGTGATCTATGGCTACACCGTCGCGCAGAACATGGTGTATGTGTTGAAGCAGTGCGGAGACAATCTGACGCGTGCAAACGTCATGAAGCAGGCGGCCAGCATCAAGGACCTGAAGCTGGACGGCTTGCTGCCCGGCATCACGGTCAAGACCAGCGCGACCGATTTTGCTCCGATCCAGCAACTGCGGCTGCAAAAGCTGCAGGGTGAGACCTGGCATCTGTTTGGTGACATCATCAGCGCCGAAGTGGGCGGCTGACCCGTCTGGCCGCTGGTCCAGCTACTAAAGAAGCAGCCCCTGCGATCTTGTCGCAGGGGCTTTTTCTTGATGGCTCCCGCCAGATGGTATTCAATCCCCCGGCGTCATAGGAAATCTTGGACTAACAAGGATATGACGCGAGCCAACAATCAAGGGAGATCCGGAAATGCCTGTTGCCAATAGCAGACTCGCAATTGCCTCGGCGGCGCTCATTGTGCTCGCCGCGTCGAGCAGCGGCGCGCTTGCGCAAAAGAAATACGATACCGGTGCTACCGACACCGAAATCAAGATCGGCAACATCATGCCATACAGCGGTCCCGCCTCCGCCTATGGCGTGATCGGCAAGACCGAGGCGGCCTATTTCAAGAAGATCAACGATGCCGGCGGCATCAACGGCCGCAAGATCAACTTCATCAGCTATGACGACGGCTATAGCCCGCCGAAGACGGTCGAACAGGCCCGCAAGCTGGTGGAAAGCGACGAGGTGCTGTTGATCTTCAACTCGCTCGGCACCCCGCCCAATTCCGCCATTCACAAATACATGAATGCGAAGAAGGTGCCGCAACTGTTCGTCGCGACCGGCGCCACCAAATGGAACGACCCCAAGGACTTTCCGTGGACCATGGGCTGGCAGCCGAGCTACCAGAGCGAAACCCAGATCTACGCCAAGTACATTCTGAAGGAGAAGCCGAACGCCAAGATCGCGGTGCTCTACCAGAACGACGACTACGGCAAGGACTATCTCAAAGGGCTGAAGGACGGGCTCGGCGCCAAGGCCGCATCGATGATCGTTGCCGAGGAGAGCTACGAGACCACGGAGCCATCGGTCGACAACCATATCGTCAAGCTCAAGTCGAGCGGCGCCGATATCTTCGTCAACATCTCGACCCCGAAATTCGCCGCGCAGGCGATCAAGAAGATGGCCGAGATCGGGTGGACGCCGCTGCATTTCCTCAATAACGTCTCGGCATCCGTCGGCAGCGTGATCAAGCCCGCGGGTTTCCAGAATGCGCAAGGTATCATTTCCGCAGCTTACTTGAAGGATCCTTCCGATCCGCAGTGGGACAACGATGCCGGCATGAAGGAGTTCCTGACCTTCCTGGAGAAGGATTTTCCCGAAGGCAACAAGCTCGATGCCTCGGTCGTGGTCGGCTTCGGCGTGACCCAGACGTTGATCCAGGTGCTGAAACAGTGCGGCGACAATCTCACCCGTGAAAACATCATGAAGCAGGCGGCCAACCTCAAGGATTTCCGTACCGATGTGCTGCTGCCCGGCATCAAGATCAATACCAGCGCAACCGATTTCGCCCCGATCAGCCAGCTTCAACTGATGAAGTTCACCGGCGAGCGGTGGGTGCTGTTCGGCGACATCATCTCCGCCGACGTCGGCGGCTGAACGTTTGCGACCCGGTCCGGGAACGCGACAGCCGCGTCCGGGCCGATCCATCGCCCGGTCAGGCCGGCCCCCGCATCCTGTTGCGGGGGTTTTCTTTTGCGGCAAAGGGATGGATAACCGGCGCCGCATCTACCCCCATTAGGTCCGGTGAAGCGATGACCGACAGACGCCCTCTGCTGCGCGCGATCTTCGACGCCGCCGTTGCCGCCGCGCACCCCGACAGCGTGCTCTCGGCCCATCTGCGCGCCGCGCCAAAAGGCCGGGTGATCTGCCTGGCCGCCGGCAAGGCCGCGGCCGCCATGGCCGTGGCGGCGGAGCGGCATTACCTCGACGAACTCGGTCTTGAGCCCTCGCTGCTGTCGGGAATCGCGACCACCCGTCACGGCCACGGCCTGCCGACCCGGCGCATCAGGGTTGTCGAGGCCGGCCATCCGGTGCCCGACGAAGCCGGCCTCCAGGGCGCGGAGGGCAGCCTGCGTCTCGCCGAGGATGCCGGCGCCGACGATCTGCTGCTGGTGCTATTGTCGGGCGGCGGCTCCGCCAACTGGATCGCACCGGCCAACGGCGTGTCGTTCGCACAGAAGCAGCAGGTGACCCGGGCGCTGTTGCGCTCGGGCGCGCCGATCGGCGAGGTCAACACCGTGCGCAAGCATTTGTCCCGCATCAAGGGCGGCCGGCTGGCGCGTGCCGGCCAGCGCGCCGAGATCGTGACGCTGGCGATATCGGACGTGCCGCACGACGATCCATCCGCGATCGCATCCGGGCCGACCGTGCCGGATCCGACCACGCTCGCCGACGCGCGCGCCATCGTCAAAAAATATGGGCTTGCGGTCGACGCCACGGTCGGCCGCGCGCTCGAGGATCCCCGCAACGAGAGCTGCAAGCCCGGCGATCCCGCCTTTGCCCGCGCGCGGTTCGAGTTGATCGCCCGGCCGCGGGCCTCGCTCGACGCCGCCGCCAAAATCGCCGGCGACGCCGGCTATGCGATTGTCGATCTTGGTGCCGACCTCGAAGGTGAGGCCCGCAGCGTTGCGGCCGACCATGCGCGGCTCGCCCTGCAGGCGCGCGAGGAGGGCCGGCAAGTGGCGATCCTGTCGGGTGGCGAGCTTACGGTGACCGTGCGCGGCCACGGCCGCGGCGGGCCCAACCAGGAATATGCGCTGGCACTGGCCGGCCTGCTCAGGAATAGCCCGGCCATTTCGGCCCTGGCGGCGGACACTGACGGCGCCGACGGCGGCGCCGGCAGCGCGACCGATCCCGCCGGCGCGATGGTCGACCACACCACCTTTGCGAAGATGGCATCGCTTGGACTCGATCCCCGCGCCTATCTCGACAACAACGACGCCACCGCCTTCTTCGCCGCCACCGGCGATCTCTTGCTGACCGGCCCGACGCTCACCAATGTCAACGACGTCAGGGTGATTTTGGTGGACGAGGCGTAGCCAAGAGCCCCGTCATTGCGAGCGCACGCGAAGCCATCCATCCTTCGTCATTCCGGGATGCGCCGCTCAGAACTCGCGGGCGATGGTCGCCAGCATCGCCAGCAGCGCGGCGCGGTTGGTGGGGCCCAGCAGCGCGTTGAGACGCGCCTCGTGCTTGGTGGCGACCAGCTTCTTGGCGCGCGCCAGCACCGCCCGGCCCTTGTCGGTCAGGACCAGGATGTGGGAGCGGCGATCGTTGGTCGAACGTATCCGGGTGCAGAGATCGCGGCTCTCGAGGCCGTCGAGCATCGCCACGAAATTCGGCCGCAGGATGCCGAGCGTGCTGGCGATTTCGGTCTGGTTGCGGCCCGGATTGCGGTCGAGCAGCAGCAGCACCGAGAATTGCGCCGGCGTGAGCTGCAGCGGCGCGACGCAGCGCAGAAAATCCTCGAACACTTTGAGCTGGGCGCGCTTCAGCGAATAGCCCAACAACTCGGGCAATTCGCCAAGCTGCAGCGCGGCGCCTTCGGTGGTGCCGTCGGCGCGCTCCTTGCGGGCCGGGCGGGGCGGCTTGGCGGGATCGGCGGCAGTTCTGGAAACAGGCATCGCTCGTGGCTCGCAATCCCGGTAGATTGACCAATGGCCCTGCGGCGGGCCTTGAGATTATATCTGATAATTGTTATCCATCATATCAAATTCCGGCAGCATTTTTCAACTGCTGTTATCGGACGGCCGCACGCTCGAGGGCCGCGGCCGGCCCGGCGTGCGAGGGGGAGCGTCCGGTCTTGAATACCACCATCATGCTGTTCCTGCTGCAGGACGGCATCACCAATGGCGCGATCTATGCGTTGCTCGGGCTTGCGCTGGTGCTGGTGTTTGCCGTCACCCGCGTCATCCTGATTCCGCAGGGCGAGTTCGTTACCTATGGCGCGCTGACCTATGCCTCGCTGTCGTCGGGACAGATGCCGGGCACCGCGCGGCTCGCGGTGGCGATGGGCGTGGTGGCGTTCGGCCTCGACCTGTTCGCAGGCCGCAGGGCGCTGCATCGCAAGCTGGTCGGGCGGGCCTTCGCGGTCAATATCGCGCTGCCGCTGGTGATCTTCGCGCTGACATTCTGGTTTGCCGGTCACCGCGCCCCGATCGCGATCGACGTCGCGCTGTCGCTGATGATCGTGGCGGCGATCGGGCTGTTTCTCTATCGCATCGCGTTTCAGCCGATCGCGCACGCCTCGGTGCTGGTCCTGCTGATCGCCTCGGTGGGCTGTCATCTCGCCATGCAGGGTTTTGGCCTGCTGTTCTTCGGCGCCGAGGGCCAGCGCGGCCCGGCGGTCTCCGACGCGGCCGTGACGGTCGGCCCGCTGCGTTTCACCGGCCAGAGCATCGCGGTCTACGTCATCACCGTGGCCTTCATCCTCGGGCTGTGGCTGTTCTTTGGTTACACCCGCTATGGCAAGGCGTTGCGCGCCACCGCCGTCAACCGACTCGGCGCCCGCCTGGTCGGGATCCGGACCACGCTGTCCGGACAGATCGCCTTTCTGCTGGCCTCCGTGATCGGCGCGATCTCGGGAATCCTGATCGTGCCGATCACGACGTTGTATTACGACACCGGCTTCCTGATCGGCCTGAAGGGATTCGTCGCCGCCATCATCGGCGGGCTCGTAAGCTATCCCATGACCGCCGCCGCGGCGCTGGTGGTCGGGACCGTGGAAGCCTTTTCCTCGTTCTATGCCAGCAATTTCAAGGAGGTCATCGTCTTCACCCTGATCCTGCCGGTGCTGCTGCTGCGCTCGCTGGCGGCGCCCGTGGTCGAGGAAGAGAAGGATTGACGATGCCGCAGCGGCTGCCCGTCATCCTGTTCGCGCTCGTTATGGCCGCGATCCCGTTCATCCCGGGCATGCCGCCATTCTGGATCGTGCTGCTCGACAATATCGGTTTGTCCGCGCTGGTGGCGATGGGACTTGTGCTGCTGACCGGCGTCGGCGGCCTCACCTCGTTCGGCCAGGCGGCGTTTTGCGGCTTCGGCGCCTACACCACCGCGGTGCTGACCACGGCCTATGGCGTGTCGCCATGGCTGACCTTGCCGCTGGCGCTGTTGGTCAGCGGCCTCGCCGCGGTCGTACTCGGGCTCGTCACGGTGCGGCTGTCGGGCCACTATCTGCCGCTCGGCACCATCGCCTGGGGCATCGGCCTGTTCTATCTGTTCGGCAAGCTCGAATTCCTCGGCCGCAATGACGGCATTTCCAGCGTTCCGCCGCTGTCGATCGGCTCGCTGCGAATGCTCGATCCAGGCACGATCTATTTCGCGATCTGGATCGCGGTCGTGGTCAGCGCGGTGCTCACCATGAACCTGCTGGACTCGCGCACCGGCCGCGCCATCCGCGCGCTGCGGCGCGGCCACATCGCCGCCGAGGCGTTCGGCGTGCAGACGCCTCGCGCCAAGCTGCTGGTTTTCATCTACGCCGCGGTGCTCGCCGGCCTCTCCGGCTGGCTCTATGCGCATTTCGAACGCACCGTCAATCCGACGCCGTTCGGTGCCGAAGCCGGCATCGAATATCTCTTTATCGCCGTGGTCGGCGGCGCCGGCTATGTCTGGGGCGGCGTGCTCGGCGCCGCCATCGTCGTCATCCTGAAGGAGATCCTGCAGAGCTATCTGCCCTATCTGTTTCACGGCGAAGGTCAGCTCGAAACCATCGTGTTCGGCATCCTGCTGGTGACCCTGCTGCAACTGGCGCCGACCGGCGTCTGGCCCTGGCTGACGGCGCGGCTGCCGTTCAAGCCGGCCCGCAGGCCGCCCGATACGTCGCTGCTGTTGCCCGGGCGTCCGCGCGCGGCGGCCAGCGCGGCGGTGCTGCTGGAGATCAACCATGCGCGCAAGCAGTTCGGCGGCGTGATCGCGGTCAACGACGTCTCGTTCGATGTCCAGGCCCGCGAGATCGTGGCGCTGATCGGCCCGAACGGCGCCGGCAAGAGCACGACCTTCAACCTGATCACCGGCGTGCTGACCGCCTCGGGCGGCACCATCTCCGTGCTCGGCACCAGCATCGACAAGGCGCCGCCGCAGGAGGTGGTGAAGCTCGGCATCGCCCGCACGTTCCAGCATGTCAAACTGGTGCCGGATATGACCGTGCTGGAGAATGTCGCGATCGGCGCCCATCTGCGCGGCCACGCCGGCGCGCTTGCCAGCATGTTTCGCCTCGACCGCGCCGACGAGGCGAAGGTGCTGGCGGAGGCGGCGCGCCAGATCGCCCGCGTCGGCCTCGCCGACCAGGTCGATCAGCCGGCAGGCAGCCTGTCGCTCGGCCAGCAGCGCATTGTCGAGATCGCCCGCGCGCTGTGTGTCGATCCGAACCTGCTGCTGCTGGACGAGCCGGCGGCGGGATTGCGGCATATGGAGAAACAGCAGCTTGCGGCCCTGCTGCGCGCGCTGCGTGACGGCGGCATGTCGGTGCTGCTGGTCGAACACGATATGGGATTTGTGATGGATCTGGCGGACCGCATCGTGGTGCTCGACTTCGGCACCAAGATCGCCGAAGGCACGCCGCAGGCGATCAAGACCAACCCCGACGTGATCAAGGCCTATCTCGGCGCCGGCTCAGGAGTGCCGGCATGAGCGCGCTGCTGTCGGTGTCCGATGTTCATGTCGCCTACGGCAAGGTCGAGGCCGTCCGCGCGGTGTCGCTCGAGGTCGCCGACCATGAGATCGTCACCATCATCGGCGCCAACGGCGCCGGCAAGACCACGCTGTTGAATGCCATCATGGGGATCCTGCCGCTGAAGGGCCGCGCCGGCTTCGGCGGCACCGACATGGCGCCGCTCGATATCGAGGACCGCGTCGCCGCCGGTCTCACCCTCGTGCCGGAGCATCGCGAGCTGTTCGCCACCATGAACGTCGAGGACAATCTGCAACTCGGCGCGTTCCGGCTTGCCAGGGCGGCCGCGGCTGTCGCCTTCGAGCGGGTCTACACACTGTTTCCGCGGCTGAAGGAGAGACGCCGGCAATTGGCGGGGACGCTGTCGGGCGGCGAGCAGCAGATGCTGGCGATGGGCCGGGCTTTGATGGGCGCGCCACGCCTGCTGATGCTGGACGAGCCGAGCCTCGGGCTTGCGCCGATCATTGTCGCCGACATCTTCCGGACCATCGGTGAATTGCGCGCGAGCGGCGTGTCGGTGCTGCTGGTCGAGCAGAACGCGCAGGCGGCGCTGCAGATCGCCGACCGCGCCTATGTGATGGAACTCGGCGAATTCCTCCTGGACGGCCCGGCGAGCGAGATCGCAGCCAACCAGCGCGTCGTCGCCAGCTATCTCGGCTTCCAGCACGAAGGCAAAGGCGTGGTTTAGATTCGCACGACCGTCACGCCCCGCGAAAGCGCGATTAGAACAGTTTCCAGAACCGTGGCTTCATCCTTCGAGACGCCGCGCAATGCGCGGCTCCTCTGGATGAGGACCCTCATGATGAGGAGCCCGCGCAGCGGGCGTCTCGAACCATGAGGCAAGGGATGCGCCGCGCGCCGCCTACTCCGCCGGAACGTATTTGCCGTTCTTCACTGTCAGGATGATGCGCGAGCGGTCGTCGAGGCCGTAGCGATCCTTTTCGGTGAAATTGTAGACGCCCTGGCTCGCCGCAATCTCGTGTTCGGTCAGGAAGGCCTCGCGAATCGCCTCGCGGAATTCCGGCGTTCCCGGCTTTGCCTTTTTCAGGGCCACCGGGATCACGCGCTCGAGCACCAGGAAGGCGTCATAGGAATGTCCGGCGAACTGGCTGCGGCTGTTAGGGCCATATTTGGCCTCATAGGCGGTATCGAGCGCGAGACCCGGCTTCTTGGTCAGCGCGCTGTCAGGCTGGCCTTCCGGATTCATCACCGGACCCGACGCCATGATGACGCCCTCCGCGGCGGGACCCGCGATGCGGATGAAATCCATGCTGGCGGCACCGTGGGTCTGGTAGATCAGACCCTTGTAGCCGCGGGCGCGAAGTTCGGTCTGCGGCAGCCCGGCGGCGGTACCGGAGGCACCGACCAGGACCGCATCGGGATTGGCCGCCACCAGTTTCAGCACCTGTCCGGCGACCGAGGTGTCCGGCCGCGCGAAGCGCTCCTCGTCGACCAGCGCCATGCCCATCGGGAGCGCCTGGGTCTTGAAGTCGTTGAGCCAGAGATCGCCATAGGAATCGGAATAGCCGATATAGCCCACGGTCTTGATGTTGTGCGCCTTCATGTGCTGGTACAGCACCTTGCCCATGATCGGAACCGGCTGCGGCATATCCACCGACCACTTGGCCCGCTGCGGCGTGATTGGAAACGGCGCCAGACCGAAATGCGGAATTCCGGCTTCGTTGGCGACGTTGGATACCGCAATGCTCGACGGCGTGGTCGACGAACCCATGATGATGTCGGCCTTGGACTCCGTGACAAAGCGGCGCGCATTGGTGGTGGCGGTAGTCGGATCGCCGCCGTCGTCGAGCACGATGACCTTGAGTGGCACGCCGCCGATCTCTTTGGTCACGAACTCGAGCGCATTGCGCTCGGGAATGCCGAGCGCCGCCGCCGGGCCGGTCGTGGTGACGGTGATGCCGATGACGATCTCGTTGCTTTGCGCCCGCGCGGGCGATCCCGGCAGCGCCAGCGCCGCCGCGATCGCAACGGCCGACAGATAGGTTTTCTTCATCGATTCCTCCCTGGGGTTTTCTCTGGTTCAGTCAGAATTCTTTAGGTCAATTCAGCGTCTTCTTTAGGTCATGCGCCGTGCGGTGTCAGCCCCGCATGAACCTCGCAATGATTTCTTCCGGCATCGGCGCGGATTTCAGCCGCGCCGGATCGTCGGGATGCCGTCCCACCAGCACCCGGGTCTCGAACGCCTCGATCGCCAGCGCCTCGCCCTTGAACACAAGATGGGTCACCTCGAAGCTCGAACGCTTGAAGCTTTCGACCCGGCTTTCAATGGTGATCCAGTCGCCATGGGTCGAAGCGATATGGAATTTCGCCCGTGTATCCACCATCGGGATGCCGACCAGGCCATATTTCCGGACGATGTCCTGTTTGGAGAAGCCGGCGGCCTCGAACATGATCGAGGTCGAATCGTCGAACATCTCGAAATAGCGCGGGTAGTAGACGATGTTGGCCGGGTCGCAATCGCCCCACTGGATCTGCACATCGCGCCGATGAACGAACATGCGATCGGTCCTTATCGCGGTGCCATGCGGAGCGAGGCGTCGAGCCGCACCACCTCGCCGTTGAGATAGGGATTGTCGATCATGTGCAGCGCCAGCGACGCGAACTCGTCGGCATGTCCGAGCCGGCGCGGAAACGGGATCGCCGCGGCGAGGCTGTCCTGCGCCTCCTGCGGCAGATTGGCCAAAAGCGGCGTCAGGAACAGGCCCGGCGCGATGGTGAGCACGCGAATGCCGAACTGCGCCAATTCGCGCGCGACCGGCAGCGTCATCGCGACGATGCCGCCCTTCGATGCCGAATAGGCCGCTTGTCCGATCTGGCCGTCATAGGCCGCCACCGACGCGGTGGAGATCACGACGCCACGCTCGCCGGTCGACAGCGGCTCCAGTTTCGACATTTCGGCAGTGGCGAGCCGCAGCATGTTGAAGGAGCCGATCAGATTGACCTTGATCACCTTGTCGAAATCGGCGAGCGGCATCGGGCCGTCGCGGCCGATCACGCGCTTGGCGGCGCCGATGCCGGCGCAGTTGACCAGCACCCGCGCCGGGCCGTGGGCCTTCGACGCCTGCACGACTGCGGCCTCGGCGGACGCCGCGTCGGCGACGTCGCAGACGACCGCAACACCCCTGATCTCGGCGGCGACGCTTTCGGCGAGCTTGGCGTTGAGGTCGCACACGGCGACCTTCGCGCCCTGGGCCGCGAGCCGGCGTGCGGTCGCGGCGCCCAGTCCCGATGCGCCGCCGGTGACGATGGCGGCGTGATCCTTCAACTGCATGATTCTCTCCCTGGCGAATTCGTTGTACTTCCCTCAAGCGTGAGCACCCGTGCGGTCGGGACTGGGGAATAAAGCTGTTCGATCAGCGGGCCGCGATGATCCAGTACCGCGCGCTGATTGATCGAGCCCTTGTCGGTCACCTCGCCGCGATCGATCGAGAGCGGCGTATCGATCAGCATTGCGCGGGCGATCCGCGTCGACGATCCGGTCGAGGTCGCGAGCAGCCGGAGCAGCCGTTCGCGAAACGCCGCCAGGATCAGCGGATCGGACGCCGCCGCCATCAGATCATCGGCTGGCAGCGCCGGATTGATCAGCCGGCAGCCGTCGAGGTCGAGGATCACCAGCGCCGACGCCTCGTCGCGGTTGATGCCGGCAATCACCACATCGCGCACCAGTGGCGCGCAGGCCGCGATAAACCGCGCCCGCAGCGGACCCACGCTGACCCAGGTGCCGCTGGCGAGCTTGAAATCCTCGGCAATGCGGCCGTCGAAATCAAAGCCGGCGCTGAAATCGTCGGGATCGACCGGTTTCAGTGCATCTCCGAACTTGTAGAATCCTTCTTCGTCGAACGCCTTCGCGGTCAGTTCCGGCTGACGCCAATAGCCCGGCGTGACATTCGGCCCCCTGGCGCGAACCTCCAGCTTGCCGTTGTTGGGGACAAGCTTGGCATCGTTGCCGAACACCGGAAGCCCGACATGGCCGGATCGGCTGGTGGCCGGCCGCACCGACATGAACATCGGGGCGGTTTCGGTGGCGCCGAGCCCGGTCAGCATCGGCACGCGAAATCCGGTTTCCTGCACCGCGAGTTCATCAAGACTGTTCCAGACGAATGGCGACAACGCCGCGCCGCTGAAGAACATCGCGTCCAGCCGATGGAAAAATCTCGCGCGCAGCGTGGCGTCGTCGCGCAGATAGGGCAACAGCGATTCATAGCCTTTCGGCACATTGAAATAGACCGTCGGCGAAATTTCGCGAAGATTGCGCACCGTTTCTTCGATACCGCCGGGGATCGGCTTGCCCTCGTCGAGATACATCGACCCGCCATTGAACAGCGTCAGCCCGACATTATGATTGCCGCCGAAGGTGTGGTTCCACGGCAGCCAGTCGACGATGACCGGCGGCTCATTCTTGAGGAAGGCGAGCGTCTCGCGCAGCATGACCTGGTTGGCGCAGATCATTCGCTGCGTGTTGATGACGGCCTTCGGATTGCCGGTCGAACCCGATGTCAGCAGGAACTTCGCGATGGTGTCGGGACCGATCGCGTCATGCGCCGCATCGAGGCGGGGATGCTCCGGCGTCGCCAGCAAATCCGCCAGCATCGTCACCCGGCGGCCGGGCACTGCGCCACGCGAGACCGCGATCTCGGTCGCCGCCGGAACATTGGCCGACAGCGCATCGGCGAAGGTGCCGGCATCGGCGGCGAACACCAGGCCGGGCGTCAACAGCTTCATCAGGAAGTCCAGCTTGCCGTAGTCCCTGGAAACCAGCGAGTAGGCGGGCGACACCGGACAATACGGAATGCCGGCATACATCGCGCCAAACGCCACCAGCGCGTGGTCGATCGAATTGCCGGAGAGGATGACGACCGGTCGTTCCGCCGACAGATCGCGCGCGAGCAGCGCCGAGCCGATCCGGCGGGCTGAATCCAGCAGCTCCGCGTAGGTGATCTGCCGCCAGCCGCCACCTGCGTCGCGTTCGGCTATGAAAATGCGATGAGGCTGCAACCCGGCCCAATGGTGCAGGCGATCGGTCAGGCGGATCGGATAGTCGCCGAGCGCAACTTTGGGTCGGAGATAAATGGTGCCGTCGTCGCGGCGCTCGACCGACACCTGGGGATCGCCGAACGAAATCGCGCGCAGCGGATGCGGCTTGCCGGCGCCCCTCGCCATCTCGCCCTTTCCGGCCAGCCCCGGCATGTCGGCTGTTGCGCTCATGTCAGCTCGGCTTCACCTTGGCTGTCTTGCGATCGAGGAACGCTCGAATCCGGAGCTTGGCTTCCTTGTCGCTTTGCGCCACCGTCGCCATCAGCGACTCCATCAACAGCCCGGTCTGCGGATTGGCTTCCGCAATCATCGGCAACGCCTGCAGCACGGCGAAATTGGTCAGCGGCGCATTGCGCGCGACCTGGGCGGCCAGCTCCATTGCCTTGGCGAAGGCGTTGCCTTCCGCGGTGAGATATTGCGTAAAGCCGCAAGATGCGCCCTCGGTCGCGGAATAAACCCGTCCCGTAAGCATCATATCGGCCATCCGGGCGACCCCGATCAACCGCGGCAACCGCACCGATCCGCCGCCGCCGACGAAAATGCCGCGCTGGCCCTCGGGCAGCGCGAAATAGGCGGACGGCTCGGCAACCCTTATATGCGCGGCACAGGCAAGTTCCAGCCCCCCTCCAATCACCGCGCCCCGGAGCGCGGCGATCACCGGCACGCGGCTGTACTGGATGCGGTCGAACACCCGATGCCACATCTGCGAATGCCGCAGGCCGTCCGTGGCGTCATGCTCGGTCAGTTCCGACAGATCGAGGCCGGACGAGAAATGATCGCCGATGCCATGGAGCACGACGGCGCCGATATGATCCGGCAGGCTGGCGAAACAGTCGTGGACGGCAAGGATGATGCCGTCATTCAACGCATTGCGCCTGGCCGGGCGGTTGAGCCCCACGGTCAATACCGAACCCGATGTCTCGATCTTGAGCAACGCCGCCCGGTCGGCGGTCGCGGCGGCAGCGGCGTTTCCCATCGTGTTTTGCGTCCTGTCCCGAAATAGTTATGTTTTATAACCATTTCCGGGAGAGTCAAGAACGGGCCGCAGTAACCAGTTCTCGCCCGTCATTGCGAGGAGCGCAGCGACGAAGCAATCCATGCCCCCGCTTGCTGCGATATGGATTGCTTCGCTCCGCTCGCAATGACGGCCTGTCGTCAAAGCACCTGATGCACGTCGACCACGACGCGGTCGGCGTGGCGGGCCGCCGAGCCGATGAACAGGTTTTCCATCAGCCAGCGGTATTTTTCGCTCCCGGTCTCGAATTTCGGCACGGTGCGGAAATAGATCAGCCGGGGGTCGACCGGTTCGCCGCGCTTCAACCGCTGCAGCAGCTCGATCGGGCCAAAGCGAAGGCCCTTGTTCTCGACATAGATCACCGCGCCGTCGTCGGTCTCGAAGGCGTATTTCGCCTCGAGTTCGATCAGCTCGTTGGGCCGGATGATTTGAAAGTCGGCGCCGAACGCGCAGACCTTGCCATTGACACTCTCGCCGCGGACCTCGCCGCCGGTAACCGGAATGATGCGGCGGACGCCGTGGCCGATGTCGCCGGCCGAGGTCACGCCGCCGATCCGGGCGGTAATGGTGAAGACATATCTGGTGGAAAGCGTCGGAACAGCCATGGGGTTACCCGATCATTCGTTGCGGCAGCCAGGTCGCAAGCAGCGGAAACAGAATCAGAATCACCAACCGGATCAGGTCGGTCACCACGAACGGCAAGACGCCGACAAAGATCGTGGACATGTTGACATCCTTGATCACGCTCTTGATGACGAACACGTTCATGCCGACCGGCGGATGAATGAGCCCGAGCTCGACGGTCATGACGATGACGATTCCGAACCAGATCGGATCGAAGCCGAGCGCCGTCACCACCGGAAACACGATCGGAACCGTCAGGATCACCATCGCCATCGCATCCATCAGACAGCCCAGCACCAGATACATCAAGAGGATCAGCGCCAACACGCCATAGCGGCCGATGCCGAGGCCGGTCAGGAACTCGGTCACGTTCTGCGGCGTCTGGGTGATGGTCAGGAAATAGCCGAAGCACAGCGCGCCGATCAGCACGGTGAAGACCGCGGCCGCGGTGCGCGTCGCCTGCAGCAGCGACTGCAGGATGCCGTCTCTGGTCAGCTTGCCCCTGAGGATACCGATGATGAAGGCGCCGACCGCGCCGACCGCCCCGGCCTCGGTTGGAATGAAGAAGCCGCCATAGAGGCCGCCGATCACGAACAGAAACAGCAGCAGCGGCGACCAGACGTCACGCAGCGCGGCCAGCCGGTCGCGCCAGGAAGCGCGCGGGCCGGCCGGCAGGAACCCGGGCCGCACCACGCCGATGATGCCGATGGTGATCATGTGCATCATGATCGCCAGCAGTCCCGGCGCGATGCCGGCGATGAACAGCTTGCCGATGTCCTGCTGGGTGATGATGCCGTAGACCGCGAGCACGGTCGACGGCGGCAGCATCGCGCCGAGCGTGCCGCCCACCGCGATCACGCCGGTGGCGAAGGATTGCGGATAGCCGAAGCGGCGCATTTCCGGATAGGCCACCGCCGAGAAGGTCGCAGCGGTCGCAACCGAAGAGCCCGAAATTGCAGCGAAGCCGCCGCAGGCGGCGATGGTGGCGATGCCGAGGCCGCCCTTCCAGTGCCCGACAAAGGTGTTGGCGGCCCGGAACAGTTCGCGGCTGATGCCGGAGACCGACACGAACGCGCCCATCAACAGGAACATCGGGATCACGCCGAACGAATAATCCGTCACCGTGCGCATCGTGGTTTGGCTGACCAGCTTCAATGCCGGGGCGAGCCCGGTGAGGTAGCCGAACCCGGTGATGCCGACGAGGCCCATCGCCATGCCGACCGGGACGCGCAGCAACATCAGCGAGAACAGGCTGATAAAGCCGGTCAGGGCAACGGCCTCGTTGCTCATGCCGCGCTACTCCGCGGTCTTGATCTTGGGATCGTGGATCTGATCCGGATGGAAGATCAGGCGCCAGGTCCGGATCGCGATCAGCAGCACCGCCGAGACGTCGCCGATCCACGACACCAGGAAGAACGGCCAGATCGGCACCTGCAGGTCCATGGTCACGATATGCTCGGCGCGGGTGGCCGCCACCTTGTCGAACAGCGTATAGGTCTGCACCGTCACCACGAAGAGCAGCACCAGCGTCGCGAACACGTCGATGAAGCGCTGGTATTTCGGCGTCGCATTGGCCCAGACCAGATCGACGGTGATATGGGTGCCGCGATAGCTGGTGGCGGCGATGCCCCAGAAAATCAGGATGCCCAGCATGAACTGGCCGAAATTATAGTAGTCGGGTATCGTCACCGCGAAGAACTTGCGCATGAACACCGCGGTGAAGGTGTTCAGTGCGACGATGCCAACAAAGAACGCCGCGATCCATTCGATGGTATCGATGAAGCGATCCATGAAGTCCTTGCGCGCCGGCTCGGGTGGGCCGAGCAGTGCGCCATCGCGCGAGACTTCGGGATTGGCGGTCATGGACCGACTCGCCTGCTACGTGGACCAACCATTGATCTCCCCGTCATGGCCGGGCATGGCCGTACGAAGTACGGGCTCGCTTCCCGCTCGCCTATGTCCCGGCCATCCACGTCTTGCCTCCCGCAGCGACAAAACTCTCAGCCGTCATTGCGAGGAGCGCAAGCGACGAAGCAATCCATGCCTCCGCTTGCCGCGCCATGGATTGCTTCGCTTGCGCTCGCAATGACGGCCTTTTGGTTTGATGGATGCCCGGGACATAGGCGAGCGGAAGCGACGCCGTACTTCGTACGGCTATGCCCGGGCATGACGGCTTAGCTGGCCCCATCGGCCCTCAAGTCCCGGCGTTGTATTTCTTCAGCGTCGCCTGCAGATCGGCGTCGATGGCGGCCGGATCGCCGCCGGCCTTCTTGACGGCTTCGGCCCAGCTGTCGTGCAGCGGCTTCACTGCCTTCTTCCATTCGGCGAGTTGGTCCGGCGTCAGCTCGTAGACCTCATGGCCGGGCAGCGCCTTCATCTTGGCGCGGCCGGCGAACTCGAAATCGGTCCAGGGATCGGTGACCTTGGAGGCCCATTCCGGCGTGCAATGGTCGTCGATGACCTTTTTCTGCGCCGGCGAGAGCGAGTTGTATTTGGCCAGGTTGATGTTGTAGGTGAACACCGTCGTATAGAGCGGGACGTCCATGGTGTATTTGACGGCCTTGTCGATTCCGAACAGGAACATCGAGCCCCAGGGGAAGGTGATTTCGTCGGCTACGCCGCGCTCGATCGCGTCGCGCGCTTCCGGCGCCGAGGCCTGCACATTGGTGCCGCCGAACATTGTCACCATTTCGCCGATGGTGCTTTGCGCGGGACGCACCTTGACGCCCTTGAGATCGCCCGGCACCAGGATTTTCTTCTTGCCGTGCAGCGCGCCGGGATCGTGGATGAACGCGAAGCAAAGATGGGTGTCCTTCATCTCCGTCGGCGCGTATTTGTGATACCATTCGTTGAGCGCCAACGTGCCTTTCTTGCCGTCGGAGAACACGAAGGGAAGCTGGCCGGCGGCGGCGATCGGGAAGCGGCCGGGCTGATAGCCGGGATTGACGTAGGTGACGTCGGCGATACCGTCGCGCGCCATGTCGTAATGATCGAATGCCTTGCCGAGCTGCTCGGAAGGAAACACCTGTATCTTGATGGTTCCGCCGGAAGCCTTCTCGATATCGGCGGCCCAGGCCTGCGTCGCCGGCACCAGCGGATGCGCCGGCGGCACCCAGAGCGACACCTTCATGGTGACGGTCTTGTCCTGCGCGAACGCAGGCGTCACACTGGCGGCCAACAGCAACGCCAGAAATGCTTTCCTCATCGGCTTCCTCCCTCGCGGCATCGGGCTTCAAGGCCCTTTGCGGATATTGTTATATGATATAATTATCATTGCAAGACCGTGCGGCAACCACCGCTGCAGCCGCAACCGCCGCCAACCTACAACAGCCTTGGGAGCAAGTATTGCGGACAAAAGTAGCAATCATCGGCGCCGGGCCAGCGGGATTGCTGTTGGGACAATTGCTGCACAGCTACGGAATCGACAACATCATCCTGGAACGCCAGACGCCCGATTATGTGCTCGGCCGCATCCGCGCCGGCCTGCTCGAAGAGGGGACGGTGGCGCTGCTCGATCAAGTCGGCGTCGGAGCCCGCGCGCACCGCGAGGGCCTGGTCCATGGCGGGATCGAACTCGCCTTCGGCGGGACGCGCCATCGCATCGACATGAAGGCCGCCACCGGCAAGACGGTGATGATCTACGGCCAGACCGAAGTGACGCTCGACCTGATGAACGCGCGCAAGGCGGCCGGTCTTGCCACCATCTATCAGGCCGCCGACGTCGAGCCGCATGATTTCGACACCGATCATCCCCGCCTGTCCTACGCCAAGGATGGTACTGGCCACGAGATTGCCTGCGATTTCATCGCTGGCTGCGACGGATCCCACGGCGTCAGCCGCGCCAGCGTGAAGCCCTCGGCGATCGAGACGTTTGAGCGGGTCTACCCGTTCGGCTGGCTCGGCATCCTGTCGGAGACGCCGCCGGTCTCGCATGAATTGATCTATTCCAATCATGCCCGGGGGTTTGCGCTTTGCACCATGCGCTCGACCCACCGCAGCCGCTACTACGTGCAATGTCCGCTGGACGACCACATCGATCAATGGCCGGATGCGCGATTTTGGGATGAATTGAAGCGGCGGCTGGATCCGGCGGCGGTCGAGCAGCTCGTCACCGGGCCTTCGATCGAAAAGAGCATCGCGCCGCTGCGCAGTTTCGTCGCCGAGCCGATGCGGTTCGGGCGGATGCTCCTTGCCGGCGACGCCGCCCATATCGTGCCGCCGACCGGCGCCAAGGGACTCAATCTCGCCGCCAGCGACGTGCATTATCTATCACGCGCGTTCCGTGAATATTACGACGAGAAATCCGCTGCCGGCATCGATGGCTATTCCGGCACGGCACTGGCGCGGGTCTGGAAAGCGGTGCGCTTCTCGTGGTGGATGACCTCGATGCTGCACAAATTCCCCGAAGAGGGCGAATTCGGCGCGCGCATTCAGCTCGCCGAGCTGAACTACCTCGTCAGCTCGAAGGCGGCGTCGACGTCGCTTGCGGAAAACTATGTCGGCCTGCCGTATTAGGCTGCCGGGGCAGTGACCTAATGAATTGCCGCGTGACTGTTCTCTGGACCGTCATTGCGAGGAGCAAAGCGACG
>Ga0208849_1000637_pt1 | contig 30813 bp, 31 predicted proteins | sample NGESurdeep072012_10_FD_184470 | JGI IMG/M metagenome (GOLD analysis project Ga0208849, IMG submission 184470) | Arctic peat soil microbial communities from Barrow, Alaska - NGEE Surface sample 53-3 deep-072012 (SPAdes) | ecosystem: Environmental > Terrestrial > Soil > Wetlands > Peat ... | reverse complement strand
GGCGGCGTTGAATACGACCATTTCGTGATTGAGCGGATCGGTCATCGGGGTGCAAGCATTCAAACATACAAGGCGTAAAAACAAGTCAAAAAGGACAAACTAAAAACGCGCCCAGAAAGTTCAGCACAAAGACGCAGCATTTATTCGCATTCTCGTCAGCTTACGCCATCGAGTGAATGCCAGCACGACGCAGCGAATTGACCAAGTTCGATGCAGTGGCCCGCCAGACCGGCGATGTCCAAGGCGGTCGGCGAAGTCGTATCGGCTGACTGGCCATAAAGAGGCGTCAGTGCATCGCAAGACGAAGTTCGCGGGCGGGAATCAGGTCGTCGAATGTAGAAAGGAACTAACTTTGGAATGACGCGCGACGGCACCGAGCGCACGCGCCAGAAATGGTTGGTCGCTTTGTTGAGCATATCCTACGCACCAGTGACCGGATTACGGGACTCAAAGGATTGGCAGGCAGCGGCAAAACCACGGCATTGCGTGAACTGGTTGCCGCTTGCAAAGAGGCAAAGATTGAACCGCTGTTCTGCGCGCCAACGGCGGCGGCAACAGACGTGTTCAGGAAAGAGGGATTCGAGGCAAAGACGCTGCAAAGCCTGCTGCTGTCAAAGCCGGTTCTGACAGAACGGCAATTGATTGTCTTGGATGAAGCCGGGGCGGTGGGGATGGATGACATGAAGCGGCTGTTTGATTGCGCCCGCGATGCGCGAATCATTTTATCCGGTGATACCGGCCAGCACGCCTCGGTTGCGCGTGGGGATGCACTGCGGATTTTGGAGCAGCATTCGGATTTCAAGTCCGGCCAGTTGACAGCCATCCGGCGGCAACATCAGGCCGAGTATCGCAAGGCCGTGGAACTGGCCGCGCAGAAACGCACGGTGGAAGCGTTCGTGCAGTTGGAACGCATGGCAGCAATCACGAAATTAGCGGGCGATGAACTTCACGGTTCGGCGGCAAAATCATTTCTGAAAGCATTGGATGAAAATAAATCCGCGCTGCTGGTCGCGCCAACGTGGAATGAAATTGAAGCGGTGACGGAAAAAGTCCGGGTGGAATTGAAATCGGCTGGCCGTCTGGCTCTGGAAGAAAAGGCATTTCAAGTTTTTGATTCGCTGTCGTGGACGGAAGCGCAAAAGCGGGATGCGCGGCAATACCGTCCCGGCATGGCCATCCATTTTCATCGTCGCGGACATGGTTTTGAAAAAGGTGAAACGGTGGCGGTGGTCGCCGTGGAAAATGACTCGCTCAAGGTTCAACATGGAGACGGCACCGAAAGCCTTTTCCCATTGGGCGCAGGCATCGCCTGTGATGTGGGCGAGAAGCGGAAATTGAAAGTGTCTGCGGGCGACAAGCTGCTGCTGCAAGCGAACTGGCAGAAGAAATTCGTCAATGGCGAACTGGTCGAGGTCAAAGCCATTCAGGGCGATTCCGTGGTGCTGGCCGATGGCCGGGTGATTCCTGAAAACTATCGCACGTTCACGCATGGCTACGCCGTCACGTCGCACGCCGCCCAGGGTAAGACGGTGGATGAAGTTTTGCTGGTCGCCTCGTCGCGTTCGCTGCCCGCCATCAATCAGGAACAATTTTACGTCAGCATTTCGCGTGGCCGCGAGCGTTGCCAAGTCTTCACTGATGACACGGAATTATTGCGTTCGCACGTCACCCATTCCAGCGCCCGTTTAGCGGCGGTTGAAGCCATGCCGCAACGAGACTTCCTCCAAACCATTTTGCAGCGTGGCAATCGCTTCCTGAAACGGTTCCGTCAACGCCTTGCCCAATCAATTTCAACTGAAAGGAGTAACAATGAAATCAAGCCAACTGAACACCAGCGAAAATCCCACCACATCAGCGCCTAGCCCGCGCGACAATCCCTGCCTCGGCAGTGATCCCAACATCGCCGCGTTTGAGATAATTGCCGACGACGGCATCAGCTATCTGCTGCCTTACGCGCAATTTTTATATGCTGAAAAAAGTTCCAACCCGGCATTGGAAAAGGAGCCGGATGCGCCGCCGGAAAAGCTGCTGATTCATTTTGCCTGCGCCGATGTGGTCGTCCTGGGCAGCGGCCTCAAGCGGCTGGCAGCCGAGATTCAGAAATATGAATTGAAATTTGTGAAGTCGGCGGATCGGCGGTTCGCCGCCGCATTGAAAACCCACATTGCCGCCGTCACCGTCACTTTAACCAAGGAAAATATATGAATACTGAATCCTCTGAATCTCCATTAAAAATCAAGTCGTTAGATGAATTTGGCGCCTACATGACCAAGGAAAAAGTGGCCAAGGCGTTGGACATCGGCGTTCATAACATTCCCGTGCTGGTGCGGGCGGGGCTGCTCAGGCCGAAGGGTAATCCGCAACGATATTGCGTGAAAAAAATTTCACGCAGCCAGCTTGCGCGCAACCTGGCCGACGAGGCTTGGCTGGATAAAGCCGCTGCAGCCATCCACCAGCATTGGCGCAATAAGAACGCGCGCAAGCGGGCAACGCTGGCCGGGAATGGTTTGGCGCAACCCAATGGCAATCCAGTGCCGACAGCGGCAGAAGTAAAAGCCGGCGAGTCCGTTACGCGGTAGCGACCGGCGGCGCGGCGAACTGGTGGCTCAAAAGCTCCGCGCCGCCGCTCGCCGGTGGGTTGCCGCAACACAATTTCGGCGAATTTCAAAACACATAATGAACATGATTTTATGAATGGAGACCGGAGAACAAAAAACACACCGGCTACACCCCGATCACAGCGAACGGCTGCTAAAATTGGCGCACAGATTCCGAATCTTGCCGATTGTTTTATCTAAAAAGTTGAAGTTGCAAGGCGCTTGGGAAAGACCGCCCGGACGGTCGAACAATGGATGCATCGAGGGGTCATTCCCTACCTTAAGATTGGAAAGGGCAGGCGGGCATCCGTTCTTTTCAAGTGGACTGACATTGAGGCTCACCTGAAAGCGAACTTTGGCGTCGGAAACAATCAGACTTGATGCGGTTTCAGGTGGTTGTCTTGGAACTGGCCGCCGATTTCCGTTTGGATGACTTTTGCAGCGGCATAATCGAAAACCACTTTTTTGCTTCCTGCGGTGTGACAAGCTCGCGGTAGTTGCTGAAAATCATTGCTGGTGAATTACCCGCCTCAAGTGCCGTGCGGTTTACATCTCCGCTCTCTGCAATCCGGTATGAAATATAGGAGTGACGCAGCGCATTGTTTTTCCATGGGACTTTTGTAGTTGCCGAAAGTTCACGCAAGGCTTTGTAAAGGTGGTCATCATTATGCGGTAATACCATGCCGGTTTTTGGGGCATAAGGCCGCAGCCATGCGCGCAAATTGGCTGACATTTCAATTTGCCGGCGCGATGCCGTTTTTGCTTTTGCTGCCTCAACCACCACGAAGCCGGTTTCAAATCGAACGTCTTTCCAGTCCAGCCGTTCGATCTCTGCACTTCGCAGGCCGGCAAAACCGCCGAACGCGAGAAACGGAACAAGCTCCACCGTCGCGTGGTAAAGCAGATTCGCCATTTCCTCTGGCGTGAAAATTTCAATCGCACCACCGTTGTCCTTCATCATGTCCACGCTGCCAAATTCATTCCAGTCGGCAGGCAGATATTTCCGCTTCTTGGCGAATTCAAACAATGTGACGAGCGCGAGCCGGAAATTGTTGTAGGAACGGGCCGACACTTTTTCTCCGTTGGCTTTTGTCAGTGCGTCGAGAAAAATCCGAATTTCCTCTGCATCCACCTGGCTTATGTTGCTTCGGATGCTGTCCTTGAACCGTCCGAGCCGATAAACCAAATCTTCCATGTAGCGGCGGCTGACACCTTTGGCCTGCCTCGTCTCAATGAATTCGTCCACGACATCGGTGACAGATTTTTGCGGCAACTTGAGTGGATGACGCTTGGCATATTCTCGCGCCGCCTCAATCACAAGGTCGCTGCCAAGCAGCTTAACGGCCTCGGCGTAGTGGCGGGCAACCACATCCAGCGGCAAAGTGACGTTCCTCGATTGGAGCACGTTCTTTGCCCTGACGAACTCCGTTCGTTCGGCGGTTTTCAAAACGCCTTCAACCGTCGGCTTGCCATTGTTCAGGCCGTCGAGAACTTCCTCGGAACGTTTCAAGATCGCCGAATAATCGGCGCTGTATTCGCGTTTCCGGTGTCCGTCTTGATAATAGGCGAGCGTGTAGTTGGTGTATCCCTTGGACGGGGTCTTGTAAATAATGACGCTGACACTGCCCCGTTTAATCTCTTTCGGAAACTGTGGCGTTTTCATGCCTCAATTGTCTGGAAAACTGTCTGGAAAGTCAATCTAAAACTTAAAAATCCTCAAATATCATGGGTTTTAGTGGTAGCGCACACGGGAATCTAACCCGTCCGCGATTGGCTTAAAGCGTTGCCGCGCGAACGTCGCCGTGTCATTGGCGAAGACCTCAAGACCGTTCAATTCGGCTGGCCACTTGGAATGCCGCTGGTTCGCAAACTTGATCGTGACCTGTGGGAAGTCCGCGTCCGCCTGCCCGATGGCATCGCTCGCGTCCTGTTCACAACCGGCGGGCAGCGGATGATTCTTTTGCACGGCTTCATCAAAAAATCGCAAAAAATTCCGACGGATGATTTGACGCTGGCGAAAACGCGCTTGCGTATGCTACAATGACGCCATGAAGAAAGCGCACATTGGCTCAAACTTCGACGACTTTCTGCGACAAGACGGACTGCTTGCGGAATGCGAGGCCGGGGCGCATCGCCGTGTCGTGACCTGGCAAATCGAACAAGAAATGAAACGCCGCCGCATCTCCCGGACGAAGCTCGCCAGCCGCATGAAAACCAGTCGCGCGATACTTGATCTTCTCTTTGCCGAAAATGAAACTCCGGTGACATTCCAACTTTTGGAGCGCGCCGCGCTGGCGTTAGGTCGCAAGCTCAAAGTCGAACTGGCCTGATCAGGCAGTTGAACGATTTCAAAACCATGCGCAAAGCTGTAACAATGGTGGAAAATTTTGCGCGCTGAAAAATGAATACGCAACAAATCGAAAACGAAATCGTATCAGCCATTAAAGAAATACCAAAGCAGTTCCCAAATGGAGGACGCAATTCAGAATGGACAAAGGCCATTCTTCTAGTAATTGGCACATTGGGAAAAAAGCTTGGCTATGATGTTTGCGGACTTCGAGAACATTTTCAATCAGCATGGTTATTTGATCTATGTTGGTATTCTAGCGCACTCGATGGGAAACTCCTCGATATGCCTTTAGCATTGGAATCGGAATGGGATGTAAAATATGCAGGGATAAAATATGATTTCGAGAAACTCCTCATTGCAAAGTCTAAATTTAAGGTGATGGTATTTCAGGCTAAAGGCCAAACTGTCACCGATTACTACAAAGAATTTGAGCAAGGAATTCGCACCTACCAAGGTGGAAGTGCCGGAGAAATTTATTTATTAGCCTGCTTTGATGAAGAAAAGTGGGAATTTGAAATTAAAAGAATCGAAGGGGTGTAACACCTAAAAAGGCCGCAAACTTTTAGAACCTTCACCCACTTTGCGTCCTTCGCGCGACAAGTTATTTTCCACCCCAACGCCAGCCCGCTTTTTCTTCTTTAAGCCAGCAGACGATGGTCAGAATGATTGAAAGGACTGTGACATACCCGATAAAAAGTGCGAGATGCTTGTCTGGACGCAAAACAAACGACCCGCCGGAAAGCAACGCAACATAAACAAGAATCACCAGCCATCCCTGCCAACAATTGGGCGGCCCCAGCCGTAGCCATATTTTTTGGCGGGAAACCAAAATTTCTTTTCGTTCGGTTTCGTTTCTTCGCTCATCAAATCATTCATTAACAGGTTGGCGGGCGCATTTCAAAATTAAATTGTTGGCGCAGCCACAGTCTGCTAATTTGCAATTGAATCAGGATTTTATGAAGAGCTGGATTTCCATCGCAATTGCCGGACTGGTTTTCGGCGTAGCAGCAACTTTCGCTTGTTGAACGGCGGCAAACCCGCCAGAGTAAATCCGATTCTGGGCTGGACATGCCGCGTCAAACTCTAAAACCAATCATGCTGCTGGACATTTTGCAATGTTTGGCGCTGCTGGGCGTGACCGGTTATCTCGATTACGCGACCGGCTACAACAAGTCGTTTTTCCTGTTTTATCTGGCTCCCATCGTTTTCACCTTGCAGCGGCTGGGATTGAAGTCCGCGGTCGGGATGTGTGTTTTGTCCGCTGCGGTCTGGCTGGTCAGCAACGTCATTGCGGGACAGATCTTCCATGGCTGGCTGACGCCGCTCTGGAACACGATGATCCGGCTGGCGGTTTTTCTGCTGGTGGTGGGATTGTTCGCCGTGCGCTGGAAACTGGAAAAACAGGTGCGCCAAAGCACGGACGCCCTGACCGAAGAATCCCGGAAACGCCGGCGGCTGGAGCAGGAAGTGCTTGAGGCCAGCGAGCGTGTGCAGCGGAAGATCGGCCAGGATTTGCACGACAGCTTGTGCCAGCATCTGACGGCCACGGCGCTGGCGGGCAAGGTGCTGGCGAAAAAACTCGCCGGCCAGTCCCTCCCTGAAACGGAAGCCGCCAGCCATCTGGTAGGCATGGTCGAAGAAGGAATTGAACTCACCCGCACGCTGGCTCGCAGCCTGCATCCGATTGAAATGCAGGAGGAGGGTCTTGTGGACGGGCTTCGGGAAATGGCCGCCAACATCAGCCAGGGATTTTCGGTGGCCTGCAAACTGGAATGTTCCCAAACCGTGTCGCTGGCGACGGCTGACGCAAACACGCACCTGTATCGCATCGCCCAAGAAGCCATCAGCAACGCCATCCGGCATGGCCACGCCAAAAACATCGCCATCCACCTTGAGAAGGTGGAGAATGAAATCATTCTTACCGTCACCGACGACGGCGTTGGTCTGCCGTCCGATGCCTGGACCCGGAACGGCATGGGACTGCACATCATGGATTACCGCGCCGGCATGATTGGTGCAAACCTTCAAGTCAAACGATTGCCAACGCGCGGCACGCGGGTAACCTGTGTGTTGCCGGAACCTAACCAAGCTATTTCCGAAGCTCATGTCGAACAAAAATAAAATCCTGCTGGTGGACGATCATCCGCTCGTGCGCGAATGGCTCGCCAATTTGATCAATCAGGAACTTCAGTTTGAAGTCTGCGGCCAAACCGGTTCCGCCCGCGAAGGGTTACAACTGATCGGGATGACCCAGCCCGCCATCGTCATCGTGGACATTTCGCTGGAAGACGGTTCGGGCATTGAACTGATCAAGGACATCCGGGCCGCGCATCCCGGGGTCGCCACCATTGTCCTGTCCATGCATGATGAGACGCTTTACGCCGAACGCGCGATGCGTGCCGGGGCGCGCGGTTACATCATGAAGCGCGAGGCGACCGACAAGGTGCTTGACGCCATCAAGAACGTCCTCGAAGGCAAAAGATTTTTCAGCCATGCCGTCAATGCCATGATGGCCCAAAAACTGGCGGATGGCGCGAAGAGCACGCCGGATTCGCCGGTCACGGATTTGAGCGACCGGGAACTCGAGGTCTTTGGAATGCTGGGACGCGGCCTGAACACGCGGCAGATTTCCGACCAGTTGAATTTGAGCTTCAAGACCGTCCAGGTCTATTGCGCCCGCATCAAGGAAAAGTTGAATCTTGCCAACATCAATGAACTGATCGCGCAGGCAGTCCGCTGGCACGAGAGCCAGCACAAAAAATAGCAGCCTGGATGGCCAGCCGAGGCAAGACCAGAGCTTCCAATCAATTTCCGATTTCCGATTTTGAAGATGAAGCCTCCTCACGTCGGCTGCTACGGGTTTAACGCAGACGCGCATGACTTTTGGGCAATGGAAAAAGCCGCCTCGGTTGCCCGCAACGGCTTTGTTATCATTCCTTGATTTATTTTACTGCACCACGGCGCGGAAGAATTGTGTCAATACTTTGAACTGACTCCTTTGGGCAATTACTGGCTTAACTGGTAAAACTGTTGTGTGCCGGTGATGGCATTGGTCACGGCGAATTGCCCGTTGACGATGACCGGCCCCGGAGAAACGATGCTCCAGACCGCTGGTGCAACCAGGTTCGTGGTGGATTGCAAAGTGAACCCGGCGGCATTGGTCGGCCACGTCAAAATAACATTGGCTCCGGAAGGAATTATGGTCAGTTGCGGCGGCGGCGGCAACGAAAGACTGAATACCGTGCCATTGCCCGAACTGCCGCCTCGAAACGCCGCCCCATACAGAGTGTTGCCCGATAAAATCAATCCGGCATACGGATAAGCTGCGTCGCTGCCATCAGTAAAACTATGCAGGGTCGTAAAACCCGTGCCATTGGTGTTGACGGCGAACACTGTGCCGTAACCCGAACTGCCGCCTTGAAGCGCCGTCCCATACAGAGTGTTGCCCGATAAAATCAATCCGGCATACGGATTAGCTCCGTCGCCGTTGACATAAGGTCCAGGATAAGGAGGAGTTGCCATGAAACTATGCAGGTTCGTAAAACCCGTGCCATTAGTGTTGACGGCAAACACCGTGCCATTGCCCGAACTGCCGCCAGTATCAGCCGTCCCATATAGGGTGTTGCCCGATAGAATCAATCCAGCTTCCGGAATAGCTCCGTCGCTGTTGGTATAGTTACCTGAGGAATTAGTGCTCATTGCCATGAAAGAATGCAGGTTCGTAAAACCCGTGCCATCGGTGTTGACGGCGAACACCGTGCCATAGCCCGCACTGCCGCCTCGACCCGCCGTCCCATACAGGGTGTTGCCCGATAAAATCACATTGCTAGCTGGAGAAGCTCCGTCGCTGTTGGTATAGGAACCTGAAGAATTAGTGCTGCTTGCCGTGAAACTATACAGGGTCGTAAAACTCGTGCCGTTGGTGTTGATGGAGAACACCGTGCCATTGCCCGAACTACCGCCCGCCGCTGCCGTCCCATACAGGGTGCTGCCCGATAAAATCAATCCGCCAGCCGGCGAAGCTCCATCGAGGTTGTCAGTAAAATTATAAAGGGTGGCAAAACCCGTGCCATCGGTGTTGACGGCGAACACGGTGCCAAAACCCTGATTGAAGCTTCGCACCGTCGTCCCATACAGGGTGTTGCCCGATAAAATCAATCCGGCCTGCGGATTAGCTCCCTCGCTGGGATTATTAATATTAAAATTATGCAGGGTCGCAAAACCCCCGCCAAAGATGTTGACGGCGAACACCGTGCCTCCGCCCGAACTGCCGCCTCGAGACGCCGTCCCATAGAGGGTGCCGCCCGATAAAATCAATGAGCCAGCCGGTTGCATTCCGCCGTGAATGAAATTATACAGGGTCGTGAAGGTCTGCGCCGTCACGCGGCCCGCCGGTATCAAGTTGAGACCGGCGATCAGCGCGGGGAGGAGGAACAGATTGATAATGGATGTTTTCATAAAAGATTAGGGTTTAGCCGTGACCACAACTACCACGATTTCCAGACCGATTTCATAAAGCGGTCAGTCCTGGTTTTTTGCCATTGTTTTTTCATCCCGCAATCGTCGCGCTGACGGGTTCGCTCCAGGGGCCTTTTTCGCCGCGCGTGTTGACCCAGCGCAGCCAGTAACAAGCCGTCTGCCCGGCCTGGGCGCCGGTGTAGGCCGCCAGATACGGCGTGGCCGTGTCCGTGGCCACATAGGCCATCTGGCTGATGTCGGTCGGCGCGGGGCTGCCGACCTTGTTCCAAATCTCACAACCGGCCACGCCCGCCGGTTTGGCCTTGGATTTGGGCGAACTTGAATCGCGGAAGTCAATGATGTGCTGCAAGCGCTGGCTGGTGTCCACAATGGCCATCGGCGCGGTGGCCGGCACGCTGGCGCGGGTGCGGGTGGTGGCGCGGACGGTGATTTTCATCAGCTGCCGCTGGGCGTCGGTGACGAGGGGGCTGGCCTGCAATTGCTGGACGAGCGGGCGCGCGACGGCTTCGGCGGTGGCGCGGGCATGGTCTTTGGAGACGGCGGCGGCGCTGGCGGCGGCCTGCGCGGTTTCACTGGCGGGAAAGGCGGCGGCCCAGCCGGCGGCGGCGGCGGTCAGGGGCGCAAGGTCGTTGGGGGTGAGGCCGAGCGCGGCGGTGTTGGCGGTGAGGTAGGCTAAAAACAGGGCGAGCCAGTTGTCAAAGTCGGCGTCGGAGTTGGGGATGTAGTCGGGCATGGGGGTTTTGAGGGTTGAGGGGTGAGGGGTGGATTTAGTTCAATTGACTGTAAATGAGGTTGTTAAGTGGTTGAGTGGCGTGGAAAAAGGGTTGAACGGCCAGTGGGAGCGGTGGCTCCGCTAGTCGGCGGCGTGGCTTCCCTCCGGTTAGTGGAGCCATCATTAAGGTTAGTGACGCCGGGACTAAGCCTAGGGACGCCGGGACTAAGCCTAGGGACGCCGGGACTAAGCCTAGGGACGCCGGGACTAAGCCTAGGGACGCCGGGACTAAGCCTAGGGACGCCGGGATTAAGGCTAGGGAAACGGCCACTAAGGCTAGGGGCGGCGGGATTAAGGCTAGTGGAACCGTCCCGAAGGTTAATGCCGCCACCATTAAGGCTAGGGAAACGATCCCGAATGCTGCGATGTTGCGGCGGTCGGGTTGCGGCGGTCGTGGTGAGACCAGTGAATTTTAGGAATTCCCTCATGGCTTGCGCACTTGACTTAAAAGAAACGCAGAAGATAAGTCAACTAGATTTATTTATTTCTTTGGGATTGTGGGTTTGTGCCGTTGACACACTTTGGTTGGCAGAGGTGCCGCGCCCGTAAAGCGGGCGGAAGGATATGCCCCGTATCGTGCGCATTTCAGAATGCTTGCGCCGCTGCACGCAGCGCGCTGTTCCTACCGAGTTTGTCATGGACATGATTCCAGTAATTGTAGGGTAACTTTTTACAGTATTATAGGTTTCTGCCCTACGCCAAACTCCTTCATGTGGAAATGCAATTGCTTTTTCAATACCAGCACGGCTGCACCGGCAGCTTGCCAGCAAACAACCGGTATTTCGCCGGATTTGAGATATGACATTACATTTGGCACAGCCAAAAAATCGGACACACTGCCCAGGTTTCACCCTGGTGGAGATCATGATTTCATTTGCCATCTTCGGCATGGCGTTGAGCGGGCTGATTTATGGATATGTGGTGGCAAACCGGATGGCGGAATGGAGTTCGATGTCGCTGGCGGCGCAGTCAGCCGCCTCGCAGGGAGCGGAACGCGCCCGCGCCGCCAACTGGCGGCCGCGGGATTATCCGGCGACGAACGGGCCTGGAACAATGGATGAACTGCCGCCTCCCGCCAACGGCCGGCCGGTTTTTACGAACGTGGATTATTTTGACATTCCCACCAAGGGCGATCCATCGTCTGCGGACTTCAATTCGTGGGTGACCAACTATGTGTGGGTCACCAACATTTCCCTCAATCCGCCGATGCGCCGCATCCGGTCGGACGCCATCTGGAGATTTCCCCTCACAGGCGCACTTTGCACCAACAGCGTGATTCTTTTGCGCGCACCCGACCAATGAAACCTTCCTCCCCAAAAACTGGCTCATTGCGGCGCCGCCGGACCTCCGCGTTCACGGTCGTGGAAATGATGGTCGGAATCGGAATTTTTCTGGGCATATTCATCGGCGTGATGGTGGGGCTCCAGTTATTCGGGCTGCGCGTCTATACGCTGGCGGCGACCAAGTTGAGCGCCACCGAGGATGCGCGCAAGGCTTTGAACGCTTTGCGCACGGACATCCGGTCGGCCAAGATTGTGTATGTCGGCACCTATGCCCACGGCGGCTTTTCTCGTATTGCCAACGGCCAGCCGCAGACCGGCAATGCCCTGGAAGTTTATGCCGCCGACACCAACGACGTGCCCAACGAGCTGCCGGTCGTTTATTATCAGGCCGCGTCCGGTTCCGCCAACGCGCTCTACAGCGTCAGCAACCAGGTGGCCAGGGTGCTGGCAAATTATGTCACCAATTACTACTGCTTCACGGCGGAGGATTACCAGACGAACATTCTGACCAGCTATGACAACAATCCCGTCATCCGCGTCACGCTGCAATTTTACAAATGGGAGTATCCGCTCGGTTTTGTCGGCACCAACGGAGTCAACGCCTACAACTTTTATCGCCTGCAAACCCGGGTTTCCCGGCGTGCAAAGGAATGACCAAATTGCCATGAAAATCACGTTCAATTCCCGTCTCCAGTCATCCGCCGGCTATGCCCTGATGATCACCCTGATCTTTGTCACCATTGCGTTGATGGGCTTTGGCAGCATCATGTGTTGGATGTCGTCCAGCACCTTGGTCACCGAACGCAACAACCTTTATGTCTCGGCGCAGGCCGCCGCCGAATCGGCGACCGAAAAGGTCATGACCACCATGATGCGCGACTTCACCTATGGCTCGCTCAACCCGGTTAGCAGTTACGATGCGATCGTGCCTGACATCACGGGCTGGCCGTCGCAGTTCACTTTCAAAAACACCAGCGGCGCGGCCAACCAGACCTCGGTCAGCATTGGCAGCGATTCCTGGACGGAATTGCCGTCGCAGTTCAGGGGGCTGTATGGTCACGGGCAGGACTGCGTCATTGCCTCCACCGCAACCACCGCCGGGAAGCGTTATGACGTGTCCAGCACCGTTTCCCAATCGGTCTGGTTTGGCAACATTCCGTTGTTCCAATTCGCCATCTTTTACAACCTGGACATGGAGATCAATCCCGGTGCCTCAATGACGGTCAATGGCCGCGTTCACTCCAACTATAACATTTGGGCGACCGGGAGCAGCTCGGGTTCGCCCCTTAACTTCAGCGATGAAGTGGAAGCCAGCGGGCTGGTCGTCAATGCTCCCAGCTCGCTGGATCCCCAAAACTACGGAAATCGCAGCGGCAACGTAAATTACGCCGACACCAACAGCCCGGTGTCCAATGCCGATTCCCTGACCTTACCCATCGGGGGCAGCACCGACAATGATCCCGTCAACGTCAAGGCCATCCTCAACCTGCCGCCGTCCGACCTGTCCGCGCCACTGCCGGCCGCCTACTCCACCAACGGGCAGGTCTATCTATACAATGAGGCCGACCTGATCGTCTCCAATTCCCCCAGCGGCATCAACGGTGCCAGTTCAACCAACTTTTTAATGGTTCTTTATCAAAACCAAAACCAAGTCAACCCATTGACCGTCGTCGCTCCGGATGTGCAATCCGTCCAAACCGTGTCGTCCAACGCTTATGTTGCCAGTCTGGCTTACGTGACGAACATGATTCCAGTGACAACTTATACCACAAACATTGTCTATTACACTTCTGGTAAAAAAAGGGGGACAATAAAAGGCACCACGGTCACCTCGCAAACCTCCTATACTCCCGTAGTGACGACACATACGGTCACCAATGTGGTTGCCAGCTTTGTTTCGATTACCAATCGCTATTACTCTTTCGTCACCAACCAGACGTTTTACGATTATCGCGAGGGGAAAACCGTCCAGGCGGTGCAGGTGGATGTTGGCCAACTGAATGCCTGGCTGGCCAACAACTCGGCGACCGGCGGCAAACAGTATCAGCAGCTTAATACCACGGGTTCCACCGACAAGAACCACGGCATCAATTCCATATATGTCTTCAACAGTGCCGGCGAGGACAGTTCCACCCTCCCGGCCGTCCGCGTGACCGACGGAGCGCAATTGCCGTCGTCTGGGCTGACCGTGGCGACGCCGATGCCGATTTATGTAAAGGGTGATTACAATGTCACCACTGACGGCAGTCACTACTCGAAAGGGCTGGGCGACACCACCTACACCGTGCCGGCCGCCCTGCTGGGCGATGCCCTTACCATTCTATCCGCCAATTGGAGCGACTCATACAATTCCAGCACGTTGCTTTCTTCGCGAAATCCGAGTAGTATTTACATTAACGCGGCCACTTTGGAGGGCATTGTGCCTTCCGATGGGACGTATTACAGTGGCGGCGTGGAAAATTTCATGCGCTTGTTGGAAAATTGGTCCAGTTCCACCACCATCACTTACAATGGTTCCATCGTGGTGATGTTCCCCAGCCAATACGCCACCAGCCCCTGGGGAAAATCAAATGTCTATGGCGTTCCCACCCGCCGATGGGGCTTCGACAACAACTTTTCAGAAGAAGGCGGGCTTCCACCGATGACTCCCCAGGTCAAAGCCACGGTTCGCGGCAACTACGCCACGAAATAAATCCACGGCTCAATCATTTTCAAAGCCAGAGGAGTCATTTTGCCGGCGCGGCCGGTTGAACTTTCGCAGCCAGCAAGGCGTCCAGCCGCGCAATGAGCTCCTTTTTCGAGAGCAGTCCAACCGTGGAATCCGCCAGCTTGCCGTCCTTGAAAAACAGCAGCCTCGGAATGGCGTCCACCTGGAATTTTTGCGCCGTCTTGGGAGATTCATCCACGTTGACTTTGACGAACTTGATTTTGCCCGCGTATGTGTCCGCCAGTTTGTCCACGATGGGCGCCAGTTGCCGGCACGGTCCGCACCAGGTGGCGTAACAATCCACGACGACCGGCTGGACCGACTGCGTTACTTCAGCGTCAAAATCCGTGTCGGTGATGTGTTTCACATTGGCGGAAGATTGGTTCATCGCCGTTGAATCGCCGCCGCAACCGGCCACTGAATAAAACACCGCCGCCAGCATCGCGCCATAAACCGCGCCACGCCGCCAGTTCGCCGTCAACGGACACGCGCCGGATCGGCAGCGGTTGGAATAACCCAGCAACGCGCCGAGGCCACCGCCGGCCAGGATGTAAAATATGATCGAGTTCATCGTTCGTCTTTGCCTTTCAAGAATGTGCTTTTGTTTTATCAGTTCGTTTCACTTGTGCGATTTCAAAATGCTTTCCGCCCGGCCATACGATCCCAGGTTAAAGACATTCGGATAGCCCATTCGCTTCAATTTTATTTTCGCCACGCCGCTGCGCGTCCCGCTCAAGCAATGCAGGAGCAGAACCTGGCTTTTATCTTTCACCCGGCGTGGCAGCGCGGATTCCAGCTCATCCAACGGGACGTTGACGGCGGCCGGCAGATGGCCGGAATTGAATTCGCCCGGACTGCGCACGTCAATCACCATCGCACCGTTTTTGAGATGCGCCAGCGCGGCCGTCGTCGAAATCTGGCCCGCACGTTTCATCATATAAAAGATCGCGGCCACGGCGGCAATGATCAACAGGATGTTCAAGTTCATGGTTCCTGGTGTTTTGCAGTTTCAGGTTTTGAGCTTTGCTTGTGGGTCATGAAATACAGCAACGGAACGACGACCGGCGCGATGATCATCGAGACCAGACTGCCAGCCATCAGCGAAATCGCCAGTCCTTGAAAAATTGGATCGGTCAGAATTACGGTTGCACCCACCACCACCGCCAGCGCCGTAAGCATGATTGGCCGGAACCGGATCATGCCCGCCTCAACCACCGCTTCCGCCAGCGGATGACCTTCCGCCAGCCGCAATTCAATGAAATCCACCAGGATGATTGAATTGCGCACCACGATGCCCGCGCCGGCCATGAAACCGATCATCGAGGTCGCCGTGAAAAACGCGCCGAGCAAACCATGCGCCGGCAGAATGCCGACCAGCGAAAACGGAATCACCGTCATCACGATCAACGGCGTAAGAAACGACCGGAACCAGCCGACCATCAGAATGTAGATCAGCACCAGCACCGCGCCGAACGCAATGCCGAGGTCGCGGAACACTTCAATCGTGATCTGCCATTCGCCGTCCCATTTGAGCGCAGGCGCGTTGTCCGTGAACGGCTGGACAGCGTTGTAGATTTTCAGCGGTGAGCCATCGCCACCGAACAGTTTTGTGTCCAGCGCACGCAACGGCTTGTTCATTTTCAGAATCGCATACACCGGGCTTTCAATGGAGCCCGCCACGTCGCCGATGACATAGGTCACGGGCATGAGGTTTTTGTGATAAATGCTCTTGTCCGTGATGGTGTGCTCGACCGTCACCAGTTCGCGCAACGGCACCAACGGCGGCGCACCGGTGGTCGAACCCGGTTCCGGCAGCGCATTGGCGTCGCCGGAACGCACGCGTAACGCCAGCAGTTCCTCCGGGCTGGTGCGGCTCGCCAGCGGCAATTGCAGGACGATGTTCACGTCCTCCTTTTCGCGCGGAACATGCAGCAAATCCACCGACTCGCCGCCGACCGCGATTTTGAGCGTCTCGGAAATCGTCTCGGCGCTGATGCCGTTGAGCGCGGCTTTTTCCTTGTCTATCACGAACCGCGCCTTGGGCTGGTCGGCCTCGATATACCAGTCCGTGTCCACCACGCCGGGTGTGTTGTGGAAAACATCAATCACCTTCCGCGCCAGCGCGAGGCGGTCTTTCTCGGTCGGCCCGTAAATTTCCGCGACGAGCGTCTGCAACACCGGCGGACCGGGCGGAACTTCCGCGACCACGACGCGCGCGTTAAATTTCGCCGCAATCGCCGCGACGCGCGGACGCACGCGCTTGGCAATGTCGTGGCTCTGTGCCTTGCGCTGATTCTTGGACAGCAGGTTGACTTGAATGTCCGCCACGTTCGCGCCCTGCCGCAGGAAATAATGCCGCACCAGCCCGTTGAAATTGAAGGGCGAGGCGATGCCTGCATAGACTTGGTAGTCGGTCACCTCCGGCTCGGTGCGGACCGAGGCGGCAATTTCGCGGGCCGCTTCCGTCGTCTGTTCCAGCGAACTGCCTTCCGGCATGTTGAGGATGATCTGGAATTCGCTCTTGTTGTCGAACGGCAGCATCTTGACCTTCACAAAACCGATGCCGACCAGCACCATCGAAGCCAGCAAAAGAATCACCAGGCCGCCAAGAAATAAATATCGCGCCTTCGGTTTCGCCACGAGCGGCTTCATCAGGCGGCAATAGATCCGCGCGAAAAGGTTTTCCTCTGGAGCACCGGCATCCTGCCGGTGAGAACCAGGAGATTCGCCGACAGGGATGTCAGCGCTCCCGGCGTGCGAGCTTTCAGTCAGGCGGGCGTATTTGCGGCCCCAGCGCAAAATCCGAATGCTCGCCCACGGTGTGACGATGAACGCGATGGCGAGCGAGAACAACATCGCCGCGCTGGAGCCAATCGGGATCGGCCGCATATATGGACCCATCAGCCCGCCCACGAACGCCATTGGCAATACCGCTGCGATCACCGCGAACGTGGCGAGAATAGTCGGGTTGCCGACTTCGTTCACCGCCTCGACCGCGATGGCCGGCCAGCTCCGGCCCTTATTCCCCGGCAGGTGAAAATGACGGACCATGTTTTCGACCACCACGATGGCGTCGTCCACGAGGATGCCGATGGAGAATATCAGCGCGAAGAGCGTGATGCGGTTCAGCGTGAAGCCGTAGAGGTAAAACACCAGCAAAGTCAAGGCGAGCGTGGTCGGAATGGCGACGGCCACGATGAGTGATTCACGCCAGCCGAGCGCGAGCAAAATCAGCACCGAAACGCCCACCACGGCGAGCAGCATGTGAAACAGAAGTTCGTTGGATTTTTCCTCCGCCGTCGTGCCGTAATTCCGCGTGACTGTCACCTGCACATCGTCGGGAATGATGCGGCCTTTCAACGTGTCAATTTTCTTCAGGACTTCGTTGGCCACGTCAACCGCGTTTGCGCCCGGACGCTTGGCAATCGTCAGCGTCACGGCGGGCTGATCTTCAAAGTTGGGGAGCGCACGCGCCTCGCGGTCGGACTCATGCGCGCCATCGCGCGTTGGCGCGCTCGGCGCGGTTGACGCGGGCGTCAACCGCTGCACGCGAGGCGCGTGCGCTCCCCAGCCGAAAAGCACATATTGGTTCGGTTCTGCCGCTCCATCCACGATGGTCGCGACGTCACGGAGATAAACCGGCTTGCCGGCAAACACTCCCACAACCACATTGCCAACGTCCCTGGCGTTTTGCAGAAACGCACCGGTCTCCACCACGATTTCCTTGTTGTCACCGGTCAATTCTCCGGCGGTGTATTGGCGGTTGGCCTGTTGCAGCATCGGCACCAGGCCGGCGGGACTTAAATTGCGCGCCGCGAGCTTGACGGGATCGAGCAGCACGCGCAACTGGCGGTCTTCTCCGCCGATGATGGTCGTTTCAGCGACTTGCGGCACCTGTTTCACCGCATCATCCACCTGTGCCACGAGCCGGCGCAGCGTCAGATGATCGTAATGCGCGCTGTGAAAAGTGACACAGAGAACCGGCACATCATCAATCGTCCGCGCCTTGATGAGTGGTTGCGAAACGCCGTGTGGAATTTTGTCGTAGTTCGATTGCAGCTTCTGGTTCAGTTTCACCAGGCTGCGTTCCATGTCTTCGCCGACCTTGAACCGCACGATGACCAGCGACTGGCCTTCGCTCGAAGTCGAGTAGAGATATTCCACGCCGGGAACTTCCCACAGCAGCTTTTCCATCGGCCGGGTGACGCGTTCCTCGACTTCCTTGGCACCCGAGCCGGGCATCGTGACGAGCACGTCCACCATCAGCACCTTGATCTGCGGCTCCTCCTCGCGTGGCAGCATCAGCACCGCGAACAGGCCGAGCAGCACCGAGGCGATGATGACGAGCGGCGTGAGCTTGGAATCAATGAACGCATGCGCGATGCGGCCGGCCACGCCGGTCGGCGCGGCGGATAAATTGTCATTCCCGTTTTTCACGGCTGGGATAAAACCGGCTGTCCGTCCGTCAAATTGCCCGCATTTTTGACGACCACCGGTTCGCCCGGATCAAGGCCGGAAATGATTTCAACTTCGTCCCCTACCCGTTCGCCGGTTTTGACGATGCGCAACTGCGCGTGGTTGCCCGCAACAACAAATAGAAATTGCATCTGCCCGCGCTGAATCACCGCCGCCGGCACGCGCAGCGCCGAAACTTTGCCGACCGGCACGGCCACCCGGCCAAACTGCCCGGCGTGCAATCCGGCAACGGGCGGCAAATCCAGTTTCACGACAAACGTGCGGCTGCCCGTGTCGGCGGACGGCGCAATCTCGCTGACCACGCCGGCCAGGTTTGTTTCCAGCGCGTCAATCCGCACCGGCAATGTGTCGCCCAGTTTGACCCGGTCCACCAGCGCCTCCGGCACGTCGGCTTCGAGGCGCAGGTGGCTCGCGTCCTCCATTGTCAGCAATGGTTTGCCCGGCACGGCGAGGTCGCCCACGTCCGCGTCCTTGTGTGTGATGACGCCGTCGAACGGCGCGGTGACTTTGGTATAGCCCAGCAGCGTTTCGGCCGCGCTCGCCGCCGCGCCCGCCACGCGAAACTTTGATTGCGCCTGGTCAAATTCGGACTGGGACAGGGTTTTGGTTTGGAACAGGCTGGAGGCGCGCTGAAAATCGCTTTCCGCCTGCTGACGAACGGCGGAAGTCTGATCATATTGGGACTGCATCTCGCGGGCATCAATCGTTGCCAGCAGCGCGCCGGCTTTCACCTGTTGTCCGGGCACGACCAGCATCTGCTCAATTTTGCCGGTGCCCTTGGCTTCGATGACGGCCCGCAATCTGGCGCGCACCGTGCCCACTTCGTCTTCGGTCGCGACGCGGCTTTTGCTTTGGGCAATTTGCGTCTGCACACTGGCTGGCGGCAAGGAAACGGCGGAGGCGCTTTCAGGCTGGCGGCTGCACCCGCTCAAAGCGAACACAATGCTCAACGCTGCGGTGGAGTTGAAGAGTCGCACGTTCATTTCGCGGAGGATGGCTGGCCGTCCTTCGCCGCGCAGCAATTGTCTCCGTCACGGCCAACTCCGAACTTTTTCAAAATCAATTCCAGCGGACAGAAGTTGGTGAACGACGATTGCAGCAGGTTGAAGCCGACAAACGCCGTGAACCAGAGCCAGTAAGGGCTGTGGTAATGTGCGAGCAGCAGGCTGATGAGGACGAACGCGCCGGCGAACCAGCGGATGATGAGTTGCATTTTCATGGATGTTATTGGACAAACGGGTCAACCGCTGGTATAAATGTATAACCATACAGTAATATGTCAACCAAAAATTTGCAGCGCGCCCTGACGGCGGACGAACTGAAACGGATCGCCGGCCGTTTCAAGATGCTGGGCGAGCCGATGCGGCTGAAAATTTTGCAGTCGGTCTGCAAACAGCCGCTCACGGTCAGCGACATCGTGGCGGCGACCGGCTCCACGCAGGCGAATGTCTCCAAACACCTGGCGCTGCTGGCATTGGCCGGGATTCTGGAGCGCGAGAAGGACGGCCAGTGTGTTTATTACGGCGTCAAAGACCAGCTCGCCGTCAAGATGTGCGAGCTGGTGCGGACGCAACTGAACAACGGGTTTTGATCGGCCATCCTAAATGTTATAGGCAACAAAAACCGCCTCCCTTCACTCGAATTGAAAACCCTGCTGGCGAAGGCGCTGCAATTTGTAGAGCAGCGCGCGGCGGCTGATGCCCAGCGCCTTGGCGGTTTCCGTGCGGTTGTGCTTGTGCTGCCGCAGCGCGGCGAGAATCGCGTGCCGTTCGATTTCGTCCATCGTCTGCGCGTCCACCGGCGGCAATAGTGGACTTTGTTTCGCCGCCTCGCGCAGCTTGGCCGGCAGATGTTCGGGCAAAATCAATTCGCTGCGTGAAAGCAATACGGCGCGTTCCACGGCGTTGCGCAGTTCGCGCACGTTGCCTGGCCACGGATAATTTTGCAGGCAGTGCGCCGTCGCCTCGGCGAGCCGCGCCCGGTTGCGGGCGAACTCGCCGATGAACAGGTTCACGAGCGGCAAAATATCCTCGCGCCGTTCGCGCAGCGGCGGCAGGTTCAGTTCCACGACGTTCAGGCGGTAAAATAAATCCTCGCGGAAACGCCCGGCCTTCACCTCGGCTTCGAGGTCGCGGTTGCTGGCGGCGAGGATGCGCGCGTTGGTGTGGATTTCGCGGTTGGAACCGATGCGCTGGAAGCGGCCGTCCTGCGTGACGCGCAGCAGCTTGGCCTGAAGGGCCGGCGACATTTCCGCGATTTCATCGAGAAAAATCGTGCCGCCGTCCGCCTCCTCAAACCGGCCGATGCGCTGCGCGGTCGCGCCGGTGAACGCGCCCTTTTCGTGGCCGAACAGTTCGCTTTCCAAAAGGGTTTCGGGAATGGCGGCGCAGTTGACCTTGATCAACGGGCCGTTCGCGCGCGAACTCCAGGCGTGCAGCATGTCGGCGACGACTTCCTTGCCCGTGCCGCTTTCGCCGGTGACGAGGACGCGGGTTTCCGACGGCGCGATGAGCGCGACCTGCTGGAAGAGCGCGATCAACAGCGGACTCCGCGCGACGACGCTCGGCGGCAGTTTTTTTTCCGCGTCAAGATTCAGCGGTGCGGACGGCGTGAGGCCGGTGGCCTGCCGGACGGTGTCGAGGAGTTCGTCGAGGTCTATCGGCTTGGCGAGATAATTCAGCGCGCCGTCACGCATCGCCTCGACGGCGTCGCGGATGTCGGCATAGGCGGTGACGAGCAGGACGGGCAGCGCGGGAAATTGCGGACGGACGCGGCGCAAGGTTTCGAGGCCGGACAGCCCCGGCATCCGCACGTCGGAAATCATCAGGTCAAAATGTCCGGTGCGGAGTTTCTCCAGCGCGTGTTCGCCGGAATCGGCGAGGACGGTTTCAAATCCCTGGCCTCGCAGGAACGAATCCAGCAGGCTGCGCTGGCCGGGGTCGTCGTCCACAATGAGGACGCACGACGGATGCGGGTCTGGTTTGCGCGGGTCGGCTGCCATGCGGTCAAGCTATGCCATCGCGGCGTCGGCCAAAAGAAAAAATCATTTCCGTCCGAAAACGGGCAGGCTCACGCCAGCGGCGGCTTCGCATCGAGCAAACCGGCCGCGTAAGCTTCAAACACGCGGCGCATTTCGTCGCGGACGGTCGGCGACCATTTCATCCTGCTCAACGACCACGATCCGGTGCCGCTCTATTATCAGTTCCATGAGCAGTCATCTACGCGTGCTCGTCGGGCAGTTGGAATAACGTCCGTCCTATACCTGCCTGCTCCTCACCTTTTTTCAACTCTGTCACGTCTATCGTGGGCCGGTCAACCAGATTCACAAAATTCAACCCGTATTCCGGCAGAAACTTTTTATGGATTTGGCCAAACCCAATCGCCTTTGGTGTTGTCAGCATAACCCGTATCTTTCAAACCAATTTGCCCGCCGTCATCCGTCTCATTCCAGCCGATTGAATAAAGTAAAAATTTCCCACCATCCTTGCGACTGTAATGCAATGGCTTGCCACCAATGACGTCGTGCGGAATTTGTGCGAGGAATTGCGGCGCGAGTGCGTCAAGCGTTTCAGGATATTCGTTGTGTGCGAGACGATAACGTTCCAAGGCACAAGCAACGCGAGCCATGTTGATTGAATTTTGGGCGTAAGCGAATTTTCGACCACTGCTGCGTAAGTCTGAAGAAAAAATCAGTGCAATCATATTCCAAGGACCAATGTCCAACTTCTTAAAGTATTCAGTTGCATCATTTCTGATTTTTGGTAACGCCACTTGAAGATTTGTATCTATCATTGGAAGAAAGCATTGCCGGTGCATTTCTGCCACGGTCAACTCATTTTCAAAATACCAGCCGTCTGGCATCAAATAAAGGCCGACAGGGCAGGATAAAATTTCGGCAATCTTTGATGGCGCTGAATATTCAATAGAAGGTTCGTTTTCATCTGCAAACCCACGCATTGTGCTAAAAAACATTTCAGCCTCTTTATAGTCGCGGTGTCGGCGCATTGAATCTATCTCAAGGATTGCTCCTGCCCGTTCGTTACGCATGGAAAATCCGCAATCGTTCAAAATATTCGACGGCGCAAGCACACGCTCTAATTCTGCAAGCTGCGCATCAGACCATTTATGTTCAATCTGGCCTTCCCAAACTGGTTGCAAGGCAAGGCTTGTCATGGCAATTCTCACCAGATGCGAAATCAGAAACGGTTCATCGTGAATTGAGTCAGCCAGACGGAACATGAGTTTCACGTCATTCAGCGCCTTGTCGCTTTGGTTGTTTTCCAATTCCGCAGAGGCGCGCAGTTCCAAAACCTGGCAGCATCCTTTCAATGCCGCCAAATGCGGAAGCAGGATTTCGAAGGGATGGTCGGTGCTGTAGTTGAGTGGAAACCGCGAGTAAGGCAATGCGCTCGCTTTGCGGATTTCTTCAATGTCTGAATCGTATTTGCTCAATGCCAGCAAAACATCAGCAGCCGGTGTTTGAGGTGTCAGAGTAACAGGAAATTCATTGGTTTTAGCCGCAAGTGCTCGATAATAGTTTTGCCATTCTTTTAAGTCGGTCATTTTCCCTTTTGCCCAACTGGCATAATTTGTTGGCCAAGGAATTGAATCGTAAAAGCCATAACTTTCACGGCTCATTGACAGACGATCAACATAATTTGTTTTTGGCGGATTTAATTTTTTGCCGTTTTTATCAAGAAGCCAGTCATAGGAACTTGCAACAATTGGTGTGAGCGCAAAATTCTGTGCGTCGGGAACTGGAGGAGGCGCGAAACTTAAATGATTAAAATTCTCACCGTTCGCTTCTTCCTGTTGTTTGAAGTGATGCCAGACATACCAGCCGCGAAAATCTTCTTCGGCATAGAAAAGAATGACCAAAGCAATGAAACAAGCCAAAGCGAAAAGCATCCGACGAAAATTGCGCCGTGTAAAAAACCAGAGAATAAATAAACACAAAAGGACGATGACGACCACGGGCGCGCAGGCCAACAACGCAAACCATGAATTATCAGTCAGCCAATCGCTGCGGATGATTAACCCGAGCATGAGCATGAACAGAAACGTGGCGATACTGAAAAAGAACAACCAACCGGCAATCCGCTTGAGCGATTTTGGAAATTTTTTCACAGTTTCATTTCGCCAGCTCCACAAAATTCTTCAGCAGTTGCAGGCCGACCTTCTGGCTTTTCTCCGGGTGGAATTGCGTGGCGAAAACATTGTCGCGCCAGACGGACGAAGCGAAGTTGTCGCCGTAATCCGTGCGCGTGGCGACGATGGAATCGTCTGCCGGCTGCGGAAAAAAGCTGTGGACGAAATAAACATAGCTGCCGCTTTCAATGCCGCGAAACAGCGGGCAATCGCGCCGGACAATTTCAATCTGGTTCCAGCCGATCTGCGGGATTTTCAGGCCGGGCTTTTCCGTGAAGCGGACAACGCTGCCTTTGAAAACGCCCAGCCCGGCGGCGCAGGAATTGAATTCCTCGCTCCGCTCAAACAGCGCCTGATAGCCGACGCAGATGCCGAGAAACGGTTTGCCGGTCTGGATGAAGTCGCGCGAGGCTTCCAACAGTTCCCGTTTGCGGAGCGCGTTGATGCAATCGTCGAACGCGCCGACGCCGGGCAGAACGAGGCCGCGCGCGTCGCCGATCTCATCGGGCCGCTGCACGAGGCGCACGTCCGCGCCGACTTTGAGCAGCGATTTATGGACGCTGCGCAAATTGCCGGAGCCGTAGTCGAGTAATGCGATCACAAAGACAATTTAGCCACAGATGAACACAGGTGAAACACAGATTTCCAATACAAAATTTATCTGTGTTTCATCTGTGAAGATCTGTGGCCAGTTCCCGTTCCGTCTTCAACCGCAACTGTCCGCAGGCGGCGTCAATGTCGCCGCCCTTCTCGCGGCGGAGCGTGGCGATGACGTTTTGTTTTTCGAGTTCGGCCAGAAAACTTTCACAAACGTCCTCGGCAGGCCGTTCCCACGGCAAATCCTCGACTTTGTTGTAAGGAATCAAGTTCACCTTGGCGAAAAGTTTTTTGGCAAGCGCGGCGAGCGGCTTCGCCTGGGCGACGGAATCATTCACGCCGGCGATTAAAATATATTCCAGCGTGATCATCCGGCCTTTCAGTTTCTGATAATCTTCGCAGGCGGCGGTGAGTTCCTTGAGCGGAAACTTGCGGTTCACTGGCATGATACGGTTGCGGACTTCATCGGTCGCGCCGTGCAGTGAAATGGCAAGACGGAATTGCAGCGGCTCATTGGCCAGCCGGCGGATTTGCGGCGCGAGGCCGCTGGTGGAAATGGTGATCTTCCGCGCGCCGATGCCGCCGCCCCAGGGCGCGTTCAGGATTTTCAGCGCCTTGAGCAGGTTGTCGTAGTTCGCCAGCGGCTCGCCCATGCCCATGACGACAACATTATCAATCATCCTCTTGCTCATCCTCATCCTCGTCCTCGCAACCGGCTCTTCTTCAGAATTTGAGGATGAGGATGAGGATGAGGATGATTCCGCATACCTTTCCACCGCCAAAATCTGCTCGATGATTTCATGGACGCCGAGGTTCCGTTTCCAGCCATCGAGTCCGCTTGCGCAAAACTTGCAACCGTAGGCGCAGCCGACCTGCGTGGAAATGCAGAGCGTGTGGCGGTCGCTGGCCTCGCCGTAGAGCGCGGGATTTGCCGGAATCAAAACGCTTTCGATGAACGCGCCGTCGGCCAGTTGCCAGAGAAATTTCTGCGTGGTGTCCTGTGAACCTTGTTTGCGCGCGAGTTCCAGCGTTTGCAGCGAAAAGTTTTCCTTCATTTTTTCGCGCAGGCTTTTCGGCAGATTGCTCATCGCGTCCCAAGTGGTGACGCGACGGGCATAAAGCCAGTCGAGCAGTTGCGCGACGCGGAAGGCCGGCTCGTTCCAGTGCTTGAACTGGCTTTCGAGTTCCTCGCGGGTCAGGGATTTGATGTCAGCTGGCACGCGGACAGGTTAAACGCCGGCGGACGGGAAACCAAGCGGGTTATGTTTTACTAATTGAAATCCTGGCGAAATCCGGTCTCCATCCGGTTGAAATCATCCTGTTCATTGCTTGCGACGGGCTGCGCTGAACCACGGGGAACGGTGACTTGCTTGGGGACTTTCCACTTCCAATGCTCAACATGGCCGTCGGCGAAGGACAGGTTGCATCCCTGATTGTGGCGGTTGGCGGGAACGTCCCACCAATAACCTTGAGACCACGCCCCGTTGGCATCAACGGGTATGCCAAATTGCGTGTCGAGAATTTCGTCTTGGTGAACGTCGAGAAAAACAAACAACTGGCTGGGGACCGGGGTTCTGATCTGTGTGATTTTGCTGTAGTGCGGAACCTGGTCGGCGATCTGGCCGGCGTAACTCAGGCCGTTGATGGACTGGCTCATGTTGTAACTGCGGAGGCGCGGCTGGGGAAGTTTCGCGCCGGCGTGGGTTTCTATGGTGGAGGGATCGGCCGGACACCGGTAAATGCCGAGGGCCGTGTTGTATTGAAAAAGGAGGCCGCCTTTTATGCCGGCCGGGTCTGCGTCATACGGGGCGACATTGGTGCACCACGACGGCCCTTCGTTCCCCGGTATCGCCATCTGGGTGTTCAGGTCATAAACGAAGTTGTTCGGCGGCATGCAATCGTCGTTGTCCAACGCATAAAGATGGAAGCAAAGCTGAAGTTGCTTGAGATTGTTCAAACAGGCGATGGTTTGCGCCCGGCTTTTGGCCCCGCTCAACGCCGGCAGCAGCAGCGCCGCCAGGATGCCGATGATGGCAATGACCACCAGCAGTTCAATCAACGTGAACGCGCCGGCGGATTTTCGCCGTTCTGAATGACCTGCCAGTTCAAATCTCATGCTGATGGAAACAACATTATAGCCGTCTGCCCCGTTCGCAACCGGTTTTTCGTCCCGGACGCAGGCTTTTCAAGCCCACGGTCATTGGTTCAACCAAGTTCCCCGTAATTGAAGCAACCGTCGCAGTAAGTTTGAGACCGTTCCAGCAACGCCAAAGCCGACACAAAAATTTGCTATTGCTTTGGCTACATCCAAGGCGTGGACAACGCGACGCTCCTGCGCCTGGCGCGGGAGCATCAGACCATCGTGCGGATGGAACGCGGCATCGGCGAGTTTGTGGTTCAAAACACCACGCTCGCCTGGCTGGCGCTGGCGGATCCGCCGGAACCGGAACTCATCGCCGCGTTGCAGGCGGCCTACAGCATCCACCGCCATCGCACGGTGGAACAGGATGCCGCCTTTGGCATCCGCCAGATCGTGGACATGGCATTGCGCGCCCTCTCGCCCGGCATCAACGACACCACGACGGCGGTGATGTGTGTGGATTATCTGACGGCAATTCTGGCGCGGCTGGCTGTCCGCTCCATCCCTACCTCGCATCGCTTTGAGGAAGGGGAATTGCGGGTGATCACCATCGGGCCGACCTTTGCCGATCTGACAGCCGAATCATTCGATCAAATTCGCGTCAGCGCCAAAGGCAACGTCGCCGTCATGTTGCGGTTGCTGGACGCGATTGAAATCATCACCGGCCTCACCGCCATCGCGGGCCGGCGACGGGCGTTGCGGGAACACATGGATTGGATCGCTGAACTGGCCGTCCGCACCATCGAATCCCCGCATGACCGGAAACGGTTTGAGGAGCGGCTGGCGCGCGTGCGCAAAGCCTTCGACACAAAGCCGGTATTATTTACTGCGGCAAAAAAGGAGAGAATTGCAACCTCTTGAAACGTCCCCTGATTTTGCGCGCTTCAAACTTATGGGGTGTTCACCCCATTCATTTTTCCGCGTCCCAAAGATACAGTTTCCATTGATTCGGGTGATGAAACGCACCACAGCGATTTGATTATGAAAAAACACGAAGCCATCGCGTCAGACCTTTCCGAGAGGATTGTGATTGTGGGTGGCGGTTTTGCCGGAGTGACTTTGCCGCGACAGCTCGAACGCTTGCTGCCAGCGCAGACGGAAATCATCATCCTTGGCGCTGCCAATCGAATAACTGATCGCTGACAAGGAACAGGAGAAATACTCGTGATTCAATCCAATATGAAAACTCCCATCGAATACATCATCGTCGCCGTGCCGTTTCACGCCGATGCGGCGACCCATGACGAACTGGCGCGGAAAGTGAATGAGAAACTAAACGCCGGTTACGAACTGCTGGGCCCGCCATTCCTCAGCAAAGAAATGATGTATCAGCCCATGACAAAACCGATTCAACCGGCTTCCCCACCGCCGACTCCATGAATAAATCCATTCCGATAAAAACATTGTTCGTGGACATCGGCGGCGTCTTGCTCACCAACGGCTGGGATCATCACGCCCGGCGACGGGCGGCGAAGCATTTCAAACTGGACTGGGCAGAGATGGAGGAGCGGCATGGCTTGAATTTTGAAATCCACGAGGAGGACAAACTTTCTTTCAACGAATATTTGGACCGCGTGGTCTTCTACGAAAAGCGTCCGTTCACGCGGGCCGAGTTTCGACGTTTCATGTTCGCGCAGTCCAAGCCTTACGCCGAGATGATTGCGCTGGTTCGCAGCCTGAAAGTTAAATACGGATTGAAGATCATCGTCGTCAGCAACGAGTCGCGCGAATTGAACGCGCATCGCATCAGCACGTTCAAGCTGGCCGGGTTTGTGGATGCGTTTATTTCCTCCTGCTACGTTCGGCTTCGAAAACCGGACGCGGATATTTTCAAGCTCGCGCTCGACATCGCCCAGACGCCCGCGCGGCAGATCGTTTATCTCGAAAACACCGCGATGTTTGTCCAGATCGCGGCAGGCATGGGGATTCGCGGCATTCTTCACACCGATTACCAATCCACGCGCGCCCAACTGGCCGCGCTCGGACTCAACTTGAGCGAGCCGGTGAACCTGAAAAATAAATAACCACACCAATTATGAATACTAAAACCATTGATCCACAAACCAGCAAACGACCGACGCCGAAACTGTCGCCGATTCTGCCCGCCGAAAATTCCCGGCACAAGACGACGGATCAGCCCGGCCCACCCACCAACGGAGCGGTTAAGAAAGCTGCCGTCAGTTTCGCCCCCAACGGGCCCGGCATTCCCGCGCGCTGGACTTCCAGCGCCAAGACCGGACTGGGCACGGCCATCAGCAACCAGAGCCGGGTCTGGTTCACATTGAGCCACGGTATTTTCAATGAGATTTATTATCCGCGCATTGACCAAGCCTGCATCCGCGACATGGGATTGATCGTCACGGACGGCGAGAAATTTTTCTCCGAGGAGAAACGCGATGCCGTCCACGCCGTAGAATGGCTGGCCGACGGCGTGCCGGCTTTCAAGCTGGTCAATACCTGCCGCGATGGTCATTACCGCATCGAAAAGCAAATCGTTACCGATCCGCTTCGGGACACCGTGTTGCAACAGGTTCAGTTTCACGCTCAACAAGGTGCGTTGTCGGATTATCACCTGCACGTCCTGCTCGCGCCGCATTTGGGGAATCACGGCGGCGGCAATACCGCGTGGGTGGGCGAGTTCGAGGGGACGCCAATGCTGTTTGCACAGCGGAACGATTGCGCTCTCGCGCTGGCGTGTTCCGCGCCTTGGACCAAGCGGTCGGCTGGCTTTGTCGGCTCGTCCGATGGCTGGCGGGATTTGAAGGAGCATCACCAGATGACCTGGGAATACACACGGGCTGAAAACGGCAATGTGGCTTTGACCGCCGAAATTGATCTATCGAAATCTCACGGAAAATTTGTCCTGGCACTCGGATTTGGCAAAGACCCAAACGAAGCAGCCCGGAATGCCATCGCCAGTCTGGGCAATGGTTTTGACAAGGCAAAGCATCACTATATCAGCGGCTGGCAGGAATGGACGAAGACTCATGCGTCGCTAAAACCGGAAGAAATTACTCCCGGCGATCTGACTCAAAAAAGCCTCGCCGTCCTGCGCACGCATGAATCCAAGCAGGCACCCGGTGCCCTCATCGCCAGCCTCGCGATTCCCTGGGGATTCAGTCAGGGGGACAATGATCAGGGCGGTTATCATCTCGTTTGGTCACGCGACATGGTGGAGACGGCGGGCGGTTTGCTCGCGGCTGGCGCACACGAAGACGCCCGCCGGGTGCTCGCATTTTTGCAACGAACCCAGCAGCCGGACGGTCACTGGTTGCAGAATATGTGGTTGAATGGTTCGCCCTATTGGAATGGAATCCAAATGGACGAGACGGCGTTGCCGATTCTGCTGGTGGACCTGGCCCATCGCGAGAAAGCCCTGGCCGCAGGCGACCTGGAAAAGTTTTGGCCGATGGTAAAAAAGGCGGCCGGTTATCTGGCGCGCAACGGTCCGGTCAGCCCGCAGGATCGCTGGGAGGAAGACCCCGGCTACACCCCGTTCACCGTCGCGGCGGAAATCTCGGCGCTGCTGGCGGCGGCGGAACTGGCCGAATTGAACCACGAAGCCTCCCTCGCGAACCACCTCCGCGAGATCGCCGATGTCTGGAATGATTCCATCGAGCGCTGGATGTATATGTCCGCCACGGACTGGTGCCAGAAATACAAGGTTGATGGTTATTACGTCCGCATCGCTCCGAAGACAACCGGAGCCGATGGGGCAAACCGTCAGAAAAACATCAAAATTAAAAACGTGACGGCCTCCGAGGACACCCGCCGGGCCAGTCATCTGATCAGCCCCGACGCGCTGGCGCTGGTGCGTTTCGGTTTGCGCGCAGCGGATGACCCGCGCATTTGCGACACCGCAAAAGTCATTGACGCCCTGCTCAAAGTGGAGACGCCGAACGGTGCCACCTGGCATCGTTACAACGACGACGGCTATGGCGAGCATGAGGATGGTTCGCCGTTTGACGGAACGGGAATCGGTCGTGGCTGGCCGCTGCTCACTGGCGAGCGGGCGCACTACGAACTGGCGGCCGGTCATGAGGCGGTCGCCAGAAAACTTTTGTCCGCCATGGAATCTTTCGCAAACGAAAGCGGTTTTATTTCCGAGCAAGTCTGGGATTCACCCGCCATTGCGGAACGCGAACTTCATTTTGGCCGTCCTTCCGGTTCGGCCATGCCGCTGGTCTGGGCGCACGCCGAATATCTCAAGCTGCGGCGTTCGCTGCGTGACGGACGGCTTTTTGACCAGCCTACGCAAACCGTG
>Ga0208849_1000636_pt1 | contig 30861 bp, 21 predicted proteins | sample NGESurdeep072012_10_FD_184470 | JGI IMG/M metagenome (GOLD analysis project Ga0208849, IMG submission 184470) | Arctic peat soil microbial communities from Barrow, Alaska - NGEE Surface sample 53-3 deep-072012 (SPAdes) | ecosystem: Environmental > Terrestrial > Soil > Wetlands > Peat ... | reverse complement strand
ACCGGCACGGGCAACACGCTCAACCTGGCGCATCCGCGTGTGCTGCAGCTGGTCATGGACTCGCTGCGCTACTGGGTAAGTTCCTTCCACGTTGACGGGTTTCGTTTCGATCTCGGCGTCACATTGGGACGCGAGGCCGGAGGCTTCGATCCAGGCTCAGGTTTCTTCGACGTCTTGCGCCAGGATCCGCTTTTGAGCCGGGTCAAATTGATCTCCGAGCCATGGGACCTTGGGCCGGGCGGCTACCAGCTGGGCAATCATCCACCGGGATTCGCCGAGTGGAACGATCGCTTCCGCGACAGCACAAGACGGTTCTGGCGAGGTGACGCCGGAGAACGTCCCGAATTCGCCGGACGTCTGGCGGGCTCTGGCGACCTGTTTGACAAACACGGACGGCGTCCCTGGGCGTCGATCAATTACGCCGCTTGCCATGATGGCTTCACCCTGGCCGACCTGGTCAGCTTCGCCGGAAAGCACAACGAAGCGAATGGCGAGGGCAATAAGGATGGGCCGGCGGAGAACTATTCGGCCAATTACGGCGTTGAAGGTCAAACGAGCGATAAGTTTATCCCGGAAGTCCGCATGCGCGTTCAGCGCGCCCTGCTGGCAACCGTGGTTCTTGCGCTAGGCACGCCCATGATCCTCGGAGGCGACGAGTTTGGACGATCGCAGCAGGGCAACAACAATGCCTATTGCCACGACAACGCAGTGTCCTGGTGGGATTGGTCGCAGGCGGCACTGCCGCAAGGCCGCCAGCTGACACGCTTTCTCGCCAAGCTCATTGCCGTGCGCCGGCGCTATCCCGCGCTGCGCTCCTTGCAGTTCCTGCATGGCAAGACTGAATTCGCCCCGAACCTGCGTGACATTGCCTGGTTTGACAGCGACGGCACGGAAATGGCCGACGAGTCTTGGAGGCACCCCGATCGCCGCTTGCTTTGTCTGCGCCGTGTCGCCGCGGACGAAAATGACGGGCTAACGTTGTTGAATTTCCTGCTCAATCCGACCGCTGACGATGCTTACTTCATTTTACCCGAACCGGCTCTCCCTGGGCACATTCTGATCGACACCGCACAACCCGACTCCGATGAAATTCCACCGAGCGACAAAAAAATCGGAGTGCGTTCGCGGAGCGCCATATTGGTTTATTCGAAACTGGAAAGACCGTTGCAGTGAACAGCGTCAATTGGCGCCCGTCGTTCGGCGCCAACCTGCTTGAACAACAGCGAACTCGATTCCGCGTCTGGGCTCCCGCGCAAAAGATAATGTCTGTTGCAATCGAGGGCGGTTACCGCGTGGCGATGAAGCCAGCCGGCGATGGATGGTTCGAAGCCGAGGCGACCTGCGGAGCTGGAACGCGATATCACTTCCTTCTGGCAGACGACACCGCGATCCCCGACCCGGCTTCCCGCGGCCAGGACAGCGATGTCCATGGCGAGAGCATTGTGGTCGATGCTGCGTCCTACAACTGGCGCCATCCGCACTGGGTTGGGCGTCCTTGGCACGAGACCGTGCTGTACGAGCTTCACGCCGGGGTTCTGGGCGGTTACGCCGGCGTCATGCGGGAATTACCCCGGCTCGCCGCCCTTGGCATTACGGCGGTAGAACTGATGCCGATCGCGGAATTCCCGGGCGCGCGCAATTGGGGTTACGACGGCACTCTGCCCTACGCTCCAGAACGCGGCTACGGCACGCCCGACGAATTGCGCGCGTTGATCGACGCGGCGCATGGGCACGGCCTCATGGTCTTCCTTGACGTCGTGTACAATCACTTCGGACCGGACGGAAACTACCTTCCGCTTCTGGCGCCCGAAATGTTCCGCGGCGACGTTTCGACGCCGTGGGGGCCGGCGATTGATTTTCGCCGCCCGCAGGTCCGCCGGTTCTTTACGGAAAACGCGCTCTACTGGCTGCTCGATTACCGGTTCGACGGTCTTCGCTTTGATGCCGTGCATGCCATTACCGAGCCGGACTGGCTCCATGAAATGGCCACCGAAGTCCGGTGCACTGTTAGGCGCGGACGCGCCGTGCATCTCGTACTTGAGAACGACCGAAATGACGCCGCCTGTTTGTCTCGCGATTTCGACGCGCAGTGGAACGACGACGCGCATCATGTTTTGCATGTGCTGCTGACCGGCGAGCACGAAGGCTATTACGGGGACTATGCCGACAAACCTGCCGAGCGTCTGGCGCGCTGTCTGCGGGAAGGTTTTGGCTATCAAGGCGAGCCGTCTCCGCATCGCGGCGGCAAGCCGCGCGGCTCTCCGAGCGCAGCCTTGCCACCGATGGCGTTCGTTCTGTTCCTGCAGAATCACGATCAAATCGGCAATCGTGCCTTCGGTGAACGGTTGACCACACTCGCAGACCCGCGCGCCCTCGAAGCGGCGACGGCACTGCAACTGCTCGCCCCGCAGATACCGCTTATCTTCATGGGCGAGGAAACGGCAAGTAAAGCGCCGTTTCTATTTTTCACCGATCACAATCAGGAGCTTGCCAAGGCCGTGCGCGAAGGACGCAAAGCGGAATTCTCCACCTTTCCGCATTTCTCCGATCCGGCGCTGATCGCGCGCCTCCCTGACCCGAATGCACGCGATTCGTTCGAACACTCAAGGCCGGTTCCGGAGGGCGGATGCGCGGCGGCGCGATCGCTGTTCTATCACGAGCTTCTGAAAGTTCGTCGCGCGGAGATCGTGCCGCGTCTCCCAAACACGCACGCGCTCGACGCGCACGCGCTCGGGGCCGCCGCCGTGGTCGCGCGCTGGCAAATGGGCGATGGCTCGCTGCTGACGGTCGCCTGCAATCTTGGACAGTCGAGCGTCGGGATGCCGTCACTCTCCGGACGCGTCCTGTTCGCAACTTCTCAAACGGCCGGGAAACAGGCTTCATCCGGTCGGCTTTCCGGCTGTTCAACAGTCGCTGCTTTAGACCTCAAATGAGCGACGAGGCGCTAAAGGCGCTCGCACGGCGCGCCGGCATAGCCCTTGAATGGCGCGACTACGCCGACAAATCGAATACGGTCTCGATCGAAACCGTGCGGTGCATTCTCTCGGCTTTAGGATTTGCTTGCGACACGGCGGAGGCAATTGCCGACAGCACGCATCGGCTTGAATCTCCCGCGATGCCGCCGCTGATCACGACGACTGTCAGGACACCAGTAGAGCTTCCGATTGACGCCAATCGGCTCGGCTCCGCGCGCATCGTTGCGGAAGACGGCGCGATCCTCGGGGCACGACTTGAGGCAACGTCGCATGGAGCACGGCTCTATGGTCTGGAAAAACCGGGCTACCACGTTCTTGAGTTTGGCGACGATCGCGTGACTTTGGCAGCCGCACCGCCCCGCTGTTTCACCGTCGGCGACATCGCGGGCAACCAACGCCTTTGGGGCCTTGCGGTGCAGGCTTACGCCCTGCGCGGCCCCGGCGACGCCGGCATCGGCGACATGGGTGACGTCGCGGCTCTTGCCAACGAAGCAGCAAAACTCAAAGCCGACGCGCTGGTGCTAAGCCCGATTCACGCGTTGTTCGCGGCCAATCCAACCACGTACAGTCCATATTCACCGTCGAGCCGGCTTTTCTATAATCCCTTGTTAGCCGATCCGCGACCGCTGTTTGGTGGCCATTGTGTCCAAGAGGCTTTGGCCAAGGCCGAAGTCCCTGATCACAGCGCCGACTTGATCCACAGTCCCCTCATCGATTGGCCTCGCGCCTCGGTATTTAAGCTGCGGATGTTTCGTTCTCTCTTCGATGATTTTTTGTCGCACGATCTCGCCGTCGGCCATGTAAGCCATCTCAGGGATGAGTTCCGCGAATTTTGCGAAGCAGGCGGCGCGCTTTTGCGCAACCATGCGGTTTTTGAAGCGCTCCATGCGGCTCGGTCTGACATGGATGGTCCCGGTTCGCATTGGCGCTCTTGGCCTATCTCTTTGCAGTCGCCTCATAGCCAAGAGGTGAAGCAATTTGCGCGCGATAACGAAAAGGAAGTCCAGTTTCATTGTTTCCTGCAATGGGTCGCCGACCGCTCGCTCGCCACCGCGCAGCAAGCGGCGAGCGACGCCGGGATGCGCATAGGTCTGATTTCAGACCTCGCAGTCGGCATGAGCGTTGATGGCAGCCACGCATGGAGCAACCAGCACGATGTGTTGAACGGTCTTCGGATCGGTGCACCGCCCGATCTCTATAATCGAAAGGGCCAGGACTGGGGCCTCACAACCTTCTCGCCTTGGGCGCTCCGCGGCGGCGGTTTCGCTCCCTTTATCGCTACATTGCGTGCGGCGCTGCGCCACGCCGGGGGCGTCCGCATCGATCACGTCATGGGATTAATGCGCCTGTGGGTGATCCCGACGGGCGGCGATCCGCAAGATGGCGCCTATCTCGCCTATCCGCTCGACGACCTGTCGCGACTAACAGCGCTTGAATCGCTCCGTCATCGGGCAATCGTCATCGGCGAGGATCTCGGTACCGTACCAACTGGATTTCGCGAATTCCTTTCGCAGATCGGCATCTACGGCATGCAGGTCTTGTGGTTTGAACGCGGGAAACGACGCTTCTTTCCACCGCAAGACTGGTCGGTGAATGCCACCGCGATGACATCGACGCACGATCTGCCGACCGTGACCGGCTGGTGGCGTGGCCACGACATCGAAACGCGGCACGAGCTTGATCTTGTCGCGGACCCCGACGAGGAAATAAAAACGAGACAGGCTGACAGAAAAACTTTGTGGCGCTCGTTCGTGCGGACCAAAGCTGCGTCCGGAGAAATGCCGGCGCCGGGCGAGCCGGACCGCGCCGTCGATGCCGCCCTGGAGTTTGTCGCACAGACGCCTTCGCAACTGGCGCTTATACCACTGGAAGATGCGCTCGCGCTTGAGGAACAGCCCAATCTTCCCGGCACGATCGACGAACATCCCAATTGGCGCCGCCGCTATCCCGGCAAAGCGGATCAACTGCTCGACTCTGCTCAGGTCAGAAAACGGCTGGCCCCCCTGACGCGGCGGAGCAAGCAATGAGTGTGCCGCGCGCCACCATGCGCCTGCAATTCCACCGCGGCTTCACGTTCGCCCATGCGGCCGCTCTGGCGCCTTACATTGCTTCGCTCGGTATCAGCCACATTTATGCATCGCCGATCATGACGGCGCGGTCAGGTTCGCTGCACGGCTATGACACGATCGATCCGACGCGCGTCAATGCCGAACTGGGCGGGGAAGACGGCCTGAGAGCGCTGGTGTGCGAACTCCACCGTCACGACCTGGGACTGATTGTTGATATCGTCCCGAATCATATGGCAATCGGAAACGGCAACGCGTGGTGGCTGGATGTCCTGGCGCGCGGCCGGAACAGCCGCCACGCAAAATATTTCGACATCGACTGGACGCCGGCCGATCCACACCTGCACGGCAAGGTGCTGTTACCGATTCTCGGCCGGCCGTACGGCGAGGCCCTTTCGGCTGGCGAAATTAGGCTGGGGACGAGCGAGGCAGGCCGATCTGTTATCCGCTATTTCGATCACGAATTTCCAGTAGCACCCGATTGCGCTGACGGTGGTCCCGGATCACTTTACGAGTTTGCGGCGGATTCGGCGGCTGGCCGCGCGCGGCTTCATGGCCTTCTGGAACAGCAGCACTACCGGCTTGCTTGGTGGCGATGCGCCAACGATGAGATCAATTGGCGCCGGTTCTTCGATATCAACGAACTTGCGGCCATTCGCATTGAAGACACCGAAGTCTTCGAGGCAATGCACGGCACGCTGTTTCGCCTCTACGTTGAGGGTATCATCGACGGCGTGCGCGTGGACCATGTCGATGGGCTGTCGCTGCCTGAAACATATTGTCGCCAATTACGCGCGCGCTTGACAGCGTTGGAGAAACAGCGCCCGCCAGACTGCCCCTCGGGTCCCGCCTATTTCATCGTCGAAAAGATCCTCGCCTACGATGAACAGCTACCGGCCAATTGGGAAACCGACGGCACATCCGGCTACGATTTTATGGATGAAATAAGCGCGCTGCAGCATGACGGCACGGGCGCAGAGGCGCTGGAGAAGTTGTGGCAACAGATCAGCGGCCGCTCAAGCAGCTTCGCTGCCGAACAGCGCGAAGCGCGCCGGGAGGTTCTGCAACGCACCTTTTCGTCGCAGCTCGAGGCGGTGCTTGATGCGCTGTCCGCGATCGCGCAGGGCGATCCCAAGACCAGAGATATTTCGCGGCCCGCGCTCCGTCGCACCGTAACCGAGATGCTCGTTCACTTTCCGGCTTATCGCATCTACGCTCAAGTCGGAAAAAACTCGCGATCCGATGCCATCATGTTGGTAAAGGCGGTTTCGGGCGCGGCGAACTCTTGCTTGCCAACTGACCGCTGGCTCGTCGCGTTGCTCGGACACTGGCTGCTTGGCGAGCACATCCGTCCGAACGCCGACAAGCTGCAGAGCTTTGCCCTTATGCGTTTCCAACAGCTAAGCGCGCCACTTTCCGCAAAGGCAGTGGAGGACACCGCATTCTATCGCTACGGCCGGCTGCTGTCGCGCAACGACGTCGGCTTCGATCCTGGCCGCTTTGCCTGCTCGACTGCTGAATTCCATGATCGAATGCAATTAAGGAAAGACACCTTCCCTCACGCGATGCTTGCCACCGCGACACACGACCACAAGCGCGGTGAGGACGTCCGTGCCCGCGTCGCCGTGCTGAGCGAGGTCGCCAACGAGTGGGGCAATTTGCTGGAGCGCTGGCTCGCATTGAGCGCCGAGCAATTCCCGTCGAAGACGGGCCAGCCGCTGCCGGATGCGGCGGACCGCACGACGCTGTTCCAAACGCTAGTGGGCACGTGGCCCATGCAGCCCACGCTCGATGATGTAGGCCTGGATCGGTTCGCCGAACGAATTACCGCTTGGCAACTGAAATCGCTCAGGGAAGCAAAGCTGCGCAGCGAATGGACGACGCCAAACGAGCCTTACGAACGCGCGGCCGGCGAATTCGTGTCCTGGCTGTTTGCCACGTCTCCGCTCTTGCCCGAAATCGCAACCTTCGCGCGCCGCATCGCACCGGCCGGCGCCGTCAACAGTTTGGGACAAACGCTGTGCAAGCTCACGGCGCCAGGCGTGCCCGACATCTACCAGGGGACGGAGTATTGGGACTTAAGCCTGGTCGATCCAGACAACCGTCAACCAGTCGATTTTGCTGTGCGGCAACAATCGCTGACCGCATCAGCGGGTGCACGAGCAACCGACATCGAAACCGGCCGTATCAAGCAACGTCTCATCGCTCGCGTTCTTGCCGCGCGCAAGAAGGCGCCGGCATTGTTTAGCGACGGCGATTATCTGCCGCTGCAGCCCGCAGGCCCGCTCGCGCGTCATCTCGTTGCCTTTGCGCGCGTCCTGCGGGGGGCGGTGGCTGTCTCGGTATTTTGCCGTCACCCGGCGCGCCTCTTGGGACGTGAATCCGGCATCACCATTCCGCCGGAATGCTGGCAGGACACCCGCATCGTCCTGCCGGCCGCGATTCGTTCGGCGCAATTTATCGATGTTGTGAGCGGCGAACCCAAATCCGCGAGCGGTACCGCCTTTGATGCAGCGCACATTCTCGCCGGCATGCCGGTGACGCTTCTGCTTAATTACGGCGATTGACGGCTCATTTCTGACGTCAACGTTCATTGTGCTCTGCAACGTAATGAAAGCTCGTCCATCGCGCATTTGCGAACGTCATTGCGGATTGCTAAATCTCGATTCGCATAGTCGCGGCGGCGTGGAAATCGCAGACACGCAGCAAGGGACGCACGGGAGCCGGGGACCTATTGTTGGGTGAGGGGCGCCCAGAAGCGGACATCCGAGACGCAGCGGCCACTACCTCACGGTGCGTAGGTAGCGATAAAGTGGCCAGCCGGAGTGGCGACCGGCCCGCGATGCATGCACCTCCAACCTCGCTTCGCACATTCAATTCAGAAGCGGCCGCTTGTGCGGCATCCAAGTTGCGCTGATATTTGTCGTTGTCAGACGCCGGGGTATTTGCGCGTTTCCAAATGACGGGCGAGATCGCATTGACCCGTCGGCCGATTTCAGCCTATCCAGCGATGCGGCGCGGGGGATTATAGAACATGACGACTTGGCTTCTCTCTGCTCATGAGCACGGGGACCGCTCATCATGAGCGATACTGTTCTTGCAATTCTATTCATCGGCGGATTTGTCCTTTACGGCGCGATCGGCACCACGGTCGTCCGCAGATTGATTCGTCGGCAGGTCGCTGAGGGACACAATGACGTTCTGGTGCCGCTGTTCCTGACGGCTGGCGTCATCTACGCAGTACTGCTGGGCTTCATGGTGGTCGGCGAGTGGGAGTCTTACGACGCGGCGCGCGCCAACGCGGGCGAGGAGGCTGCCGTGCTCGTGCCACTTTACCGGCAAACGACCGTAATGGATGCGCATGGCCGCGACGCCATGCGCAAAGTGCTGCGCGAATATGCCGAGCATGTCGTTCAGGGATGGCAGCGCTTCGCGAACGGCAACCGCAACAGGCGGGCCGGACACGATGCCAATGAAATTCTCAGTGTCATCGGTGAGCTGAAATTCGAGACGAAGTCGCAGGAGCTGATAGCGGCACAGTTTCTGCAGACCTATTCGCAGCTCGTTCTCGACCGCAACAAACGTTACGTGCAGGCGGCGGACTCGCTGTCTTGGTTGATGTGGTTCGCCGCCATCGGCGGCGGCATCGTCACGGTCACGATGAGTTTCATGCTGTTTATGGAGCGCTGCTGGCCGCAAGTTTTGGCGGTGTGCGTCATGTCTGCTCTGATCGGCACGCTGTTATGGACGGTGGCACTGCTCAGCCGGCCGTTTCTTGGCCCACTGGCACTCGATCCGGCGCCATTCGAGCAGTCGCTTTCCGTATTCAACGACGTCGATCACGGCTTTTAGGTCAGGTGGCACATGCGCATCAGCAGCCTGAATGCTCTCCCGCCGGGCGATGAGGAGCTCGGCGTCGTCTACGCCTCGGTCGAGGGTGTAAACGAAACCTCATACGAGGAGTGTCTGGAGAAACTGATTCACAAAGCTCATGGCCTTGGCGCCACGGCGCTCGTTGCCCTGCAGCTGGTGCAGAGCCAATTCCAGTGGAATCAGCGCACCAGCCTGCTTGCGACCGCGGTGCGGGCACGCGCCAGTAGCGCTCCGCCGACCTGACGCCCCTCACAGGCGCGGCCAAGCGGCCGTTAAGGCAAATCCGAGGTTCGCAATCGTACGCGGCACAAAGCCTTACCGGCTGAGCGGACCGCGCTGGATTCTCCGGGAATATCAGGTATATGCAGGCGCCACCGTGCTCCGCGCCGCCAAATCGGGACGTTACGCGACAGCCGGCGCGCAATGTTTGGGCTAAACATCAGGCCCCTGGGTTAAGGCTATGCAGGCGCCACAACCGAGTATTTCCGGCACCCGCGACTATGCGGGGGGCGACGCCGTCGCGCTGCAGACGGCACGCGACGCCATAGAGGCAACGCTGCGGCGCTACGCTTATGCGCCAATCAACCCACCTATTTTGGAAAGTCCGCTGCCGTTCCTCAACCGCTCGGGCGAGGATATCCGCCGCCACATGTACATTTTCCCCGATCCCGGCGGCAGCGAAGTCTGCCTGCGGCCGGAGCTGACGATTCCAGTCTGCCGCGCCTATTTGCGCCAACTGCAGGCCGCGGGGAACGCCGCCGAAGAACCCGCCGAGCGCGAAGCGCGACTTTGCTATTTCGGCTCGGCCTTCACCTACGAATCGTCCAACGACCGCCACTACCGCCAATTCTATCAAGCCGGTGCCGAATTCATCGGCGTGCAGGACCGAGAATCAGCGGATGCAGAAATACTGGCCGCGGCACTGGACGCGCTGGAAGCCGCCGGCCTCAAGGAAACACGCGTTGAAATCGGCGATGTCGAAATTCGCAACGCATTTATCGATCAACTTCCGGTCAGCGAGCGTTCGAAGACGCGCATCCGGCGTATCGCGCTGCGCAACCAGAAAGAACTCCGCACCGGCGACACTTTTGCCGAATCGGGGACGACCACGTCCGACACGGTAAACGAATTCGGCGAGCTTGCGTCGCTGCTGGCGTCGGTCGAGCCGGGCAAGGCCGAACTGCTGATCCGGGAAGTGTTCGCGCTCGCGGATGTGCGGCATGTCGGCGGGCGCACGCCGGAGGAAATCGTCGAACGTTTGATCAGCCGCACCGCGCAACAGGTCGAGCCGGTTTCAGCCGAGCTGATGCAGGGCGTACTGGATCTTCTCAATGTCCGGGCCAAGCCGGAGACTGCCTTCAAACAGATCCGCGAGCATTTCCGGAAATTTCGCATCGGCTCAATCGATCGCGTTCTGGAGCGGTGCGACAAGCGGCTGCGTTATGTCAGCGCCTATCGGCAGCAGCCGATGGAACTGCAATTCAACGTCGGACTGCGCCGCGGTCTTGAGTATTACACGGGGTTTCTGTTCGAGATCTACGCCAAGGACTTCGCCGAGGTCGGGCATGTCTGCGGCGGCGGCCGATACGATAATTTGCTCGACGGCCTGGGCGCGAGCGAATCAATTCCCGCGGTCGGATTTGGCATCGGGCTCGACCGTTTGCTTCCGGCGTTACAGAACATAAACCCCGCTGCGGCAGCCGCGATACCGGCTCTGCAGGCGCTGATCGTTGCCCTGGGCGGCAATCGCGAAGAGGAATGCATCGCCGCGAGCGTCGCGCTGCGGCGGGCCGGCTGCGCCGCCGAGCTTGATTTGTCGGGTCGGGACGAGCGGGGCGCACTGAACTACGCGGCTAAGCGAAAGATTTCCTGCGTGATTCTCATCGGTGCTGAAAAGTATAAAAAAGGCCACGCGCGCGTCAGGCGGCTCGGCAGTCGCGGCGATCAGGTCATGCCGATTGCATCGCTAGCAGCCTATGTCAAAGGCGAAGCCGGCGGCGCGGGCAAAGCGCCATGATCGCGAGCACTCCAAGGCAAAAGTTCGTGCTTGCCCTGCCGAGCAAAGGCCGGCTGCAGGAACAATGCATCGCTTTCCTCAGCGGCTGCGGCTTCGACGTACGCCGTGTCGGCAACGGTCGCGAATATGTCGCCCCTATGGTCGGCGTCGACGACGTCGACGTCATCTTTTTGCGGCCCGAGGAGATTCCGAGCCGCATCGAACAGGGCGACGCTCACGCCGGCATGACCGGCGAAGACCTCTATCGCGAATACGGCGAGGGATCGCCGGCTTCGGCGCTGGTGATGCCCAAGCTCGGCTTCGGCGGCGCGCGCCTGGTGGTCGCGGTCCCGCAATCGTGGGTCGATGTCGCATCCATGAGCGATCTCGACGAGGCGGCGATGCTGTTTCATCAGCGGCACGGCCGAAGCCTGCGCGTCGCCACCAAATTTACTCGGCTCACGCGTGCGTTCTTCGCCGACAGCGGCATCGTCGAATATTCGCTGGTCGAGTCGTCCGGCGCCACCGAGGGCGCACCGGCTTCCGGCGTGGCCGATTTCGTGGTCGATCTCACCTCGACAGGCACCACGCTAGCGGAAAATCATCTCAAGGAAATCGCCGGCGGCACCGTCCTGCAAACCGAGGTATGCCTGATCGCGTCGCTGCGCGGCGCGCTGTGGAGCCCTCAGGCCATCGCCGCATTAGAGCACCTGGTCGAGCAGATCGAGGCGCGCATTCGCGCAACCTCACGGCTCGTGCTGCGCTTTTCCATTCCAAATAAAGCGTCGGCAAATGCCCAGCAGCAATTAACGGAAAAGTACGGCTGCGTGCTCAGCTCATGGGGCGACGGCGCTGCCTCGCCGTCGGCCGCGGGCCGCACCATTGTGGCCGCCTATTGCCAACGCTCAAAGCTGTACGGCGTCGTAAAATTCCTCAAATCGTCGGGTGCAGCGGGCATCATCGTCGATCGCGGCGAATTCATTTTCGAGGGATCGTCGCCGGCTTTCGAGACATTCAAGCAGGCGCTCAAAGGTCACCAAACCGCGGCAAGGCCCGCAGCTGCAGCCGGTAAAGAGCGGGCACGCCGCTGAACGGTTTGCGGCCTGATGCGCGAGGATCCCTGCGCCATCGACAACAGGCTTGCTGGCACAACGGTCGGCGAATTGCTACTTGATGAAAAACCTTCGGCAGGATTTCAGCCATGAACGACCAGGCATCGCGGCCCCTTGATCGGCCCAAAGCGCGCTTGCCGCGCGGATTTCAAGACTCGACCGGCAAGGTGCTCGCGGTCCACGACCGGCTTATCGGCAAGTTGTCGGAAGTCTATGCGTCGTACGGTTTCGACCGGCTGACCACACCGAGCATCGAGTTTGCCGACGCACTCGGCAAGTTCCTGCCTGATCTCGACCGGCCGCACGAAGGTGTGTTCTCGTTTCAGGACGATGACGGCCAATGGCTGGTGTTGCGCTACGATTTGACGGCGCCCTTGGCGCGCTACGTCGCAGAAAATTTCGATACGCTGGCGTTTCCGTATCGGCGTTTTCAGACCGGCCTGGTGTTTCGCGACGAAAAGCCCGGGCCGGGGCGCTTCCGCGAATTCGTACAATTCGACGCCGACACGATCGGCACTGCCGCGATGGCGGCGGATGCCGAACTCTGCATGCTGGTCGCGGACAGCCTCGAGGCGCTCGGCCTCGCTCGCGGCGATTACATCGTCAGGGTCAACAACCGCAAAATCCTCAGCGGCATGCTCGAACTGATCGGCGTACCGGAAGGGCCGGAAGGCGACACGACCCGGCTCACGGTGTTGCGCGCGATGGACAAGCTTGACCGCTTGGGTATGAAGGGCGTCGCCCAGCTTCTGGGCGGCGGCCGCAAGGACGAATCCGGCGACTTCACCAAAGGCGCCGGATTGCCCACCAAGGATATCGACCGTGTGTTGGGCTTTCTCCACGCGGAAGGCGATAGCCGCGCCGCGATTTGCGCCTCAATGATGGAAAAGGTGAAAGGCAGCGCAGTCGCTGAACAAGGCGCCGCAGAGCTTCTGGAAATCGATGCCGCCTTGACGGCGGCGGGATTTGGTCCCGATCGCGTGCGATTCGATCCGGCGATCATTCGCGGCCTCGGTTATTACACCGGCCCCATTTTCGAGGCGGAACTCAATTTCGAGATCAAGGACGATGACGGGCGCACGGTCCGGTTTGGCTCGGTCGGCGGCGGCGGACGGTATGACAATCTGGTCGAGCGCTTCCTGGGCAAGAGGGTGCCGGCAACCGGCGTGTCGATCGGCGTGTCGCGGCTGGCGGCCGCATTGGAAATGCGCGGGTTGCTGACCCAACAGGCGCATGTCGGACCGGTTGTCGTGCTGGTGCTCGATCGCGATCAGCTTGCGCGCTATCAAGCCATGGTCAGTGAGCTGCGCGCCAATGGGGTTCGCGCCGAGCTCTATCTCGGGCAGAGCGGGATGCGGGCGCAGCTCAAATATGCCGACAAACGCGCCGCGCCGATCGTCGTCATCGAAGGCGGCGACGAACGGGCCAAGGGCGAAGTGACGCTGAAAGACATGGCGCTGGGCGCCGAACTGTCCGGCGAAATCAAGAGCCGCGCCGAATGGGCCAAGGGCGCGGTGGCGCAGGTCTCGGTCAAGCGCGACGACCTGGCGCGGCGTGTTTGCGAGATTCTCGCAAGCCATCGCGCCTGAAAAATCACTTTTCGTCGCCTGACGAGCATGGAACTCCCCGGATCGGTCCGGCGTTAGCAGGCCGCACGGGTGGAGGATATTGCGCCAATCACACGATGAGGCGCGGCTGGCGGTGCAATCGGCATGCATCGAGGCGGCTAAGGAAGGCATTGTGATGCGGTGCGTTATCGTCAATGGAGCCAAGCTCAAGGCCGAAGTGTTCTGCGCCCATTGTTCCCGCGCAGTCGGTGAAGGTTATGTGCGGGACATGCGCAACCGCGTGATCTACTGCGATTTTGCTTGCTACCGGGTGGCGGTCGGAATGCCGCCTGTCGCGTTCGAACAGCGGGCCCCCGCGCCCAATGGATGGATGCGACGATCATGAAGGGGCGTTGCGACTATTGCTGCAGGAAACTCGGTCTGATGGTTCACCGCTATTGGCATATGCGATTTTGCTCCTCGGCCTGCGCGCAAAACTACGAGCAGCGGCTTGATGAGGCGAAGGCGAGAATGCGCCGGCTGTTCGGCAGCGGCGAGAACGCTTCGGCGACGAACGGCCTGCTCGACGCTTCTGCAGTCGGAATTTGACCGCACGACCGAACGGCTTTGGCAAGTGAATGAGCGAAACGGGTTCGGCAAGCGAACAGGCGCGTCGCCTCGGGCAGGCGGCGCCCGTCATACAGGCAGCCCCATAGCTGAATGATCACTTCCGGCGACGGACGCCTCTGCGCTCGCGCATCCAGACGCAGCGTAATGCCGCACGTCTGCGCGATCCTCGTGACCACCGCCGTTTTGCTCATCCCGACGGCGGTAATGGCCGCGCCCGTGGCGCCAACGGAAAGTTCGATAGCGTCGTTTGTCGCCGAACTCGGCATATTGTTGCTCGTTGGCCGGCTTATGGGCGAGGCTGCGCAGCGCATCGGTCAGCCGGCCGTCATGGGGCAACTCGTCGGCGGCGTTTTGCTCGGCCCATCGGTGCTCGGCCTGTTGTGGCCGCAGGCGCAACACCTGCTGTTTCCGACGGGCGCTGCGCAGAAGAGCATGATCGATGGCGTGTCCCAGCTCGGCATTCTGATGCTGCTGCTGCTGACCGGCATGGAAACCGATCTGCCGCTGGTCAGACGCGTCGGGCGCAGCGCCATTATGGTCGCTATCGCCGGCGTCGCTATTCCTCTCGCCTGCGGCATAGGGCTCGGCGAAATGCTGCCCGCGTCGTTGCTGCCCAAGCCGGACGCGCGGTTTGTCACCGCATTGTTTCTCGGCATCGCGCTATCGATCTCCTCGGTAAAAATTGTCGCGATGGTCGTCGGCGAGATGAATTTCATGCGCCGCGACATCGGCCAGATCATCGTGGCCTCCGCCATTCTTGAGGACACAATCGGCTGGGTCGTCGTTGCCATTGCGTTTGGGCTGGCGTCCGCGGGCACCCTCGACATCTGGTCGGTGGGGCGCTCGGTTTTGGAAACGGCGCTGTTTCTAGGCGCGAGCCTGACGATCGGCCGGCGCATCGTGTTTCTTCTGATTCGCTTCGCCAACGACAATTTCCGCAGCGATTTTTCCGTCGTCACCACCATCCTGGTCATCATGGTCGCCATGGCGCTGACCACCCAGTGGATCGGCGTAAATCTGGTGCTCGGCGCTTTCGTCGCCGGCGTCCTGGTCGGTGAATCGCCGATCCTGACGCGCCACATCGACGAGCAATTACGCGGCCTCATTGTCGCGCTGTTCATGCCGGTATTTTTCGGTCTCTCGGGCTTGAGCGCCGATCTGACCGTTCTGAAGAATACCGATCTGGCGCTGCTTGCGTTCGGGCTGATCGTGATCGCCTCCGCGGGTAAATTTCTCGGCGCCTTTGTCGGCGCCAAGCTCGGCGGCCTGGTCGGCAGTGAGGCGCTGGCGCTTGCTAGTGCAATGAATGCCCGCGGTTCGACCGAGGTGATCATCGCCACGATCGGCCTGTCGATGGGCGTGCTCAGTCAAAATCTGTTCACCCTGATCGTCACCATGGCGGTCATCACGACCGTTGCGATGCCGCCGATGCTGCGCTGGTCGCTCAGTCGCGTGCCGATGCGCGAAGATGAACGGATCAGGCTCGAACGTGAAGAAATCGACGCGCGCGGCTTCGTGACAAATCTCGAGCGGCTTCTTCTTGTCGTGGACGACAGCCCCAACGGCAAATTTGCGGCGCGGCTTGCCGGCGTCATCGGTGGCGCCATCGGGAAGCCGACGACGGTGCTCGAATTGACCGCAGGCCGCGCGGACAAGAAGGCGGACAACCGCAAGGCCTCGGCAAAGACTCCGGCAAAGACTCCGGCAAAAAGCTGGGCCGACGAGGAGCAATCGGACGATTCGACCAGCGAAGTGAAATCCGCCGCCGAGCAAGTCACCACGCTTCACGCCCACCCGGAGGACAAAAAGCAAGGCAGCATTGACGTTACGACGGTACGCAAATCCAACGTCGGACCCGAAGAGATCGAGGCCGAGGCGCGGAAAGGTTACGACTTCCTCATCGTCGGCGTCGGCGAGACGCGCGCTTCCAAGGGCGGGTTCGCCGAGAACGTTTCGGAAATTGCCGCGAAATTTGCCGGACCGGTCGCCATCGTCGACACGCACGGCGCCGCCACCGACCGGCTGCTCGCAGGACTTGCCAAGATCGTGGTCCCGGTCAACGGAACCGAGGTATCGCGGCGCGCCGCCGAAGTGGCTTTCGCTCTGGCGCGCGCCAGCGACGCGCAGGTCACGGTGCTCTATGTCACCAGTCCGCCCGACGGGAAGAAGCCCGGCCGCGGGCGGAGCCGTGCGGAACGCCGCAACGACAAGGCGGTCCTCAAGGACATCAGTGCCCTGGCGAAACGCTATTCGGTCAATGTTCGCCGCAGTATGCCGGAAAATGCCGCGCCAGTTGACGCGATCCTCAAGGAGGCAAGGCGCGGCTACGATCTGATCGTGGTTGGAGCGAACCGACGGCCGGGCGACACGTTATTCTTTGGCAATACGGCGGCAGCCATTCTCGATCGTGCGCCGACCGCGAAGCTTTTTGTTGCGAGCTAGCAATTATGGCAACTTTATTCAGTTCCATTCCGGCCGCCGGCCATCCCGCGTGCAACGCCCTGCTTTGGCGCGAAAAGCGGGGCTGGCGTATACGCACCCACAAGGGCATAGTTTCTTCATGCTGGACCGAAGCAGCGAAATGATCGGCGCGGCAGTTGGCACAGGGATCGCGCGCCCGGCTGTGGAGGAGGGAGTGCGGCCATGTCCATAGTTCCGCTACTAGCGCAGTCAGCCTTTGATCCGGAATTCATTGAAACGCTGGTTTCCGCGTATGAGGATGCCTGGCAGGAGCTGGAGAAATCGGGCAGCACCTTTGCGTCGCCGCGCTACCGGCGCGCCGCGCAGGAAATCGTCGCAAAACGAATTATCGAAATGGCCCAGCGCGGCGAGCGCGAGCGCGTCCAACTTGCCAAGGACGCCGTAGCCTATTTGGCGCGTTCGTACGCCTGATTGCGTTCGGATGCAGCGTCGTCCGATTTTTGTTGTGTGGGCGAAGGCGGCGAGCAAATGTCGCTTGGCGGTTTCTCATTGGCATGGCTCGCAATCGTTGCATGGCTGATCATGCGCGCCGTCCGTCAGCGCGGACTATTGCCGCACCTCGCAGCCGCCGTTCCGCTCTCCCTTCCCGAAGCGCCAATCTTAAGCGTTGTCATTCCGGCCCGCGACGAGGCGGGCAATATCGCGCGCTGTCTCGATTCGCTGCTCGCGCAGAATTATCCGGCGCAACGGCTGAACGTCATTGTCGTTGACGACCATTCCACCGACGAAACCTCCGCAATCGTGCGCGAGATTGCGGCGCGCCATCCGTGTTTAACGTTGCGGCACAGTCCGCCACTGCCGCCACACTGGACCGGAAAGTCGCACGCCTGCTGGGTTGGAGCACGCACCGCGGCGCCCGAGACGGAATGGCTATGCTTTGTCGACGCGGATGTGTGGGGCGAAAGCGCGCTGTTGTCGAGCGCCGTGCGCGCAGCGCTGGACCGCAGACTCGACCTGCTATCGCTGGCGCCGCGCCAGCAACTGAAAAGCTTCGCCGAGCAGCTCATTCTGCCCTGCGGCCTCATTCTTCTTTCATTTGTCCAGGATCTCCACCGTGCCCAGGGGCGTTCAGAGTCCGCCGTGACCGCAACCGGACAATTTATGCTGGTGCGGCGTGCGGCCTACGATGCGGTCGGCGGACACGCGGCGGTCTCCAGTGCGATCTGCGAAGATTTGGAATTTGCGCGCAGGCTCAAACAGACTCGATACGCTGTGCTGTTGATGGACGGCGGGGACGTCGTATCCGCCCGCATGTATACCGGCTGGCGAACCCTGTGGCCGGGACTGGCGAAGAACCTGATCGACTCGTTGGGCGGCCGAACCGCGACTCTGATGCTTGCCGCCACCGCCGTGGCACTGTCATGGGCGGCGATCGCGATCCCGACGCTCGACGTGGTTGCCTGCCTGCATCACATACCGGTCGCCTGGATGGCGTTGATCCCAGCGCTATCGGCTTCCGCCGCGGCGTTTGGGTTGCATATCGCTGCCGCGCGCCACTTTCGCATTCCTTTTTACTACGGACTGCTATTCCCGCTAGGCTATACCGTGGGCGCAGTCATGGCGCTCGATAGCGTCCGCCGCCGGCTGACCGGGCGGGTAAGCTGGAAAGGCCGTATCTATTCATGACGACCGTTGAGAAGAAGGGCGAGGACGATCCCGAACCCGGAAGCCAACGCGGCGGGGCGAGGCTCGATGCCGGCGAAGCGCGCGCGGTCATTGTTGCAGCCGCGGCGCTTGCGATATTTCTCTATTTCATCAAGCCGATATTGCTGCCGTTCATCCTGCCGGCGATCTTGGCCTACATCTGTACTCCCGCAATTGACTGGCTGACCAGGCGCACGCGCTGGCCGCGTCTCATTTTTGCTATCGGTTTCTTCCTGGTCATCATGGGCATCGGCGTTCTGTTTGGAGTCTTTGCCGCAGGACGAATTGTCGATGAGGCCCGGAGCCTGGCATTCGACCTGCAGGGCACGCTGCAAAGACTCGTCGGCGACGCAACGGGAAATCATCCGGTTCAATTCCTTGGTCATACCGTAGACCCCCAGCAAGCCGTCAAATTGGTGCTCGACCGCATTGCCGATTGGATTGGGCAAACCGATCAATTGGCGCTGTTCGCTGGCCTTGGCTTGGCGCTCATTGCCGGCTTCTTTCTTTGTGTTGTGCTGCTATTTTATTTCCTCGCCAGCGGCGAGCACATTGCGCGTGGTCTGTTGTGGATCGCGCCGCCGCATCGCCGGGACCTTGTCAGGCGGATCTGGGCGAGGCTCGATCCGGTCCTGACACGTTATTTCGCCGGCATGATCGTGGTCGTGATCTACGCAACGTCGGCTTCTTACGTGGGACTTGGCTTTTTCCTGGACATTCATCACGCGGTCCTGTTGGCGCTGCTGACCGGAATCCTCGAAACCGTCCCGTTTATTGGTCCGATGGCGGCGGCGATCGTCGCCGGACTGGTTTCGTTGCAAACAGCGACCGGCTTCATGAGCATTTTGGATTATGCGCTCTACGCCACCGCATTGCGCCTCTCGATCGATCAACTGGTCGGCCCGATCGTGCTCGGGGCCGCCGCGCGTCTTCATCCGGTGCTCATTATCTTCTGCTTTCTTGCCGGCGGCGTCGTGTTCGGCATTCCGGGCGTCATCCTCGCTGTGCCTCTGGCGCTCTTGATCAAGAGCACGCTCGCCACGTTGTACGGCGACGAGAGCGCTTAACCGTCGCCATGGGAAAGCCGGCCCGATTCAACATTGTCCGGCTCCGTACAGAATTTGAGACCATCGTACGGCCAAGGTCCGAAACTTTTTTGAGGACAAAAAGTTGCATGTTTGGGGCGGCTATAGCGCGAAGAGCCGCGTATGGCTGGTTCCGCCAAGCACAGCCTGGCGTCCCCTTACGGCCATCCCTGGCTGGCCGGGGCCCTTTTTGTGCTCGACATCCAACTGCGGCACCATCTCGAGGTCGTCGAATATTCCACGCACCCGGCCTGCATTTTCCGCGTACAGATCGCCCATGCGCATCGGCAGCTCATGCTCGCCGACGGCTGTCACTTGAGGCCCGGCGATCGGATAGCCCAGCTGCACTTTTGGAACGAGCATATTCCGCCCGTGCCGCGGCGTGGGACAACCCTCCGATGGGCACGCCGGATGCAAGGCTGTATTTCGATCTCGCTCCAAGAGCTGGCACGCTATTTGTCGTCCGAGCCCGATTTGTGCGATATATCAGCAATCTGCGGCGACGTTCCATCGGCCACCAGGGCGCAATGCCGGCAGATCGCGTACATCATGGCCCACTACGGTTTCGAGACCATCATGGAAACAGGACAGCTGTCCTTCGCCAACCGTATCCATCGACTGGGCGAGAATATTCTGATCTCGCTTACGGTCTTCGCCCAGAATCCCGCTGCGCTTCGTCTTGACACGTTGCAGCGTGTACGCGTTCCGATCTATCTATCGCGGCGAACTCTTGAGCGTAAATTCGGCTCCGTGAATGCAGTTGGAGGAGCCGTGGGGGCAGCATGAGTTTTGTTCCGCTTATGGATGAAGCAACGGTGCTGGTGAAGTCGCTGTGCGACATTTGCCTCGCCGGCGCATTCATCGGATGCATCCTCATGCTGCTCGAATCCGCATTCGTGCTCGGGTTTGGCGGGCCGCGTCTGGCCGCGAACAGCACCGAGCCTGCCGTCACAGTTCTAAAGCCACTGCACGGCGCCGAACCTGAATTGCCCGCGCGCCTCGCCGCGTTCTGCAAGCAGGACTATGACGGCCCCGTCCAGATGCTCTGCGGCATACGCGACGCAAACGCGCCGGCAGCCAGCGCCGTGCGCACCATGCAGCGCGAACATCCGGATTGGCCAATCGAACTTCATGCCGATCCGCGCCGCCACGGCAGCAACCGCAAGATGTCCAATTTAATCAATATGCTTCCGCGCGTCCGCCACGACACGCTGATGCTCTCCGATAGCGACATCGTGGTCGAGCCTTCGTATTTGCGCGACATCGCCGCTCTGCTGGCTCAGCCGCGCGCGGGCGCGGTCACGACCCTGTATCACGGCATAGCCGGCGAGGGTCTGTGGGCACGATTGTCGGCCCTTGCCATCAATATGAACTTTCTGCCGCAGGCGATTACCGGATTGGCCCTCAAGGCGGCGAAACCTTGCTTCGGTGCCACCGTCGCGCTGCGGCGGTCGGTGCTCGAAGAAATTGGCGGTTTCAGTCGCTTCGCCGACGAACTCGCTGACGACTACGCCATAGGCATGGCGGTTCGATCCGCCGACTATGACGTGGTCATTGCCCCATTCCTGGTCGGCCATGTCTGCTTTGAGACCAGTCTGCGCCAGTTCGTTCGCCATCAGATTCGGGTGGCCCGCACCGTCAAGACCATCGATCCGATCGGCTACGCCGGCACGATCCTGACCCACCCCTTGCCGCTGGCGCTGCTTGGCATGCTCTCGGGGAGCGCCGCGGCGGCACTACTGGCGGTTGCCGCCCTGGCATCGCGCATTGCATTGTGCCGATGCGTCGAACGGCGTTTCGGATTGCCGCGGGAACAATATTGGCTCATCCCGTTGCAAGACATTGTTGCTTTTGCGGTGTACGTAGCGAGCTACTTTGGGGCGACGGTTCACTGGAGGGGTGCCGAGTACCGCGTGGCAACGGACGGCACCTTGATTGAGGACGATCCGAGGCGCCCATGATGCGAACTCTTTGCCTGCAGGCTCCGTCGTTCGACGGCTTCGATGGCGGAGCTGGCGCGCGCTATCAGGCGCGGCGCGAAATTCGCTCCTTCTGGTATCCGACTTGGCTTGCTCAGGTCGCCGCGGTCGTGCCTGGCAGCAAGCTGATCGACGCCACGCCACACGGACTGACGCTCAAGGACGTCGTCGCCAAGGCGCGCGACTACGATCTCGCCGTGCTGCATACATCCACGCCCTCGTTTTCCTCCGATGTCAGCGTGATCGAAGCGCTTAAGGCCGCCAACCCGGCGCTTAAGGCCGGCTTCGTGGGCGCCAAGGTCGCGGTTGAGCCGGGCGCCAGCCTGCTTGCTTCGCAGACCATTGATTTCGTCGCCGGCAACGAATTCGATTTCACCATCAAGGAAGTTGCTGAAGGCCGTGACTGGAGCACCATCACGGGACTGTCATATCGTGATGCCGACGGCACGATCCGGCACAATGCGCCGCGCGCGGTGCTGGAAAACATGGATGAACTGCCTTTCGTCACCCCGGTCTACAAGCGAGATCTGGCGGTCGAGAACTACTTCATCGGCTATCTGAAGCATCCATACATCTCGCTTTACACCGGCCGCGGCTGCAAATCGCGTTGCACGTTCTGCCTGTGGCCACAAACCGTTGGCGGCCATCGCTATCGCACGCGCAGCGTCGGCCACGTCGTCGATGAAATCCGCTGGGCCAAAGCGGCGTTTCCGCAGGTCAAGGAATTCTTCTTTGACGATGACACCTTCACGGACGATCGGCCGCGCACCGAGGCTATCGCACGCGAACTTGGCAAGCTCGGCGTCACCTGGTCATGCAATGCCAAGGCCAACGTACCGCGCGACACGTTGAAAGTGATGCGTGACAACGGCCTGCGGCTTCTGCTGGTCGGCTACGAGACCGGCAATCAGCAGATTCTGCATAACATCCGAAAGGGCATGCGTGTCGATGTGGCCCGGCGCTTCACCCGCGATTGTCACGAGCTGGGCATCACCATTCACGGCACCTTCATCATGGGCCTGCCCGGCGAGAGCAAAGAAACGATTGCCGAAACCATCCGCTTTGCCACCGAGATCAATCCGCACACCATTCAGGTTTCGATCGCTGCGCCCTATCCGGGGACCGAACTGTATCGCGAGGCGCTCGAACATGGCTGGCTCGACGAGCATCACGCGCAACTGGTCGACACGAGCGGCGTGCAGATCGCGCCGTTGCATTATCCGCACCTGACGCACACCGAGATTTTCCAGTCGGTCGAGGATTTTTATCGGCGCTTCTACTTCCGCGTTCCCAAGATCGCGTCGATCGTCTCCGAAATGGTGCGAAGTCCTGAAATGATGAAGCGCCGGCTGCGGGAAGGTGTGGAATTCTTCGCGTTCCTGCGCGGGCGCCGGGAGTTGGCGAACTGAGACGGCGCGGCCCGGATAGCGCGCGTTACTTGCGATCGAGATAGCCGTTTTCCCGGAACCACTGAATCGCATCCTGCAGACCGGCGATGTACGGCCTCGCGCGATAGCCGAGGTCGCGCTCCGCCTTCGCGGCCGTAAAGAACATGCGGTATTTGGCCATGCGAACGCCGTCCACGGTCGCGAACGGCTCGCGCCCCGTGAAACGGGCCACTGCCTCCGCCGCATAGGCGATCGGCATGACGGCGGCACGTGGGATGCGCAGGCGTGGCGGTTTGCGGCCGACCAGTCGCGCGATATCAGCCAGCATGTCGGCGAATGTCACGTTGGCGCCGCCGAGAATGTAGCGCTCGCCGACGACGCCGCGCTCAAGCGCCGCAAGATGCCCGTCCGCGACGTCGTCGACATGCACGAGGTTGAGGCCAGTGTCGACGAAGCCCGGAATCCGGCCGCATGCAGCCTCGACGATGATACGCCCGGTCGGCGTCGGCTTGACGTCGCGCGGCCCGACCGGCGTCGACGGGTTGACGATAATGGCTGGCAAACCGTCGCGGGCAATCATGGCTTCGACCAGCCGTTCCGCAGCGATCTTGCTGCGCTTATAGGCGCCGATGCCCTGCGTCTCGGACAGCGGGTTGGCTTCGTCGGCGGGCATGCCATCTGGCCGCAGCCCCAGCGTGGCCACGCTGCTGGTATACACCACACGCTCCACGCCAGCCCGCAATGCCGCCTGCATCAGGTTGCGTGTGCCATCGACGTTGGCGGTGAAGATCTCGCGTGGCTCGCGCGCCCAAAGCCGATAGTCGGCGGCAACGTGAAACACGTAGCGTACGCCCTCGGCCGCGCAGCCGACCGAATCTGGGTCACGCAAATCACCTTCGACAAACTCCAATTCCAAGTCGCCGAGATGAGAGCGCGGGCTACCGCGACGCACCAGCGCCCGCACCGGAAATCCGGCGCGATTGAGCGCCCGTGCGACCGCCGAGCCAACAAATCCCGTGGCCCCTGTCAGCAATGTCTTGGCGTCGCGCTGCATGGCAGAATAAGGTCGGTTATGTTACATTGCGGGTTGTCGGATAAGCTTAATGGCCTCCATGAATCCACCATGTTCTTGAGCCATCAAGTTCTTGGGCCATCAAACTTGCGGCGCGGGGTTAGGGACCAAGTGCGGAACTAAGCAGGGGAAATCGCACCTTTCCAAGTAGTTGCAAGGCAATTTTCCGCGCCTCGTGTTTTGACCTGGATCGGGCGAGGACATCTGCGGGTGTCCTCTTTGTGGGAAGATCGACGGCCGATCACGTCGCGGGGGCCGGTCTGACGTATGTCACTGGAAGCGGATTTCGACGTTGCGGATGGCCTGCTGGGCGCGGATGACGCCGCCCGGTTTGCAGGCGTACCGCTTGAGCGCAGCCAGCGCGCCGTCATCGCCTTTGTGGGCATGGCCTTCGAAGCCCGGATTGCGGCGGGGCCCGGCATTCACGTGTTTTCGCGCAATGCCCAGCGCGAGCTTGAGACGGCGGCGGCGAGCGCTTCACGCCATGGTTATCGTGGCATCATCAGCTTCGGCGTTGCGGGCGGCTTGGCCGATGAGCTTCGCCCCGGCGACTGGATTGTCGCCTCTGCGGTCGCCGAAGCGCAAGGCTCAAACCCGACTGATGCTGCGTGGTCCCAGAAACTTCTGAACGCCATCGCGGGCGCTCATCATGCTCCGGTGATCGGCGTGGACACGCCGATCGCCGATCCGGCTAAAAAACGCGAACTGCGCCGGCTCACCGGCGCCGCTGCCGTCGATATGGAATCGCACATTGTCGCCAGGGTTGCGGTAGCTCATGGACTCGCGTTTACCGCGCTGCGCGTCATTGTCGATCCGGCGCATCGCGCCATCCCGCGAGCGGCGTTGAAGGGCATGGGCGCCGGACCGCGAGCCGACGGCGCGGCGGTCATGCGCGACCTCGTCGCACGGCCGTCACAGCTGGCATTGCTGCTGCGCATTTCACTGGATGCCTTTATCGCACGACGCGCCATGCAGCGCTTGCGGCTGCGTCTTGGGCCGCATTTCGCCTTCACCGATCCGGGCATCGCCGGGTTGGCGCCGTCAAAATTGACGCTGGGCGATCTCACCGACGCGAGCGTTGCGCCCTATCGCTCTCCCGCCTGAAGCAAGTCGAAGTCGCCGCCCATCACCAGATCGAGACGCCCGCTGCGCCATTTGCCGGCGGCGTCGCGCACCAGCGGCGGCTCCTCGCGGTATCGCCGCACGACCGCATTCACCCGCGGCGCTTCATCGAGCGCCCTGACGATCAGTTTACGCTCCTTCGCGGCAGGCACGTCGCCGAGCGGCACGGCGGCAAGACGCACGCGCGCGGTAACCCGGCCCGCAGCGCCTTCGGACAGTTCGAACACGTGCAAGCCCGCCTCCGGCGCCAGGATGCGATGCGCGCCGAAGCCGCTGACCATCAGGATCGGCGTGTCCTTGTCTTTTCCCACGCCCTGGATTTCCGAAATTTGCATGCGGCGCTTGCCGGCCCAGGCGCGGTACATCGATCCTAGCCTCCGGCACCAGCCCAAAGTCGCGAGCCGATCGGTGGCGCCCTCGAACACCGGCTCGATCACCAGCGCCAGTTCGATCGGGGCATTTTCGAGCGCGTCCCTGATGCCTTCCCGGATCAAAAACAACTGCAACGCCATGCGGCCGCTGAGCTGGGCCGAATAATGCGACGGCGAGCGGCCGTAACGCTCCAGCCGCCCGCGCAGCGCCTTCGCCGTCTCAGTCGCCGACTTGACCCGATCCATCAAGGCAAATCGCGCCAGCACACCGAAGCGATCCGGGCGAGTCCAAAAATCTGCGGTCGCCATGTCCTCGGCCAGATCGTCCTTCAGCCCCGTCCATTCGGCGGATTGCTGAACCCGCACGATGTCGGCGTATTCGTCCTGCAGCATCTGGAATTCGGCACGCGACCCGCCAGGCGCGAGCACCACCGCGGCGAGCGAGGGCGGCGCCGCGGCGCTTGGCGCCTCGACGAATGCCTCGCCGTCCGCCGGCGGCTCGGCATCGGGATCGACGAACTCCGCCTGAATGCCGTTGCCGTCGCTACGCACGAACAGAAACTGTTCGCCTTCCGGGAAGCGCCTCTCGACGATGATCGCAGCCAATGGCGCCACGACATATTGGTCAATCGCGCGCTTGAGTGGCCGCGCGCCCATTTCGGGCGAAAAGCCTCTTTCCAGCAGGAATTCCGACGCGGATGATTCCCATTCGATCGCCCAGCTGCGATCCCTGAGGCCGCGGCGTTCCAGCAGCGATGCCAGCTCCTTCTTGAGAATTCCGCGCATCAGCTCGCGGGTGAGCGGGCGGAACACGATGACCTTGTCGAGCCGGTTCTGGAATTCCGGCCGATAGGTTTGGGCGATGGCGCGTAGCACCTGTTCTTTGGTGAAAACCTCCTCCTGCGGCGCGAAGCCCAGTCCCAGACTGCGATGCGCCGTGGCGCCGAGATTCGATGTGAGAATGATCAGGCAGTGCCGCAGGTCGGCGGTCTGCCCCATCGCATCGGTCAACCGCCCCTCGTCGAACGCCTGCAGAAACAGGTCCCAGATCATCGGATGGGATTTCTCGAACTCGTCGAGCAGAAGCACCGAGAACGGCTGCTTGCGCACGCGGCTGATCAGCGAGTCAGCCTCGAATGCCGACGACGAACTCTGCCCGAGAATCTTGCTCATCGAGTCGTGGGTTTGAAATTCGCTCATGTCGAGGCGGATCAAACGCTCGGCCGAACCGAACAGATATTCCGAGACGGCTTTGGCCAGTTCGGTCTTGCCAGTCCCGGTCGGCCCGGCGAACAGAAAAACGCCGATCGGTTTACCAGGATCGTTGAGGCCGGCCTTGAGCATGGCGATGCGGTCCACCACCGCCCCGACCGCCTCGTCCTGGCCGAGTACGCGCGCGTTGAAGAAGTCGCGCACCGACGTGAGGTCGAGCTGCTCCCTGGTGTCGAGGATAGCCAGTGGCAGACCGGAAAGCTGCGACAGCGTTTCCAGAATCTGGCGCGCGGAGATGACTTCGTCTTTTTTCTCCGCGCGAACCGCGGTGAGCTTGAGCATCAGCAGCACCGAGCCCGGCAGCGCACTGCTTCCCATATATTGGCTGACGGTGTCGCGCGCGACTTCGGCGCAATCAGGCTCAAAGCGAATATTCGCCCGGTCCGCCATCTGCTCCATGACGTCGCGCGCCAGCGGCAGCGTATTTGCGGCCGACATCGGCTCGATCGCGACGATTTCGAACAGGCCGCGCAGCGAGGGATTGATGCGCAAGAGCCGCGCCATTCCCTTCGGCGACGCCTCGGCCCAGACCACCAGGCGGCCGGCGCTGATTGCCGGAATGATCTGATCGAGAATGGTGGCGCTCTGGCCCGAATGCGTGCCGGACATCGCCAGCTGAACGATATCCGGGATGTACCAGATCATCTGCCGCGCGTTCGCCATCTCGTCGATGACCTGACGGATGCGGCCCTCGAGTTGGCCGATGTAGATTTGATCGGCCTGCAGATCGGCGCCGCGCGCCTCGAACACAGTCCAGCCGTCCCGCGCGATCTTTCCCGCGAGGAGCCGCAGGAACGACGATTTGCCGACCAGCGGCTCGCCGGAGACCAGCAACGAGCGTGGCGAATTTTGCCGCACGGCATTTTCCGCGAGCGCAAACGCCTTGCTCCAGTCCGCGGGCTCGACCAGAAATTCGGCGTCGCGCTCGCGTGTCCAGAATTGCCCGACCTTTTTGAGAGTACCGACATCCTCGGGCGCCGATGACGCGGTTGATGACGACGCCGGTGGCGTCGCATCGTCGATTTCTTTGGTGAGAGTTGCCGCCGCCGGATGAGCGATGGTCTGCAGGAAGCGCCGGATCAGCGCATTAGGCGCCGTCCCTACGGCCCACAGCGAAGGCCCGAAGGCGATCGTATCGCCGCGCTCGGCGCAACGCACCAGATAATCGCGGAAAATATTCGGCATCCAGCGATTGTCGATCCACCACTCCTTGGCGCGCGCCAGCGGTGCACCAATCGGCCGGAGCGGTTCAGCCTCGAACAGAAATTCGAGCGCGAAATATATGGTCCAGGGCGCGAAATGGTCGCACTGCCGCAGCACACGATCGATCGCCAACGCGCAATCGAGGCGCCGGCGCAGCGCCGCCAGCGCGGCGCTCGACAGCGACCAGCTGTTGCCCTCGACATATTGCATCACCGTTTCGAACGGAACGTTCGGCAGTGCAAGCAGCCGAACGGCTTCCTTGAATTCGGCCTGCGCGTAGAGATCGCTCGGATGCGCCGCACTGGAGCCGAACGGACCGAAGATCTTGTCCAACTCGTAAAGCCGGCTGGAGAGCGCCGCTTGATCGAACGGCGCGGGCGGGATGATCTCGGCCGGCATGGCCGGCGGCTTGGCGTTGGCTTGCCGTCTGCGCGCCAGCCACGCCAGCAACCGCCTCCGGAACAACGCTCCGAAGATGACGGCGATGGCAATGAGGGCGGATACGCCGTTCCAGTTCACGCGGTCAGCTCCGCCCTCGGCGTCACGCCTTCACGTTTGCACGGACCGCAGCGGTCACCCGCAGCCGTGCGTCACCGTCGCATCGATCCAAAGGCGATCACGCCTGCGAAATGAACTTGGTGACCAGATAGGCGCCCAAGCCCTCGATGCCGCCTTCGCTGCCGTGGCCGCTCTCCTTGACGCCGCCGAACGGCGTCTCCGGCGTCGAAATCGCGATCGAGTTGACGCCGACCATGCCCGAGTCCAGCGCGTCGCCGATCGCGGCGGCCGTGGCGTTCGAGGTCGTAAAGGCGTAGGCCGCGAGCCCGAATTCCAGCGAGTTGGCCCGTTCGACGACTTCGTCAAAGGTCTTGAAGGTGACCACGGGCGCTAGCGGCCCGAACGGCTCCTGCGTCATGACCTTGCTGTCATCCGGCACATCGGTGATCACGGTCGGCTCGTAGAAAAAGCCCTGGTTGCCGCGCCGCTTGCCGCCGGTCTGGATCTTACCGCCACGGCTTTTGGCATCGTTGACGAACGCTTCCATCGTCTCGATACGCCGCGCGTTGGCCATCGGTCCCATCGCGATGCCCTTTTCCAGACCGTCGCCGACCTTCAATCCGCTGGCATATTCGGTGAAGCGCTTGAGGAAGCGCGCATAGACGTCTTGCTGTACATAAAAGCGCGTCGGCGAGATGCAGACCTGCCCGGCGTTGCGATACTTGAAGGCCGCAATGGTGTCGGCGGCTTTTTCAGGATCGGCGTCGGCGAACACCACGACCGGCGAATGACCGCCGAGCTCCATGGTGGTGCGCTTCATGCCCTTGGCGGCGAGCGCCGCCAGATGCTTGCCGACCGGGATCGAGCCGGTGAAGGAAACTTTGCGAACCGTGTCCTTGGCGAGCAGATATTCGGAGACCTCGGCCGGCACGCCGAACACCAGATTGAGCACGCCCGCGGGCAGGCCGGCGTCGGCAAAGCAGCGTACCAGCTCGACGCAGGCGCCCGGCGTTTCTTCCGAGGCTTTCAGAATGAGCGAGCAGCCGGCCGCGAGCGCGCCGCCGATTTTCCGCGCCGGCGTCAATACCGGAAAATTCCACGGCGTGAACGCGGCGACGACGCCGATCGGCTCCTGCACCACGAGCTGGCGCACGCCCTTGCCGCGCCCCGGCACGATACGGCCGTAGGAGCGGCGGCCTTCCTCCGCATACCACTCGATAATGTCGGCGGAGGTGATCACTTCGCCGCGGGCTTCCGGATAGACCTTGCCCTGCTCCAAAACCATGATCTTGGAGATTGCGTCATAGCGCTCGCGCATCAGGTCGGCGGCCTTGCGCATGATCTTGCAGCGATCGTAGGCCGAGGTCGCGCGCCACACCGCAAAGCCCTTCTTGGCGGCTTCGAGCGCCTGGTCGAGATCGGCCTTGCTGGCATGCGGCAGATGGGCGAGCGGCTTTTCGGTCGCCGGGTTGATCACGTCCTCGCCCTTGCGGCCATCGCCGCTGAGCCATTTGCCGTCGATGAAGAGTTCAAGATTACCGTACATGACCATCCTCGCTTGGGCTTATCGCTGGGCCGGTTTCGTTGGACCAATGTTCTTGGCCAATGTTCGTGGCCAAGGCATTAGCAGGTTTTTCGATGACGATCACGTGGCCCCACTCCTTCTCCCAGCGTGCGGCCGCGTGCGGGGAGAGGTGATTCAATGCACGAAATTCGACGGCGGAAAGCCGCGCAAGGCCCACTCCTTGTGGGTGGCCGAACGCAGCCGCCGCGGCCCGCCTCGGCGGACGAGCACGAAGGCTTGCTCCTGCACGCGCTTCGGCATCAGCGGCCAACCCTGCTGGAGGCAGGCGCGGCCGTCGCCCTTGCAGGTGTGGTGCCGCCGGCAATAAGCGCGCCCGCAAACACGCCACAACGGCAGCGACTCGACATAGAGCGCGCGAATGGCCGCGAACGCCGCTTCGCGCTGCACCTGCTGGCCTTCTTCGGTCCTGGCATCGGCGTAGCGGCTCTTCTTTTTCCTGCGTCTGCGGTGAGGCATTTTTGATGGTCCGGTGTTTGTTCGCGAGCCCGCCTTCATCCCGCCCCGCGCTGTCGCGGGTGACGATAAGCGCGCGTTCTCGCAATGCCTGGGCATCCGAGTTTTGCCAACCATTTGCACAAACGGGCCTCCCACAAAGGAGGGAGGCGGAGCGCCGAAAGGCGCGTATCCAACCGCCACGCCGTACTCCCGGATGTCGCCATCCGGGATACCAGCGCGGCGCGCGCCACAGATGATCCGCTCACACGAACCATCCGCTTCGGGCGCGCGCTCGCCTTCCGGCGCTCCACCGCGGCTTTCGTCGCAGGGCGAACGCTTTCGACTCGATCAAGGCCGCGCTTCACGTGATGAAGTACGAAGGCATTACCCTCGCCTTTGGATCGCGTTTAAGCCAAGCACCTGGCTCGCCGGTCGTCATGCCGGCGGGGACGATGCCCTGACCGCCCGGGTGCGGAGTGTATGGCTCCGCCCGATTAACCAGACGGACCTTTATTAATCAGTATCTT
>Ga0208849_1000635_pt1 | contig 30899 bp, 32 predicted proteins | sample NGESurdeep072012_10_FD_184470 | JGI IMG/M metagenome (GOLD analysis project Ga0208849, IMG submission 184470) | Arctic peat soil microbial communities from Barrow, Alaska - NGEE Surface sample 53-3 deep-072012 (SPAdes) | ecosystem: Environmental > Terrestrial > Soil > Wetlands > Peat ... | reverse complement strand
TCCTCCACCGTAGGGGGAGGGGGACCGCCTCGCCGAAGGACGAGGGGGTGGAGGGGGTGTTCAGCGTCTCCGACGCCGGCGTGGCGGAGAACCCCCTCCCGTCACGGCGCAAGCAAGAGCGCCGCGCCACCTCCCCCTGCGGTGGAGGAGCTGAATTTCGCCAACCCGTGAGATGTGTGCATCCTCTAGCCCTTCGTGGGGAGGGACAGACGGCGAAGCCGTCAGGGTGGGGCTGTCTGGTGAGCTACCGACGCCGGCGGGTTTCCACACAGCCCCACCCGGCGCTTCGCGCCACCCTCCTCATGAAGGGGAGGGAGGATTTGCATTGTCGCCCGTTCACGGGTAACAGCGCCGCTCCTCATGGAGAGCGGTCTTTTCGCGGAGCGTCAATGGGCGTGGGAACCTCCCTCGCCGCCGCGGGCAAGAACCATCGCCGCCACGCGCCCCTTCCGAGCGCCCGCGACGCCGCCTCCGAACGCGGAAGAAGGACATCAATGCCCACATACGAGCACGTGCTGATCGCGCGTCAGGATATATCGCCGGCCCAGGCCGAGACCCTCAATGAGGAACTGAAGGCCCTGATCGAATCCCTCGGCGGTCATATCGCCAAGATCGAGTACTGGGGCCTGCGCAACCTCACCTACCGGATCAAGAAGAACCGCAAGGGCCACTATTCCCTGCTGGCCATCGACGCGCCGGCCCCGGCGGTCAAGGAGATGGAGCGCCAGCTGTCGATCAACGAGGACGTGCTGCGCTATCTGACCATCCGGGTGGAAGAACTGGATCTGGAGCTGTCGCCGGTCCTCGCCCGCCGCGACCGCGAGCGCGAACGGCGTTTCGAAGACGCCCCGGCGATGGGAGTTTAAGGACCATGAGCGACGAAGCCCTGGTTTCCGAAGTTCCCGCCACTGGCGGCGGGGCCGGCCGCCGCGCCTTCCTGCGGCGGCGCAAGGTGTGCCCGTTCTCCGGCGCCAACGCGCCCAAGATCGACTTCAAGGACGTCAAGCTGCTGCAGCGCTACGTTTCCGAACGGGGCAAGATCGTCCCCTCCCGGATCACCGCGGTGTCGGCCAAGAAGCAGCGCGAACTGGCCCAGGCGATCAAGCGCGCCCGGTTCCTCGCCCTTCTGCCCTACGTCGTGAAGTGAGGGCGCGAAGATGAAGGTCATCCTGCTCGAACGGGTCGAGCGCCTCGGGGCGCTGGGCGACGTGGTCACCGTGAAGGACGGGTTCGCCCGCAACTTCCTCATCCCCCGCGCCAAGGCCCTGCGCGCCACCGGCGGCAACATGAAGGTCTTCGAGGGCCAGCGCGTCGAGATCGAATCGCGCAACGCCAAGGCCCGCGACGTGGCCGCCAAGTCCGGCGAGAAACTGGACGGAACCTCGTATGTGATGATCCGCCAGGCCGGCGAAAGCGGCCAGCTCTACGGCTCGGTTTCGGCCAGGGACGTGGCCGACGCGGTGAACGCCGAGGGCGGCAAGCTCGAACGCGCCATGGTCGTGCTCGACCGGCCGATCAAGACGCTGGGCGTCCACCCGGTGAAAGTCCGCCTCCACGCCGAAGTGGTGCTGACGGTCAACATCAACATCGCCCGCAGCGCCCACGAAGCCGAACGTCAGGCCCGGGGCGAAAACGTCATCACCTCGCAGTTCGACGAGGATCGCGCCGCCGGCGTCCAGGCCGCCGCCGACATGCTCGAAGGCGGCGCCGGCAGCCACGAGGCCTTCGGCCGCGACGACTGACGACGGCGAGTGGTTTCCGCGCAAGGAGAAGATCACGATCGAACGCCGCCGGGGCGCTGAAGTCGTCCACAGCCCCAGGGTTAACTGTGGGCGGACGTTAATGTCACGGTGCGCGGGGGTCCCGCGTTAAGCTATCGCTAACCATGGCTCTCGTCCCCCTTCTCGATCTTCGCAACGCCGCCCCCTCCGGACCGGAGATCACCCACGCGCCGGCCAATATCGAGGCTGAACAGGCGCTGCTGGGCATACTGCTCTATGACAACGCGGCCTTCGAGCGGCTGAGCGACCAGCTGGCCGCGCGGCACTTCTTCGAACCGTTTCACGGCCGGATGTTCAGCTCGGTGCAGAACCACATCCGGCGCGGACAGCTGGCCGAACCGATGCTGATGGCCGACGAGTTCCAGCGCGACCCGTCGTTCATCGACCTCGGCGGGGTCCGCTATCTCGCCGACCTCGTCGATCGCGCGCCGCCGGCCTCCAACGCCGCCGACTATGGGCGGGTGATCCATGACCTCGCCCTGCGGCGGGACCTGATCCGCATCGGCGGCGATATTTCCACCCTGGCCCGGGAGGGTGACCCCGACCTCACCGCCCGCGAACAGATCGAGACGGCCGAACAGCAGCTCTACTCCCTGGCCGAGAACGGCGGCGCCTCGTCCGGCCTGATGGATTTCGGCGACGCCCTGGCCGGCGCGGTGGAGATGGCGGCCGAGGCCTATGGCCGCGAGGGCGGTCTCTCGGGCCTTTCCACCGGCCTTACCGACCTCGACCAGAAGCTTGGCGGGCTGCACGCCTCGGACCTGATCATCCTGGCGGCGCGGCCATCCATGGGCAAGAGCGCCCTGGGCGCCAACATCGCCTTCAACGTCGCCCGGCGCTATGCCTTCGAGCCGCTGCCGGACGGCCGGCGCAAGACCGTGGCCGGCGGGGTGGTCGCCTTCTTCTCGCTGGAAATGTCGGCCGAACAGCTGGCCATGCGCCTCTTGGCCGAGGTCACCGAAGTGCCGTCCGACAGGATCCGAAAAGGGGAGATCAACGCCAGCGAGTTCGGCCGCATCCGCGACGCGGCGGCCGAGATCCGCGAGGCGCCGCTCTATATGGACGATACCGGCGGCATCTCGATCGCCAAGCTGGCGGCCCGCGCGCGGCGGCTGAAGCGCACCGCCGGCCTGGACCTGATCGTGGTCGATTACCTCCAGCTGATCACCACCGGCGAGAGTTCCCGGGCCGATAATCGGGTCCAAGAGGTCAGCCAGATCACCCAGGCGCTCAAGTCCCTGGCCAAGGAGCTGCGCGTTCCGATCCTCGCCCTGGCCCAGCTCTCCCGCCAGGTCGAAAACCGGGAAGACAAGAAGCCCCAGCTCGCCGACCTGCGCGAATCCGGCTCCATTGAGCAGGACGCCGACGTGGTGATGTTCATCTATCGCGAGGCCTATTACCTCGGCCGCGCCGAGCCCAAGGAAGGGACGGCCGAGCACCTCGCCTGGCAGGACAAGATGGAACCGATCAGGAATCTCGCCGAGGTGATCATCGGCAAACAGCGCCACGGCCCGATCGGAGTGGTGCGCATGCACTTCAACGAGGACCTGACCAAGTTCAGCAACCACGCCCGCGAGGGGCGGTTCGAGGTGCGGTAATGGGGGCCTACCGCTTCGTCGATTGAACCGCGCCCTCGAGAATCCGCCGGATGACCCGCTGATAGGGCACGCCTTCCCTGGCGGCCCGCGCGCGAAGAGCCATCAGGAGGGGACGAGGCATGCGCATGTTGACGCGCTCGGTCTTGGGCTGGAATTCGAACTGCATGGGCCGGCCGCCGGAAAGATCGTAGTCGGTCAGGTCAGCGCCGGCGACGAACTCCTCGGCTTCAGCGTCGCTCGCGAAGGTCGGCATTTTCCTCTTCATAGCGGTCGATCTCCTTCCGGTGCATGTAGCGCGCGCCGATCGGTCGAATGAATCTGGCGCCGTCCCTCTCGCGGAGGGCGAAGACCAGGAACACCTTGCGGCCGGTCGCGCCCTCCCCGATCGCCTTGTAGCGTGGCTCGACGACCGAGTGGCCATCGTCGGGCAGAATGATGACCGGCCGAGCGAAGATGCTTTCGATTTCCGCGATCGATACCCCATGGGTCTGGCATTTCGCGAGGTTGCCTTCATCCCACTCGAAGCCGGAAACGGCGAGATTCATCGCCCTCCGAACCTACGAATGTATGTACGAATGTCAACCTTGATCGTCGAGAGGGGAACATATTCCTCCCTCCCCTTCATGGGGAGGGTCGGCCGAAGGCCGGGGTGGGGAAGTCTCGTGCAACTCACAGACGCTGGTGGTGATCGACACGGCCCCACCCTGACTGCTTCGCGTCTGTCCCTCCCCATGAAGGGGAGGGAGGAAAGGGAAGCTATGCTCTCGCCAGGCCTTCCAGGCGGTCGGGACCGACGGCGGCGACAGCGGACTTGAGGGCGTCGATGGTGGTGCCGGAGCCTTCGGCCTGGACCATGAAGCGGTCGGCGACGAGGACGCCGTATTTGCCGCTGTTGGCGCCGCGGTCCCATTCCTCGCTGGTCAGACGACCGCCGACCTTGCCGACCTTCTCATAGCCGGTGGCGGTCTCTTTGTCGGACTCCACCCCCATGGCCCCGGCCATGCCGGCCAGCGCCCCCATGGCCGAAAGATCGGTGACCGTGAGGGTGATGCGGGCGCTATCCTTGGCATAGACCGCCTCGACGTTGGACGCGCCGATGCCGGCGGCGCCGGCCCGCTGGGAGGAGAGTTCGGTGCGCGGAAGCCCGCCAGCGGTGTCGGGCAGGAAGCTCTTCAGCTTTTCCGGATCGATGGCGGCGACGGCCTTGCCGTTGGCCGTCTGGCTGACCGCGGCCCCACCGGCGGCGGCCTGGCCGGCGATGGCCATCTGCCGCGAGGCGGCTTCGAGCCTGGCCAGATTGCCGTTCTGGTAGCCGGACTGGGTGATCGCGTTGGCGCCCGAGAGGAGCGCGCCGGCCGTCATCATCACCGTGATCGAGCCGATGATCATGCCGATGACGATGTTGACGACCAAAGCGACGACGAGGCTGACGATGAAATAGCCCATGGTCTTTTCCGGCGGGCACTTCATCAGCTTGGGCAGGCCCAGATAGAGGATGTAGAGCCCATACAGCGCCGCGAGGATCGCCAGGATGCCCAGAATCGGCACGATGTTGAGAATGCCGGCGACCCAGGCCGCCGTGTAGGGATAGACGGCCAGCTTCATCGCCTGGACCGAGTTCTTCTGACCATCGAAGCTCGGCGCCAGGGCGTCGATGATGAAACCCATGATGAACACGCCGATCAGCGAGACGACGTAACTGAGCACCGCGATCACGATGATCGGGATGATCGTCCAGTGGATGAACAGCAGATGCTGCAGGATCAGGGCGATCGGCGGTATGGCCGCCAGGATGCAGGCGTAGCCGGTGAACAAGCCCGGGATCGTCGCCGGCTCGGCGTCGATCACGTCCCACTCGGCGGCGGGCTTGATCAAGATGCCCTGTACGCGCGCCATCAGGCCGGCCGTGCGCGGCCCTTCCACGACTGTCATTTCCACCCCTCCCATCCAAAGAATCTGGATCCTGGCCGCGACGCTACCCCAAACGTCGCGCCATGGCGAGATATCAGTTGACATGAAGGTTTTGCGGCGCCGGCGCGCGCGGGACTGTACCCTCGAACTCCAAGCGAATCGGAAGGTCCGGCCATGGTCCGGGAGGGCGCGGTCTACATCTGCCAGTCCTGCGGCGCGGTCCACGCCAAGTGGGCCGGCCAGTGCGTGGCGTGCGGCGCGTGGAATTCCCTCGCCGAGGAGGTGACGGCGAGACCGCCTGGCGCTCTGGCGCCCAGCCGCGCGTCGAAGGCGCGGGGCCTGGCGTTCGAGGCTCTGGAGGCCCATTCGCCGCCGCCGCCCCGGATCATCACCGGCATGGAGGAGTTCGACCGGGTGTGCGGCGGCGGCGTGGTTCCCGGTTCGGCGCTCCTGCTCGGCGGCGATCCGGGGGTCGGCAAATCGACCCTGCTGCTGCAGGTCTGCGCCGCCGCGGCTCTGCGCGGGGCGGCCTGCGCCTACATCTCCGGCGAGGAGGCGGTGGAACAGATCCGCGCCCGCGCCCATCGCATGGGCCTGGGCGAGGCGCCGGTGAAGCTGGCGGCGGAGACCGCCCTGCGCGACATCGTCGATGGCCTCAAGCGCGACCGCTTCGACCTGGTGGTGATCGATTCGATCCAGACCCTGTGGAGCGACGCCCACGAGGCCGGCCCCGGGTCGGTCACCCAGGTCCGCGCCTGCGCCGGCGAACTGGTGCGCCTGGCCAAGAAGCGCGGGCTGGCGGTGATTCTGGTCGGACACGTGACCAAGGACGGCCAGATCGCCGGCCCCCGGGTGGTCGAGCACATGGTCGACGCGGTGCTGTGGTTCGAGGGCGAGCGGGGATATCCTTTTCGCATCCTGCGCGGGGCCAAGAACCGCTTCGGAGCCACCGACGAGATCGGCGTCTTCGAGATGGGCGACGGCGGCCTGGCCGAGGTCGCCAACCCTTCCGCCCTGTTCCTCAACGCCGGCGGCGAGCGGGCGGCGGGGGCGGCGGTGTTCGCCGGCATCGAGGGATCGCGCCCGGTGCTGGTGGAATTTCAGGCCCTGGTGGCGCCGTCGGTCTATGGAACCCCCCGGCGGGCGGTGGTCGGCTGGGACACCGGCCGGCTGGCGATGGTCATGGCGGTGCTGGAAGCGCGCTGCGGACTTGGTTTCGCCACGCGCGATGTCTACTTGAACGTAGCCGGCGGCCTGCGGATCAGCGAGCCGGCGGCGGATCTGGCGGCGGCGGCGGCCCTCGCCTCGTCGGCCCTCGACGCGCCGCTGCCACAGGCCTGTGTGGTGTTCGGCGAGATCAGCCTTTCTGGAGACGTCCGATCGGTGAGCAGGATGGAAAGCCGGCTGAAGGAAGCGGCCAAGCTCGGCTTCACCCGCGCCCTGGCGCCGGTGGGCGCGGAAGGGATCGCGGGCGTCGCGGTGACTCCCGCCTCCCGGCTCGCCGAGGCGGTGGCCCGGATCGGCGACCAGGCGTGGGACTGAACCGGTGTTGACCGGCTTCGACATCTTCGCCGGACTGGTGCTGCTGATTTCCGGGCTGGTCGGCTACGCGCGCGGCGCGACCCGGGAAGTGACCACGGTGATCGCCTTTCTGCTGGCGGTGGCGGTCGCGGTGGTCGGCCTGCGTTTCACCGGGCCGATCGCCCGCCAGTTCATCCATACCGCGTGGATCGCCAACGCCGCCGCCGGCCTGGGGGTGTTCATCGCCGCCTACATCGGCCTGCGCCTGATCGGCGGGGCGCTGACCCGCGGCGTGCAGCGGACCGCGGTCCTTTCCGGCCTCGACCGGCTGCTCGGCTTCGGTGTCGGCCTGGTCCGCGGGCTGGTGGTGCTGGGCGTCTTCGCCCTGCTGATCAACGCCGCCACGCCGCCGGAGCGCAAGCCGGCGTGGTTCCTGAACGCCAAGCTTCATCCCCTGGCGACCGCGGCGGCGGATGGCCTGAAGGCCCTGGCCCCCAAAGGATTGGCGGTGGCCAACCGCGTCGCGCCGTCCATGCGAGAGGCTGTCGATGGCGGCGACGAAACCGGCGAAGGGGCGGCCGGCCCGGCGCCCAGGCGGGCCAAGGTCCATCGACGCGGCTATACCGACGAGCAGCGCAAGTCCCTCGACGACCTGGTGGAGAAATCGCGGTGAGCCTTCTTTCCGATGCGCCCCGGGCGGCTGGGGCGCGGGATCCCGACGACGATCGCCCGCGCCTGGAATGCGGGGTGTTCGGGGTGTTCGGCGTGCCCGGCGCCTCGGCGGTGACGGCGCTGGGCCTGCACGCCCTGCAGCACCGCGGGCAGGAGGCCTGCGGCATCGCCGCCTTCGACGGCCAGTCGTTCCACACCGAACGTCATCTGGGCCACGTGGCGCGGGCCTTCTCCGGCGGCGACCTCGCCAAGCGCCTGCCCGGAGCCTCGGCGATCGGCCACACCCGCTATTCCACCGCCGGGGGCAGCTTCCTGCGCAACGGCCAGCCGATGTTCGCCGATCTGCAGGCCGGCGGCGTGGCCATCGCCCACAACGGCAACCTGACCAATTTCCTCACCCTGCGCGAGCAGCTGGTCTCCGAGGGGCGGATCTTCCAATCGACCTCGGATTCCGAGGTCATCATCCAGCTGATGGCGCGGTCGCGCAAGGCCAAGGTGGTCGATCGGTTCATCGAGGCCCTGGCCCAGGTCGAAGGCGGCTACGCCCTGGTGGTGCTGACCAACAAGAAGCTGATCGGGGTGCGCGATCCGCTCGGCATCCGGCCCCTGGTTCTCGGCGACCTCGACGGCAAGGCGGTGTTCGCCTCCGAAACCCGGGCGCTGGACATGGTCGGGGCAAGGTTCGTGCGCGACGTGGAGCACGGCGAGATGGTGGTGGTCTCCGAAAGCGGGGTGGAATCGATCCGCCCGTTCCCCGCCGCCAGGGCCCGGCCCTGCGTGTTCGAATATGTCTATTTCGCCATGCCCGACAGTGTCGTGGGCGGACGCTCGGTGTACGAGGTCCGCAAGCGCATGGGCCGGCGCCTGGCCGAGGAGAGCCAGGTCGATTCCGACGTCGTCGCGCCGGTGCCGGACTCCGGGGTCCCCGCCGCCCTCGGCTACGCCCAGGCCAGCGGCATTCCCTTCGAGATGGGGATCATCCGCAATCACTACGCCGGCCGCACCTTCATCCAGCCGACCCAAGGGGCGCGCGAGCTCGGCGTGAGGATGAAGCTCAGCCCCAACCGCGCCGTGCTGGCCGGCAAGCGGGTGACCCTGATCGACGATTCCATCGTCCGTGGCACCAATTCGGTGCGCGTGGTGCGCATGGTCCGCGAAGCCGGGGCCCGCGAGGTGCATCTGCGCTCCGCCTCGCCGCCGCTGAAGTGGCCGGATTTCTACGGCATCGACATGCCCGACCGCGACAAGCTGCTGGCCGCCGGCAAGAGCCTGGACGAGATGGCCCGCCTGCTTGAGGTCGACAGCCTGGCCTTCCTGTCGGTGGAGGGCCTCTACTGGGCCATGGGCGCCGGCCCCCGCGACCCGGTCAATCCGCAGTTCACCGACCACTATTTCACCGGCGACTACCCCACCCGCCTGCTCGACCGCGAGATCGCCGAAGGCCGCGCCGAGACGGTCGAGCGCCAGCTCTCATTCCTGATCGACGCGTGAGCAAAGGGATCGTAGCGCGGGCTTCCAGCCCGCCCTTTGGATCGACGTGGTGTCTGGCTCGGGCAAGAGCGGGCTGGAAGCCGGCGCTACGATTGCTGCTTGGCGGGATCGGCCGGTGACTTCCACCGACCAGCCGCTCGCCGGACGTGTCGCGCTGGTCACCGGAGCCAGCCGGGGGATCGGCCGGGCGGCGGCGCTGGCCCTGGCCGGGGCCGGGGCGCGGGTGATCGCGGTGGGGCGCACGCAAGGCGCGCTGGAGGAGCTGGACGACGCGGTCCTGGCGATGACCGGGGCGCGGGCGACGCTGGTTCCCATGGACCTCGCCGACGGGGCGGGCGCCGACCAGCTCGGCTTCGCGATCCACCAGCGCCACGGCCGGCTCGACATATGGGTCCATGCCGCGGCGATGCTCGGCGGCCTGCGGCCGGTGGCCCACATCGATCCTAAGCTGTGGGACAGGATCCTCGCCACCAACCTCACCGCCGCCCAGCGGCTGATCCGCTCGCTCGAACCTCTGCTCAAGGCGAGCGTGGCGGGCCGGGCGATCTTCCTGACCTCGGGCCGCGCGACGCGTCCCAGGGCCTTCTGGGGCGCCTACGCGGCGACCAAGGCGGGACTGGAGGCGCTGGTCCGGTGCTGGGCCGACGAAATGGAGGCGTCCGCCATCCGCGCCGTCCTTGTCGATCCTGGCCCGATGCGGACCAGGATGCGCGAACAGGCCTATCCCGGCGAGGACCCCGAAACCCTGCCCGACCCGGCGCTGATCGGGCCGATGATCGTGCAACTGGCCGGCGCGGCGGACCTCGGCCTTCCCGACCAGACGCTGCGCTTCAGCGCGGGGCGTTCCGCCGCGCCCGGCGCCGCGACTGGAACGCCTTGACCGGATCGGGGTCGGTTTCCGCAAAGGGGTTCTTGCCGGTCTTGACGGTGATCCGGATCGGTGTGCCGGGCAGCTCGAAGCTGGTCCGCAGGGAATTGACCAGATACCGCCGGTAGGCCTCCGGCAGCTTGTCGGCGCGGCTGGCGAAGAGGACGAAGGTCGGCGGCCGGGCCTTGGTCTGGGCCATGTATTTCGGCTTGACGCGGCGGCCGTTCACCGCCGGCGGCGGGTGGCGCTCCACGGCCAGCTTGAGCCAGTCGTTCAGATCGCGGGTCTTGAGCCTGGTCGACCAGTCGTCGTGAGCCTTGATCACCGCCGGCATCAGCCGGTCGAGCCCGCGGCCGGTCTCCGCCGACAGCGCCACCACCGGCGCGCCGCGAAGCTGGGGCAGCATCCGCTCGGCGTGCTCGATGAAGTCCCGCAGGCGCTGGCCGGGATCATCGACGAGGTCCCATTTGGCCAGGAGGAAGACCAGGGCGCGGCCCTCGCGCTCGACGAGATCGGCGATCTGCAGATCCTGGGTCTCGAAGGGGTGGGTGGCGTCCATGACCAGGACCACGACCTCGGCGAAGGTGATCGAGCGGATCGAATCCTGAGTCGAGAGCTTTTCGAGCTTTTCCTCGATGCGGGCCTTGCGGCGCAGGCCGGCGGTGTCCACCAGGCGCACCCGCCTGCCCCGCCATTGCCAGTCCACCGAGATCGAATCGCGGGTGATGCCGGCCTCCCGGCCGGTGAGCATCCGATCCTCCCGCACGAGGGCGTTGACCAGGGTCGATTTGCCGGCGTTGGGCCGGCCGACGATGGCGATGCGGATCGGCTTGCCGGCGTCGTCCGGGTCGCCGCCGTCGGGATCCTCCGGCTCGTCGGCCGGCGGCGGCTCGGCGGCGAGGATAGCGGCGTAGAGATCACTCAGGCCCTCGCCGTGTTCGGCGGAGATCGACACCGGCTCGCCCAGACCCAGGTCCCAGGCCTCCAGGGCGCCAAGGTTGCCGGCCCGGCCCTCGGTCTTGTTGGCGACCAGGATCACCGGCCGGCCGCCGCGGCGCAGCACGCCGGCGAAGACATGGTCCAGCGGCATCACCCCTTCGCGGGCGTCGATGATGAAGAGCACCACCTGCGCCTCGGCCACCGCCAGCTCGGTCTGGCCGCGCATGCGCGCTTCCAGGCTGTCGTCGGCGACATCCTCGAAGCCGGCGGTGTCGATGATCTCGAGGTCGAGATCGCCGAGCCGGCCGGTCCCGAAGCGCCGGTCGCGGGTGACGCCGGGCCGGTCATCGACGATCGCCAGCCGCCGTCCGGCCAGACGGTTGAACAGCGTCGACTTGCCGACGTTGGGCCGGCCGACGATGGCGATCTTCAGCATGGCGTGCTTCCTCCCTCCCCTTCATGGGGAGGGACAGACGGCGAAGCCGTCAGGGTGGGGAAGTCTCGGACAGTCCCCGACATCGAACGATGCCCCCATACAGCCCCACCCGGCCCTTCGGGCCACCCTCCCCATGAAGGGGAGGGAGGGGATGAGTGCGTCGGCATTTCCTAGCGGATGGCGACCAGCTGGGCGTTGTCGGTGACCACATAGACCAGGCCGCCGACGGCGATGGGGCTGATCAGGGCCGGCGCGCCGAGCCTCAGAGTGGTTTCGACAACGCCGGTCTTGGGATTGATCGCCGTCGCTACGCCCTTGCTGGAGACGGTGATCAGGCGGTTGGAGGCGAGGATCGGGGTGGACCAGTAGGCGCGCAGTTTCTTCTTCTTCACGCCGGCGTTGAGGTCGCGGATCCAATAGACCTGACCGCTCTCGCGCGAGACGCAGATCACCTCGCCGGCCTGATCGACGACATAGACCACGTCGCCGGCCACCCACGGCGTGGTCACCGCCGAAACCGGCAGGGTCCAGCGCGGCAGGCCGGTGCGCAGATCGATGGCCGAGAGGACATCGGAGTGGCTGACGGCATAGACGTCCGACTTGTAGATCACCGGACGCCCGGCGATGTCGCGGATCTCGGAGAGGGCGTTGGTGCGGCTGACGCGCGACAGATTGGCGTTCCACAGTTCATTGCCGTTGGAAGCGCGAACGGCGACCAGTTCGCCCGAGGCGAAGGAGGTGACCACGGTGTCGTTGTCCACCGCCGGGCTGGAAGCGGCGAGGATGCGCGCCGGCTCGGTCAGCGCCTGATAGGTCCAGGCCTGAACCCCGGTGGGGGCCTCGAAGGCCAGCAGTTCGTCGTTGACGTCGGCGACGAACACCCGGCCGCCGAAGACGGTCGGCGCGGCGTGGACCGGGGCCTCGGTGCGGGTGCGCCAGACGATCGCTCCGGTGGCGGCGTCGAGGGCGACCACTTCCCGGAAGCCGGAGGACGCGTAGATCCGGCCGTCGGCGTAGGCGAGGCCGCCGCCCCAGCCTTCGTGGTCGCGCTTGGACTTGGGTTCGATGTCGGTGCGCCAGATCCGCGCGCCGGTGCGGGCGTCGTGGGCCGAAACGCCGGCCCCGCCGTCCATCAGGAAAATCCGGCCGCCGGCGGAAATCGGCGTGGCGGTGATGTGGCGCCGCTTCGACGACGGCGCGCCGAAGCCGCGGCGCCAGGCGACCACGAAGGCCGGGGCGGCGTCGACATGTTCGACCGACTGGCCCGGGGTGTCGCCGGGCAGCGGCCATTCGGCGTTGGGCGTCGGCGGCGGCAGGAGGAAGTCCTGGCCCTTCAGCGCGTCGGAGACGGTGAGCTGGTCGTTCAGGGCGATGATCGGAATCCGCGTCCCCTTGGACGCCGTGCTCGCGTGCTTCTTGTGATGGAAGGGACTGGCGCCGCCGATCTTGGAGACCGTCGAGCAGCCGGCGACGGCGATGGCGATCGCGGCGGCCCACGGGACGACCGCGGGAGCGCGGGACAGGCGGGCGCCGGACCGGCGGGCAGTCGTCATGGAGCGTTCCTGGGGTCGGCGGCGGCGGCTTGCGGGTCGGCTTGATCCCCGGACGGGGCGCTGGCCTGCGCGGGGGCCATAGTCGTCGGCGAGGGCGGCGGCAATATGGCGGCGAGCTTGACCACCGCCAGGGCCGTCCTGGCCTGGCCGGTGTCGATCAGGGCGACCGCTTCCTGGGCCCGCTGGCGCATGGTTTCGGAGACGCCGAGGGTCAGGGTGAGGGCGTTGAAATCGGCCCGCGCCTCGGTCGTCCTGCCGGCCGCGAGCTTGGCCATGGCCAGGTCTTCGCGGGCCTCCAGATCGAACGGCCGCTTGGCCCCGGTCAGCGCCGCCAGGCGGGTCGCGAGCTGGGGATAGGGCGCGGTGTCGAGAAGGGCGGTGACGGCCCTCAGACGCGCCAGATCGCCGAGGACCGGACTCTCCGCCGCCTTGGCCGCCGAATCATAGAGCGCCACCGCCTCGTCGGTCTTGTTGGCCGCCAGGCGGATGTTGCCCTGCTGGATGAGGGCCAGGGTCCGGTAGCCCGCCGGCCCGGATCTGGCGATCGAATCGAAGTCGTTGTAGGCCCCGGTCTCGTCGTTCTGGGTCAGCGCCGTCAGGCCCTTGTCGTAGGCGGTGGAGGCCTTGGCGATGTTGCCGTTGCGCCAGTTCTGCCAGCCCCATACGCCCAGCCAGCCGATCACGGTGGCCGCCACCGCGGCGATGAACCAGGGCGCCCAGGTCCGGGCCAGCGCCCGGTAGCGGTCGGAGCGCAGCTGCTCTTCGACCTCCTCGATGAAATCGACCACGTCAATGGAACTCCGTACCGGCCCGCCGCCCCTTGAGGGCCGGGAACCTATCGCCTGGCGCCGCCCCCTGCAACGTGAGGAAGACCGCCCGGCGCGCTAGGCGGCCGGACCTTGGAATAGTAGGTCTCCGCGGCGGCCGGAAAACGGCGGGCGCGGACGTCGGCGGCGTAGGCGGCGACGGCGCGGGTGATCTCGCCCTTGAGGTCGGCGTAGCGGCGAACGAACCTGGGGGTCCATTCGAACAGGCCCAGCATGTCGTCGGTGACCAGGATCTGGCCATCGCAGCCGGCCGAGGCGCCGATGCCGATGGTCGGCGCGGCGATGGCCTTGGTGACCGCCCGGCCGAGGGCTTCGGCGACGCCCTCGACGACCACCGCGAAAGCCCCCGCGCGGGCGGCGGCGCGGGCCTCGGCGATCACCGCGGCGCAGTCGATCTCGGTGCGGCCCTTGGCCCTGAAGGCGCCGTCCACCAGCACCGCCTGAGGCCGCAGGCCGACATGGCCCATGACCGGAATGCCGCGCTGGACGAGGTAGGCGATGGTGTCGGCCACGGTCGGTCCGCTTTCCACCTTCACCGCCCCGGCCCCGGTTTCCTTGAGGATGCGCGCGGCGTTGGCGTAGGCGATTTCCGGCGCGCCCTCGTAGGCCCCGAAGGGCATGTCGATCACCACCAGGGCGCGCCGGCTGCCGCGCATCACCGCCTGGCCGTGAAGGATCATCATCTCGATGGTGACACCGACGGTATTGGGCAGGCCATGGACGACCATGCCCACCGAATCGCCGACCAGCAGGACATCGCAGACCTCGTCGAGGATCGCGGCCACCGGCGCGGTATAGGCGGTCAGGCAGACGATGGGCTCGCCCCCCTTGCGCGCGCCGATCGATGGGGGCGTGGCGCGCGGCTCGGCGTTCCGGCTCTGGGCTGACATGCGGGCCTTCCTCTAGAATTCGCGGATCGCGCGGGTGATCGCGAAGCCGACCGCGACGGCGGCCAGGCCGGCGGCCATCCACAGGATCTCGCCGTCGAACGGCACGCCGCGGGGGACCAGATCGGAGGGTAGAAGATTGGCCAGCAGGGCCGAGACCACCCGGTCGGAGCGGTCGGTGAACTCCCCCAGCCTGGCCAGCAGCCCCGAGCCCAGGATCTGAGCCCCGCCGATCAGGCCGCCGATCAGGCCCAGGCCGCCGATCACCAGGCGACGGGCGGTCCAGCCGCGGTCGAGCCGTTCCTCGACCCGGCGGGCGAAGGTGTCGGCGTCGGCGAAGGCGGGCACATCGGCGAACATCCGATCCAGAACCGCGTCGAAGGCAAGCTCAGCCATGGGCCTTCTCCACATCGCCGAACTCGCGGCCCGGCGCCAGGCGTCGTCTGAGTTTATCCAAACCACGTTTGACATGGGATTTGACCGTTCCCAAAGGCGTATTCAAGGCCAGCGCGGCCTCGGCGTGGGAAAGCCCCGCTCCGTAGCACAGGGTGACGCACATCCGCTCGGCGTCCGGCAGCGCGCGCAGGGCGTCGTCGAGATCGATGCGATCGGCGGCCCCGACCACCTCGCGATCCCCCTCCCCTTCCGCCGCCCGGGCCATCGCGTCGGCGCGGCCGTCACGGCGCCAGCGTTTGACATAGAGCCGGGCGGCGATGCGCTTGACCCAGGCCTGGAAGGTGCCGTCGCCGCGAAAGTCGCTGATCTGTTCGAAGGCCGAGAGGAAGGCGTCCTGGGCCAGGTCGTCGGCGAGAGCCGGGTCGGCGCCCATCCGGCGCAGCAGGGCGCGGACCGCCGAGGCGTGGCGGCGGACCAGTTCCCCGAACGGGGTCCGGCCGCCGGCCGCCGCCATGGCGACCAGCTCCAGATCGTGGGCCGAAGCCCGGGCCGTGGTCGTATCGGTCATCGCGGACGCCCCCGTCAGGCCGCCGGCGAGCTTAGGCCCTGGGCGGGTTGCGGCGGGTGAGATAGAGGATCAGGTAGGCCACCCCGATCAGGCCCGGTATGGCCCCGGCCCCGGCGATCGAGCCGCCGGTGACGTAGGCGGCGATGTCGCTGACGCTCGACAGCCCGTACCACATGCCGTAGCCGAGGGCGCAGAGGCCCAGGCCCACCGCGATCAGCACGATGGCCCGACGCAGATCCCGTTCCGGGGTCGATTCGACCCTCAGAGTCTGATTGCTGTGCAGGGCGGCGATCATCTCCGGCGGCACCGGCTGACCCTTCTCGTAGGCGATGCGCAGGGTTTCGTGCATGCGCTCGCGCTCCTTGGACTTCAGGTACATCGGTCCCACGATGATCGCGGCCAGGAACGCCCAAAACGCGACCCCGACCACCATTCCGGTCAGATGCTCCATTGTCTTCTCCAGTTCGACGGCTGTTGGACGGCCCCAGCGCCGCGCCATTCGAATGTATAGAGGCGCGGAGATGCGCGTTCGGATGCGTTTTCCCGAGTGAATTCTTGGTAAGGGGGATTCCACGGCGCGCCGGATCGACCGTCCGCGCGGCCGATGCGGGCCTTTCAGCCGGCCAGGGCGTCGGCGAGCCGTTCCAGGCCGGCGCGGGTCGGTCCGGGAGCGCCGCCAAGGCCGATGCGGACGCGATCTGGCCGGCCAAAGAAGCGGCCCGGGACGAGGCTGGTCTCGTGGCGCGTGATCAGACGTTCGAAGAGGGCGTCGCCGTCGCCTTCCCGGAGTCGGGGGAACAGGGTCGTGCCCTGGTCGATCGCGACCTGATCGAGTGCCGGATGGCCGCCGAGAACCTCGCGGTAGGCCGCGCGATTGGCGTCGACCAGGGCGTTGGCGCGGGCGCGCAACGCCTCCACACGATCGAAGGCGACCACGCCCAGCCGCTCGGCCAGATGCACCGGCGTCGCGGCGTAGAGGTCGTTCAGCCGCCGCATCCGTTCGGCCAGATCGGCCGGGGCGAGAATCCAGCCGCAGCGAAGGCCACTGAGACCGTAGGCCTTGGTCAGGCTGCTGGTGACCACGATGTTGGCATTCTCGCGAAAGGCGGTGCGCGCCGCGCCGTCGCGGAACATCAGTTCGCGATAGACCTCGTCGATCAGGACCCTGGCCCCGACCTCGGCGGCGGCCCGCGCGATCGCCGAGACCGTCGCCTCGTCGGCCAGCGCGCCGGTGGGATTGTGCAGATTGGTCAGCACCACGAGCCGCGTCCGAGGGGTCAGGGCCGCCGCCACGATATCGGCATCGAGCGCCCAGCCGGCTTCGGGCCGGCGTTCGAACCGGCGGACATCGGCCCGAAGATAGCCGAGCGTCGAGAGCAGCAGTTCGTAGGTCGGGTCTTCCACCAGGACCTCGTCGCCGGGCGAGACCATCGCGGCCATGGCCAGGTGGTTGGCGAACGAACACCCCTGGGCGGTGACCACGCAGGCCCGATCGATCCCGAAGCGGCCGGCGATCCGCTCCACCAGCGGGGCGTAGCCGTAGGCGTTGGGGCCATGCAGGGCGAGGTCGTCCAGGCTCGCGCCGAGGTCGGCGAGCGCGCAATCGGCGACGCCGCTGGAGGCGAGGTTGAAGCGCGCGGCGGTCTTCAGCTTGGCGAAGTTCATGTAGTCGGATCGGAGAGTCGCCGCCGCCCCTGTCATCGCGACCGGCCCCGCCAATAGAGATAGGGCGGCACGCCCAGAACCAGGATCGCATAGCCGATCAGGCTGTTGACCGGAAAGGCCCAGAACGAGGCGGCGACGACGGCGACGCAGGCCAGAATGAAGGCGCCCGTGGTCCAGGGATGCCAGGGAACGCGGAAGCCGCCAGCCGGCCCCTCGGACCCGGAAGCCCGTTCGCGCCGGCGCAGCACGAACAGGCACGAGGCGCTGAGGCCGAAGAACAGGAAGTTCATGGCGATGACGTAGCTGAGGATCTGCTCGTAGCTCCCGGAGAGCGCCAGCACGCCGGTCCACATCGCCTGGAGGACTATGGCCATGACCGGGACGCGGCTGGTCTCGCCCAGGTCGGCGACCTTGCGGAAGAACAGGCCGTCCCTGGCCATGGCGAAGGAGACCCTGGGGCCGGTGAGAATCGACTGGCTCATGAAGGTGATCGCCGACAGCGCGATGGCGGCGGCGGCGAGGCGGGCGCCGACCGGGCCGACGGCGCGCTCCAGAACATCCGAGGCGGGGGTCGGGGTCCGGCCCAGCGCCTCGACGCCGAGCGCCCTCAGGCAGGCGAGGTTGACCAGCAGATAGAGCGCGACGACCGCGATCACGCCGACCACCAGGGCGCGGGCGAGGTTGCGGCCGGGATGCTTGATCTCGCCGGCCACGAAATTGGCCGTCTGCCAGCCGCCATAGCTGAACACCACCGGAATCATCGCCGCGCCGAAGGTCTTGAGCAGGTCAATTCCGGGCGATCCCACCGGCCCCGGCGACCGTTGGGGCGTGAAATTCGGCGCGAGCAGCAGCCCGGCGATGATCAGCGCGGCGATGGCCCCGACCCGCAGCGCGCCGAGCGTGGTCTGCAGCCAGTTGCCCGACCTGACGCCCAGGCAGTTGACCGCCGCCAGGGCCGCCAGGGCGACGACCACCACGACACGCTCGGAAAGGCCGCCGCCGACCAGCACGCCCAGGTTCCTGGCGAAGATGATCGCCACCGCCGCCATGCCGCCGGTCTGCACGACGAGAAGGGTGGTCCAGCCATAGAGGAACCCGGCCAGCGGTCCGTAGGTTCGCCGCAGATAGACATATTCGCCGCCGGTGGCCGGAAAGCGGGCGGCGAGTTCGGCGTAGATGAAGGCGCCCAAGAGGGCGATGACGCCGCCCAGCGTCCAGGCGGTCAGCGCCAGGGCCGGCGAGTGCAGGTCGCGCGCGACGACCGCCGGATTGACGAAGACGCCGACCCCGACGATGCCGCCGATGACCAGCATCACCGCGCTGGGAAAGCCGATCGCGACCCGCAGGCCCTCGGCGCCGATGTCCGCCCTCGCCATTGGATCGCCTGATAGCACGGCGAAGGTGGGGATCGAGGGCGTGACCCTCGATCGGAGCGCGGGCTTCCAGCCCGCTTTTCTTGATTCCGCCGTTCGCGTGGCGACAAAAGAAGAGCGGGCTGGAAGCCCGCGCTACGGGCGCCTCGGCAGGCCGCGAGACGCCCTTTCCTCGCGTTATTACATATGTTATGACTAGCGCGACGAAGGGAAGGCGGGAATGATCCAGCTGAAAATCAATCCGATCGGCAACTCCCTGGGCGTGGTCCTGCCGAAGGAGGCCCTGGTCAAGCTGGGCGCCGGCAAGGGCGACAGCCTCTATCTCACCGAAATGCCCGGCGGCGAGTTCAAGCTCACCGCCCTCAACGAGGAGGTCGCCGAGGAGATTCGCCTGGGCGAAGCCTTCATGGACCGCTATCGCGACACCTTCCGCGCCCTGGCCAAATGAGCCCTGGCGCGGCGCCGCGCTGGATCACCAAGGTGGGGATCATCGCGCTTCACGATCGCAGCCTCGCCCTCCATGGCGGCGCTTCCGGCCTGCGTGACGAAGGGCTCCTGGAATCGGCGCTCGCGCGACCCCAAAATCGCCACGCCTACGAGGGCGTGGACGACATCTCCGAACTGGCCGCGACCCATGCCGTGGCGCTTTCCTCGAACCACGCGTTCATCGACGGTAACAAGCGCACCGCCTTTCTTGCCGCGGGACTGTTTCTGGAGAAGAACGGCCTGAGGCTGACCGCCAGCCAGGTGGATGCCACGCTGACCATGCTCCGGGTGGCCGCCGGCGAGATGGACATCCAAGCCTTGGCCCTGTGGATTCGCGCCAACATCGAAGGAGTCTCCTAGCCATGACCGCCAGGACGATCGACACCGCGACCGACGATCTTCTCGCCGCCCTCGACGAGGGGGTGCTGACCCTGACCATGAACCGGCCAGACGCGCGCAACGCCATGAGCGGAGCGATGAACGCGGCCCTGGCGGCGCAACTGGCCTCCGCTGAGCTCGACCCGGAGGTCAAATGCGTGGTGCTCACCGGCGCCGGCCGGGGCTTCTGCGCCGGCGGCGACGTCAAGGGGATGGCCAGCCGCGGCGACGGCGCGGCGGGCGAGGTCACCCTCGACGGCGCCATCCACCGCCAGCGGATCAACCAGCGCGCCACGGCGGGCAAGCTGTTCACCATGCCCAAGCCGACCATCGCCGCCCTGCCGGGCGCGGCGGCGGGGGCCGGCCTCTCCCTGGCGCTGGCCTGCGACCTGCGGATCATGGCCAGCGACGCGATCATGACCACCGCCTTCGCCAGGGTGGGGTTCTCCGGCGATTATGGCGGGTCTTATTTCCTCACCCAGCTGGTGGGCTCCGCCAAGGCCCGGGAACTCTATTTCCTGTCGGGCCGGGTCACCGCCGAGGAGGCCCTGCGCCTGGGTCTGACCAACTGGGTGTGCGCCCCCGAGGACTTGCCCGGGCGAACCCGCCAGATCGCCCTGGAGCTGGCGCGGGGTCCCACCGTCGCCTTCCGCTACATGAAGGAGAACCTCAATCGCGCCATGGGCGGCGATGTCGATGATTGTCTCGACCTGGAGGCCACCCACCACGTCCACTGCGCCCGCACCGACGACCACAAGGAGGCCGCCAAGGCGTTCGTGGAAAAGCGCCAGCCGGTGTTCAAGGGACGTTAGGATCCCGATCGTGGACGCGAGGGTGATGCGGGCGGCCTATCCGGCGATCGGCGAAGGCGGCTGGATATTCTTCGACAATCCGGCCGGGACCCAGATGGCCGGTCGGGCGATCGGCCGGATGGTCGAGGCGATGACTGACGTCAACGCCAATCTCGGCGGATACTTCGACACCTCGGTCCGCGCCGAGGCGCTGATCGGGGAGGCGCGCCAGGCGGCGGCGGATTTTCTCGGCGCGAGGGACAGCCGGGAGATCGTGTTCGGCCAGAACATGACCACCCTCACCTTCGCGGTTTCCCGCGCCCTGGGCGCGATGCTGAAGCCGGGCGACGAAATCCTGCTCACCCGCATGGACCACGACGCCAACGTCGCCCCCTGGCTGATGCTGGCCGAGGACCACGGGCTCACCGTGCGCTGGCTCGATTTCGACACCGACAGCTATGAGTTCGACCTGTCGTCTCTGGAGACGGTCCTCACCGGGCGCACCCGCATCGTCGCCGTCGCCCTGGCCAGCAACCTCACCGGCACGATCCACGACGTGCGCGCCATCGCCGAGCGCGCCAGGATCGTGGGTGCGCTGACCTATGTCGACGCGGTGCAATTCGCCCCGCACGGTCTGATCGATGTCGAGACGCTCGGCTGCGACTTGCTGGTGTGCTCGGCCTACAAGTTCTACGGCCCGCACCAGGGGGTGCTGTGGGGCCGGCGAGAGCTGCTCGACGCGCTGCGCGCCTACAGGGTGCGTCCCGCCGAGGCGCGCGCGCCGGGCAATCTGGAGACCGGGACCAAGAGCCGCGAGGCGATCGCCGGGGTTCTGGGGGCGATCGAGCACTTCGCCTGGGTCGGCGATACTTTCGGGACCGTGGCGCGGGGCGCCTCGCGCCGGCAGCGGATCGCCGCCGGCTTCGCGGCGCTGGAGCGCCATGAGCGCGCCCTGACCCACCGGCTGATCGACGTGGTGGCGGCCCACCCGGCGGTGCGGATCCACGGACTGACCGCGACCCAGGCGCTGTCGCGCCGCGTGCCGACGGTGTCGTTCACCGCCTCCGGCCACGATCCGGCGGCCATCGCCCGGCGCATGGCGCGGGCCCGGATCGCCCTGTGGAGCGGCGACAACTACGCCGTCGAGCCGGTCGCGCGCCTCGGCCTGGCCCAGAGCGGCGGCGTCGTGCGGGTCGGCCTCGCCGCCTACAACACGCGGGAGGAGGTCGATGAGTTCGGCCGCGTGCTGGCGGAGGTATTGAGCGGATAGGCGACCCGGCGCCGGAGACGCCGTCGAGGAGGGTGTAGTCCTCTCTGTACGGCAGCGGGTTCACCCGTCGGAACTGGGCGTGGAAACAGGCGGCGTCGTCGGGGATCTCGGTCAGGCAATAGTTGATCTGATAATAGAGGTAGAGCCGCTCCTCGCCGATGTTCTGCAGGGTGATCCGCGCCCGCTTTCGGAACGCGTTCCCCCTAAGCCACCGCCAGCCGGCTGTGGCGAATGGCGTAGGCGAAATAGGCGGCCAGCCCGATCAGGTTCCAGATCAGGAACACGACCTGCGTCAGGTGCGCCAGGCTGAAGAAGAGATAGATGCAGCCCGCCACCGCCAGGGGTCCGACGACCCACGGCGCCGGGGTGCGGAACGGCCTTGCACGGCCAGGATCGCGCACCCGCAGCACCAGCATGCACACCGAGACGGCGATGAACGCCGCCAGGGTGCCGGCGTTGGCCACCTCGGCGATCTTGCCCAGCGGAAACACCCCGGCCACCACCGAGACCACCACGGCGGTAAAGGCGATCATGATCACCGGCGTCGCGGTTCGCGCGTTCAGCCGGCTCATCGCGCGCGGCAACAGGCCGTCCCTGGCCATGACGAAGAAGATCCGGCTCTGGCCGTACATGAAGGCGAGAATCACCGTCGGCAAGGCGATCACCGCCACCGCCGCGATCAGCCGCGCCGCGTCCGGATGTCCCAGTTGCCGCAGCACGAAGGCCAGCGGCTCGGTGCTGGCGGCGAACAGGGAATAGGGCATCGCTCCCAGGGCCGAAGCGGCGATGGCCATATAGAGTACGGTGCAGATGACCATCGATCCGATGATCCCGATGATCAGGTCGCGGGACGGGTTCTTGGCCTCCTCCGCCGCCGTCGACACCGCGTCGAAGCCGTAGAAGGCGAAGAAGATCAGCGCCGCCGCCCCCATCACCCCCCGGGTCATGCCGCCGGTGTCGTGGGCGCCAAAGCCATAGGGCATGAACGGGTGGAAATTGGCGGCGTGGAAGTGCGGCGCCACCAGGGCGATGAACACCAGCAGGGCGGCGATCTTGACTGCCACCAGAACGGCGTTGACCGTGGCGCTCTCCCGCGTTCCCAGGGCCAGGAACAGTCCGACCGCCAGGGTGATCACCACCGCCGGCAGATTAATCAGCCCGCCGGTGGCCACGCCGGTGGTCAGATACACCGGCAACGGCATGCCCAGCGACGCCAGGAACCCCGAGGCGTAGCCCGCCCAGCCGACAGCCACGGCGCTGCACACCACGGTGTATTCCAGGATCAGGCTCCAGCCGATGACCCACGCCGCCAGCTCGCCCAGCGTCGCATAGGTATAGGTATAGGCGCTGCCCGCCGCCGGGATCATCGTCGCCATCTCGGCGTAGGAAAGCGCCGCGCAGACGCACACCGCCCCGGCGATGGCGAAGGAGGCGATCACCGCCGGCCCGGCCCGCGCCGCCCCCTCGCCGATCAGGGTGTAGATGCCGGTGCCGACGATCGCCCCGACTCCCAGCGCCATCAGATGCGGCCACGACAGCGTCCGCGCCAGCCGCCGCCCCTCCCCCTCCGGCTCCGCCCCGATCCCCTTGACCCGATTCCAGAACGCCATCCGAACTCCCCCGCGCCACGGCCCCATTGGCGACCAAACCAGCCCGCCCTGTCAAATCAATCACCCAGAACCGGAGCGCGGGCTTCCAGCCCGCTCTTTGCCGAAGCCGCCACAGGGAGAGAGGGGCGGGCTGGAAGCCCGCGCTACGGGAAGCAGCGTCCTTTGCCGGTGAAGACTTCGCCGCGTTGACGTTGACTATGGTCCAAATGTTAGTCCAAAAGTGAACTTGAGAAGGAGACCGCCGTGCGTGTTTCCGTCAGCGAAGCCAAAGGCCGGCTCACCGACCTCGTGCGCCGCGTCGAGGCGGGTGGAGACGTGGTTCTGACCCGGCACGGCCACGCCGCCGTCCGCTTGGTGGCGATGAAGCCGGCGCCTGATGGCCCGAGCCGGCGGCGATCATGGAGAGGATCAGCCGTGGGGGCGCCGCCCGGGCGATTGCCGGCCCGTCAGCGGCCCGAAGCCAGGACTTTCTCTATGACGAAGATGACCTACCCTGTTGATCGCGGTCGATTTCGCCAAGACCGACCTGGCGTCCGCCGCGCCGTAGGCCCTCGTCAGGGCGCCGGACCCGGGCCGTGGCTTCCCCGCACCGCGCCATAGACCCCGTCGAACACCTTCAGTGTCGCGATGTCCGCCACCGGCCCCACGGTCACCGGCGTCCCCAGATAGAGCATCCGCCCCGTCCCGGCGGTGAACGCCGGCCACGTCGGGACCGTCGGCCCGTTCGGATCGCCGGTCCTGGCGAAATTGGTCCAGTAGGTGGCAGTCGTCTCGGCGAGGCGTCGGTCGGCGGGGGTCCACGCCCACGGCTCCTGGTCCAGGTGATCGAACACGTACCACAACTCGGCGAAGTGGCTCGCCCCCCAGCCGGCGTAGACCGAGCCGGCCGGGAACGGCGGCTTCTGGGTGAAATGGTAGTAGAACACCGGCGCCTTGCCGCTCGCCGCCTGCAGCCGCGCCCAGGCCCACATGTCCCAGCCGAAACGCAGATCGCGCTCGAAGTCGGCGCGCGCCTGCCTCGCGGCCTCGTCGGTGGCGTGGGGATAGACGGCCAGCAGGGCCGGCGGCAGGGCGCCCCAGGCCTTGGCGATGTCGGCCTCGAAGCTCGCCGCCTTGACGGCCGACAGATCGACCAGCGAGCGGCCCTCCTCCTCGTTCGAGCCGACCAGCAGCGGCACGTCGTTCTGGCGTCCGGCGGCGAACACCTCCCACGGCGAGGCCGGCAGGACGTGGCCCTCCAGCACCGGATGGGTGATCGAGGCGGACTTTCCCTCCAGCAGCCGCGCCGCCGGCAGGGCGCGCAGTTCGGCCAGCGATCCGGTCCCCAGAGAGGCGGCGTAGGCCTCGCCCTGCTTCTCGGCGCCCGCCAGCAGCCAGTTGGGGGCCAGCTGCATGGGCTCGAACACCCCACCGCTCTCGCCGATCGCCCGCTGGAAGAGGCCCTTGGCCAGCGGCGAGGCCATCAGCAGGCTGATCGACATCGCGCCGGCCGACTGTCCGAACACCGTCACCCGGGTGGGATCACCGCCGAACGCGGCGATGTTGCGCGCAACCCACGAGAGCGCCGCCAGCTGATCGAGCAGGCCCCAGTCACCGCTCGAATGGTCGGACGATTCCGCCGTCAGCGCCGGCGTCGCCAGGAAGCCGAAGGGCCCCAGCCGGTAGCCGAAAGTCACCACCACCACGCCCTTGGCGGCCAAGCGATCGCCGGCATAGAGCGGCATGGCCGCCGAGCCGTTGCTGAAGCCGCCGCCGTGGATGAACACCATCACCGGCAGGCCGGCCGCCGCGTCCCTGGCCGTCGTCCACACGTTCAGATAGAGGCAGTCCTCGCTGATCCTCGGCGGCGCCTCGCCGGGCATCGAGACTCCCCTCTGCATGCAGGCCGGGGCGAAGGCCGTCGCCTCCCGCACCCCCTTCCAGGCAAGCACCGGCGCCGGCGCTCGCCAGCGAAGTTCGCCCACCGGCGGGGCGGCGTAGGGGATGGCCTTATAGTATCTGATTGCCCCGTCGCTCGCGCCGCGCAGGAGACCGCCCTCAACGCGAACCGCCGCTCTGGCCGTCCCGATCGCCAGCCACGCGGCCGCGGTCACCCACATCGCCGTCCGGCTCATCCTCATCGAAATGCTCCCTTGTCCCGGCGCCGAAGGTTCAACCACGAAGCTCCCGAAGATCACGAAGGAAGACGAGAGAGTCACCCTCCGACGCTTCGCGCGAAGCGCAATACCAGTCATCTTCGTGTCCTTCGTGCGCTTGGTGTTTCAATTCCCTCTTTCCGCCACGCCACCCGCACGACCATAAGGCGGTCGATGAACCTCGAAACCCTTTCCCGGTCCCGCTGCCACGGCGGGGTGCAGTCCTTCCATCGCCACGCCAGCACCGAGACCGGCACGGCGATGCGGTTTTCCGTGTTCGCCCCGCCTGGCGAGGGACCCCATCCCGTGCTCTGGTTTCTCGCCGGACTCACAAGCACGGAGGAGAACTTTCCGCTGAAGGCCGGCGCCCAGCGCGCCGCCGCGCAACTCGGCCTGATGTTGATCGCCCCCGACACCAGCCCCCGCGGCGAGGCCGTCGCCGACGATCCGGCCTGGGACCTCGGCCAGGGCGCCGGCTTCTACCTCGACGCGACGCAGCCACCGTGGGCGCCCCATTTCCGCATGCGCAGCTGGATCGAGCGTGAACTCCCCCAGATCATCGAGGCCGCCTTCCCCGCCGACCTCGCCCGCCAGGCGATCAGCGGCCATTCAATGGGCGGTCATGGCGCCCTGACCATCGCCCTGCGCGATCCCGGCCGCTTCCGCTCGGTCTCCGCCTTCGCCCCCATCGCCTCGCCGATCAACTGCCCGTGGGGCGAGAAGGCGTTCTCCGCCTACCTCGGCGACGACCGCGCCGCCTGGCGCGCCTACGATGCCTGCGCCCTCATCGACGACGGCGCCCGCGTCCCGGAAATCGTCGTCGATCAGGGCGACGCCGATCCCTTCCTCGCCGAACAGCTGAAGCCCGAACGGCTGGAAGCCGCCTGCGCCCGCGCCGGCGTCCCCCTGACCCTGCGCCGCCAGGCCGGCTATGACCACGGCTACTGGTTCATCCAGTCGTTCATCGAAGACCACCTGCGCTGGCACGCCGGCAGGCTCGGGGCCGGATGAGCCGACCCTCACCCGGCGGCGAGACTCGCGGTCAGCGTCACCTCGGCGTTCAGCACCTTGGAGACCGGACAGTTCTTCTCCGCGTCGTGGGCGATTTCCTGGAAGCGGGCGTCGTCGATGCCGGGGACCGTGGCCTTCAGCGTCAGGGCCGAGCGGGTGATCTTGAAGCCCTTGCCTTCGGCCTCAAGCGACACCGCCGCCTCGGTGGCCAGTTCGGTCGGTGTGAACCCGGCCGTCTGCAGAGCGAAGGCCAGGGCCATGCTGAAACAGCCGGCGTGGGCGGCGGCGATCAGCTCCTCCGGATTGGTCCCCTTCTCGCTCTCGAAGCGGGTCTTGAAGCTGTAGGGGGTGGCCGACAGCACGCCTGACGGCGCGGTCAGCTCGCCGCCTCCGTCCCGGCCGGTCCCGCGCCAGACGGCGTTCGCTTTGCGGATCATCGATGATCTCCTTGATGGTGTTGGAACCCGGCCGACCTCACCTCATCGGAACGAGTATTTCAGCGTCCCGCCCAGCAGCCGGTCGTCCTTGGCGTCGGTCTGCACCGTCGCTTCCTGATTGGCGATGGGGGAAGCATCGCTGCGGCAGACATAGCCCACCTGGCCGAACATTCCCTGGCGCGCCAGATGGTAGTCGATCGCCGTCCGCGGCTGGAAGCCGCCATCCGCCGGCGAGGCGTCCCCGACCCGGTCGAGGGAGGCGCGGACGCCCGCCATGTCGATCCCCGGACGAACGATCGGCGACGATCCCGCCGCCGTCGCCGGCGCCGCCTGCGCGCGGACGCCGCCGACGGCGCAGAGGGCGAGAAGAAGACAAGCGGACTTGAACATGGAACCCGATCGAAAATCGCTCACCGCCCCACGCCTCCCATAGTCGGCGCAATATCGCCGCCGATCAAGACGCGGCTCGCAGCCGGCCGAACGCCCGCTCCAGATCGGCGATCAGGTCGCCGGCGTCCTCCAGCCCGACATTGAACCGCACCAGGCGGTCGCCATAGGCGCGATGGCGGCGCGGCAGGTCGAATTGCGGCATGGCGAGACTGGTCACCCCGCCCCAGCTGTAGCCGATCGCGAACAGGGCGAGCGCGTCGATCATCCGCACGATCGCCTCCCGCCCGATATCCGGCGCGAACACGACCGAGAACACGCTGGCCGATCCGGTGAAGTCGCGCTTCCAGAATTCATGGCCCGGACAGCTTGGAAACGCCGGATGCAGCACCGTCTCGACTTCGGGCTGGGTCGCCAGCCAGCCGGCGACGGCCAGCGTGCTCTCCTCCAGCCGCGCCAGCCGCACCCCCAGGGTCTGCAGTCCCCGCAGGGCCAGGCTGCAGTCGTCCGGCGACACCCCCATGCCCAAGAGCTGCCGCGCGTCGCCGATCGCCTGGTAGTGGGCGGGATCGCGCGCCGTCACCGAGCCCAGAAGCAGATCGCTGTGGCCGCCGACGTATTTGGTCAGGGCCTGCATGGTGACATCGACCCCATGGGCGAAGGCGTCGAACAGCACGCCGGCCGCATAGGTGTTGTCGAGCGCCGTCGGCACCCCCCGCGCCCGCCCCGCCGCCGCGATCGCCGGCGTATCCTGCACCTCCATGGTCACCGACCCCGGACTCTCGCACCAGATCAGCTGGGTATTGGCGCGGATCAGGCCCGCGATGTCGGCGCCGATCAGCGGATCGTAGAGTTCGGTCTCCACGCCCAGGCCCGCCAGCAGCCGCGCCGCCAGGTCCCGGCTGGGCCCATAGGCGCTGTCGGGAACCAGCACATGGCCGCCCGACCGCGCGAAGGCGAAATAGATCAGCGCGATCGCCGCCTGGCCGCCGGGGGTGAGAAAGCAGTCTCCGCCGCCCTCGAGTTCGGCCACCCGCGCCGCCAGCTCCAGGCTGGTCGGGGTGCCGTAGAGCCCATAGCTGTAAGGCGTCCGCCCGTGATCCCAATCGTCGGTGACCTCCGCGGCGCTGGCGAACAGGGTCGTCGATCCCCGCCACGTCGGCGTCGCCAGCGACCGGAATCCCGCCGGCGCGCCAACTCCCGGATGAATGAGCCTCGATCGCCAGCCGATCATCACGCGAGACCCCTCAATCGCCAACGTCCATCGTTCGGAGCGCGGGCTTCCAGCCCGCTTCTTTCAGAGAAGGGGGCGGGCTGGAAGCCCGCGCTCCGACAAGGCCGCCCCAATGCCTGCACGCGCTTACCGACGATCCGTAGGCGCCCCTCTCCTCCGCGCCGCCATCAATCCGCCACGCGATACCGCGCCGTTGCAAACTTTCGACCCGAATGGGGCAGGCGAATCAGGCGTGGCAAGGCTCGTGGACGGGCGACGGAGTTAAATAGTGACATGATATGATTTCACGATTTTCTTGGAGTTAAATAGTGGTTAAATAGTGACATGATATGATTTCACGATTTTCTTGGAAAAGCCTGCCGTCGGAGATCTCGTCCGGCGGCGAGCCGTCGTCCCGCTCCCGGTCAGAAATACACCGGGTCGATGTAGAGGCCCCTCTTCGCCGCGTCCGGCGGCGGCGGCACGCCCGGGGTCCAGTGGTTGAAGGTCTCGATTTCGTCGGCCAGAGCGCGGATGATCTCCGCGCCGGGCGACGCGGGAGAGGTGAGAATGGTCAGGCGGTTCATGCCGCGCCCGGCGAGCCAGGCGCACCAGGCGCGGATCAGGGATTCGAAGGCCGCTTCCGCGCCCGGCCGAAAGGCGTAATCCAGGACCACGCCGGGCTCCGAATAGCTCTGTTCGCCGCGACGTTCGGTGACCAGCCGCCGCGCCCTGCCGGCCGGCCAGACGCCGACGACCGCCCCGTCCGTAAGCCATAGCTTGTCCCAACCATAGAGATCGGACGCCCGTTCCATCCGGACCGTGAGCGTCTCCTCCGTATACGGAACGAACATCTCCTCGCCGCCATGGAAGGCGTTGAGCATCGCCGCGATCGAACCGGCGTCGGCCGGCGCGGCGGGGTGGCCATGCGCGGGACCGGCGGCGCGGGCGGTATCCAGGCGGCACGCCAGCACGGGGAGCGGCCACTTGTCGGGCGTATGGCGAAAACCGTGCTGCATGCCGGCGTTTTCCACGGCGATGAAGGCGTTGGAGCCGGCGACGTTCGGCCAGTACTTGTCCAGCACCCGGTTGGCCGCGCCCCACAGGCCCTTGCGCTGGTGTTCGGGAAGCACCCGCAGGTGCGAGACGGTGACGATCGACTTCGCCTCGCCGCCGATCCGCACCCAGTGGCGCGCCCCGCAGGTCGTCGCCGCCGGCGCTCCATCGACGAAGGCCAGGCCCACCGTCGCGTCCTCCATCAGCCGGGCGAAGTCGAACCACGCTTCGCCCCGATCGAACCAGACGCTGGCCTCGCCGACCACGATCGGGCAGCGACGTTCCACGTCCGCCAGCACCGCCGCGTCGGCCGCCGTGGCCTCGCGGACCTCGAGGTGGAAGTCGTGGACCCGCTCCCATTCCAGGCGAGCGATCCGATGCGGCGGCGCTTCCTCCACCGCCAGGGAAAGCTTCCAGCGCCGGTCCTTGGCGGCCACGATGTCGGCTTCGAGGGCGAATTCGGACGCGGGCTCGAAGGCGACACCGGCCAGCGCCCCGATCCGGCCGGCGTTGGCGCGCCAGCCTTCGCCGACGTCCTCGTCGCTCGCCGCCCGGAACCGCGCGGCCAGATCGGGTGTGTAGCGAGCCAGGTCGGCGAGGCTCGCGCCCTCCCCGCTCTGGTGAATCCGCGTCAGCCACCATGTCGCCTGCCGCCCCGCCGGCGTCGCCGGCGCGTCTCGCAGCGACTCCGCCACCGCGTCGATCATGGCTCCGCCTCCAGCCCCGCCCGGCGTCTCGGACGAGCCCACAGCACGCCGGGATAGCCCTTCAGGGGCCGCAGCGTTTCACCGGCGTAGGCCCACTCCGGCGACTCCCCGCGGGCCAGATGATAGCGGGGCTCGCGTCCGGTGCGGCTTTCGAACAGGGCGCGGGGAATGTTGATCATCTTCGGCGCCCGGGCGCGCACATAGAAGAGGGGGGCGCCACAGGTCGCGCAGAAGCTCCGCTTCGAGCCGGTCGCCTTGTCCTCGAAGGTGGTGATCGACGCCTCTCCGGCGATCAGCCGGAAGCGACTGCGCCAGCTTCCCACCCAGGTGACGCAGGCCGCGCCATGGGCGCGGCCGCTGGCGGCGGAGTGATCATGCCAGGCCCACACCGCCGGCACGTCGATCTCGAAGCGCACCGCGCCGCACACGCACCCGCCCGCCGCCGTGGTCATCTGCTGGCCTGCCGCCTCTCCGGCCGTCGCGTCGGAGCCATGCTGTCACAAAGCACACCCACTCGCCAAGGGGACGCGAAGGGCCGAGGCCCCGAGGCCGCCCGGGAGTGAGTTGAAAACCGGGTCCCGAGGTTCCTTCACCCACCCACCCGGGCCATGATCGCCAGCGGACGGCCTTCGTTGTCGTTGAAGAAGGCCTGCTCGGGCGCGCGCATAGCCGTCGGCCGCCGACCCCACACCTCCTCCCTCCCCTTCATGGGGAGGGTCGGCCGAAGGCCGGGGTGGGGCCGTATGACGACGTCCGCGATGTCCGTGATGATCGACACTTCCCCACCCTGACGGCGTTGCCGTCTGTCCTTCCCCATGAAGGCTAGATGCACCCATCTCGAAAGCCACGGAGCAAAGCTCCTCCACCGTAGGGGGAGGGGGACCGCCTCGCCGAAGGACGAGGGGGTGGAGGGGGTTCTCCGCTTCTCCGAC
>Ga0208849_1000634_pt1 | contig 30968 bp, 28 predicted proteins | sample NGESurdeep072012_10_FD_184470 | JGI IMG/M metagenome (GOLD analysis project Ga0208849, IMG submission 184470) | Arctic peat soil microbial communities from Barrow, Alaska - NGEE Surface sample 53-3 deep-072012 (SPAdes) | ecosystem: Environmental > Terrestrial > Soil > Wetlands > Peat ... | reverse complement strand
ACCCGCGACGCTGTCGGCATTGCGCGGCGCGCGGGCGGTAGGCCACAAGCCAATGAGTAGTATGACTCCGAAGCCGCCTAAGTCGCGACGGAAGCCGCCCAAGAAAGGCAGCTAGTTTCCCGATTTCCCTGCGGTCAGGAGAGCGTTTGTGCGGCGTAGGCGGATGCAGAGGTCATACAATCGACCGCCGCTTTCGTGGGCTATCGCCAATATGGCTGCAAAGCCTACGGCAATGACCCATTTCATTTCGGCAAAATACGCGGTTCCGAGTGGAAGGGCGATCAGGAGCGGCGTGAGCCAGCGCTGATAGCCCGCTGCGATGACACGCTCATCGTCCGCCGGGGTTTCTGGGGCAACCGTGAGGAGCGGCGTTTTCATGATCTTCTCTCCGGAGAATCTTTCAGCTCATACAACGCGCGCTGAAAATAACTCAGCATTATCGCGGCCTCAGTCTCCTTCCGTTCAGCAAGGAGGCTCACCATCGCCTCAGTTTTTGATTTCAGGATTTCCAACAGATGCGGACTATCAACGCATTCGAGCAGAGTTTGAGCGAAGGCAACGCCTAGGCCTGCCAGCGCCTTCGGGACTTGAGATTGCAGCACTGTAATCTGATCTTCTGCCATGTTTCCCTCCGTGAAATTGACGTGCGGAAGCTATCCTAGCGAACCCAAATCCGCCTGATCTTCTTCTTCGGAGGCTTCGGAAACTTGACGTTCTTGCGCCGCCAACGCTTGAAGCGCTTGGCAGCGTGGCTGTGATCGTGGCTAGTGAGGCTGGCGGTACGTGAGGCGCTTGCCAGCCGTAGACTTGACCGCAAGTGTCGCACGTTCCCCGTCGTTCACGCCGACCGCAGTGCGGTTGTTGAACCGGAAATCGAATTCCGCCAGATAGCGGTGCAGGTGCTTTTCGGCGCAGTGCTGATAGACGCCGCGCATGCCCTTCTTGAACACGCCGAAGTAGCCTTCGGCATTGTTGGTGTAGACATCGCCGCGCACATACTCGCCAGCGCTGTGCTTCACCGTCTCATGCGTTGCAAACATTCCTGCGGCGTCACCGTACAAGCGGCTTTCGTCGGTGTGCAGCCGCGACTCGCGGGCGATGTTCTCGCCAATGATCTTGTTCATGGTCGCCTTGTCGATCACGGCGGTGTGGAACGTGCGGACGGAACCGCCGCGCTCGACCAGCGCAACGATAGGACGCTTGTTCGCTTGCTTGCCTGACTTGGTGAAGGGACGACCGCTCGTCGTCGCTGTACGCACGTGCGCCTTATCCACGCGACCGTAATACGTCTCATCGGCTTCCACGATCTTGCCAGCGCCGCCCATCGGTGTCGTGAAGCTGCCGGCGCGCATGGCCTCCCTGATCCGGTGGGCCATGAACCATGCGGCCTCGTAGCCGATGCCAAGCGTCCGGTGCAGTTGGTGGGCGCTAAAGCCCTTCTTGCTGGAAGTCATCAGGTGGAAGGCTTGCATCCACTTATGCAAGGCGATGTGCGACCGCTCCATGACGGTTTTCATGGTGACGGAGAAATCCTTGCGGCATTCCTTTTCGGCGCAGCGGTATACGCCCGCGCGCTTGGTAGTGTAGGCGTGGTTGATTGTGCCGCAGTGTGGGCAGGTCGGACCATCCGGCCACAGAACGCTTTCGAGATAGACGCGCGCCGCGTCATCGTTGTGGAAGTGTTCGGCTGAGAAACGGTCGGTTGCCATGATGATGCCTCAAGAAATAGCGGACGATGATCTGTGTCGGGCGATTAGTGGGGTTTTGGCGACTCGTTCAGTGAGCGGAGTCGTTTCAAGATGTGTCGCATTATTTCATAGCGCGGTTTCTGGCGGTTCTTCTCTGAGAGATCGCCGAGATATTCGTTCAGAAATTCTGCAAACTCCCCACGCTTCAACGCTCCTTGCTCTTCGAGAAAATGAACGAGAAGCGTCTGAGTGAGAACTGTTCCGGTAATCAACTCTGCGGTTGTGTTGGCCATGACGATCCCTCCCATTTGCTCACCAAAACATAGGGATTGTGGTCTGTGGTGTCAAGCCGATAATTAGGAATGTGTTCCTAAATACTTAACGCGTTTCTGTCCAGAGTCCCAAATCCTGCTGCTCGCGCCGATGCGAGGCCATGTTAATAACCGCGCCAGCCCCCATGAGCCTCGCCATCCCCAAAGCCGACCCAGCCCCCGGATCGCCGCCGTGAACCGACCACACTCCAGTCGTGCACAAGGCCAGGGATTTGCCGCACGCGCCGCGGCGACCAGCCTGCTCTCCGCCGTGCTCGACGCTCGTCAGCCGCTTGACGCCGCGCTGGAGTCGGACGGCGCCTTCAGCCGCCTCTCGCCGCGCGACAAAGCGCTCGCCCGCGCCATCGTCGGCACGGCGCTTCGCCGTCACGGCGCCATCGAAGCGGCGCTCGGCGCCCTCATCGAGAAGCAGCCGCGCAACGCTGGGTCGCTGTTGCGCATCCTTCACATCGCCGCCGCCCAAATTCTTTTCATGGGGGTCGCCGACCATGCCGCCGTTTCGGTGGCCGTCGACCAGATCGCCGCCGATCGCGACGGACGTCACTACAAGGGCCTCGCCAACGCCGTATTGCGTCGCATGGCACGCGAGCGCGACGCCCTTTTGGCGAAAATGAACGCCGTCAACCTCGACACCCCCGGATGGCTCTGGCAACGCTGGGCAGCGGCCTATGGCGAAACAACGGCCTGGGGCATTGCCGATGCCCATTGGCTGGAACCGAGCCTCGACATATCGGTCAAGCGCGATCCGGCGGCATGGGCGGAGCGCCTCGGCGGCATTGTCCTGCCGACCGGCACGGTGCGCACCATCGGCTCAGGCGAAATCACCGCCCTTCCTGGCTTTGACGACGGCGCCTGGTGGGTCCAGGACGCCGCCGCCGCGCTCCCGCCCAAGCTATTCGGCGACCTCCGCGGCAAGGAGGTTGCCGATCTTTGTGCCGCCCCCGGCGGCAAGACCGCCGCACTGGCGGCAGCCGGCGCCGTCGTTACTGCCGTCGACATTTCCGCAGAGCGACTCCAGCGACTCGCCGCCAACCTGAAGCGTCTGTCACTCACCGCCACAACCGTTACGGCCGACGCTCTTGGCTGGATGCCGGCCGAGCCGCTCGATGCGGTCCTCCTCGATGCACCCTGCACCGCGACAGGCACCATCCGCCGTCACCCCGACGTCGCCTGGCTGAAGCAGCCCGAGGACGTCGCCGCGCTTTCCGCCCTGCAGACCCGCATGATCGAGCGCGCTACCGCGATGCTCAAGCTCGGCGGAATCCTCATCTATTGCACCTGTTCACTCGAGCCCGAGGAAGGCGAGGCGCATCTCGCTCCGACCCTCGCTCGCCTCCCCCTGGCGCTTCTGCCCATTGTGCCCGACGAGGTTGGTGGCCTCGCCGAGACGGTTACCCCCATGGGCACCGTCCGCACCCTGCCAACCCACCTGTCCAATTCAATCGCTCGCCTATCCGGCCTCGACGGCTTCTTCATCATGCGGCTAAAAAAGAGCTGAATCGTCTGGTTTGCTGGACGGGCTCAATAGGGCGATAGTCCGCGGGCGCCGATTCGGGGTCCGCGATACGGGTCGGCGGAAGCGTTAAGGGAGTGGAGGCGAATGGCGATCGGATCACCGTCCGGTCCGGGTCGGCAGCTACGTTTTGCGTTGGGCGCTACGCGCCGCGCCGTCGGCTTCCGCCTTCACGCCAGTCTGCTCTATCGCTGGCGCTATGCCGCCGCGATGCCGGATCGCCTCACCATCGCACCCATCGATTTGCGCACTTCCGATCCGACGGTCGCACTCGACATCTATGCCGGGCGCTGGGTGTTCCAGGGCGACGGTGTCGACATCGAGGGCTTCTCGGTATTTGACGCCGTTTCGCCCAGCGACGAATGGGCCCGCCAGCTGCACGCCTTTGGCTGGCTGCGCCATTTGCGCGCCTCCGACATGGCGTTGTCGCGGTCAAATGCGCGCAGCCTCATCGACGAGTGGATCCGCTTCTCCGCCCATCACGACCGCGTCGCGTGGGATCCTGAGATCGTCGCCCGCCGCCTGATCGCCTGGCAATCGCACGCGCCGCTCATTCTCGAAGGTTGCGACTTCGAGTTTTACCGCCGCTTCATGAAGTCGCTGATCCGCCAGACACGTTACTTGCGCCGCGTTGCCAACGACACCAGACCCGGTCTGCCGCGCCTGCGCGTTGTGATCGCGCTCGCCGCCATCGCGCTGTCGATGAACGACCAGCAGCGTTTCCTTAAGCAGGCAGCCCGCCGTCTTGACCTCGAGCTGGTCGCCCAGATCCTTCCCGACGGCGGTCACGTTAGTCGAAATCCCGGCGTCATTCTGGAGGTCCTGATAGACCTCCTGCCCCTCCGCCAGGCTTTTGTAGCCCGCGGCGGCCAACCGTCGCGCATTCTCGTCTCTGCCATCGACCGCATGATGCCGATGCTGCGCTTCTTCCGGCAGGGCGACGGCAGCTTCGCCCATTTCAACGGCATGGGCGACACCGCCACCGATCATCTCGCCACCGTGCTGGCGTACGATGACGTGCGCGCCGCCCTCCCCAGCAACGCCCCGCACTCCGGCTACCAGCGCATCGAGGCAACCGGCACCATCGTCGTCGTCGATGCCGGCCGCCCGCCGCCGCCCGACTACAGCGTTGGTGCTCACGCTGGCTGCCTGTCGTTCGAGATGAGCGTCGGTCGCCAGCGCCTCATCGTCAATTGCGCGGTTCCCAAGTCAAGCGCCACCGCGCTTCGCCGCCTTGCCCGCACCACCGCCGCCCATTCGACCGCTACCCTTAACGACACTTCGTCCTGTCGAATACTGACGCGCGGCGTGATCGGCGAGTACGCCGGCGAGGCGATCGTTTCCGGCCCGACGCGCATCGACGTCGAACGCCGCAGCGTTCATGGCGCCACGGTTCTGGCGCTGCGCCATAACGGCTACGTCGACCGCTACCGCATTCTGCACGAGCGCCAACTATCGCTTTCCGATGCCGGTGACCATCTGGAAGGCATCGACAGCTTCGTCGATCCCGCCGGCAACAGCGTCGAGCGGGGCGGCAAGGATTCGTTCGCCATCCGCTTTCACCTGCACCCCAACGTGCGGGTCACGATCGCCAGCGACCGCCGCGCCGTGACGATGGAATTGCCTGATGGCGAGAGCTGGGAATTCGAAACCGACGGTCCCGAGATCGCCATCGAGGAAAGCATCCTGTTGTCAGACAACCGGGGCAACCGGGCAACCGAGCAGATCGTGATCTACGGCCGCATCCAGCAGACGCCGAGCGTTCATTGGCACCTGCATCGCACCGCTCTCGCCGGCCGCCGCCAGCGCGCCACGACCGCCGACGAAGACGCGCTCGCGCGGAGCTGAAATTTCGTCCCGGCACCGGCCGAATAGCCGCGGCATGGAGGTTTGTGCCCGTCCCGATACGTGTTACCCGCCCGCCGTCACCGTAGTGGAGTTGCAGCAACCCCCATGGCCATCTCGCCGGCATCGACGCCGCTCCCCGAACGCGTTCCCGTCCACCGCGCCTTGATCTCCGTTTTCGACAAGGCCGGCCTCGTCGATCTCGCCAGGGCTCTCACTGCCCGCAACGTCGAGATAATCTCCACCGGTGGCACCCGCGCCGCTCTCACCGCCAGCGGTATCGCGTCGCGCGATATCGCCGAGGTGACGGGCTTTCCCGAAATCATGGACGGGCGCGTCAAGACGCTGCATCCACTGATCCACGGCGGCCTGCTCGCCGTTCGCGACGATCCCGGGCACGCAAAAGCGATGCAGGATCACGCCATCGCGCCGATCGATCTGCTCGTCGTCAATCTCTATCCCTTCGAGGAGACGGTCGCCTCCGGCGCCGGGGAGCGCACCATCGTCGAGAACATTGACATCGGCGGTCCGGCACTCATCCGCGCCGCGGCCAAGAATCACGGTTATGCGACGGTGGTCGTCGATCCGGCCGACTATGGCGAAATCCTCGCCGCTCTCGACGCCAATGGTGGCGCCACAACGCTCGATCTCCGTCGCCGCCTCGCCGCGAAAGCCTATGCTCGCACGGCGGCCTACGATTCAGCCGTCGCCGGGTGGTTCGCCGACGCCGTCGAAGAACCATTCCCGGCATGGCGAAGCTTCGCCGGAAAGCTGGTGCAGGAACTGCGCTATGGCGAGAACCCGCACCAGTCTGCCGCCCTTTACAAAACGGGCGAGCCGCGCCCCGGCGTCGCCGGCGCGCGGCAGGCGCAGGGCAAGGAGCTTTCCTTCAACAACATCAACGACACCGACGCCGCCTTCGAGCTGGTCGCCGAATTCGATCCCGCCGAAAGCGCCGCGGTCGCCATCATCAAGCACGCCAACCCTTGTGGCGTCGCGACGGCTGCGACGCTGGCCGAGGCCTACACCAAGGCGCTCCGCTCCGATCCGGTCTCGGCTTTCGGGGGGGTAATTGCGCTCAACCGTCCGCTCGACGAAGCAGCCGCCAGTGAGATCGCCAAAATCTTCACCGAAGTCATCATCGCGCCGGGCGCCAGCGACGCGGCGCTGGCCATGCTGTCCGCGAAGAAAAATCTCCGGCTGCTTCTCACCGATGCGCTGCCCGATCCGCGCGCCCCAAGCCTGACAGTCCGTTCGATCGCCGGCGGACTGCTCGTGCAGGATCGCGACGCCGGCATGATCGGCCGGACCGACCTCAAGGTCGTCACCAGGCGGGCGCCGACGCCCGCCGAAATCGCCGCCCTGCTCTTTGCGTGGAAGGTGGCAAAGTACGTCAAATCCAACGCTATCGTTTACGCCCGAGATGGCGCGACCGCGGGTGTCGGAGCCGGCCAGATGAGCCGGGTAGATTCGGCTCTGTTGGCCGCGCGCAAGGCCGAAGAAGCCGCCACGACCGCCGGGCTGCCGGTCTCGCTCGCCAGGGGCGCCGTCTGTGCCTCCGATGCTTTCTTTCCGTTTCCGGATGGCCTGATCGCCGCCGCCGACGCCGGCGTCACCGCCGTCATCCAGCCCGGCGGCTCGATGCGCGATGCAGACGTGATCGCCGCGGCCGACGAACGCGGTCTGGCGATGGTCACCACCGGCATGCGCCACTTCCGGCACTAGAAGAGGCGAGGAGCGCCGAAGGCGCGACCGGGAACCTAACAAGAAAGAAGCGCGAGACCGGAACTACGGCGGCGTCTATCCCTTCCCGGAACGGGTCGGTGGCGAAACTCCTGCATCGACCAACGCCGCCAGCTCGCGCGCCATGCGCGCAAAAACGCCGGCCCAGTCGCCCTTTGTCTCCTGACGGAACAGCCGCATCGTCGGGTACCACGGCGAATCCTCGCGGTTACGCATCCAGCGCCAGTCGGGATAGCGCGACGTGGCCAGCCACACCGGCCGCCCCAGCGCGCCGGCGAGATGGGTGGGTCCGGTGTCGGACATGATCAAAAGATCGAGGTTGGCCATCACCGCCGCGATCTCGCGCAATCCGTCCGGATTGTTCTCGATTTCCTGGCCCAGCCGCTCGACCTTCATCCCGTCGGGCAGATCGTCGAATTGGTCCACGCCTGCCATCGCCTGCACGCTGATCAGGCGTACGCTGGGAACGGCAGCGAGCGGCGCGTACTCCGCCAGCGGGATCGACCGGTCGCGATCGCGCGCATACTTGCGACTGCCCTGCCAGACGATTCCGATCCGGAAACCCGCGCCGCCAAGGCGCTCTCGCCACTTGGCGACGTGCTCCGCGTCGGCGTGCAAATAAGGCACGTTCTTCGGCACCGTCTCGAGCGTCGTGCCGAAGATTGCCGGCAGGCTCATCAGGGAAACCTGATAATCGAAGCCGGTCCGCATCCCTAGCGATGCAGTGACGTCAACGTCTGGGAGATTGTCGGCCAGCAGTTGACATGTCGCTTCCGGCGCAACCAGCGTAATCGCGCCAGGGTCGTGCTCGATCGAACGGAGATAACGGACAAACTGGAGAGTGTCGCCGTGCCCTTGTTCAGCGTAGACGAGAAGCCGCTTGCCCGTCAGCGGCTCCCCGCGCCATTGCGGCGCCAGCCTCACATAAGTGTTGTGCGCGTGATGGCGCTGCCGCAGCCGCCACTCGTAGTCTGACCATCCGGCCGCCCAGTTGCCGATCGCCACCTGCAGGAAGGCGCGGTTGTAGCGCGCCTCGACATCCTGGGGATCGATCGCCAGCACGCGTTCGAAATCCGCCAGCGCCTCATCCGGGTCTCCAAGCGTCGCGTGCGTAACGGCCCGCGCCAGGAAAAACCGGATGCCGGTCGCTCCAAGGCGACGCGCCTCTTCGATTGCGGCGAGGCTTTCTTCCGCACGCCCGGCTTCATTGAGAAGGGTACCTTTGATCACATGGAAATCATTCTCGTTCGGCGCGAGACGGATTGCTTCCTCAATCGCCAACAGTCCCTCGTCGAGGCGCATCAGCTTCAGAAGCGCCCTCGCCCGTGCTGCGTGCGCTGCCGCATCCGCGCCGTCCCGCGCAACCAGTTCATCTGCCAGCGCCAGCGAATCTTCGTAGCGTTCCGCCGCCAGCAATATCCCGCACCGCGTCAGCGCCACTTGCGGATTGTCCGGCTCGATCCCCGCTGCGGCATCGACGGCTGCCAGCGCTTGGTCATTCTGTCCAAGATCACGATAAGCCGTTGCGCGGCCAAGATGCGCCGCCGCGAGATGTGGCCGCACGCCCAGCGCCCGATCGAAATCAGCGAGCGCCTGCAACGGCCGCCTGAGCGCAACAAGGCTCATGCCGCGGTTGAGGAAAGCGTCGGCAAACGAAGGCTGCGCGTTGACCGCCCGCCCGTATGCGGCCACCGCGTCTTCGCCGCGGCCGAGCGCCTTCAGGATGTTGCCCCGGTTGAAATGCGCCGTGGCATAGTCGAACCGCTGCCGTATCGCCCGGTCTTCAGCCGCGAGCGCCTCGCCCAGCCGCCCCAATTCCTGCAGCGCGACACCGCGATTGCAGTACCCTTCCGCCGCCGATGGCGCCAGCCGCACGGCCGCATCGAACGCCTTCAGCGCGTCCCGATGTCTGCCCTGCTTGAGCAAGATATCACCACGGATATTCTGGCCGACGGCCGTCGTCAGCGCGACGTCTCCGTCGGCCTCAAGCATCCGCGCCGCTTCGTCCAGGCGGCCGGCGCGCACCGCCTCGATCGCCGCGGCAAGCTTCGCCTTCACCGCGGAATCGGGCATCGGCGGTCCCGGACTCTTGAATGGAAGATCTCGTGTCATAGCGGCTCTGCTGACGGAAAGCCCCGGGGACGTTAGCTCAGGTCAACCCGCAACGGCAAAAAGCCGCTCACAGCAGGATGAGGGCGTCCGGCAGCTCATTGCGGTCATGGGGTCGCGGCGGAAAGTGACGCGCGAGTACCACCCCGGTGCTTTCGATCGCGGCGATCATGCCGTCAGCGATCCGTCCGGCACCTACCTCGGCCACCAGCTTGTCCATCGCCCCCTGCCAGGCGTCCGCATCGACCTGCGCGGCGATGCCGGTGTCGGCGATGATCTCGGCATGCCGTTCGGCGAGCGCCACGAATATAAGCACGCCGGTGCGCGCCTCCGTTGTGTGCAGGCCGTGCGCCAGGAACTGCTGCGCCGCTAGCGCCCGAGCGGCTTCCCGCTTTACGCGCCGCGGCACCACCGCCGGGCGCACCGCCGGCAATGAGAAGCCGATGGCGAGCGCGATGAACGCCGCGATCTGCACCAGCCAGATGAGCGACGCCGGCCACAATGTCAGGAAAATGAGCGGCAGCGGCACGATGAGCGCGATGAGCGTCGCCCATAGCAGCGGGATGAAGCGGTAGTCGTCGCACTCCTCGGCCACCACCGCAAAAATTTCGCCGGATGTTTTCGCCTCGGCGTCCGCCACCGCCTGGCGAACGCGGATGCGATCGGCATCGCTGAGGATCGGCCGAGGCGCCATCACCAGCTTCCCGAGGAGCCGCCGCCACCGAACGACCCACCGCCGCCGGAGAAACCGCCGCCACCTCCTCCGCCCCAACCACCGCCGCCACCCCAGCCGCCGCGCCGCGAGTTGAGGAGCGACGACGCGATCATCCCCGCGAGGAAGCCACCGCCGCCCCGGCGCCGGCCGAGGCTGTTGATCACGATGATGAAGATGAGAAAAACCGCGAACGGGATGAGCGCATTCCAGCCGCTGTTGTCCGCCGGCCGCTTCGCCGCCTGCTGCTGCAGCTCCGCCGCATCGCCGGAGAGTACCTGGATGGTATCGTCGACGCCGCGCTGGATGCCGCCGGCAAAATCGTTGGCGCGGAAGCGCGGCAGGATGGCGTTCTGGATGATGACCTGGGTCAGCGCATCGGTGAGCGTACCCTCCAGCCCGTAGCCGACCTCGTAGCCGACCTTATGCTCGGCCGGCGCCACCAGCAGGATGACGCCGTTGTCCTTGCCCTTCTGGCCGATGCCCCAGGCCCGGCCAAGCTGGTAGCCGTAATCCTGGATGTCATAGCCATCGAGCGACTTGACGGTGGCAACGACGAACTGGTCGGTCGTCTTGTCTTCCAGCTCCTTGAGCTTCGCGGTGATGCCGGCAACCGTTTCCGCCGGCAGGATACCGGCGGCATCGACGACACGGCCGGTGAGCGGGGGAAACGTCGGCGCCGCCGTCGCGCCAAGAGCAAAGGTCAGCGCCCCGACAAACGCCAGCCCCTGGATCCATTGCTTCATGGTCAGAACTTCACGGTTGGCGCCTGCATGTTCTGCTGATCGATGGTGAAGGTCGCCATCGGCTTCTTGCCGGCATAGAGCGTCGACGCCCACAGTCGCCCAGGGAATGTCTCGAGCTCTGTATTGTAGAGCCTGACCGACTCGATGTAGTCGCGCCGCGCCACAGCGATGCGGTTCTCGGTTCCCTCCAGCTGCGACTGCAGGGCAAGGAAATTCTGGTTCGATTTCAGGTCGGGATAATTCTCGGTGATCGAAATCAGCCGCGACAGGGCCGAGCCCACCTGCCCCTGCACCTGCTGGAATTTCTGGAAGGCGTCCGGGTCAGTGAGGATGTCGGAGGGAATCTGGAACTGCGTCGCCTTGGCGCGCGCGTCGGTGACCTCGGTCAGCACCTTTTCTTCCTGCGTCGCGTAGCCCTTCACCGTCGCCACGAGATTGGGAATGAGATCGGCACGCCGCTGGTACTGGTTGAGCACCTCGCTCCACGAAGCCTTTGCCTGCTCCTCATAGGTCGGGATCGTATTGATGCCGCAGGCGGAGAGCAGCGATGCGGCCGCGACCACAAGAAACACGGCAAATGGACGGCGGATGGTGGCGGCGGTCATGGATACGTTCCCCTCAAGGATCAGCCCGCGCGGAACGTAGTCATTCCTTGCTCCGACACAAGGAGCGGCTTGCCGACGCCCTAGAACCCCCGAACTGCGAGCCTGTTTGATCCTTAAGCTTGGAACTATCACGCCGTTCGGATGTTGTTGAATGGCGGTAAGTCGGTCCTCTCACCGGATAAGGGCTCGCATGTTTACGATTCTTCTCATTATCCTCGTCATCATCGTTCTGGGCGGTGGCGGCGGCTACTACGGCTACAACCGCTACGGTAACAACGGCCTCGGTGGTGCGCTCGGCTTGGTCATCGTCGTGCTTCTGCTGCTGTGGTTGCTGGGCGCCTTTCACGGGACCGTCGTAACGCCCGCCTGATTTGGTGGCGCCAGGGTTCAGTGGGCGACCGCCTCGGCGTCGGGCACGCCCTTGGCACCGGCATAGACGGCGAGCAGGCGAACCGGCACCTTGCCCCTGTTCATGCCGTTGTGCGGCCAGTTGATGGCTTCAAGCAGGCCCTCGCCGGCGCTGTAAGTGTGCGTGCCCTTGTCGCCATAATCGACGGTGAGCGCGCCTTCCAGAATATAGCCGAAGAGCGGCACGGCATGGAGATGCCAGCCCGTTTGGCCGCCGGGCGGAATGGTGATGATTGCGGCAGTGACCTCGGCATTGCCCGCCGGATAGGTGATCGGCTGCCCGAGGATTGTCTGGGTGGTATCGATGACGGTTGTGACCGTCGGCTTTAGCGGAGCGGCATCGTCGGCCCACGCCGGCGTCAGCACGAATGCCAGAGCAGCGGCGAGACTCAAGGGTCGGGAGAACATGGAAATTACCTTCAGGGTTGGCTGCAAAGCGGCGATCCCGCGATTCGCTAGCAGGCCAAGCCTGTGGGTTCCTTAATGTTTCCCGCCATTTTCGATCTTCGGAATCGATTGCTTGACTCGCGCTCAGTTCTCCGGAATCATTAGAACAAAACAGGAACACATTCCCATTGGTGGAATTGAGAAGCCATGCGCACCAGCGCTTTCATGGCCGGGGAAGCGCTTGCCCGCTTGCGCCGACAGATCGCGAGGATCGAGGGCCAGACGTCCCTTTCCGCGTTCGGACAAACCTCGGATTTTTCACCAGATGCCCGACCAGCATCTCCTCTCCCCTCGTGGGAGAAGGCTCTTTCTCATGGCAAACCATCGACGAGCCTGAATAAACAGGGTGAGGAAGCCCCGCCGTCTTCCCGCGCCCCGCCAACACTGGCCCCTCGCCGCGCCGGCGCCACCCTTCCCTTCGCCATTCCCAAACTTGACGCACTGCTCGGCGGCGGCCTCCGCCGCGCCGCGCTCCATGAGCTGCGCACGGAAGAAAGCCGCAACGCCGCCGCGATGACCGGGTTTGCCGTGGCGCTGCTGGCAAAGCTCGGTGCGAAGGACACGCGTCCCATTCTCTGGGTGATCGAAAAGCGGGAAACCAGCGAAACCGGCCTGCCCTCCGGCAACGGCTTCGCCGCCTTCGGCTTCGACCCGGCGCACCTCGTCATCGTCCGCGTTGCAAAGGCCGCCGATGCCTTGTGGGTCTTCGAGGAGGGGCTGCGCTGTCGCGGTCTCGCCGCGGTAGTGACCGAGATGGCTGGACACCCGCGCCTCCTTGATCTCACTGCCAGCCGCCGTCTCGCCCTCCGCGCCCGCGAGCATGGCGTCATGGGACTGCTGCTCCGCCATGCCGATCGCGCAGAGCCCGGCGCCGCCAACACGCGTTGGCTGGTCGCTCCGCGTCCGGCTGCAACCGACGAAGAATTACCCGACGGCATCGGCCATCCCGCCTGGCGCCTGACGCTCGAACGAAACCGCCAGGGCGCCACGGGCGCCTTCGACGTGGAGTGGAACCATGAACGACAAAGCTTCGCCCTCGCCGCCCCGGCGCCTCCTCGCCCTCTTCCTGCCGTATCTGTCGACCGACCGCCTCCACCGCCAGAGCAAGGGAAAATCATGGCGCTCCCACGGCGGATCGCCGACGAACGTCTCCCCCGCGAGGAAAAGCGCCGCCGCCAACGCTCCCGCGGCTGAACCACCCCTCGCCGTCATCGCCAAGGTTCAGAACGCGCTCCGCCTCGTCGCCGTCGACGAGACCGCCATCCGCCTCGGCCTCGCCCGCAATCTCGCGCTCGCCGACGCGCGCGCCATGGTCCCGTCGCTTGAAGCCGTCGACGACGAACCCGCCGCCGACGCTGCGCTGCTCGACGCCGTGGCAGACTGGGCAGAACGCTACACGCCGCTGGTTGCCGGGGATGGCGATAACGGATTGCTGCTCGACATCACCGGCGCCGCCCATCTCTTCGGCGGCGAGGCCGCGCTCATCGCGGATCTCACCACTCGCCTCCATGCACAGGGTTTCTTTGTCCGCGCCGCAATTGCCGATACGCCGGGCGCTGCCCACGCTGCCGCCCGCTTCACCGGGACGGCGTTGGTCCCCAACGGCGGCAACCTTACGCTGCTCGAGCCGCTGTCGCTCGCCGCTCTCCGTATCGACCCTGAGACCGTCGCGGCCATGGATCGCGTCGGCCTCAAGCGCATCGGCCAGATCGCCGGCGCACCGCGGGCGCCACTTGCCGCCCGCTTTGGCCGCGATCTCATCCGCCGTCTCGATCAGGCGCTGGGCGTCGACGAGGAGGCGATCGACCCGCGCCGCCCGGCGCCAAGCTTCATCGCCGAACGCCGCTTTGCCGAACCCATATCGCGCGAGGAAGACATCGCCGCCGCCCTCGCATCACTCGCCGGCACGCTTGCCGAGAGTCTGGAGCGCCACGGCGCCGGCGCCCGCCGTCTCGAATATACGCTGTTCCGCGTTGATGGCGTGGTGACGCGCATCGCGGTCGGCGCCCGCCGGCCGATTCGCGCACCGAAACTGATCCTCGCGCTCTTCCGCGAAAAATTCGCCGCTCTCGGCGACGACCTCGACGCCGGCTACGGCTTCGACATGGCGCGCCTCGCCGTCGCCGTCTCGGCCAGCGCCGACGCCGCCCAGATCGACCTGACCGGCGATGCCACCGACGTCGCCGACGTCGACGCCCTCCTCGACCGCATCGGCGCCCGCCTTGGTTCGGAAAGTGTCAAAACCATCGCGCTCCGCGAGAGTCACATTCCGGAACGCGCCGAAATCTTATTGACGCGCGACGAAGGCAGTCGGGAAACAACAAGAGGCGAGAACGGCCGCAGGCCCGACAGGGAAACAAGAGAAAACGGGGACGGCCGGCCGGACCGGGAAGAAAATAACAACTTCATCACCCGTCCCTTGCGCCTCTTCCCCCATCCTGAACCGGTGGAGGCAATCGCCGAAGTCCCCGACGGACCGCCGGTGCATTTCCGATGGCGCCGCGTCCTCTACCGCGTCGCTCGCGCCGAAGGCCCGGAGCGCATCGCCGACGAGTGGTGGCACATGAACGGCCTCACCCGCGATTACTTTCGCATCGAGGATTGGGAAGGCCACCGCTTCTGGCTCTACCGCGAAGGTCTCTACCTCACCGAAGCCGTCGCGCCGCGCTGGTACGTGCACGGGATTTTCGGATGACCAATGTCATCCCGCTCCCCTCTGCGAAAGCGAAACCGGATCGACGGAAGGCGTCTGCCAAGCCCGCCGTCACCCCCTTCGCCGAACTCGCCGTCACGACAAATTTTTCGTTCCTGCGCGGCGCCTCCCATCCGGAAGAGCTGGTGCGACAGGCGGCGGAACTGGGCCTCGCCGCCATCGCCGTCACCGACCGCAACACGCTCGCCGGCGTCGTCCGCGGCCACGTTATGGCGAAACAACTGGCGGAAGATGCCAAAAAGGAAAAGGAGAAGCCCGCAGAGAAAAGAGAGAATAAGCCGACCATCCGCTATGTCGTCGGTTGCCGGCTTTCATTCCGCGACGGCACGCCTGACATCGTCGCCTGGCCGACTGATCGCACGGCGTGGGGGCGTCTCTGTCGTTTACTGACGAGCGGAAATCAGCGTGCGCCCAAAGGCGAATGCCACCTCGATCTCGCCGACCTGCTGCAATGGGGGGAAGGCATGATTCTTGGGGTAACGGATGCCAGCACCACGCCACTCGAAAAGCATGACGGAGTGAGAGCAGGCACCACCGTCCTCAGAACATTGACCGCACTCGCTGCAGTCTTCCCTGACAACATCCGCCTGATGGCAAGCTTCGCATATGGTGCCGGCGACCGCCGCCACATCGCGCACCTCTTCCGTATCGCGCGCGAAGCGGACGTTCCGCTGATGGCAACCAACGACGTGCACTATCACATCGCCGAACGCCGCCCGCTCCAGGACGTGGTGACCTGCGTCCGTGAAAAAACCACGCTGCGCAAGGCTGGCAAAAAACTCGCCGCCAACGCCGAGCGTCACGTGAAGACGCCGAGTGAAATGGCGCGGCTCTTTCACGACTATCCCGCTGCAATCGCCGAGACGACACGCACGCTGGCGCGCCTCACCTTCAGCCTCGATGAATTGAAGTATCAGTATCCTGACGAACCCACCGGGGACTTCGCCTCACCACAGGAAGCTCTGGCCCACCTGGCCGAGGAGGGGGCCCGCTTCCGCTATCCGGATGGCATCCCGGACGACGTCCGTGTGACGCTCGCCAAGGAACTGAAAATCATCGAAGGCCGGGAATATGCCGCGTATTTCCTCACGGTCCACGACATTGTCCGCTACGCCCGCGGCAAGGGCATCCTTTGCCAGGGCCGTGGTTCGGCGGCAAATTCCGTCGTCTGCTATTGCCTCGGCATCACCGAGGTAAATCCGAAAGAGGCCAACCTCCTTTTCGAGCGATTCATCTCGCCTAACCGTAACGAGCCGCCCGACATTGACGTCGATTTCGAGCACGAGCGGCGCGAAGAAGTCATGCAGCATATCTACGAAACGTATTCGCGCGAGCGCGCCGGCATCGCCGCGACCGTCATCTCCTATCGCACCCGCTCGGCTGTTCGCGATGTCGGCAAAGTCTTCGGCCTCTCGGAAGACGCGATCGGCGCACTAGCTTCGACGACGTGGGGTTGGTCCGAGGACGGCGTCCGCGACATCGACGTCCGCCGTGCCGGCCTCGATCCGTCCGAATCCGCCATGAAATTAGTCCTCGCCCTCTGCCGCGACTTGATCGGTTTCCCGCGCCATCTCTCCCAGCACGTCGGCGGCTTCGTCATGACCAAGGACCGCCTCGACGAAATGGTGCCGGTCATGAATGCGGCGATGAAAGATCGCACCCACGTCGAGTGGGACAAGGACGACCTCGACGCGCTTCACATGCTGAAGGTCGACGTGCTGGCGCTTGGCATGCTCACGTGCATTCGCCGCGCATTCAATTTCATCGAGGCCGAATACGGCGAGAAGCTGACGCTGGCTAATATGCGCAAGGAAGACCCGGCCGTTTATCAAATGCTCCGTCGTGCCGACACTGTTGGTGTTTTCCAGGTCGAGAGCCGTGCGCAAATGTCGATGCTGCCCCGGCTCAAGGCCGCCTGTTTCTACGACCTCGTCATCGAGGTGGCGATCGTCCGCCCGGGTCCGATCCAGGGCGACATGGTCCATCCTTATCTTCGTCGCCGCGAGGGCATCGAACCGGTCAGTTATCCATCGCCCTCGCCTGAGCACGGACCGGCCGACGAACTGGAAAAAATCCTCGGCCGCACCCTCGGCGTGCCGCTCTTTCAGGAACAGGCGATGCAGATCGCCATGGACGCCGCCAAGTTTACCGCCGCCGAGGCCGACGGTCTCCGCCGCGCCATGGCCACCTTCCGTCGCAACGGCACGATCGGAAAATTCCAGCATAAGATGATCGACGGCATGACGCGGCGCGGCTACACGCAGGATTTCGCCGAGCGCAGCTTCCGCCAGATTGAAGGCTTCGGCGATTACGGCTTCCCCGAAAGCCACGCCGCCAGCTTCGCGCTTCTCGTCTATGCCTCAGCGTGGATCAAGGTCCACTACCCCGACGTTTTCGCCGCCGCACTCCTCAATTCGCAGCCGATGGGCTTTTACGCCCCGGCGCAAATCGTCCGCGACGCCGAGCGCCACGGCGTCGTCGTTCTGCCGCCCGACGTCAACGAGTCCGACTGGTTCTCGAAACTGGAGCCGCTGCCGGACCACAGAAGCCACATCCATCCGCTTCATGCCTCAATGATCCCCGACATCCGCGCGAAATATGCCGTCCGCCTTGGCTTCCACCGCATCAAAGGCTTCGCCGAAGCCGACGCCGAAGCCCTGCAGGCCAGCCGCAATGACGGCTACGACTCGGTCCGCGACCTCTGGCTCCGCTCCGGCCTCAGCCGCGCCGCCATCGAGCGCCTCGCCGATGGCGATGCCTTCCGCTCTGTCGGCCTCGACCGCCGCGATGCCCTGTGGGCGGCGCGCGGTGAGGGCGCGTTGAAAGCGCGCGACAAGCTCCCGCTGTTCGACGTCCCCGAGCACGCCGATATCCGCCGGGAGCCTGACTTTGCCCTGCCGCCGATGCTGATGGGTGAGCACGTCGTCAACGACTACCGTTATCTCGGTCTCTCGCTGAAAACGCACCCGCTGACGCTCCTCCGCCATGACCTTGCTGCCCGCGGCATCATCCCGGCATCCGGTCTCCGCGGCGCGACGATCGATGGTGACGGCAAAGTCATGAACGGCAAGCGCGTCACCGTCGCCGGCCTCGTCATTACGCGCCAGCGCCCGGGCACGGCGTCGGGCGTCATCTTCATGACTCTGGAGGACGAGACCGACATCACCAACGGCATCGTCTGGCCGAAGGTTTTCGAAAAATTCCGGCCCGTTGTTCTGGGCGCCCGCCTCATCGCGATCACCGGCAAGGTGCAGAGCGAGAAGGGCGTCATCCACGTCATCGCCGACAGGATCGACGACCTGACGCCGATGCTCTCCGCCCTTTCCGCCGACGCCCACGATCTCCAGTCGCTGTCCCGCTCCGACGAAGTCGCCCACCCCACCGGCGACGACAGCCGTACGCACAGCAACCATCGCCATCCACGCAACGTCCGCTTCTTCGAGGAGGAAAAGGCCAAAGCCGCCCACGACGTCATGCCGAAAGGCCGCAATTTCCACTGAATGTGCCGGTCTCGTCCCTTGTGTCGGCAATCACACCGCAGGCGGGCAGAATGGTCTCGCCGCCGTATCGCTGCTAGTGTGCCGCCGCCTTAACGGTGGAGGATAAAGTCATGGGTTGGTGGATTCTGATTATCGTGATCGTGGTGATCGCGATCTTTCTCGTCATCACCTACAACCGCCTCGTCAGCCTGCGTCAGATCGTCAGCCAGGCTTGGTCCGATGTCTCGGTCCAGTTGAAGCAGCGACACGACCTCGTCCCCAATCTGGTGGAAACCGTGAAAGGCTATGCCGCCCACGAGAGCGGCACATTGACCGCCGTCACCCAGGCGCGCAACGCTGCCGTCTCCGCCGCCACTCCTCAGGCTCAGGCTGCCGCCGAAAACATGCTTTCCGGCGCGCTCCGCCAGCTCTTTGCCCTGTCGGAATCCTATCCCGACCTCAAGGCCAGCCAGAACTTCCGTCAGTTGCAAAGCGACCTTTCCGACCTCGAGAACAAGATCGCCGCTTCGCGCCGCTTCTTCAACAACGCGGTGCAGGAATATAATTCGTCGATCCAGCAGTTCCCCGCGGTGCTGGTCGCCGGCTCCCTCGGCTTCACGCCACGCACATTCTTCGATGTCGACGAGAGCGAGCGCGCCGCCGTAAATGCCGCCCCGCAGGTGAAATTCTAGGGCGCCGCGCAAGGCCAGACCGGGAGAGCCCGTCGTGCTCGGCAGCTACGGCCTCAGCACCTACATCTGGAACAACCGGCTGAAGTCCCTCGTGCTTCTCGCCGGTTTTCCGTTCCTTCTCTTTCTCATCTGCTTCGCCTTCGCGCTCCTCATTGCCGCTTTCAACGATCCGACCGTCGAGGATGGCATCCAGGAGGCAATAGCCCTCACCCCGAGCCTCATTCCCGTCGCGGTCATAGCCGCCCTCATCTGGTTCGTTTTCGCCTGGTTCGCCAACACCGGCATCGTCGCCATGGCGACCGGCGCCAAGCCGGCCAACCGGCGAGAGGAGTGGCGGCTCTGGAACATTCTTGAGGCGCTCTGCATCAGCCGCGGCATCACGATGCCGCATCTGCGCATCATCGAGACCGATGCCCGCAACGCCTTTGCCACCGGCGTCCACAAGAGCCAGTACACGATCACCGTTACCCGCGGTCTGCTCAACGCGCTTAGCGACGACGAACTGTCGGCAGTCCTCGCCCACGAACTGACCCATGTCGAGAACCGCGACGTGCAGTTGCTGGTCATCGCCGCCGTCTTCGTCGGCATCATCTCGCTGGTCGGCGACCTGATCATTCGGGGGCCACGCCTGCTTCTCTACAGCGCCCGCACCGGCGGCTACAGCGGCGGCGGCAGTTCCAGCGGTGGCTTTATCGGCGGCGGCTCCGGCCGCAGCAGCTCACACAGCAGCAAAAGCAGCGGCGGGGGCGGGGCCGTCATCATTCTCATTCTGATAGCGGTGGCGATATTCCTCGTCGCCCGGCTACTCGCCCTCGTCCTCCGCCTGGCCATGTCGCGGAAACGCGAATATCTAGCCGATGCCGGTGCCGTTGAACTCACCAAGAATCCCGATGCGATGATCAGCGCGTTGCGCAAGATCGCCGGCCATTCCGAGATGCAGGCGCCATCGCAGGTCCAGGAGATGTTCCTTGATCATCCCGCCAGCCACGGGCTCACCGGCCTTTTCGACACCCATCCCTCGATCGACGACCGCATCGCGGCACTCGAGCGCTTTGGCGGCGGCCGCGACTTGGCCCCACCCGCCGCGACAACTCCCGACGCTTCCACTGTCACCGCGCCGGCATCGAAGCCGCCCGCGGCAGCCGGAGATGCGCCCCTTCCCGACGCGCCCCGTCCGTGGGGTGACCCGGCGACCCCGGCCGCGCCCGGCCCTTGGGGCGATCCCCGCCCCTGACCGAACGCGCTACAGCATGCCCGGACGAAATTGGCTTCGCCGGCTGATGATTTTGCCCGCCACCATGAATACGCCGTCGCCGGTGTAGTGCAGCGTTCCGGGATGCTTTGGCGAGCGCGCCACCCGCGCCTTCACCACCTCGAAAATGAAAAAGTTGTACTTCTCCACCAGCGCGTCGTCCTTCAACCGGCACTCGAGGTTGGCATGGCACTCCACGATGATCGGCGCTTTCACGCGCGTCGCCTTCGCAGGCGTGAGTCCGAACGTCGCAAACTTGTCGATCTCATTTCCGGATGTATTCCCGATGCCGACCACCGCGTCGGTGAGCGCCGTCGTCGGCGGGTTGATCACGCACTCGCCGCTCTCACGGATAAGCCGGAAGCTGTAATTGGCGCTGGAGATCACGCAGCCGACCAGCGCCGGCGTGAACTCCATCACCGTGTGCCAGCCCATGGTCATGATATTGCGCTCGCCGCCGGCCGCAGACGACACCAGCACAATCGGCCCGGGTTCCAGGTATCGCCGAATTTCGGCCACCGGCAGATCGATCTTGTTGGCACGTTTTGGCATTGCGTCACCTTCCTGAAACACAGCGGTTACGCTACCGGCGTTCCATGGCCGCCGCCGCGATAGAGGAGTCTCCAATGCGAATCCTTCTGGCGCTGTACCTTGCCGGCACCCTCGCCCTTGCTGGCTTGCAAGCTTCCGCCGCGGCGACCCAGCCCATCGGCGTCGTCCTGTTGCACGGCAAGACCGGCACGCCGAACCAGTTCACGAAGCTCTCAGCGGCGCTCGCTGCAGCGGGCTATGCGGTAGCGGCGCCGGAGATGTGCTGGTCGAAAAAACGCATCTTCGACAAGGCGTTCGACGACTGCATGAAGGAGGTGGACGCCGCCGTCACGCGCCTGAAGGCGAACGGAGCGGCTAAGGTTGTAGTTGTCGGAGCGAGCCAGGGCGCCATCGCCGTCTTCGACTATGGAGCCACCCGCGCCGGCCTTGCTGGCATCGTCGCCATGGCACCCGCCGGCGATCCGCCCGACCTCGCCAAGGCCCCGAATCTCGCGGCAAGCATCGCGTCGGCGGCAGCACTCGCCAAGGCGGGAAAGGGCGACACGGTCACCGACTTCAACGATGTGATCACCGGCGACGTCCCGATACCGGTCAAGGCAACCCCCAACGCCTTCCTCTCGTTTCACGGCCCGCAGAGCGAGATCGCCACGATGAAGCGCGCCATCGCCGACCTGCTCCCGCGCCTCAAACTGCCCGTGCTGTGGATTTCCGGAACAACGGATCCAACGCAAGGCGGCGCGCCGCAGGCCGTCGATCGCATCCCGAAGAACGCGCTGAGCCGCCACGTATTGGTCGACGCCGACCACGGCGGCACCGCCGACGCCGCCGGCGATGCCATGATCGCGTGGCTGGCCACGCCGAAATAACGCGGGGACCTAGGCCGCCGCCTGCTTTCCGGCCGTCACCACGACCGTATAGCGCACCGTCGCCTGCGCCCGCGTCGTTGCGGTGCGTTCGCGCCATGAAGCTAGCGCCTCGCTATAGGAAGGGAACGGCCCGAAAAGCTCTCCGCCTCCCTCATGAAGGTCGGAAAAGCTCGCGTCGCGATACCTGCCGCCTACCACCCAGTATTCCTGAATCATGGTTCCCTCGCTCACGCCGCGTTGGCGTTGGCGGCTTTGCGGTCGGCAAACTGCGCCGCCTCGGTCGAGCCTGACATCGCCACCGTTGCCGACTTGCCGCCGGACACCGCCATCGCCACCGCATCGAAATAGCCGGTGCCAACCTCGCGCTGGTAGCGGACGGCGGTGAAGCCTTCTTTCTGCGCCGCGAACTCGCGCTCCTGCAGCTCGGAGTAAGCGGCCATGCCGCGCCGGCCATACTCCCGCCCCAGCTCGAACATGCCGAGGTTCAACGAATGGAAGCCGGCGAGCGTCACGAACTGGAAGCGATAGCCGTAGCCGGCCAGGGTTTCCTGGAAATCGGCGATCGCCTTGTCGCCGAGCTTGGACCGCCAGTTGAACGACGGCGAGCAGTTGTAGGCGAGCAGCTTGCCGGGGAATTGGCGATGGATCTCCTCGGCAAATTCGCGCGCCTCGCCGATGTCCGGCGTGGAGGTTTCCCACCACAACACGTCGGCATAGGGCGCGAAGCTGAGGCTGCGCGCGATCGCATGCGCCACCGAGTGATCCTCGCCCTGCGTCAGCCGGAAGAAGCCTTCGCTCGTCCGTTCCCCCGACAGCCACGGCAGGTCGCGCTCGTCGAAGTCGCCGGTTATGAGCGTCGCCGAATGGGCGTCGGTGCGCGCCACCAGCACCGTTTCGACACCGCAGACGTCGGCAGCGAGGCGCGCCGCATTGAGCGTTCGGATGAAGGCCTGCGTCGGCACCAGCACCTTGCCGCCCAGGTGGCCGCACTTCTTTTCGGAGGCCAGCTGATCCTCGAAGTGAACGCCGGCGGCGCCCGCCTCGATCATCGCCTTCATCAGTTCGAATGCATTGAGCGGACCGCCGAAGCCGGCTTCCGCATCGGCGACGATCGGCGCGAACCAGTATGTCGAGGCGTCGCCCTCCAGCTTGGCGATCTGGTCGGCGCGCTGCAGCGTCTTGTTGATGCGCCGCACGACCTCCGGCACCGACGAGGCCGGGTAGAGCGACTGGTCGGGGTACATCTCGCCGGCATTGTTGGCGTCCGCCGCCACTTGCCAGCCGGACAGGTAGATCGCCTCGAGGCCGGCCTTCACCTGCTGCATGGCCTGGTTGCCGGTGAGTGCTCCAAGGGAGCGCACCAACGGCCGCTCTTGCAGCAGCTTCCACAGTCGCTGCGCGCCAAGTTTGGCGAGCGTGTGCTCGACGGTCACGGAACCGCGCAATTTTTCGACATCGGCTGGCGTGTAGTCGCGACGGATGCCGGCGAAGCGGTGGGCGCGGTCTGTCATGGCTGTAAACTCCTCTAAGATCGCGCGTACCCTCGCTTGACAAAACCGCAGCGTCAATAAATATCTGAAATCACTGTGAAATCTGGAACATTGTCAACAAGCACACAAACCGCGGTAGTAATGTTGTCATGTTCGTAAGGAGGGGTGGATGAAGGCTATGCGCATTGGCGGGCGGTTACGCCGCCTGCGTCAGGAACAGCGGCTGACCCAGGCCCAGATGGCCCGCGAGCTCGGCATCAGCGCCAGTTACCTGACGCTGCTCGAGAGCAACCAGCGCCCGGTTACAGTGCGCGTGCTGCTGCGCCTGGTCGAAAAATTCCACGTCGACCTGAAGGAATTTGCCGCCGATACCGATCAGCGCCTGTCGCTGGAACTGATGGAGGCATTTTCCGACCCGGTGTTTACCGGCGCTGAAGTGAAAGCCAGCGATGTGCAGGAACTGGTCGCCACGCTTCCCGCCGTCGGCCGCGCCGTGCTCGGCGTTTACGAGGCCTATCGCCGCCATCTTCCCGCCGATCAGGCGACCAGCGCCGGCGACGATACCGCCGACGCACCGCCCGTCATGATTCCGTCGGAGGAGGTAAGCGAGTTCATCCAGCACCGCTCGAACTACTTCGTCGAACTTGAGACCGCGGCCGAGCGCCTGTGGGCCGATAACGGCCTCGCCGTCCATTCGCTACAGCAGGGACTGACCGCTCTTCTCCGCCAGCGTCATTCCGTCGACGTCGAGATTCGCGCCGTCGATCTGATGCAGGGCCGTTCGCGCCGTTACGATCAGCTCGCCCGCCGGCTGGAAATCTCCGAGATGCTGCCGGCCTCCAGCCGGCTCTTCCAGATCGCGCACCAGATCGCCTACCTCGGCTATCACGAACTCCTCGACGAACTCGTCGCCACTGGCAGTTTCTCCGGGGATGAGGCCCGGGCGCTGGGTCGCACGGCGCTCGCCAACTACTTCGCCGCCGCCGTACTAATGCCCTATCGCCTCTTTCGCGATGCCGCCGAGAACACGCGCTACGATGTCGAGGTCCTGAAGAATCGCTTCGGTGTTTCCTTCGAGCAGGTTTGCCACCGCCTCACCACGCTCCGCCGGCCCGGCGCCGAGGGGGTTCCTTTTCACTTCATCCGCGTCGATATCGCCGGCAACATCTCCAAGCGCTTCTCCGCTTCCGGCATCCACATCGCCCGTTTCGGCGCCGCGTGCCCGCGCTGGAACGTCTACGACGCCTTCGGCACGCCCGGCATGGTCCGCGTCCAGCTTTCGCGCATGCCCGACGGCAGCACTTTCTTCTGCATTGCCCGCACCACCGGTCACACCAACACGTTCACCACCGGCGGGCTGCCGCACCGCATCGGCCAGCGTGCCGTCGGCCTCGGCTGCGACGTCCGCCACGCCACGCGCCTCATCTATGCCGATGGTCTCAATCTCGGCGACCCGCAGCTGATCACGCCGATCGGCGTTTCGTGCCGCACCTGCCCGCGCACCGATTGCGCCGAGCGCGCCATGCCCTCGCTGCATCAGCGCCTGCACATCGACGAGAACGTACGCGGTCCCTCGACCTACGTTCAGACCTGAGCCACAACGATCCGCGTCGATTTCTGCGCCACATTGTCGGCGACAGGGCCTCGGTGACACAGACAGGGCGAACAAAATTCACCGCGAACAGTCCTGGCCTTCCCGCGAACTTGGCAGCGGCACTCCTTGCTGGTGGCCTCGACGCCCCGGCCAAGCGCGGGCCGCCCCCTGAAGGGGACGCTACCTTCGCAAATGCCTACTGTCGCCGTCTTCGGCCGGCGGCGTCTTCGCGATCTCAGCGCGGCTTGCGTCGCACCGTCTTTCCCTTCGACCCGGGCTTGCCGTTGCGTACCTCGGTCCGCTTTCTTTCTCTAGCACCGTCAACCGGACGCCGCGCGCGCGAGGTCGCCGAAAATACTTGCCGAAACTGGACGAACATCGACAAGCCGACAAACGGGCCGACCGCCTTCCATACCCGGTGAACTTCTTCCTCGCTTCGTGCCCGCCACACATAGTAGTAGGGCGACGGAAAAACCTGCGGATAGGGGCCGGAGATTTCTCCGATGCCGCCAAGTGCCTTCTGGAACCGCATCAGGTTGATGCGCCCCTGATCGCCGTGGGACTGCGTCACTTCCAGAATTATCCTCGACGCCGTGCCGTCGGCGCCGGCGCCGGAGTGGCCGCTGATCGTGGCGGCGCCATCGACCAGCCCGGCGGCCCAAACCTGCTCCAGCAGTTCCCGCGCGTCGGCATCATACCGGCCCATGATTGCGGTTCGCCAGTCGCGCCACACCTGATGGACCAGCGACCATTCGTCCAATCCTTGTGGGCTGGATTCGCCGGGCCAGGGCAGCGACACCGGCTCGACGATAAGCGTAGGCGGCAGCATTTCGGCAGGCTCCTGATCTTCCAGGTTCGGTGTGGAAGGTGGCAGCGTTGGCTTCGGATAGTGGCGCATCGTTTTCACCTGGTCTTGATAAATCGGCTCGGATCTAGCTTTCGACTTCGCTGATCTCCGCGATTGGCCGGCCGGCGTTTGGGCCTTCTTCGTGGTAGTTGCGCAGGCGGGCACGCTCGGCAAAAGCCTCGTCGAGTTCTTCCTCGGGCGATGTTTGCGGCGCCGGGAGTGCCGCTGCCTCCTGTGCCGCTGCAGCTCCGGTCATGCCGGCGTATTTCATAAGATCCGCCAATACCTGGCACGCCGTTGCATCGCCCGCGACGGCGCGGTCGCGCAGCACCAGAACGATCGCGTCGTATCCGCTCATCCAGCGCGGCCTTTCCGTGAACGTGACCTTGACCCGCTGGCTGAGGACATCGGTGAGCGCGGTAGACAAGCTGCGGCCACTGGGTTGTCCCTGCTTCCCAGGCCGAATGCGCAACTCCGATGGTGCCGCGGCCGGGCGCCGGGCCGGCCGGTTAAGCCATGCCGACCCCGCGCGGCCTTCGGTGGAACTCATCGAGAATCTCCCATGCGCCAGGACAACGGACTTGATGCTGTCCAGCGGGCCCGCTGCACGTCAAAACTTGAATAAGGTGAATGACAGGTCGCGCCGGGCGGGCCGGCCGCAGTTGCCGGGCCAAAACCGGATTCGACAATCGGGCGCGGCGAAACCGCTACCCGCTGACGGAGATTCGTGGGATCGACAATTTCCGATCGGGCGCCCACGGACACCTGCGATGGCAAAAAATGAACGCCGACTTGCTGCGACACGGCAACGCCCTCACTCTCCGGCATGACCCGCCGGTTACCGCCGCATCAATTCCACTCCGCCGCCTTCGCCGCCTTTTCCGTTGCCGTATCGGGAGCCAATGTAGCGGTTTTGTTTCAGAATTTCCAGAGAGTTGGCGGGAATTGGTTAACCGTAACAATTGAGGCGCCCGCTAATTACCGAGGCAAATGGACAAGTTTCCCCTCGGGCGTCGCCCATCTTCGGTCTCACTGACTCTTTCGCGCCGCCACGCCGCCCCCGGGAACCAAAAAAGACCCCGATTTGTGAAAACAGGATGACGGCTGGCAGGTGACCACTCCGGCTCGCGGTGGAGTAGCCAAGCGGCGGCGCAAGGGCAGGGGCGACAGCTGCCTCGGCGGCGGTGCCGGCCATCGCCGTTGTCACTCCCCAACGCGACCGATGCTTCTCATTGGCCGCTTCGTATTGGGGTGACAATCAGAGCGGCATTTCGATCCAGCTACCTTCCGCCACCAGCGACGTCCAGCCGCGCCCATCGCCGGGCGCGAACACGTGCAGCCGGCGTCGCAGCTCCGGATAGGCTCCTTCCAGCAGTCGCCGGAAACCATCCTTCAGGTTCGACCAGTCGGCGGTCTTCGACTGCAGCGAGATTCCGTCGCTGGTCAGCAGGACGGTTGATTCGGAATACTTCAAGCCGCTGCGGTTGGTCGCTGACTGGGGAAACGTGTGTCGCCCGGCCAAGGACAGGATCAGCGGCGCCACGTCGATGTGCTGCGCCTCCAGCGCTAGGGCGACGACCGCCTTGGTCCCAGGTTGACCGATGAGCTTCGTCAGCGGCAGGCAGCGCGCCAGGTAGTCGTCCGGGCCGCCGCCGCGGAACGCGGCGATGTCCCTTGGCGTTGGCGTGAGCAAGACAAGATCAAAAACCTTGTTGGCCGCGATCAGCAAGGTGATCGCGGGCACCGGCGGTGGTCGGCGCGGGGCTCGGCGAACGCGCACCTTCTTTCTCGACCTGTTCAATTCGGCGATCGCCGTCCTGGTGTCGAGCCGTCCTTTATTGCGTTCGAGCACCGCCACCAGTTTGGCCGCGGCGGTCAGCGGATCCACCGTCGCCAGTTGGGTCGCCAATTGGCATATGTAGTAGAGCGTCGAATAGCTCGGCGGCAGCAATGGGCGGACGCGCTTGTCCTGCAGATATTGGCTCTCGCCGATCGTGATCAACTTGGAGAGCTTGGGTGACTTGCCCGGTCGCCGTCCGTCCTGTTTCGACAGGAGGCCCCGGTCGATCAGCTCGCTGACAAACTTGCTGCGTTCGTCGGCCCGCTTCTCCTCGGCGTAGACCGACATCACCTCCGCGATACGGACGCAGGCTTCGATCAGGCTCTCGGAGCTTTCGCGCCATTTGGCGTGGATATTTTTCGCTTCGGCGACTGGCGTTCCGACCGCCAGGTTGTCCAGATTGCCGGTCACAGGTGTCCCTCAGCTCCGCCCGGGCAGATTTTCAAGCTCCTCCGTGCATGTCAATTCGCGCGGGGTTTCTGCGCGTAGAAACCGCCCTCACGCGGCCGCTGTCCCGGCGCCAGGACGGCGATTCAATAATCATTTCGTATACGAAATGATATAGGGTGTACGGCGTCAGGCCGCTACGCCGCGGGGGATGGCTCCGGCCTTGCTCTGACGTTAACCTCGTCCGCTGTTTGTATCGGCGATTTACTGCCGATGTAGAGACGGGTACGGGAGGGGAAGCGATGCCTCGGACCAATTGGGCCGGCAATCTTGCTTACGGCGCCAATCGCTATCTTGCGCCGCGGACGATGGCGGAAGCTCAGGCGACAGTTCGTGAAGCCTCGAAAGTCCGCGTCGTCGGCACCCGCCACTGCTTCAATGACATCGCCGACACCACGGGCACGCAGCTGTCGCTGGAACATTTCAACCGCGTTGTATCGCTGAACGAATCGGCCCGCCGCGTGACGGTGGAAGGCGGCATTCGCTACGGCGAACTCGGCCCCTGGCTGCACCAGCGCGGCTACTCGCTCCGCAATTTTGCCTCGCTCCCACACATCTCGGTCGCCGGCGCTTGCGCGACGGCGACACATGGATCGGGCATAGACGTCGGTAACCTGGCGACCGCCGTCGCGGCGATCGAGTTCATCGATGCTGCCGGCGACCTCGTTGACCTCTCGCGCGAGAAAAATCCCGATACCTTCGCGGGCGCAGCCGTCAGCCTGGGTGCTCTCGGCGTCATCACGAAAATGACGCTCGATGTCATCCCCGCCTTCAATGTGCGCCAGCAGGTGTACCGCGATTTGCCTGTCGCCGCGCTTGACGAGCACTTCGAGGAGATCATGGCAGGCGGCTATAGCGTCAGCATCTTCACCGACTGGCGGGGGGATACCGCCGCGCAGGTGTGGATCAAGAGCAAGGTCGAGGACGCGGCCGCACCCGAAGCGAAGGCTTCGTTCTTTGGCGCCCGTGCAGCAGACCGGAACATGCATCCCCTCGCCGAACTCGATGCCGCCAATTGCACCGAGCAGATGGGCCTCGCCGGGCCGTCCTACGATCGGCTTCCCCATTTCCGCATCGGTTCCACCCCGGCCGGAGGCGACGACCTGCAGGCTGAGTACTTCATTTCTCGCGAGCACGGCCCCGCAGCCGTCAGGGCGCTTTATTCGATCGGCGATCGGCTGGCGCCGGTCCTGCTGATCTCCGAGATCCGGGCCATCGCCGCCGACGATTTGTGGATGAGCCCCTGCCACCGGCGGCCCAGCATCGCGCTGCATTTTTCGTTCAAGCAGGATTTGCAGCGCGCATTGCGCGTGCTGCCCGGCATCGAGGAAGCTCTCTCGCCTTTCGACCCCCGCCCCCACTGGGGCAAACTGTTCACGATGTCGCCAGCTGGCGTGCAAGCCCGCTACACCAAGCTGGGAGCCTTCAAGACCCTTCTCGATACCCACGATCCAGGCGGCAAATTCCGCAATGCTTTCATCGAACGGAATATCCTTGGCGGTGCTGTTTGAGGCTTGCGAAGCCAGGGGCTGATCGTTAGCAGTCTTACGCTGCACAGGGCTGCGAGCCCGGCATGCAGTAACGATCGATCCAGGAGAACCATTTTGGCCACGGCAAAAAAGCGCACCGATCAAACTCTCCGCCCGGTAAAGGACGCCCTTACGAAGTCGGCACTGATCAACCTCATTGCCGAACAGAACAGCATCTCTCGCCAGACCGCTGTCGGGGTCTTCGCAACGTTGGAAAGCGTGCTTTTAGGGTCGATTCATCCGCGCGGCGTCGGGGAATTTACCTTGCCCGGCCTGCTGAAGGTCACGCTCCGCAAGGTGCCGGCCCGCAAGGCGGGAACGATGATCCGCAATCCCGCTACCGGCGAAATGATGGCCGGCGCAGCAAAGCCCGCCAGTGTCCGCGTGAAAGTTCGGGCGTTGTCGAAGCTGAAGGCGGCGGCCGCCCCGTAACCGACGACGCGCCGTCAGCGCCTCGACGCGAAGAGCGATCGAACACAACCGGGGTCTTCGGGCGGCGTTCCGGGGCCCTGGACGGCCGCGCGAAACACATCGGCGATGCCGGCAGGCAAGCCTCGTTCTTCGGCCATCATCATTCTGGTTGGGAAAAATTGGAGCGGGCGAAGGGATTCGAACCCTCGACCCCAACCTTGGCAAGCGGGAAGTTGCGACGTCGGCAAGTTCAGCTCGGGTGCGCGCTAATGCGCCTCGGTGCGCGGGCGTGCGCGGGCTCGAGGCCGATGCTGATTTGAACTGGAGTGAAACGCAGGGCACGCCGCGGAACAGGGGTGAAGGCAGGAGACTGTAACCGCGAGGTAACCGCGAGGGGCTGGGCCGCCGGAATCAGGGACAAGGCCCCCTCCAATCTTCACTGGTGTCGCGGCGAAACGTCCAAGCCGGCACGTGACAGCACCCAGCAGCGCCACGACCACGCTGCGGCTCCGGTCGGGTGGTCATCGATGTCGAACGCTCCGATTCCGCCATTTTCGGTTGAGTTAGAATGCGTTCTGCTAAACTTAAGCGAGTATAGGGGACTGGGCAGCACAACTGGGGGGGAATAGAATGAAAGCGATTTTCGCAGCGACGATTTTTGGCATGACGATGGTCGCAGGTCTCACCAGCGCCGTCACCTACGCGGCAAGCGCCGAGCGAGGAGTCGTAGTTGTTTTCAAGGCGGGGAAACCTTTTCAACTAGTGAAATACTTGCGTCCCGGCAGCACCAAAGTTCCCGTAATCCTGACAGGCTTCGGCGGGGGCGGCGGGGGCGGCGGTGGTGGTGGTGAGGGCGGTGGGGGCGGTGGTGGAGGCGGCGGCGCATTTGAATCTTCGAAGACTTTCGAATTAGAAGCGTTCGGGGCACCAAAAAAAGCCTGGGAATATTTACTGGAAAATGGATCCGGTGGCTTGGGCGGCTCAATGGAAAACTCCGGAGGTGGACAACCTGGAGTCCGCGGCCAGGACGGCAAGCCCTCCGTGCTTAGGCGCCGCTTAGCTGGAACCAAGGTCTGGAGCGACCCTCCCATCGAGATGATTCCTGGCG
>Ga0208849_1000633_pt1 | contig 30972 bp, 29 predicted proteins | sample NGESurdeep072012_10_FD_184470 | JGI IMG/M metagenome (GOLD analysis project Ga0208849, IMG submission 184470) | Arctic peat soil microbial communities from Barrow, Alaska - NGEE Surface sample 53-3 deep-072012 (SPAdes) | ecosystem: Environmental > Terrestrial > Soil > Wetlands > Peat ... | reverse complement strand
GGCGGTCACCCGAGCGACAACATTCCGGTCGCGCTGGCCGCCGCCGAGCTGTCAGACGCCAGCGGCCGCGAGCTACTCGCCGCAATCCTGCTCGGCTACGAGATCTATGGCCGTGGCAAGACGCTGATGGACGCGCACTCGCCCTGGGACGGCATCAGCATTTCGGGCTTGGCCGCACCGGCGATGGCGGGCCGGCTGCTGCGGCTCGATGGCGAAAGGCTCGCGCATGCGATTGCGCTCAGCGCCGCGCGCGCGCCGACGCCGGTTGGCGTGCGCGAGGGCGCGATCTCGGCGGCAAAATCGCTTGCCAACGCGCTGATCGCTCAAAACGGCATGCAGGCGGCGCTGCTCGCAGCGCGGGGCGTCACCGGCCCGCTCGATCTGTTCGAGGCCGAGCGCGGCTTGCGCACGGTATTTACACATCGGCCCGATACTGCGGCCGAGATTTTGGGCGCGCCGCTTACGGCCGACAGCTTCATCGGCAAAGTCGCGGTCAAAGCCTACCCCTGCTTTGCCGGTGCGCAGAGCGCAGTGGCAGCTGCGCTGGCGCTGCATCGCCTGATCGAGGGCGACCTCTCCCGCCTCGACGGCACAATTCGCGTGACGCTGGCCGACCTGCCGATCGTGCGGCGGCAAATGTCCGACCCCGGCCGCATCAAACCGCGATCGCGCGAAGCCGCCGACCATTCGCTGCAGTATCTTATCGCCATTGCCCTGATTGACGGCAGCTTCGGACTTGCGCAATTCGAGGGCGAGCGCTGGAACGATCCGGCAGTCCTCGCGCTGATTGACCGCCTCGACATGACGACGGATACCGAACTGGCGCGTCGCGCGGGTGAATTTTATCCGTGCGCGTTGCAGGCGGCAGATCGAAGCGGAGAACCCCATCGGGTCGAGGTCTTGCGGCCCCCGGGGGTGTCGCCAGACGGCCTTGACGCCACTGGGATCACAGAAAAATTCGCGAGTCTCACTGAAGATTCGCTCACGCCGGGGCAGCGCGATCGCATCGTCGACGCCGTCATGACTCTCGACACCGCGCCTCGCTGCGATCAACTCATGCGGACCCTGGTCGGAGACGCGCACGCCAGCCGCGCCAAGCGCTAGCATTACGCCGGGGGGCTTACTCAGCTACCGTCGGCGAAAAGGGAGGACAAAAAATGAATCGACGCCAAACATTCGTGGCCGTTCTGGCCGGCGCCACGCTTCTGGCAACCGCCCCGCTCACGTCCGCCGCGGCACAGGACTGGCCGTCCCATCCAGTGAAAATTATCGTCGGGTTCGCGCCTGGCAGTAGCGCCGATCAGCTCGCCCGCCTCGTTGCGGAGGGTTTGACTGCGTCGCTCAAGCAGAGTTTCGTCGTCGAATACCGTCAGGGCAACAGCGGTAGCATCGCAGCGAGCTTCACGTCGCGCGCCGCGCCCGACGGCTACACCCTGATGCTGGCCGGCTCCGGCCCGCATATCACCATCCCGACGCTGCATCCGGACATTGGCTACGATCCAATGAAGGATTTTACGCACATCGCCATGATTGCGGGCGACAGCTATGTGCTGGCGGCCAATCCCACGCTCGGCGTCCACGATCTCGCCGGACTGATCAAGCTCGCCAAGGCGCGCAGCGCGCCGCTGACCTCCTCGTCCCCCGGACCCGGATCGCTCGGCCAGATGCTGCTGGAAGAATTCAAGCGCAAAGCCGGCATCGACATCACGCACGTGCCGGCGCCGGATTCCGGCCTCATGGAGGTGCTCGGCAATCACATCAACATGACGCTCACCGTGCCGCTGACCGCGGGCGAGCAGATCAAGGCCGGCAAGGTCATCGGCCTCGCCATGTCGTCGCGCACGCGCAACCCGGCCTATCCCACTATCGCCACCTTTACCGAGCAGGGCTTCCCGGAAATCACCGGCGCCACTTGGTTCTGGCTCACCGCGCCAAAAAACCTGCCGCCCGCGATTGCCCAAAAGCTCAACCGGGAAGTCCGCCGAACCTTGCAACTGCCCAAAGCTCGCGACTATTTTGTCCAACAGGCCTTATTGTCAGAGGATCTGGACTTGGCCGGCACCACCGCGTTCGTCGGCAACGAACTGGCCCACTGGAGCGCCTTGGCCAAAAGCATCGGCATGACCGCACAGTGAGAGAAACAAACCGAAGGTTTTCACCATGGATGCCATCGTCGAGAAGGACAAAGGCGCCCCAGCGCTGACGGAGCCGCGTGCGCGGATCGGCCTGATCATTCCCTCGGTCAACCGCATGACCGAACCCCAATTCAACCACTATGCGCCCGAAACCCTCGGCATCCATGTGGCGCGCGGCCGGGTTGCCGGCCAGCCCAATCGCACGGTCGCGGAATTGACCGACGAGATCGCGCATGCAGCAGGCACGCTCGCCGACGCCAGTCCCGACCTCATCGTGTTTCACTGCACCCACACGTCGATGAAGGAAGGCGCCGACGGCGAGGCGCGCATTATCAACCTCATTCGCAAGACCACCGGTATTGAAGCGCTGTCGACGTCGAGCCTCGTGAAAGACGCCTTGGGTGCGCTCGGGCTCAAAAAGCTCGTCGTGCTCAGTCCCTATCAGTCGAATGCCGACATCATTGCCTATTTGGGCGCGGCCGGCTTCACCGTCGTCAAAGACGTCGCCCTCAAGTGCAAGACCGCCGCCGATTTCGAAGCGATCACGCCGCAGCGCTGGCTCGAGCTCGCCCGCGAAAACGACACGCCGGAGGCCGACGGCATCTTCTTGAGTTGCACAAACACGACGCAGATCGAGGCGGTCGGGGCGATCGAGCGAGAGCTCGGCAAGCCGGTGGTCAACAGCAATCAAGCCGTGCTCTGGGGCTGTCTCAAGCGTCTCAAGAGCCGCCTGGGCGAACCCTTTGCACCGCCGAGCGATCTTGGCCGGCTCATGAACGACCTCGAGGGTTAAGCTCGCGCTGCGCCACCCCAGCCCGCCGAATTGAAGACCCGCAGCGTCGACGGCGGGTCGGCAGCAAGTTTTGCTGCCGGCCGGATCGGCCGCGGCGCGAAATTCCCGCCGCAGTTCGGGCAGACGCCCTTGAGCTTGGCGTCAACACAATCGCGGCAGAACGTGCATTCGAACGTGCAGATCATCGCCTCGGGCGCGGCAGGCGGCAGATCCCTGCCGCAGCACTCGCAGTTGGGACGAAGTTCCAGCATCGCTATCTCCTCTCCACCGCGCCCGATGAGCGCGCCGATCGTGGTGTTTGACGGGGCCACAGCGCCAGCAAAGCGAATGCGAGCAGCGGCAGGCACGCAGCGTTCACGACCGGCCAGCCGTAGGATGCCATCAGCGCGCCGGCCGAAAACGACGCCAAAAGATTGGCGCTGTAGACGAACAGCGAGTTCAAGCCCTGCGCTCTCGTTTTACGCGCCACCGGATAGGTGCTGGCGAGCAGCAGCGTGCCGCCATTGAACAAAAAATTCCAGCCGATGCCCGAGAGTCCGAGTTCGACGATGTAGAGCGGCAGCGTCTGTTCGGCCAGCACCGTGAGCACGCAGCCCACGCCGCTCGCCACCGCGCCGAGCGCCACCAATCCACGCAGACCGATCCTCGACACGAGCGCTGGATTGAACAGCGACGGCAGATACATCAGTGCAAAATGGACTTGCAAAACGGTCGAGGAGACCGGCAGGGAATAGCCGCACATCTGCAGCGACAGCGGCGCGGCATTCATGGTCAGCGTCATCACGGCGAAGCCGATGGCGCAGATGGCGCTGGCCTTCAGGAAACCAGCATTGAGCGCGAAGCTCGCGTCGGCTGGACGCGCGGCGTCGCCGCCGGTATCGCGGCCGAGATCGGCAGAGAGCAGAGCCTGAGACGCCGCCAAGCCGGCGCACACCAAGCTGAGCACCACGAACGCCCCAACATAAGGCACCGCGGCGACGCCGGCGAAATGACCACCGAGAAACGGTCCGGCCACACCGCCGACCACCCCTCCCCCGGTCACGATAGCGACCGCCGATGTTCGTTCCTCCGGGCTGCGCGATGCATCGATCGCGGCAAAGCGGTAGTACTGACCGAACGCGCTGAACAGACCGAGTAGGAACGTGCCGGCAATGAGCAGCAAAAAACTCGCCGCAACGAGCGCCAGCGCACACACCGCGCCACCCAGAATGCCGATGCCGGCCTTGAACATGAAGCCGCCGCGCCGGCCCAGCCGCCCCATCAGCGTCGACGCCGGATAGATCATCAGTACCGTGCCGAGCACAGAGGCGGTCACCGGCACCGTGCTGAGCGCCGGCGACGGCGCGAGATAAGCGCCGGACAGGCTCGAGACCGAGGTGAGGAGCGACAGCACCGTGCTAGTCAGCGCCTGGCCGGCAGCCAGCACGAGAATGTCGCGATTGGGCATTGGCATTGCACCACCGGGATGCGGTTCCGATGCGGCCCTTGTCACCTCACAGCGGCTGTGGCAGCAATGTCAATATACCTGCTATTTACTGCCAAATGGCGGAGGCTCGATTGAGAAGGCTCGATTGATGCGCACCGCGGAGCCAAAGCAGCGACTGATCGTCGTGCTGGCGTTCGAGCGCGCCCAGCTCCTCGACTTGTGCGGACCGTTGCAGACTTTCGCCAGCGCCAATGAGATCGTCACGGAGTCCGGCGGCGAGGCGCCCTACCGCATCGCTGTCGTGTCCCGGCACGGCGGCCCGGTTTGCACCTCGTCTGGGCTGCCGCTGGTGACGCAGCCTGCCGGTCGAACCATTGGCGCGGCACGGATAGATACGCTGATCATTCCAGGAGGTCCTGGCGTGCACGAGGCGCTCAAGGACAAGCGTAACATCGCCTGGGTGCGGCATCAGTCCGCAAAGGCGCGCCGCGTCGCATCGGTCTGCACTGGCGCGTTTCTGTTAGCGGAAACCGGCCTGCTGGACGGACGCCGAGCTACGACACACTGGAAATCGTGCGGACGGCTACAGGAGCGCTATCCAGACGTTCGCGTCGAACACGATCCAATCTATCTAAACGACGGGAAAATTTGGAGTTCCGCAGGTGTCACCGCGGGCATCGACCTTGCGTTGGCGCTGCTCGAAGCCGACCTCGGGCGCAGCATCGCCATGCGGGTGGCCCGCCAGCTCGTTGTGTTCCTCAATCGGCCCGGCGGCCAGTCGCAGTTCTCCGCACCGCTTGAGGCGCAGGCCGCAGCCGCCGACGGCAATGCCCCCAATCATTTTGCCCCCCTTCACGGCTGGATCGCCGGGCATCTCACCGGCGATCTGCGCGTCGAACGGCTCGCCGAGCAGGCCGGCATGAGCGCGCGCACCTTCGCACGGATCTATGCCGGCACGATGGGCGTCACACCGGCACGCATGGTTGAGAAAATCCGTGTCGAGGCAGTCCGCCGCATCCTGGAAGAGACCGACATGCCGATCAAAAGGATCGCGGCGCAATGCGGGTTCCACCAGGAGGAACGGCTGCGCCGCGCCTTCGCCCGGCAGGTTGGCACGACGCCGGCCGAATACCGCGCGCGGTTTTAGCGGCGACTAGCGAACGACCTGAAAGAGCCGGTCCCAGCGCACGCCGCTCTGGCTCGAAAACACGATAAGTTCGGCGCGGCCGATCATGTTCTCGACCGGAACGTAACCGACCTGATCGAGCATACGGCTGTCGACCGAATTGTTGCGGTTGTCGCCGAGCACGAAATAATGGCCGGCCGGCACAGTGTATTCGGGCGTGGTGGCGTAAATGCCGTTGTCGTCGAGTGAGAGCGTTATGTAGCTTACGCCGCTGGGCAGCGTTTCTCGATAGCGCGTCCCGTGCTGATTGCTCCCCTCAATCGTGGTGTCGCCGATGCGCTGGCGCGGAACGGCAACACCGTTGATGCTGAGCACGCCTTTCGTCATCTGGACGCGGTCGCCGGGACGTCCCACCACCCGCTTGATGAAATCGACCGCGGTCTTGCCTGTTACCCGAAACACGACGACGTCGCCGCGCTCCGGCAACCAGCTGGCTGGAATTCGATGCGACAGGCCGGCCGTCGCGAGCGGCAGCGAGTAAGGACCATAGCCGTAGGAGATTTTAGAAACCAAAACGTAATCGCCGGGAACCAGCGTCGGCACCATCGACCCGGATGGAATGCTAAATGGCTGGAATACAATCAGCCTCAGGCAGACAATAATGGCCCCTTCCGCAACAAGAAGCGCAATCAGCAAAGCGTCGCCGGAGGTACGCCGCTTCTTTGAATTTGTTTTGACGTCGGGAATAGCCACGGTTTGCCCCCGGGTTGTCTGCGTTCTTTTCACTCAACAAGAACTTCTTTTCAATCAAAGAACTTCCTTTCAACCAGCAAGAATCTGGCTGATTAAATCAATACGCCGTCTGAAGAAGCTCGCGCACATCGTCGGCCGACACCGGCCGCGGCAATTTGATCGCCTGTGCGGCAATTTCGCCGGCGGCAAAGTCAATTTTGCCGGCCTCGAAGCCGATGTCGCGCAACCGCTGCGGAATGGGAAATTGCTTCAGCATGTCCGCCAGCCCGGCCGCCGGATCGCCGCTGCCGAGCGCTTCTGCCAGCCGCGCCTTCGCCTCCGGCGCAGCCGCAAGATTAAAGCGCGCGACGTGCGGCAGGATGATCGCGTGCGCCGCGGCGTGCGGCAGCCCGAGGCCGCCGAGCACGTGCGCAAGCTTATGCTGCAGCCCGTTGCTGACGCTGAGCACCGTGCCGGATAGCCACCCGGCAACGAGGCATTCCGCGCGGGCGTCTTGATCAGTGCCGTCGGTGACGACCGCGGGCAGATTTTTGCTGAACCGCCGCATCGCCTCGCTCGCCAGCGCCAGCGTCACCGGCGTGCGGCCGTCGGCCCAAAAGCTTTCGACGCAATGGGCGATGGCATTCATGCCGCTTGCCGCACTCACTGCTGCGGGCAGGCCAAGCGTCAAGGCGGGATCGTAGATGATCGTGCGCGGCATAACCTTTACGTCGCGCCCGGTGACCTTGCGCGCACCGTCGGTGATGCCGAAGATCGAGGTCGCCTCCGAGCCCGAATAGGTTGTCGGGATGGCGATAATCGGCAGGCCCGTCTCTCGCGCGATCGCCTTGGCAAGCCCGATCGCCGAACCACCACCGGCGGCGACGAGTCCGTCAGCCTTCGCCGCGCGTGCCGCGGCGAGACCGCGCTCCGCCACCGCCCTCGGCACGTGAATGACCGCTTCGGCATGCAGTTCCGCGGCGCGGTTGCCGAGAATTTCAATCACCTTCTGCCCAAGCCGCGCGCCGCTGCCCGGAGTCGCCACCACGAGCGCCCGCGACAAGCCGAGGCGCTCCGCCTCCTCGCCGACCCGCGCCAGCGCGCCGACGGCAAACACCACGCGTTGCGGCGGAACGTCGTGCGTGAAGAAGACGGTCAAAAACGTTTCCTGGATGCGGTGCAGCGCGCAGCGGTGCACCGCTGATCCGGGACCGTCGCGAACATCGAGTATGAAACGATCCCGGGTCTGCCGCGCACCACTTCGTGCTGCGCCGCGCCCCGGAAACTGAAGGCTATGTGGCCGCTTTCACTTCCCTTCCCGCCAGATCCCGAGCGCCTTCTGCGCTGGGCGGTCGGAGATCGAGAACAACACGGTCTCTTTGGCGACGTTATGCGAATAACGCTTCCATGGCGGCACGACGAACACGTCGTTCGGGCCCCACTCCAGCACCGAGCCGTCAACGTTGGTCGAGCCCTGTCCCTCGACGCAAACGAAAATTGTGCCGTCGGTAGCGCGGTACGGCTCTCCCTTAAACCCTTTTGGGAACATCGCGAGCCAAGCACCCATCGTCGGCAGAACCGGGCCGCCGGTGACCGGGTTCGCGTAGTGCACGCGTGCGCCGTGACGCTTGTCGACGTCGCCCGACGCCAGCATGCGCTCGACGATCGGCCGGGTGCGCGCATAGGTGTAATTGATGACCGGCGTGTAATTCTTGGTCCAGCTGCCATCGGGAAGAACGCCCGAGGCATAGAAGCTCAGCGAGTCGCCGTCCTCGCGCGTAGTCGACTGGGTCGGCGCGTCGAAATGCTCCGCGAACGACGCCTCGTAGAAATTAACCGCAGGGAAATCGAGCACGTCGAGCCACAACATCGGTACATCGGAGGTATTGCCGTGATCGTGCGGCGCCCAATTGGCGGTGATGACGAAATCGCCCGGCGACATAAGCGACTTCTCGCCATCAACGGAGGTGTAAGCACCCTTGCCGTCAAGCACGAAGCGGATTGCAGAGGACACGTGGCGATGCGCTGGCGCGACTTCGCCAGGCATGATCATCTGCACGCCGGCAAACAGCGTGTTCGTGGCCTTCGATTCGCCGTGCATCGCCGGATTTTCGAGGATCAGCACGCGGCGCTCGGCTTCTTCCGCCGTGATCAGGCCGCCGGATTCCATGACCAGCGTCTTCACGTCGTCGAAATGCCAGACGTGCGGTGCGACACGGGTCACCGGTTCCTTGGTCACCACCGACTTCATCACCTTCCACAGCGGCGCCATGTCCTTCTTGGCGATCCGATCGTAGAAGGCCTGCCGCACCGCCTCGACGTTGTGCTTCGGGCCTGGTTTGCCGTTACTTGCTTGCTTTGCGGTGGCGACCGCCATGGCATCCTCCATAAAAGCGCGGAATCCGGTTGCTTTCATTCAATATAGTCAAAGCATTGCCCGGCCGAAATAGTCCATTTTGCAACCAATGACCGGCTGCCATGCGGCATCTGCGCGGCCGCAAAGGTCGAGATTTCAAGGCAATTTGCGGCGCAATCGGCGGCTATGATAGCTCTCGCACGATGGAAAACACGGTTTACAACGTGCGCGCCGTTCTGGCCGGACAGGCCCCGGCGGATACGCCGGTCACTGTCAAAGGCTGGGTGCGCACCCGGCGCGACTCCAAGGCCGGCATTTCGTTCGTGCACCTCTCCGACGGCTCAGCGTTTCATCCGCTGCAGGTGGTCGCGCCCAACACGCTGCCCAATTACACCGACGAAGTCTTGAAGATCACCTCCGGCTGCGCGGTCGAGGCCACCGGCACGATCGTGCCCTCGCCTGCCAAGGGCCAGCCGTTCGAAATGCAAGCGAGCGCCATCAAGGTGATCGGCTGGGTCGACGACCCGGATACCTATCCGATCCAGCCCAAGCCACACACGATGGAGTACCTGCGCGAGGTCGCGCATCTGCGGCCGCGCACCAATGTCATTGGCGCCGCAACGCGGGTGCGCCACACCCTGGCGCAGGCGATCCATCGCTATTTCGACAGCAACGGTTTCTTCTGGGTCAATACGCCGATCATCACCTCATCCGATGCCGAAGGCGCCGGCGCGCTGTTCCGCGTCTCGACGCTCGATCTCGCCAATCTGCCGCGCACCCCCGCGGGCAAGATCGATTTCGGCAAGGATTTCTTCGCCCGCGAGGCGTTCCTCACCGTATCGGGGCAGCTCAACGTCGAGGCCTACTGCCTCGCGCTCACCAAGGTTTACACGTTCGGCCCGACGTTCCGTGCCGAGAACTCCAACACCAGCCGCCATCTTGCCGAATTCTGGATGATCGAACCGGAGATCGCATTCGCCGACCTGTCCGATGATGCCACGCTGGCGGAACGTCTGCTCAAGTTCATCTTCGAAGCCTTGCTGAAAGAGCGCGCCGAAGACCTCGCGTTTTTCGATGAGCGCATCGAGAAGGGCCTCGTCGCGAAACTCCAAAACATCGTTACATCCGAGTTTGTCCGGATAGACTACGGTGAGGCCGTCGCGGTGCTGGAACGGGCACAGGAGAAAAAAGAGAAGTTCGAATTCCCGGTGCGCTGGGGCATCGATCTGCAATCCGAGCACGAACGCTATTTGACGGAAAAGCACGCCAAAAAGCCCGTAATCGTCATGAACTACCCGAAGGACATCAAGGCGTTCTACATGCGATGCAACCACGACGGCAAAACCGTCGCCGCCATGGACGTGCTCGCGCCCGGCATCGGCGAGATCATCGGCGGCAGCCAGCGCGAGGAGCGGCTCGACGTGCTCGACGCGCGTATGACCGAGCGCGGCATCGATAAGGAGCATTACGGCTGGTATCGCGATCTGCGCCGATACGGCACCGTGCCTCACGCCGGCTTCGGTCTCGGCTTCGAACGCACCCTCGCCTATGTCACCGGGCTGTCAAACGTGCGCGACGCCATCCCGTTTCCGCGCACGCCAGGGCACGCGAAGTATTGACGCGCGCCATTGCAAACGGCCTTGAACCCGCGTTGACCGCGCCCGCTGCAACCGGCAACATCGCCGGCCTTAAGCTCAATAACGTGCATATTTTCAAAGGCGGGGGAGACCACACCATGAAGCGGATTTTGACATTGCTTGCAGCCGGCGCCTGCGCCGCTGCGCTCGCCGGACTGAACAGCGCGGCGCAGGCGGCGCCTGACATGTCGCTGACGCGTCTGGATTGCGGCACGCCGCCGCCGCCGACCGCCGTCAATGAGCGTTTCTCCGACACCTTCTCCTACGGCGATCTGAAAATCCAATTCGTATTCAGCTGCTACCTGATCAAGCACGGCGATCAGTATTTGCTTTGGGACACCGGGCACGCCATGACCATGCCGAAAGTGGCGCCCAAGGTGAGTTTGGTCGATCTGCTGGCCAAGATTAACGTCAAGCCCGAGCAGATCACGTACGTGGGCATCAGCCACTACCATGCCGATCACACCGGCCAGGTCGGCTCGTTCGCCAAGTCAACGCTCTTGATCGGCAAGGGCGACTGGGACGCGATCTCGAGCCTGAAGCCAGGCCCAGGTGTCAACTTCGCGCCGTTTGCGCCCTGGACCAAGGGCGGCGCCAAGGTCGAGCCGCAGCCGAACGACAAGGACGTATTCGGCGACGGCAGCGTGATCATGCTCAACACGCCCGGACACACGCCTGGGCATCACAGTCTGCTGGTCAAGCTACCGTCAGGCAACTTCGTGATCAGCGGCGACGCCGTGCATTTCCGCGAAAATTGGGACAACAACGGGGTGCCGTGGTTCAACTATGATCGCGCCGAGACGTTGGCGTCGATCGCCCGCCTCAAAGGGATCGTGGCGACTTTCAAAGCGACGCTGATCATCCAGCACGATGCACGCGACATTGGCAAACTGCCGGCATTTCCGGCCGCCGCAAAGTAGCAACCATCGCAAAGAAGGACGATGCAATGGCCAAATATCTTCTCGTGAGCTTCAAGACCTGCCCGTGGGTGCAGCGCGCGGCGATCGCGCTGCGCGAGAAAAACGTGGCGTTCGATTTCCGCCACATCGAGCCCGACAACCGGCCCGACTGGTTTCTCGCCATTTCGCCGCACAAGAAAGTGCCGGTGCTGCGCATCGACGATAAGGTGTCGCTTTTCGAGTCCGGCGCCATCGCCGAATATCTCGACGAGACGATCGCACCGCGCCTGCATCCCGAGGACCCCATTCAGCGCGCCATCAACCGCGCCTGGACCGACTATGTGCCCACGTTCTCAAGCTCCGTAACCGGCGTTGCCTATGCGGCCGACGAAGCGGCCTACAAGACGGCGGCGGAAAAGATCGGGCCGGCATTCGCGCAGCTCGAGCGCGCACTGCAAAAGCAAAGCCCGGCGGGCCCATTTTTCAACGGTGCCAAATATTCGCTGGTCGACGCCGGCTACGCGCCGTTCCTGCAGCGCTATTTCTTCCTCGACCGCATCGAGCCGCTCGGCGTCATCGAAAAATATCCGAGGGTGAAAGCGTGGGCGGACGCGCTGATGAAGCGGCCATCGACGCATTCCTTCCCCGAGGGTGAATTCGAGGCCATGTACCGAGCCAACGTGAAGCGCCGCAACGCGTGGGTTTCCCAATTCATCGCCGACGTGGCGGTGGCGGCGGAGTAACACGGGCAGGGTCGAATCTGGTTGGGCGGCGCCGGCCATCGTGACGGCGCCGCCGCCTTTATAGGTTACGCCTTCACCATGGAGCGGTAATCCATCTGTCTGTGGAACCAATAGACGTAGCCGCTGATATCCTTCCGGGTGGCGACGTATGCCGACGGCTGATAAATCGGGACGTTGACCGCATCGTCGAAAATGGCCTTGATGTAGTCCTTGACCATTGCGTCGTATTTGGCCGGGTCGCGCTCGAAACGCGATTGCTGAACCATCGCCATCACTGGCACATTGTTGTAGTCGCCGGAGTTGAAAATCGACGTCTTTCCGAGCGCCATCTCGAAATAATAATTCGGATAATTGAGCCAACCGGCAAACAGGTTGGTGAGGAACGGCAGCTTCCTGCTGGCGAAGTTTGCCCGCCAATTAGCGCCGGCGATCTTGTCGAGCGTTACCTTGACGCCGATCTTGCCCAGGCTTTCCTGGAGCAGCACGCTCATCGGCTCGATGATGCTGGCAGCGCTGGCATCGTACGCAAAGGAGGTTTCGAAGCCATTGGCCAGTCCAGCCTCCGTAAGCAGTGCTTTCGCCTTTGCGATATCCGTATTGTAAGGCGACGGCTGCGGCCACGAGGCTTGCCTGATCTCCCCCGATCCGCCGAACAGCGGTCGCGCCTGGCCGTAAAGCGCCACATCCATGATCTTCTGGTAAGGGATCGCGTAAGCAATCGCACGCCGCACCTTGACGTTGTCGAACGGCGGCATTTTGTCGTTCATGGTGATGAACTGCACCGCGTTGTCGATTGGCGTCTCATAAACCTTGAGCTTGCCTTCGCGCTTCATTTCAACAATGTCGGCGGGCGGAAAGTCGTTGGAAACGTCGACGCTGGCGCGTTCAAGAAGAGCTCGTCGCGTTTCAGAGGAAGGCACTATGCGCCAGACCACGTGCTTCATTTTCGGCAGCGGGCCGGATTTCCAGCCGTCGAAGCGAACGTACGCAATCGCATCCGGCGTGCGGTGGGCGATGGTATAAGCCCCGCCGCCGGCAAGATTGTTCTTCGACCATTCAAATCCCCAGGGATCGGTCGCCGTCACGTGCTTCCTGATCAGCTCGGAATTGAGAATATTCGGCACGCAGAAAGCCAAATTAGGCAGCATTTGGCGGTCGTAACGATCGTAATCGAGACGGAAGGTATGGTCGTCGACAACGACGCTCTGCTCCGGTTTGGTAATTGACGCGACGCTCATCTGAAATTTGGGATTGCCACCGGCGCCGATAGCGCGATCGATCGACCATTTCACGTCCTTGGCGGTGACCGGCGCGCCGTCATGAAAGGTCGCGTTCTTGCGCAGGCGGAATGTCAGGGAATGGCCGCTATCGTTCCATTCCTCGGCGAGTTCGGGCGCAGGCTTGGTGGCATTTGCATGATTGACGCCGTTTTCGTCCTTCTCGATTTTCAGCGACAACAACCGGTCGTAGCAATTCCAGGCCACCTCGTAAGTCCCCCGATTTGCGCCCGGGACATGGGGATCGACGCCGTTGGCACCGGACTCCGATATCAGACTGAGCGTCTCGGCTTCCGATTGCGCGCGGACAATATGCGGCGCGGCGAGGCTGACTAATCCCGCGGTTGTTCCCTGAAGGAACCGTCTGCGCCCTATTCTCATTTTTCAGTTCGCTCCTGCAAGCCGGTGATGGACGACCGGGCGGTGCAAGATCGAGGCCAAGCCCTGCGTGAACACGGCATGTCTTCCTTGCAGGCGCAGATTGTCGCGGCTCCTGAGAGCGGCCCGTCGCGATCCGCCGGCGCGCTCGACAATGCGTCGCGGGCGCACGCCGTTGCGGCTGCTTGCGAGCCCAGGTCTTGCAGCGCCCCGCGCGCTCGTGTGAAATCACGTGCTGTCGATAGAAGGACACTTGACCGATGCCGGACGCCAAACATTACGAGACTGATGTTGCCATCGTCGGTGGCGGCGGCGCCGGCATTGCCGCCGGCATTGAGGCGCGCGACGCTGGTGCGCGCGCGATCACATTCGAGAAGGACTCCGGACCGGGCGGCGCTGCCATCATTTCGGGCGGCGGCTGTCTGATCGTCGGCTCGCCGTTGCAGAAACAGCATGGCATCGAAGACACGCCGGATCTGGCGTTCAACGACTGGATGGCGTGGGGCGGCCCGTCGGTCGACGAGGTGTGGGCACGCTATTACATCGAGCACAGTCTGCACGATCTCTATTACTGGGCCGAGAGCCTCGGTGCCCAATGGTCCGATCTGAAGGAGCAGGAAGGCAACACGGTGGTGCGCTGGACGCGAAGCGACCGCAACGGCCTCGGCCTGATGACGCATCTGATCGACAGCTTCCGTCAGAAAGGCGGCGAGATCGTCACCGACACCGAGATCACGGCGCTCACGCGCGCCAACGGCAGCATCACCGGCTTTGAAGGGCGCAACACCAAGACTGGCGAGCCGGTGTCGGTGAAAAGCAAGACGGTCGTGATGACGACCGGCGGTTTCAACTCGAATCGCGACATGGTGATGGAGTTCAATCCAGCGCTGGGCAACGACATGATCCTGGAAGGTTCGGGGCGCAATTCCACCGGCATCGGTCATAAGATGGTGCAGAAGGCCGGCGGCTATCTCACCCACATGGATCACATCTGGTTCTACGTGTACGCCACCCCCGACTACCGCGATCCCGCGCAGCGTCGCGGCTTGGTTTTCCGCCTCGTGCCCGGCAACATCTGGGTCAATCAGCAGGGCCGCCGGTTCCACAATGAAGCGCGCTCGGGGGGCAACTCGGCGACTCCCGCGCTGATGGCGCAAAGCCCGCGGCACGCCTGGGCGATCATGGATACGCCGATGACCACCACCATGGAGATCGCCGATCCGTACTACCGCGACGGCGATAAGGTCGCGCGGAACAAGGTCCTTGAGCTGCTCAACTCCTCGCCCTTCATTCGTAAAGCCGACACGCTCGCCGATCTCGCCAACAAGATGCGCGTCGATCAAGCGGCGTTTCTGAGCACCGTCGAACGCTACAACAAGGCCTGCGCACAGAAACTCGAAACCGAGCCCGAGTTCGGCAAGCCGCTGCAATCGTCCAAGGCGTTCGACACCCCGCCCTATTACGCCGTGCAGATATTTCCGCTGGCGCGCAAGAATTTCGGCGGTGTAAAAACCGACCTGCAATGCCGCGTGCTCGACAAGCATTTCGAGCCGATCGCAGGTCTTTACGCGGCGGGCGAGCTGTGCGGCATGGCCGGCGGCCACATTAACGGCCGTGCCGGGTTGGAAGGCACCATGCTGGGTCCGTCAGTGTTCAGCGGCCGCGTCGCTGGCGGCTGGGCCGCCCACGAGGCAGGCCACGGCAGCGGGTTCGCGGGCAAGCCGAACCGGGGCTGAGCCTACGACGTTGCAAGCCTGTGCGGCGGCGGACGATTGCCGCCGCGTCAGCCTTGTGACCCAAGCCGCCGAATAGGAATGCCCATGAGCAAGCCAACCCTCGACCAGATAAACCTCGTTTGTGGCGATATGGACGCATCGCTTGCGTTCTACCGCAGGCTTGGTGTGGAAATTCCCGACGCTGCGGTCTGGCGCACGCCGACAGGTGCACATCATGTCAGCGCCGGCGACCGGACAGCGGATCAAGCGATCGATTTCGATCTCGACTCCACCGCATTCGCCCAACGTTGGAACAGCGGCTGGAAGAACCGAACCGACTTGAGAGGCCGCGTGGTCGTCGGATTTAGCGTGCCCACCCGCGCGGCTGTCGATGACGTTTTCCGCGACATGATCACTGCGGGATATCGCGGTTTGCAGGAACCCGTCGATGCGTTTTGGGGCGCCCGCTACGCGATCATCGAAGACCCCGACGGGATTGCCGTGGGCCTGATGAGTCCAATTTCGCCGGATCGAAAGTCGCCGCCCCCGAACGTATGATCGCGCCGAAATCTAATCGAGCTTGATGCCGAGCGATTTGATGACGACGCTCCAGCGCGCGATATCGGCCTTGAGCCGTTGCTCTAGCTCCTCGGGCGTCGAGCCGCCGGCCACGTAACCCGCGTCCACGAGTTTCTTCTGGATCGCCGGATCGGCCAGCGCCGTATTGGTATCGGCGCTCATCTTGCGCACGATCTCAGGCGGCGTCTTCGCCGGAACAAATAACGCCTGCAAGCCGGTCACCGCGTAACCGGGCACAGTCTCGCCAACGGTGGGCACGTTCGGTGCCGCTGGATTGCGCTTGGCCCCCGTCACCGCGATCACGCGCACCTGACCGGAATGCGAATACGACAGCAGCGTGCCGCTGCCGAAATAGCAATCCACGCGGCCCGGAATCAGATCGGTGAAGGCTGGCGCCGCACCGCGATACGGGACGTGCGTCATCTTCAGGCCGGCCATCTGCAGGAAACTCATTTCGGCCAGATACGGCGCGCTGCCAGTGCCGGGCGACGCCATCGTCAGCTTGCCGGGGCGGCTTTTGACGTAGTCGATGAACTCCTTGAGCGTGTGCGCCGGTGAGGAGTTCGGCACGAATACGAAATAATCGACCAGCGCCACCATCGACACCGGCGCGAAGTCCTTCACGGCGTCGTAGGTGAGCTTGCCGTAGAGGCTCGTGTTCGACGCCATGGCGCCGGGATCGAATAGTACGGTGTAGCCGTCGGGATCCGAGCGCGCGACATATTCGCAGCCGAGATTGTTGCCGGCGCCCGGCTTGTTCTCAATGAACACCTGCTGCTTCCACATCGCCGACAGCTTGTCGGCGAGCGTGCGCGCAACAATGTCGGTCGGTCCGCCGGCTGCGACCGGCACGATGATGCGCACCGCTTTGGTTGGATAACTTTCCGCTCGCCCTTCGCTCATGAAGAGTTCGGGCATGACAGTCTGGACGGCTGAGAGCACAATCAAGTCGCGACGGCTGAGCATGGCACTCCCCCCGCTATCTCGATAGCGCGCCATCTTACCGCTCAGCGTGGGCTGCCGCCACAGCCGAAATGGCCGTATTTCAGTAGCGGAACGTGTTTCAGTAGCGGAAATAGTCCTGCCGCTCGCTCCGCCAGGCTTCCTCGTCCGGCAGCGCCAGCGCATCGAGGTCGGCCGGCGTTGCGGCCGGATCGTCGACCCACTCGCGCAGCAATGGCCCCCCGTTGATGACGTCGATCGCGAGCTTGCCATGCTCGTACTCGTAGGCAAAATCGCGCCACAGCGGATAGCCCGGCTGAAGACGGCGGATGGCCTTTAGCGCCAGCGCCACGATGCGCCACGGCCGAAACGCGGCGTGGTCGTAGCCCGGACCTTCGGTGTGGATTTGAATGCCGTTGCACAGTGCGCCGGCATGTTTATGGAAGGTCGGCTCAAACCAGCATTCGCGCAGGCGGCAGCCCTCAAGCCAGTGCGGCGCCAGACGGCGCATCTCGGACAGGATCCGGTCCGCCTGCAGATCAGGCGCACCAAACAATTCGAGCGGCCGGGTGGTGCCGCGCCCCTCCGACAGCGTCGTGCCCTCGACCATGACCGTCCCCGCATAGGCGCGCGCCATCCAAAGGTTAGGCGCGTTCGGGCTTGGGTTGATCCAAGTGCGTTCGCCCAACGGCCAGCCGAAACCCGGTGCCGCGTCAGGTTGCCAGCCCTGCATGGTGACGATGCGATACTCCACATCCAGCTTCCGCGTTTTCACGAACCAGGCGCCCAATTCGCCGACCGTCAGCCCATGCCGCATCGGCAACGGCCCGGCGCCGACAAAGCTTTCCCAGCCCTCGCGCAGTCGCAATCCCTCGGCTGGACGCCCGACCGGATTGGGCCGGTCCAATACCCACACCGCCTTGCCGTGCTGGGCGGCGGCTTCGAGCACATACCGGAGCGTAGTGATGAACGTGTAGATGCGGCAGCCCAAGTCCTGCAGATCGACCAGGATGATATCGAACGTATCGAGCATGGCCGCCGTCGGCCGACGCACTTCGCCGTACAGACTGAACACCGGAATGCCGTGCGCCGGATCAAGAAAATCCGGCGACTCGATCATGTTGTCCTGTTTGTCACCGCGCAGACCGTGCTGCGGACCAAATGCGGCATTGACGCCGCCGCTCGCGGCGAGCGCATCGAGCGAATGCGTCAGGTCCGCGGTGACCGACGCCGGATGCGCCAGCAAGGCAATGCGCTTGCCCGCGAGCGGTACCCGCAGCGCGGGATCGGCGATGAGGCGGTCGATGCCGAATTGCATGACCCGTACGCTCGTCAAATTTCGCACGCAAAGCAATCGGCATGATGGAAATCCGGCTTGCCGGACGGATGCGCCAGCGCCCAATAGGACAAGCGGCCGCTGCTTTCCTCGATCACGGCCGATAGCCCTAACCGCCATGGGTCGAGCGGGAAGGACTCCAGCTCAAGAGCGGCCCGCAGCGTGAAAAGCCCAGGGGACGATTCTATCTCGACGCGCGGCGCGCCGACCTCGGCTGTGTGCATACTGCTGCGATAATCGTCGAAGCGGTAGGCCGCCCACCGGGTCGATGGCGCAAAGTTGAATTCGAAATAGCTCGCTGCCACCGCGGGACGGATGAACACCTCGAAACAGGTGTCGCGCCACAGTTCGTCGGCGCGCGTTGGGGCGGTGACTAATGGCAAGTGCAGGCCGCCAATATTGCCGGTCGCTTCATAGGACAAAACCAGCGCGCCCGTCCGCGGCCGCGCCACGTCCACGCCGATCGCGGTTACCGCGTCGCAGCGTGTGTCTGGATGCCTTTTAAGGGCTAGGCGCATGCCGGATTGTACCGCGCCAACTAACCGTCTCAGGTGTTATTCGCCCCGCCGTCGACCGCGATGGTCTGTCCGGTGATGAAATCACTCTCGGCGGAGGCGAGAAACGCCAGCGCGCCCAACAGGTCTTCCGGATATTCGTCGCGCTTGATGGCGCGGCGCACGAGCGACGGCGCCTGTGAATGAGCGAGATGGTTGGGGTTTTCGCTGATCACGCTCTCGGACAGCGTGAACCCCGGCGCCAGCGAGTTGACGCAGATGTTGTACTCGCCGAGTTCGCGGGAAATCGAGCGGGTGAACGCCGTCACCGCGCCCTTTGACGTTACATAGTGCGAAAAATTCGGGATACCGCGGGCGACAGTGCCTGAGGTGATATTGATGATTTTGCCGTATTTCTGCGCGATCATGTGCGGCGCGACGTGCTTCGTCATAAGAAACACACCGCGAATATTGATCGCCATGACGCGATCCCACAGCTCGACGTCGATATCGAGGACTTTCTGCTCCCGCAACGGCGCGAACAAAGCAGCATTGTTGACCAGGATGTCGATCTTGCCGAAGCGGTCGACCGTGTCGGCAACGAGCTTCTTCACCGCGCCCTCGTCGCTCACGTCTGCGATGGCGCTGGCGACCGAATTGGCGCCGTGCTCGCGCGCGATCTCGCCGGCCAAATCCTGGCCATCGGCAATGTCGGCGATCATCAGGCGCGCACCCTCGGCGGCCAGCTTCTTGGCGTAATGCCGGCCGATGCCCTTCGCGCCGCCGGTGAGCAGCGCCACGCGCTTGTCGAGCCGTGCCATCTATTTTCTCCCGTTCATCCGCCGGATGAATTTCTCGAAACTGGCGAGCTGCTGCTTGACGATGTCGACCGTCGGCTGATCGGTCAGTTCAAGCGTCTTCTCATCGAATTTCTTCGCCGAGAAGGAGACGAAAATCTCCGGCTTGCCGAAGATGAGTGCGTCGATCGCGGTCAGACTCTGCCGCAAATGATACTGCATGCGCGAGCCGCCAAGCGCCCCGCCGGCGCACGACTGCAGCGCTACCGGCTTTTCCTTGAACGGCACCTCTTTGAAGCGGGAGACCCAATCGATGGCGTTCTTCAACCCGCCCGGAATACTCCAGTTGTATTCCGGCGAGACGATGATCACGCCGTCGGCTGAGTGGATCGCATCTCCCCAGGCGGTCACCTCAGCCGGGAATTTTCCGTCGGCGTGCAGATCGTGATTGTAGACGGCCATTTTGTCCCAGCCGGGCGCGGCTTTGACCGCCATGCCGGGCGGCGCCAGCGCCGGCAGCGTGCGCGCCAACGCCGCGTTATACGATGCCTTGCGCAGGCTGCCGCAGATCACAATGACGTTGAGTTGATTGTCGGACACTGACTTTTCCCTCCCCTTCGGATTAACGTTTGCCGCCGTAGCTGGCGATAAATTTGGCGAACGCAGCGAGCTGCTGCTTGATGAAGCCGATGGTCTGCTCGTCGGTAATTTTTCCGGTCTTTTCGTCGATACGCTGCGCGCAATTGCCGATGAAGATTTCCGGCTTGTTGAGCGTGAGCGCGTCGAGAAACACCATCGCCCTGCGCAGATCGTATTGCACACGGGCGCCGCCGAGTGGGCCCGGCGAAGCCGATTGGATTGCGATCGGCTTGCCGACAAACGGCTGGTTAGGCACCCGCGACACCCAGTCAAGTGCGTTCTTCAGCGGCGCCGGAATGCCGAAATTATATTCCGGCGTGTTGAAGATCACCCCATCGGCGGCGCGGATCGCGTCAACCAACGCGTGCACCGAAGCCGGAAATCCAGTCGAGTTCTGGATATCGGCATTGTACAGCGGAAATTCGGAGATCGGCGGCGCCTCCTTGATCTGCATGCCCTCGGGCGCGAGGCCGGGCAGCACATTCATGACGATGCGGTTGAACGAGCCTTTGCGCAGGCTACCGCAAATCGTGATGACGTCGGTCACATCGTCCTCCCGCGATTACGTTGGTCCCGGCACGCGGATACCGGGCCTCAAGATAGGCGAGCAAGATCGCGCCGCATAGGTCATCGGCGGCCCGCTGTCGCCGCGGGAGTTTCGCGATTTCCGGGAAATCGATTCGCCTTAATTGTTCAGGATGGGAAAATTCTTCGGCGAACTTGGCCCTGGCAGCCCATGCACGAAGACGTAGATGTCGGCAATGTCCTTGTCCGACAGCACGGCGCTCGAATAGGCCGGCATGTCGTTTATCGGGTTGCGGACCTGACCTTTGAAGGCGTCGAACGGCAGGCCGGTATGGGCGAGGATCGGCGCCGGGCCGTTGTAGGCCCCGCCCTGGCCAACGCGGCCGTGGCAGGTGAAGCAAGCCTCTTTGAGAAAGATGCGCTTGCCGTTGGCCGCATCGCCCTGCGGCGCGTCCTGGGCTCGCGCCGACTGCGCCCCAAGGCCAAGCACGACCGCGGCAACCGTTGCGACGGCAACACCTTTGAATTTATGCATAACGCTGCTCCTCAACGCGGATCGGTCACGACATCGATGACGGCCGGCCCGCCTGCCTTGACCACGGCAATAGCGCGCTTGAGCGCCGCCGCGAGATCGTTCGGATCGGTGATCGGACCTTCGCCGTGGGCCCCCATGCCGCGCGCGATCGTGGCGTAGTCAATGTTGGGGTCCTTGAGCGTGGTGCCGATATCCATGCGGTCGACGCCGCGGCCGTGACGCGCCGCCATGGCCGTCAGGTACATGTATTCCTGATGGTAGGCGCGGTTGTTGTGGACGATGTAGAGGATCGGGATCTCGTGGTGCGCGGCCGTCCACAGCGCACCGGGATTGAACATGAAATCGCCGTCGCCGCCGAAGGCGACTGTAAAGCGGCCATGCTTCTTGTTGGCGAGCGCCGCACCGATCGAGGCCGGCAGATTGTAGCCGACACCGGCGCCCCCGGATCCGCCGTTCCACTGGTACGGTTTCTTGATGTCCCACAGCCGGTGCATCCATGACAGCCGGATCGCGGTGCCGACGACCGACCAATCCTCGTCCTTGATCTGGTTATAGACTTCGGCGCACATCCGCGCCGTGGTGATCGGGCTCGCGTCCCAGCCGATGGTCGCGTCGACTTTTGATCGCTCGACCATCGCCTGATGCGCGGTCGCGAGTTTTTTGCCGCGCTCGTCGAACGCCGCCTTTTGCGCCGGGTCGGTCAGGCGCCGCACTGCCTCGGTCAGTTCCGGCAGCGACGCCTCGCCGTCGCCCGCGATGTCGAGATCGACATCCTGCCAGCGGCCGAAATCCTGATAGTTCGATTTCAGATAGAGGTCGCGCATGCCGAGCGTGATGATCTTGGCGCCGGGCTTGGTCGCGGGATGCGAAGTCCGGTCGATGCGGTCGCGGAAATGCGTCAGCGTGCCCCACAGATCGTTCATCTCGATGGCGAGAATGACATCGGCCTGGCCGATCAGCGCCCGGCGGAAGCTCTGATTGAGCGGATGCCGCGACGGGAAGTTCATGCGGCCGTAATTGTCGATCACCGGACATTGCAGCGCCTCGGCGAATTCGACGAGGTTTTTCATGCCCGCGGGCGTGCGCGCGACGCGATCGCAGACGATCAGCGGATTCTTGGCCGCAACCAGCATCTTGGCGGCTTCGACGATCGCCGCCGAATCGCCCACTGGCGGAATCACGGGTTCATACTTGGGGATGCGCAGGCTGCCACGGTCGCGGATCGGGTTTTCTTGCAGCTCGCCGTCGAGCGCGAGGAACACCGGCCCCATCGGCGGCGTGGTGGCGATCTTGTAGGCGCGCACCATGGACTCGCCGAAATGCTGCAGCGAGGCGGGCTGGTCGTCCCACTTGGTGAACTCTCGCACCAATTGACCGATATCGACGCCAGCATGCAGCCATTCGGCGCCCGGTGCGCGCTTATCGGCTTCCATGATATTGCCGCCGAACACGATGACCGGCACGCGATCGCACCACGCGTTGTACATCGCCATGGTGGCGTGCTGCAGACCGACCACGCCGTGGCACGCCATGGCAATCGGCTTGCCCGCCATCTTGGCATAGCCCTGTGAAATGTGGACAGCGATGTCCTCGTGCACGCAGGTGATGATCTCGGGCTTGGTGTTGCCGCCGTGGTTGACGACCGCTTCGTGCAGGCCGCGGTAACTCGACGCGCAATTGATCGCCATGTAATCGATGTCGAGCGTCTTGATGACGTCGACCATATAGTCGCCGCCGCTTGACGTCTGATTCACCGGATCGGACGCTGGCGGCATGGTTTCGGCCGCGATCTGCCGCGGGCCCGGCAGCGCCGCCTTGGCTTTGCTCAACGGCGCAGCCGGCATCGCGCCGGCGGCGACAGGAGGCGCGACCGCTGCGGCAGCGCCGACGAGGCCGGCGCCCTTTAGGAAATTACGACGGCTGGAATCGGCCTCTTGGCGGCGCTTCGGCATGGACACCCTCCCACGAACGGCCGGCGGATTTCGGCTCGATTATGATTTGCGGCCGATTGTCGCGTTCGGCTGCGCGAGCGTCAAGCTAATGCCGCCACCGGCCTGCCATGCGCAGGCTGAGTTACCATCAACGTGGTTACTACGTGCTCGGAGAATTCAACAGCGCCGGGGCAACGATATCCTTCCAGCTCTTCGGCGGCGTTTTCAATGCCCCGCGCCACGACAGAAAGTCGGCGAAAGCCTGGATACCCTCGATCGCGCTGCCGAATTCGTCCTTGTTGTCCCGGAGCACGGCATCGACTTCGGCGGCGTCGAGCGCCTTCGAGGGCTCGTGCGCCAGATAGATTTGTGCCGCGCGGCGCGGATCGTCGCGGATAATGCGCGCCGCCTCATCCATCGCCTTGTCGATGACCTCAGGGATTTTCGGATGCACAGTCACATAGGTGGACATCGCACCCATGAGAAGAAATGACGCCTTCCCGCCTATCACATCCTCCGAGCGCAAAATGGGATGAATAGCTTCATCCTTCAGCGCTATTTCCGTGTAGGGCGGCGACGCGAAAGCCGCTGTCACTTGTCCCGTGCCGGAGAGCAGCGCTGCGACTGCATCCGCCGGCGACAACATGACCACCTGACGCCGCAGTTTATCGTATTTGCCAAATGTCTTTTGCGACTGCATGTCGAGAAAATACATCTGCGGCGCGGTAAGCGTCGGCATGGCAATCCGATCCGCAGCGCGCAGGTCGGCAATCGAGTGCACCTCTGCCCGATCGCTGAGCAAAACCACGGGCAAGGTGGAAATTCCTGACACGACAACGATCTGCCGCGGCGTGTTTTTCGTTTTCTCCCACGCAAGCAGCAGCGGCGCCGCGCCAAACGGCGCCATGTCGATGCTGCCAGATGCAAGCGCGTCTTGCATTGGTCCCGCACCCTGAAAACGCTCATAGCTCGCCTTGACGTCGAGATGCAGCGTCCTGGCATACTTCTCGACCAGTTTCAGATCCTGGCAGATGTAGTCCGGCAGGAAGGCAAGCCCATAACCGATGCCGATCTTAACCTGCTCCTGAGCCGACGCCGGCGCGGCCGTGAGAGCAAAGAGCGCCACAGCAGCACACAGCGCCTTGCACAGGCATGCGGCTGCCCTGCCCCTGCAAGCGCCCCGCGTGTTCCCGTTACGCGCCTTGATCAAATGAACGATCCCCGATGCGAGACTATAACGGACGCATGGCGGCGGTTCTACCGGCGTCCGCTGTCGCTCTTGCGCAAACCGATATCAGCACACCGCGACGCCGAAATATTGCCTAAGCCGCTCCCGCGCGGCGAGCGTTCCGTCGAGATCGTAACCATTGACAACGGCCAGCCGAAAACCGCCGGGCGGCATGGCGTGGCGCTCCGGCGCGCGATCCTCGTGGAAGGTGATCTGCACGCTGGTAACGCCCGGCATGCGCCTTATTTCTTGCAACAGCGCCGGCGGCGGATGCTGCCAGGCGCGACCAGGCGGCCCGAACAGCACCACGCTGTAGCCTTCGCTGCGGTCCTCATCGTAAAAATCCCATGTGCGGCTCTCGTAGAGTCCGACAAGGGCATCAACCCAGCCCGACCCATAAAGGTCGGGCCATTGATCGGCGAAGCGTAGATGCGCCTCGATGATCGTGCCGCCGATCGTTTCAAGGTTGAGTATGCCGTTATAGCCGGCAAGATTGTTTTCGATCCAAGCGCCGCAACGCTGCTCGATCTCTGCATCGGGCTCGGCGTGCACAATCCAGTAATCGAACGTACCCTCGCCTGCTGGCTTTCCGGTGACGTGACGCCACCAGCATGGCGCACCCTCGACCACGGCGACGTCGGTCGAAACGTGACGGCCGTCAAGCAGCGTCATCCAGAAGTGGCCGGGCGCGTAATGCCGCTCGTAGTCTTCGGCCGTTTGCAGAACGCGGCTGCCGACCCCCATGCCTTTGAGGTTCACGATCGGCTTGGAAAACACCGGAAAATGCGGCGGCGTCGTGCCGTGCGGGCCGGCGTCAAGACGCTGCGACAAGGCGATCGCGAGCTTGTCATAGACCCAACGATGTGCCGGATTCCATTGCCAGGCATCGGAGTCTTCGGTCGGAATATTGGCCGCAGTCTTGACGTGCGCAAAATATTGCAGGCGCCAGGGATCGGCTTCGCAGATGGGCATGGTCGAACGACAAAGCACAAATGACGGAGGACAGATAGCACAGACGCTATGCTGTTGTCCGGCCGGAGCTATCGGTCATCCGCAGTGCGTGCACACAGAATAGACCATCCGTGAACACCCTGATCGGCGACCAGCCACTGTCCCGCGCCATGGCTCGAAATGACTCCACCGTGTATTTGTAGCTGCTTTCGGTGTGAATGGTTTCGCCGGCCGCAAAGTCGATGGCCGCGCCGTCGATATGCACCGTCTGCCGCCGTGTGCTCACAAGATGCATCTCGATGCGATGCAGATCTCGATTAAAGAACGCTTTGTGCTCGAACGCCGCAAGATCGAAATCGGCGTTAAGCTCACGGTTCATGCGCACCAGGAGATTGAGATTGAATTTTGCGGTCACGCCTTCGGCGTCGTTATAAGCACGATTGAGGGCCGCCTCGTCCTTGATCAGGTCGATACCGACAATAAGCAGCGCACCGGCGCCAAGCACCGTGCCGATATGGCGGAGGAAGCGCTTTGCGTCCTGCGGCTCGAAATTGCCGATGGTCGAGCCGGGAAAGAAGCCGACGCGGGGCAACGCGGCGAGGCGAGCCGGAATCTGGAACGGCTGGGTGAAATCCTCGACCAGCGGATACACCAGAAGATGAGGCAGGTCGCGATGCAGCTCTCGCAAGTCCTGCTGCAGAAAATCGCCCGAAATATCGACCGGCACGTAGGATCCGATTGTCGCCGCCGCGCTGAGCAAGATGCGCGCCTTGCGGCTCGACCCACTGCCGAATTCAATCAGCGCCGAACCCGGCGGAAACATCGAAGCAATCGCCGGCGCGTTGTCCTGGAGAATACCGATCTCGGCGCGCGTCGGATAATATTCCGGCAAACGCGTGATCCGCTCGAACAGCGCCGAGCCGGCGAGATCATAAAAGTATTTCGGCGACAGGCTCTTCGGCGAGGCTGTCAAACCGGCGATCGCGTCGGCGAGAAAGGCATCGCGCGCCGGTGTGGAGTGAAATGCGCGAAAAACGCTTCTTACATTCATGGCGATGACTCTAACTCTGGTATTCGGCGAGACGCAGGCCGGTAAACTGCCAGCGCGCCGGCGGGTAGAAGAAATTGCGATAGCTGTGGCGGTAATGGTTCTGCGGTGTCGCCAGCGAGGAGCCGCGCAGTACCATCTGATTGATCATGAACTTGCCGTTATATTCGCCGAGCGCGCCCGGCGCGGCACGATAACCGGGATAGGGTGAATAGGCGCTCCGGGTCCACTGCCAGACGACGCCGAAGGCATCGTCGAGGGCGCCATGCTGCTGCGCCGCGACCTCCCATTCTGCTTCCGTTGGCAGATCCTTGCCGGCCCAGCGCGCAAACGCGTCGGCCTCGTAGTAGCTCACATGGCAGACCGGTCTTTCCGGCTCAACCTTGCGCAAACCGGCGAGCGTCATCGCATACCAGTCGCCGTCGATGTGCTGCCAATAGCCGGGCGCGTTCCAGCCCTGCGTCTCCACGGTAGCGATACCTTCCGACAGCCAAAGAGCTGGCGTCGTGTAGCCACCATCGGCCATGAATTCGAGCCATTCGCCGTTGGTGACGAGCCCGGACGACACTTTCACCGGCTGCAGCAATACCTGGTGCGCGGGCCGTTCGTTGTCGAAAAAGAAGCCGCCGCCGTCATGGCCGATGCGATGAATGCCGGCAATCGTTGCACCGCCTGCGGCACTTTTCGTATTGCGCTCCGGCCATTGCCAATGCGGATCGTAAGCCGGATGGGTCGTGTTGAGCGAGAACGCATGCAGGATGTCGGTGAGCAAAAGCTCCTGGTGCTGCTGCTCGTGGTGCAGGCCGATTTCAATCACAGGCGCAATGGAGGCCAAGTCGTTGGTCGATTCGATCAACCCTGCCACGGCGCGATCGACGTGCTCCCGATATTCCGCCACCTCCGCCGCGTCAGGACGCGTGATCATGCCGCGTTGCGGCCGCGCATAGCGTGGGCCGGCCGAGACGTAATACGAATTGAACAGGTAGGCGAAGCGCTCGTCGAAGGGTTCGTAGTTTGGCGCATGCTTGCGCAGCAAGAACTCCTCAAAGAACCACGTTACGTGCGCGCGATGCCATTTGGTCGGGCTGGCATCCGGCATGGATTGGACCACCTGGTCCTCGGCAGACAGAAAGGCAGCGCGCCGCTCAGTTTCGGCGCGAACCGTGCGATAGGCGTTAAGCCAATATTGTCCCGGGTCGTCGCTCGGCGCCTGTTCTTTTGCCGCCATCGACGGAGTGTGGTGGGACGACGGGGCTACGCGAACACGCTTGGAAGCGGCGGCTGGCATCGCAAAATCCGTAAGTGTGCGCGATCAATGGCGAATATGGACGGCCTGGAAGGTAATCTCGCCCCCTCCCTTAGGTTCCATAGATGCTCTATTCGCCGCGAACTGCAATGCGGTTGGAGGCAGGCTAACGGGGTTGTGATCGGGTCGAATACCCCGACCGAAACCGGATAGAAGTTGTCGATTCGCGGTGGCCAAAGTATGGTCGCGCGCCTTGGGTCGCGCGCCTTGGGGGAGGGATGGGCGGCATGAAGAAACGCACGATCCGCAAGAAAGCCGCGGCCAAGTTGATGCTACCACGCGAACGCGCTGACTTTTCAGCCATTGTCGACCGGCCGCCGCTCAAGCTGCCCGACGGAGCGCGTCTCGTATTCTGGACCATCGTCAATCTCGAAGTCTGGGACATCGGCAAGCCGATGGCGCGCCAGGTGCTGGGCCCGCCCGCCGGGCAGACGCTACTGCCCGACGTGCCCAACTGGAGCTGGCACGAATACGGCATGCGGGTCGGCGTGTGGCGCTTCTTCGAGCTATTCAAGCGCCTCAACATTCGGCCGACTCTCGCGATCAATGCGCGCGTCTGCGAGGACTATACGCGCGTCGCCGAACAGGCCCGCACCGATCGCTGGGAGTTCATGGGTCACGCCTACCAGCAAGGACCCATTCACCTCGAGCCGAACCAGAAAAAGATGATCACGCACGCGCTCGACGTGATCGAGCGCTTTTGCGGCAAACGCCCGGTCGGCTGGCTCGGTCCGGGGCTGACGCAGACGCTGCAGACGCCCGAGATTCTGGCCGAAGCCGGCGTCAAATATATCGGCGATTGGGTCTATGACGACGAGCCGACCACGATCCGCACCGCCAAGGGGCCGCTGGTGACGCTGCCCTACACGATGGAGCTCAACGACATCCCGATGATGATCGTGCAGCACCACCAGAGCGATTACCTTTTGCAGCGGGCCATCGATCAGTTCGATCGGCTCTATGCCGAGGGTGAACGGCGCGCCAAAATTTTTCCGCTCGCCATCCACGCCTATATCAGCGGCCAGCCGCATCGCATCAAATATCTTGAAGCGATATACGACTACGCCCGCCGTCACGAAGGCGTCGTGTTCTGGAACGGCGAGGAAATTTTAGACTGGTACTTGAAATCCGCCTCATGACGCCCCCCTTTGAACTCGTCCGCGCAGGCGGATGATCAACTATTCACGGAGATCGACGGTGGCCCTACAGCTCATTCGAGGGATACTCGCACGCAACGGTTTCGCCATCACTGCAATGGCGCTGGCAGCGCTGGCAGCCCTGTCCGCGGTTCCCGCTCACGCCCAGACCGTGCCTTGCCGCACCTCAGGCTCGTATGAAGCATGGCTCACCGCGCTTGAGCACGAAGCGGCGGCGCAGGGCGTTTCGCAGCGTGCCATCGCCGAGGCCGCACCGTACCTGAAATATGACCAGCGCATCATCAACATCGATCACGGCCAGCGCGTCTTTACACAGACTTTTCTGGAATTCTCGAGCCGCATGGCTGCCGCCTATCGCATCAGCGGTGCCCAGACGCGGATCAAAAAATACGCGCCAGTGTTCGAGCGCATCGACAAGCAATACGGCGTGCCGGCGGCAGTCATCAGCTCGTTCTGGGGGCTGGAAAGCGATTTCGGCGCCAACCAAGGCAAATATCCCTCGCTCAGCTCGATTGCATCGCTCGCCTACGATTGCCGCCGCGCCGACAAGTTTCGCCCGCAGCTCATCGACGCGCTGCGCCTGATCCAGCGCGGCGATCTCACGCCCGCCGAAATGCAAGGCTCCTGGGCCGGCGAACTCGGGCAGACACAGATGATGCCGTCCGAATACAACAAATACGCCGTGGACTTTGACAGCCACGGCAAGCGCGATCTCATTCACGACGTGCCCGACGTGCTCGGCTCCACTGCCAGCTACCTGGTTGGGCTCGGCTGGAAGCGCGGCCAGCCATGGATGACGGAGGTGCACGTACCGGCACAGCTGCCGTGGGACCAGGCCGACCTCGACATTCAATTGCCGCGATCCAAATGGGCGTCCTGGGGCGTCACGCTCGCCGACGGCCGACCGCTGCCTGATGACAGTCTGCCGGCATCGCTGCTGCTACCGATGGGGCGTCTCGGGCCGGCATTTCTGGTCTATCCGAACTTTCAGGTCTATCTGCAGTGGAATAACTCTCTGGTCTATTCCACCACCGCCGCGTATTTGGCCACACGCATCACCGGCGCACCGCCGTTGCATCGCGGCAACCCGCCGCCAGCGCTGCCCTTCGAACAAGTCAAAGAGTTGCAGACGCTACTCGTTCGCTCCGGTCACGATGTCGGCAAGATCGACGGATTTTTGGGTCTGAAAAGCCGGCAGGCGGTCAAGGCCATACAAATGAAATATGGCTTGCCGGCGGACTCGTATCCGACCGCAGAGCTGCTCGCCCGCATGCGGTCGGGACGATAAAGAGAGCGACAATGCCCAAACAGATACGCCGCGTCGTGACCGGCCATAACGCTGCCGGAAAATCGATCTTCATCACCGATGCCCCTACCCCGCACGTGTTTCAGCGCACCAAAGGCAGCGCCATCGTACACGAACTGTGGGAGACCGCCTCGACGCCCGCCGACAATGGCGGCAACGCGGATGCGATAGCCCGCGGCCATCGGCTAGCCCCGCCGAAGCATGGCTCGGTACTGCGCGTCATCGAATATCCGCCGGACTCCGAGCGCCTTGCCGCCATCGCTCATGAAAGCGCTCTCCCCGACGACAGCTCCGGGCGCGCTGCAGCGACCGATCACAACAATCCGCGTCATGCCGGTTTTCATAAGACTGCGACGATCGATTACGCCATCGTCTTATCCGGCGAAGTCTACGCCATGATGGATGATGGCGAAGTGCTACTCAAAGCCGGCGATGTTCTCATCCAGCGCGGCACCAATCACGCCTGGAGCAACCGCACGAACGAGACGGCAGTGGTGGCGTTCGTGCTTATTGATGCGGCGCCGGTGTAAGCCCGTCACTCATCCAGTTCCGGCACCTTGTACTCCTCCCAGCCCGGCACATCGGCGACGTCATAAAACTTCTCGCCGAACGGGCGTGTCGCGTCGATGCCGATCATGGACGCGGTGCGCATGGTGCGGTCGCGGGTGAGATCGACCGACGGATCGGACGGGCCGGCCGGCACGTTATCGACCGTGATGACGTCCCGCGCGGGCTGGACGCGAAACGCCATTGCCCATTCCACCTCGGTCGAGGAATGCACGTTGATGTCAGGGTCGACAATGACTGTCCATTTCGGCCGTATGTTGCTCGACATCATGGAGAGGATCACCTGCCGCGCCTCGCCAGCGAAGCGCGGCTCCATGGCGATGACGACATAGAACGACACGCCCGCGGAGGCGCGCACCGACACCGCCTTGATGGTCGGAAACTGGCGCTGCAGCATGCGCAGGACCGAGGCCT
>Ga0208849_1000632_pt1 | contig 31005 bp, 32 predicted proteins | sample NGESurdeep072012_10_FD_184470 | JGI IMG/M metagenome (GOLD analysis project Ga0208849, IMG submission 184470) | Arctic peat soil microbial communities from Barrow, Alaska - NGEE Surface sample 53-3 deep-072012 (SPAdes) | ecosystem: Environmental > Terrestrial > Soil > Wetlands > Peat ... | reverse complement strand
CTTGCTCGTGGTCGATCTGAGTCGGCCGGCAGGTGTTGGTGTGTAGGGTTCGCGCATGCTCGGTTTGCCTGACGGTGTGAGAGCGTGCCTGTTTGACCTCGACGGGGTGTTGACGGAAACCGCGAAGGTCCATGCGGCCGCCTGGAAGGAGATGTTCGACGCGTTTCTGCGCGAACGGGCGGCGCACAGCAGCGAGGAGTTCGTGGCATTTGACCCGGTCGGTGACTATGACGAGTACGTCGACGGTAAGCCTCGTTATGAGGGCGTCAGCTCGTTCTTGGATTCGCGCGGCATTGAACTCCCACAGGGCGAGAAGGATGACGCGGCTGACACTGAGACGATCGATGGGCTCGGTAACCGCAAGAACGAGATCGTGCTGAGAATGATCGAAGATGACGGCGCGACGGCCTATGTTGGGTCGGTTCGGTACGTTCGCGCGGCCCGTGAGCGCGGTTTGGCATGCGCGGTGGTTTCCTCGAGCACGAACTGCCGTGATGTGCTGCTCGCCGCGGGCATCGAGGACCTCTTCCAGCAGCGCATCGACGGGGTGGTCGCCGAGCGCGAGCATCTGCAGGGGAAGCCCGCACCGGACACGTTCCTGGCGGGTGCGCGGGCACTGGGAGTAGAGCCGGGTCAGGCGGCGGTGTTCGAGGACGCGCTGGTGGGCGTACAGGCCGGGCGTGCCGGTGGCTTTGCCTGTGTGGTGGGAGTCGACCGGGTCGGCCAGGCCGAGGAGCTGCGCGAGCACGGCGCCGACATCGTCGTCGGCGATCTCGCCGAGCTGCTCGACACCGCGTGATCTCCCATCCCGCCTACGCGGTCGAGCCGTGGTCGGTTCGCGAGACCGAGCTTGACCTGGACGTGATCGACCAAGCGGGGTCGGTGTTCGCGCTGTCAAACGGGCACATCGGGTTGCGGGGAAACCTCGACGAGGGCGAGCCGCCCGGCCTGCCTGGCACCTACCTGAACGGCTTCTACGAGCAGCGCCCGTTGCCCTACGCCGAGGCCGGCTATGGCTACCCCGAGGCGGGGCAGACCGCGGTCAACGTCACCAACGGCAAGATCATTCGCCTGCTGGTCGACGACGAGCCCTTCGACGTGCGCTTCGGCGACCTGGAAAGCCACGAGCGGGTGTTGGACTTCCGGGCCGGCGTGCTTGAACGCCGCGCCGAGTGGCGCTCCCCGGCCGGCAGGCGGATACGCGTCTCCTCGGTGCGCCTGGTCTCGTTGGTGCAGCGAGCGGTCGCCGCCGTCCTGTATGAAGTCGAGGCGGTCGATGACCCTGTCCGGCTCGTCGTGCAGTCAGAGCTCGTAGCCAACGAGCCGATGCCAGACGTAAAGGTCGACCCTCGGGCGGCTGCGAACCTGGTTGCACCGCTGCGCTGCGAGCAGTTCTCAGACCACGACGCCCGCGCCGTACTCGTGCACATCACGAAGCAGAGCGCGCTGCGGATGGCCGCCGGCATGGACCACTTCGTCGAGGGACCTCCCGGGACTGAGACGTTGACTGAGAGCGGCGAGGATCTCGCACGCGTGACGATCACGGCCGACATCGCGCCGGGCCAGCGGCTGCGGGTCGTCAAGCTGCTGGCGTACGGGTGGTCGAGTCAGCGCTCAACGGCGGCTCTGCGCGACCAGGTCGCCGCGGCGCTCGCCGGGGCGCGCCGCACAGGCTGGGACGGGCTGCTCGCCGGCCAGCGCGGCTACCTGGATGACTTCTGGGAGCGCGCCGATGTGGAGCTCGAGGGTGACGCCGAGCTCCAGCAGTCGGTGCGCTTCGCGCTCTTTCACACGCTGCAGGCTGGCGCGAGGGGCGAGCAGCGGGCGATCGCCGCGAAGGGCCTGACCGGGCCGGGCTATGACGGGCACACCTTTTGGGACACCGAGACCTTCGTGCTGCCGGTCCTGACCTACACCGCGCCGCACGCTGCCCGCGATGCCCTGCGCTGGCGGCACGCGACACTGGGAATGGCCCGCGAGCGCGCCCAGCTCCTGGGGTTTAAGGGCGCAGCGTTTCCCTGGCGCACGATTGATGGACAGGAGTGCTCGGGGTACTGGCCGGCGGGAACGGCCGCGTTTCACATCGCGGCGGATATCGCCGACGCCGTCGGTCGCTACCAGGCCGCGGTCGACGATGAGGCGTTTGAGCGCGAGGCGGGCCTCGAGCTGCTGGTCGAGACGGCGCGGCTGTGGCGCTCGCTGGGCCACCACGACACGGGCGGGCGGTTTCGCATCGACGGGGTGACCGGCCCCGATGAGTACAGCGCCGTCGCCGATAACAACGTTTACACCAACCTGATGGCGCAGCGAAACCTGCGTCTGGCAGCCGACGCCGTCGAACGCCACGGCGAGCGGGCCGCCGAGATCGGCGTCGACCCGGAGGAGACGGCGGCCTGGCGCGACGCCGCGCAAGCGATTCTCATCCCCTTCGACGAGCAGCTGGGCGTCCACCCACAGGCCGAGGGCTTCACCGAGCACCAGACGTGGGACTTCAATCACACCACGCCCGAGCAGTACCCGCTGCTGCTGCACTTCCCCTACTTCGACCTGTACCGCAAGCAGGTCCTCAAGCAGGCCGACCTCGTACTCGCCCTACACCTGCGCGGAGACGCATTCACCCCGGAGGAGAAGGCCCGGAACTTCGCCTACTACGAGGCGCTGACCGTGCGTGACTCCTCGCTATCAGCCTGCACACAGGCCGTCATCGCAGCGGAGGTCGGGCACCTCGAGCTGGCCTACGACTATTTCGCCGAGGCCACCCTCATGGACCTCGAGAACCTCGAGCACAACACCCGCGACGGACTACACATAGCCTCGCTCGCCGGGGCGTGGATCGTGGCCGTCGCCGGCTTCGGCGGCATGCGCGACCACGACGGCGCCCTGAGCTTCACACCCCGCCTCCCACAGCGACTCACACGCCTGACCTTCGGCATGTGCTTCCGCGACAGGCGCCTGAAGGTGCAGGTCACCCACGAGCAGGCCCACTACTCGCTCCTACAAGGATCGCCGCTGCAGATCACCCACCACGGCAAGCAGGTCACCGTCACCACCGCCGAGCCGGTGAGCTGCCCGATCCCCGACATCCCCACAGGCCAAGCACCACGGCAACCCCCGGGACGCAGCCCCGCACGGCGAAGCACGCCTGGCTAAAGGCCAACCATGCGATCATCGCTCGAAAGCTAGCCCGACGTCCGGGCGCAACCGGTTCGTGCAGATTCCTACCTCCGCGAGCACGACACCACTGTCTGCCCGGGACTGCTCAGTGCGCACCCAGCGATGCGTACGCTTGGGCCATCTCCACTCCGACTACGCCGCCGCCGAGAACCGACAGCGAACGAGAAATCGCCTTGGCCGTTGTCGCCTCCCGGTTTCGTCCACGGATCGGCCTCCAGCAAGCCGGAGATCGGCGGGATCAGGGCAGTCGAGCCTGTCGCGAGAATCACGGCGCGGCCCGCACGCAGACGGTCTTCCCCGACGTGCACTTCTCGCTCGTCCGCAATGGTGCCGTGACCGCGCACCAGTACGATTCTCGATCCGCGAGCCAGGGTAGCTGTGCGCTGTCGCTGAGGTCGAGAGACCGTTCTCAGCGAGACGTCCGGCACAGTCCTCCCCCGCTGGCCCGGAGCCAACCACGACCACGTCGAAATCTCTACAGCTCACGACCGCCTCCCTCGCTAGGTTTCTGGCTCCGCTTGAACACCCGCGCCGCTCCACCGGCGACGGCAGCTCCACCAATGATCGTGCAGTCACTCGCCAGGCGGCTCCGGCCCCTGGCGCGCTGTCGCGTGCCCCCACCGTTAGGGCGGCACGCGTCGTCGCCGTGCTATTCAATGCCAATGAGTCCTCGCTCGCACTCCTCTGACGGGAGCCAGTCTCGCCGGAGAGGGCCCTCGGTGGGGGTACGCGTTGCCGTCTCCGCGGGGGCGGGCGCGCTTAGCGCGCTAGTTGTAGCGATCGTGGGCCCGTGGTGGCTTATTCCTCTTTCCGGGTGGGACGTGGCGGCACTGCTTTTTGTGAGCTGGATGTGGCACTCCCTGTGGTCCCTGGATGCGGCAGACACCGCTAAGCAGGCGAAACGAGAGAATCCGCGTCGCGCCGCGGCTGATGCCCTGCTGCTCAGCGCGAGCGTTGCCAGCCTTATCGCGGTGGGTCTCGTGCTCGTGCGCGCCGGTAACAGCAGTGGCCTGAGCAAGGCACTGCTCGTAGGCCTCAGCGTCGCCAGTATCGTCCTCGCCTGGAGCGTCGTTCACACCGTCTACAGCCTGCGCTACGCCAAGCTCTACTACGAAGGCACAGCAGGGGGTGTCGACTTCAACGCGCAGGGAGCCCCCTGTTACATCGACTTCGCGTACCTCGCTCTGACAATCGGAATGACCTTCCAGGTCTCAGACACCAATCTGAAGACCACCAACATCCGTCGGACGGCCCTGCGGCACGCGCTCCTCTCCTACGCGTTTGGGACGCTCATCATCGCGACCACGATCAACCTGGTCGCCGGGCTGACCAAGTAGAGGCCGTCGCTTTCGCCAACGCGTGCGCGTCAGGGCCGAGTGGCTTGACCTAGACGCGGCCCCTTCGACCGCGGTAGGGACCGAAGAACAGCACCAGCACTACGATGAGAAGAAGCAGCACAAGCGGGCTCACGAAGGCGCCACCGGCGACGCTCAGAATGATCAAGACGACGATCAAAAGCAGCAGCAGGTCCATGGGTCTATTTCCTGTTTCTGTTGCGGCCGGTGAGTGTGTCGGCGACTTTGTCCACGGTTTTCTTCGCAGAGCCCTTGGCTTGATCGACGCGCCCTTCGTTCTTTAGGCGTTTGTCTCCCGTCAGCGCGCCGGCTGCCTCCTTCGCGCGACCTTTTGCCTTGTCGATGTTCTTGTCCGTCATGGAATCCTCCTGATTGGTATGGGCGATAAGCGCCTGAGCGCGGCGCTAGCGGTAGCTGCGGCCGAGTAGCCGCGCGATCAGTCCGCCGACGCAGAGGTAGACGATCGCGGCGATGCCCCAGTTGACAGCGATAGCGACATTGGCGCTGTGGAAGCTGAACATGCCGTCGAACGGGCCGGCGAGCCAGCGCGCCCAGCTATGGACTTCCGAGACGATGCTGTTGGCCGGATTGGCCTTGAGCACCACCAGCAGAATCCCCGCGATGATGATCAATACGACGACGCTGACAACGAGCTGAACGACGCGCACCAACAAGCCGACACCTTGCCCGAACACGCCGACACCAGTCGCTTCGCGCCGACGTTGCCGGCGCGGCGCTTCGACCGGCTGAGCATCCTGAGCGGCTTCGGAAGCAGGAACCCCTGCTGGCCTGGCTCTGAACATGAGAGCAACCTCCTGTGGTCTTCCATCCCTTCCGGGCAATGTCCCGACGGGTCGCGAACCCCGAAGGGGTCCACGCGGGCGGAGGTCAATCGAATCGGCGAGTCGCAGCGACGGCAAAAGCTCAGCAGCAACGACGGCTGGTCGGCTTGGTCAGCGACCGTCCAACAGCGACTCTACTCCTTTGTGCGGATCGTTGCAGGATCTCGCCGGGCCAGACCCAGTCGTCAAAATGGAAACCCTGGGCGACCCGGTTAGCCTTCGTTCATGCCTCCCGATGCCGATGTCGGCACGTCTCCACTGGGCTGGCTGATCCCCAAGCTGGTTCGCCCATTGACGGGCAGGAGAGCTTCTCGAGCGACCCCTCCTTGGTGCTCGATTTCTGGCGCTGGGCGTTCTCGGATCTGCGGACGAACATCGTGCGTGGCGTGCTCGCGGCCTACCTCGTGGCCCGAGCGGTTGGCGATCCTTCCCCATTGAGGAAGGCGTCGGACAACTGGGATGTGACGACCGCGACTGGGATCAAGGTGGAGGTCAAGCGGAAGCTGTCCTCGATCGCCTTCTCCGGTTTTACCGGACGGGAGTGGTCGGCGCAGACAAACGAGCTGGCTGCCCACCGAACGCTACGCGCGCAGGTCTATGTGTTCGCGATCCACACGTGCAGACGGCCCGACCAGTACGACCCCCTGAAGATCGAGGACTGAGAGTTCCGTGTACTGAGCGCCGCTCAACTCGCCGAGCACGGCTATCGCAGCGTGACACTCGGCTTTCTCGACGGGCACCGACCGACCGTCTATAGCCTCAACGACCTTGCTCGAGCCGTCGAGTGAGCACACGCGAGCAGCAAAGAGGCTGGCTGGTAGAACGTCGGTGCGCCGCTCGGGGGCCCGGCAATCGGAGTTGCTTGATCGCCTGAGTCACGTCGAGGTGCCGGTTGACGTCCGGCGCCGGCTCGAGGGGAACCCAAGGCGCTGCTTGGCGCACACCTGGCGCACATCTCGACGGGAAACGGCGGGAAAGCCGGGGCACGTGCTGGAATAGCGAAGGGCCTGTTTTGCAGGCATTTCCTGCCGTTTCATGCCCATCAGCTCCCGCTCATTCCCACCCTCAACCGCCTCGACAAGGCGGAGGTCACAGGTTCGAGCCCTGTATCGCCCATCACGAAAAACCCCTGCTAACGCGGGGGTTTTTTGCTTTCTGGGGTCCGATAAGCGGGGGTCAAAGTGAGCTTGGACCCCGCCTGGGACCCCGCGCCACACGCGAGGCCCCAGGAAACCCGGCAGGGGCCGAGGTGGGATAGGGGCTGGGTTAGCCAAATCGAGGGCCGTACGCGTGGCCGCTGTGTGGCATTTTGGGGTCTACGCGGCGGCGTCCGGCCAGTGTGATCTCATGTAATGAGTAGAGGTAGCGCGTTAGACAACAACAACGAAAGTCGAGAGCAGCGTCATGCCGTGGGTACTGCAGAAAAGGCCGACCGGGATCAAACCGATCCGACCCATCCAACCGATCAAGCCGATCAAACCAATCCAGCCCATCAAGCCTATGCGCCCGGTGAAGCCAATCGCGCCCGTGGGCTCCGAATACGTCTGGCGGGACTAACCATGCCAGGACTGCTTGATGATGAGTTGATGGACGTACCGTGCGAGGCGTGCGGGCGAGACGTGAAGGTCAGGATGGACAAGCTGAGGACCTCGCCGACCGTGACCTGCGCGTGCGGCCAGCAGATCAAGGTGGATGCATCGCAGTTGGACGGCGAGATGCGCAAGGTCGATGATGCGCTCAAGGGGCTGGACGACGCAACTGGCGACATGAACATGACGATCAAAATCTGAGGAACCGATATGCCATCGAGAAAGAACAAGAGCAAAACGCCAATGATCCGCGTCGCACGAAAATCGGGTGACGGCAGGTTTACAACGCTCGCCTACGCCAAAAAGCATCCGCGGACGACGGAGATCGAGCGCTACCGGCGAAAATCCGGTTAGCTCACACCGCTCCAGAACGGCGAAACCCCGGAGGGCTTTGGACACCTCTCCGGGGCCTGTACAGGTCCAGCCGGGCGACTTTTCGTAGCTACTTCAGCTCCGCTCCCCTGTACCGTCGCCGGGCCCTGGGAGAGCGCTCAGCAAGTGGTGGGCGTCGCGCCTCCGGCTTGCCTAGTGGCCCGTCGCGGGTCCACCTGATGACCAACATAGGGGTTGGGTCAGACGGAACCGACCGGCCAGACCGCCGCGAGCTCATCAGCGAGGCCCGATAGCTTCTCGGCTACCTGCTTGAGCGCGCTCGGCACGTCGCCGATCTGCTCCGCCGTTTCGCCGTTGGTCAGCAGGTAGTCCAGATGAAGGACCGTTGCGTGAACCTCGCCAATGTCCTCGGTGATCGCGTGGCGGTCGCGCGTGATCTGGTCTTCCATGGTGTTCGTCCTTTCGTGTTTGGGTGTGTGGGGTCCAGGGCGGGGTCCCGGCGGCTGACTGGCTTGCCGAGACCCCGGCCCAAGCGGGTCTAGGAGAACGTGACCTCCGCCTGTTGAAGGCGGAGCACATGTCAGGTGGGCTGGCCGCTTAGATGATCTTGTGGTGGGTGCCCGCGCAATCAACGGCGACGCGTGGGCGTGCCATATATCTTGGAAGCACAGTCCACGCAATCCACTTGTGCTTCCAAGTTCGATCCCTTAGGATCGAACCATGAACTCGCAAGTTGAGGATGACGTCGCTACGACGGACGGGCCGGCGACCCCGGGAGTGTCTGTGATCGGCTCGCAGCAGCGGGACGAGAGCAAAGGCATCCCACTGTTTCGCGCGCGATCGATGGCCAAGGAGTTCCGCGCGCAACTCGAGGACCTCCGGGATCGCGTCGATCACCTCGGATTGCTGTCGACAGTCGAACTCGAACAGCGCAAGGCGACGCTCGAGACGGAGACGGTTGAGCTGGCGGGGAGCCTGGCTCGTGAACGGGAGCGGGCGGTCGCGTCCGTAGAAAAGGAAGCAACGAAGGCCCGCGAGGCTGCTGAGAAGTGCGTCGAGGACCTGGCCGGTCGTCAGCAGGCCCTCGAGCAGCGAACGGCAGAACTCAGTGAGCAGGTCGTGATTACCGAGGAGACCGCGATTCTCCAAGAGGTGGGCATCTATGAGTACCGCCACCCGTTGACCGACGCGGTGGCCTACCAGGCCGAGCTCAAGCGCCTGAAGGACCTCATCAAAGTCATGGCGCTGAAAGACGGAGGGGCGGTGCTCGCAGATAAGGACTGGACTGTCAATGGATCGGCTCCCAAAGGTCGCGCCATGGTTCGTGACTACTCAAAGCTCGTTCTCCGTGCCTACAACGCGGAAGCCGACAACCTCGTTCGTGCCCTGAAGCCCTACAAGCTCGACTCGGCTACGGAGCGTCTCAACAAGATTGCCGGCGTCATCTCAAAACTCGGCAAAACGATGAACATCCGGATCTCCGATAATTACCACCAGATCCGAATCAAGGAGCTGGAGCTGACCGCCGACTTCTTGGAGAAGCGCGCTGAAGAAAAAGAGCGTGAACGAGCCGAGCGAGAGCGGCTGCACGAGGAGCGCAAAGTGCAGGAAGAACTTGCTCGTGAGCGAGTTCGCCTGGAGAAGGAGCATCAGCATTACCTCAACGTACTTGCTCGTCACGAAGCCAAGGCCGAACACGAAGCGATTACGCACACGCAGGAAGCGCTCGCGAAGATCGTCAAGGCGATTGAAGACGTCGACTACCGAGTGGCGAACGTCCGCGCCGGCTACGTCTACGTGATTTCCAACGTCGGAGCCTTCGGTGAGGGGATGATCAAGATTGGGCTAACTCGTCGCCTTGACCCGACCGAACGCGTCCGGGAGCTCGGCGATGCTTCTGTCCCGTTTCGATACGACACCCACGCGTTGGTCTTCTCCGCCGACGCTGTCGGCCTCGAGCGGGAGATGCATGCACGGCTCGCTGACCGCCGGGTCAACCGTGTCAACAAACGGCGCGAGTTCTTCTACGCCACACCGGGCGAGGTCAAGGCCCATCTGGTTTCACTCTCGGTGGACCTTCTCGAATACACCGAGGTGCCCGAAGCGGTTGAGTACCGGCAGAGCGTCAACGAGGCAGTAGCGGCCGGCGAGCAAGCATCCGCGGGAATGCAGGTGCCCACGTCCGAAGAGGCTGCCCCATCGGAGCAGGCCGTCTTAGATGCCGATATGCCCATCCGTGAGGAAGCTGAACCATCGGGAGTCCAGCCATAGTGTATCCATATGTGTACGCCTTTCTGCTAAGGTGAGACCATGAGTCCGGGTATCGACGAGGTGCTTCCCACGCGCGAGGCAAGATCAAAACTGCCGTCGCTTCTTGCGGGCTTTCGTGCACGGGGGGCTGACGCTGATCCTGTGGTGATTGGCGCCCATCGTCGCCCAGAGGCGGTTGTTCTCTCCTACGCACGCTATCTGGCGATGCTGAGCGGCCGTGAGCGCGTCAAGGCGATCCTGGCTGACCGCCGTGCATCGGGGCCTGGCATGAGCGAGGAAGAGTCGATGCGGGTGGCAGTCGAAGAGCAGCACGCCTCCCGTCGCTAAGTGTCGCGAATCGTTCTGGACTGCAACGTCTTCGTCTCGGCGCTGCTCTCGCCGCGGGGCAGTCCAGCGCAGATCCTCGATCAGTGGGCCGACGGCGACTTCGATCTGGTCGTCAGCCCTCTGCTGCTGGCCGAGTTGGAGACGGTCCTGAGCCGACCCAAGTTCCATGCCTCAATCGACAGAGTCCACATTGATGCGCTCTTGACGGGCCTGATCGAGGACGCCGTGCTGGTCGGAGATCCTCCGCTGCGGCCTGGTCTGACTCCCGATCCCGGCGATGACTATCTCGTCGCGCTCGCTCGGGAGGCCGATGCGCAGTGCATCGTCTCGGGCGATGTCCACCTCACACAACTGGTGGACCCAAGTCCGCCCGTGCTCACACCGCGAGAGTTCGTCCAAAGCCGAAAATGATCGGCGTCCGAGCCGGCCCTCGCCGGGATCGACCGGAAAAGCATTGCATCACTGGGCACGAGGCCGAGTCGTGCTTGAGTTGCATCGGCGCGCTTTAGGGGGAAACGTTAGGGCGACTTCGGGCAGGTTCGGGGGATTCTAGGGGGAAGGCCATGCCAAAAGGTACCGATTTGCAGGCATGTCCGGCTAATCGAACCAGTATCGCCCATCGAAGCCTGGTGTCCGGACATGTCCGGACATGTCCGGACAGCACAGGAGATTCGCCCGGCCAGGGCTGGCCAGCGGCGGACATGCGCGGACGCGGTTTGCAGGGGTTTTCCGACCTCGGTCCTGTCAATAGGGGGAAAGTAGGGGGAAAGCTCGAGCACAATAGGGGGAAAACGCCGCGTGAGGCGCCATGCCTGCTTGGGGGCGCAGCAGTAGCCGGTTCGAATTCGGCTGCCTGACCGCAAGCGTCGTTTGGCCTATATCAGTTCTGTTATGCTGGTGGGATGCGTGCGCGCGACATCATCGTCATTGCCCGCCGCTGCGCGGGACTCACTCAGCAGGAGCTTGGGGGGCGTCTGGGCACCTCGCAGGTGACGGTTGCGCGGTGGGAGAGCGGCGCGACCGAGCCCAAGTTCGAGACGGTGCAGGATGTCGTGGCGGCGTGCGAGCTCGATCTGACGCTCGGGCTCGCCACGGCCGATGAGGGCTCGTGGTCAGCTCTGATCCACGAGCAGCTTGGGCGCGAGCCGGCAGAGCGGGTCAGCCACCTGAGCCGCGACCGCTTCGATCGCGTCGCGGCACTTGAGCTTGTCGGGGCCGTTGGCCTGCGGGCGGTTGTGGTGGGGGAGGTCGCCGGGGCACTGCACGGGTGGCCGTTGATCCTCAGCAATGAGGGCACGCTTGATCTCGTGGTCCATCCCGAGGATCGAGGACTGGCGACGGATACGGTCCTCGCCGCGTCGGCGGCACCTGATCGCGTCCGTCTGCTTGATGCACCCCCCGGTACCTACGGGTTCGCCGACCTCGCGCGCGCCGCGATCGAGGTGACGGTCGGCGGGGGCACTGTAGAGGTGGCGGGGCTCGTAGATCTTTTGCGTATCGCGCTTACCGATCCCGCTCCGTACAGCCAGCGGTTCGCGCTTGCCCTCGATGCGACGCTTCAGCTCACCGCACTCGGCCCGAGTCCCACGGATAGCAGACCCCCGAGCTTGCTCGAGCGGCGCGCTCGCGCTGATGAATGGCTGGCCAGACAGACCCGATAGATCACGGGCGTGAGAATCTCCTCCGCGGACGGCACCAAGGAACTCATCGCGCAGTAGCCCCCTTTCGCCGGTGCAAAACGCCTGACCACGTCCGTTCCGTCCGCGTGCAGGAGGATGAGTCGGGCTGCACTCTCAGCCCGGGTGCCGATTAATGTTGGCGGCGATGCTCCCGGGAGAACTCGTGCCGTGAGACATTCCTCACCACAACGTTAGGCCTGCGTAAGGAGGTTCGAGCAGCATCGTGCGCTCTGATGAACCTCGACCAAGGGAATGCAACGTGAATCGAATACCGACGTTTTGCGTGATAGGCGCACTCGCCGTCGCCGCCGGAGCGCTCGCGGGTTGTGGTGGCGGCTCTGCGACGGGTGCCACGACGCCATCGAGCGCGGACACCGCTGCCCAGAGCACCACCAAGTCGGCGCCGTCGCTGACCATCGCGACGTACAAGACACCCGAAGACGGGACGCTCATCAGCGGCGCCAACAACAGGACGCTCTACGTGCTGACGGCGGATGAAAAGTCTACATCCGCGCACGAAAAGCTCAGCACCTGCTACGGAGGCTGCGCGGCGGTATGGCCCCCGGTGCTCGCCTCCGGCACTCCGGCGGTCGCCAGCAAAGCCAACGTTTCGTTGCTCGGTCTTACGACACGCCGTGACGGCACCAAACAGGCCACCTACAATGGGCTCCCGCTCTATTACTACGTGGCCGACACGAAGGCGGGGCAGGCCACCGGCAACCACCTCAAAGACGGCTTCGGGCTCTGGGTGGGCATGCTCGCGAGCGGCAAGCTCGCTCCGGACGGCAGCTCTTGAGACAGAATCGAACCGACCGCGCGATACGCGGCGCCTGAATCGCGCCAGCCTGCGGGCCGAACCTCGGTTCGGCCCGCAGGCGGTTGGCGCGCCGTGGGCTAGCTGAATCGCCCCGACTTCATTGGGCCATGATCTCCATTCAGCTCCGCCAGCGGACCAGTTCGGCCGCATCGCTCCCACTAACGCCTCGGATCGGTCGCGCTGCCCGTTCCGCGTGAGCAGAGCAGGCGTCCCGATCTACGATCCGCAGACTGTCGCTTGGGACGGTGGGTGTCGCGCTAGCGTCGGCCGCGCACCGCGGGACGCCTGCTTTTGTGGCCATGCGCCGGGGCCGGGCGCTAGTCGATGGGCGGCCACTTCTTGAGCAGGGCGTGGGCGGTTCAGTTGTTGGCGAGATGGAGGACGGCGATGCCCGAGGGCGTGCACTGTAGGCGGCTCGAAGGGCGGGCCTCCGCAACTTCTCGGGTTGACGAGCCCCACTCACGCGCTCGGCTGCGCCCTCGGCAGGCGGCCCACGATTCACTTGGCACACACGATCGTCGGTCCGTGGAGTACAGTCCACGGTATCGCTGGGCAAACCACCGCGCAGACCGCGCGAAGGGGGATCGGGATCGAATGGCGCTCGGGTTCTATATCACTGCCAAGGGCTTTACGCAGGAGCGGTACGACACAACAACCGTCCAGCTTGAGGAAGCGGGTGCCGGAGCTCCCGACGGACGCATCTCCCACGTCGCCCTTGAGACGGACGGCGAGATCCAGGTCTTCGACGTTTGGGAGTCGCGGGAGGCATTCGAGGCATTCGGGGTGACCCTTTTGCCGATCCTCGCGGCGGCGGGTGTCGAGATGAACGAGCCGATGGTGGCTCGGATTCATAACGAGATCAAGGGCTGATCGGCTAAAGCGAGCACGCGGCAATCGGTTGAGCAAATCTCAGCGAACCTGAGATCACCCAAGCCCAGCAATCGCGGGGAACATCACCCACCCAAGGCAAGAAAACGCAGCCCAATCGGTGTAGCTCAGTCGATCGCGTGGGCGGTGGGGCGCCAGCCCCACACGAGACCCCGGATCACGTCGAGGCTCGAAATGATGCCCGTCGGGCGTTGCGGGTCGCCCGCCGTAACGACCAGGTGTGAGCATTCGTGCTCGCCCATCAACTGCGCGGCACGCTCCAGGCTCTCGTGGACCCCGATCGTCACGATCTCGCCCGTCGCTGCCCGAGACGCTTCACTGTTCAGGCCCTTCGCGCTGAGCGCACGCATCAAGTCGACGTCGGAAACGAGGCCCCACCCGCGCTGCTCCTCACCCGACGATCCGGGATCCAGCCCATGGACGGCGACGCTGTGGGTATCTTCCTCGGCCATCAGCCGCGCGACGTCCTCGAGCGGCGTCTGCGGTTCACACTCGATGATTCCCATGTGCATCACCGAACCAACCGTGAGTCTCTTGGATGTCTCAGTGGCGGGCATTGATGTTCTCCTTTGTTGCTGGTTTCGCCAGGTTCACTTTGTCTTGGGAGGGGCCACACTCTGCTTTGGCATCGATTACGAACGATCGACTGCCCTAGTCGGACTCCGCTCTCGCGCTGGGCACCGCTGTTATCGGAACGGGCGAGCGCGTCAGCAGTTCGCTCGTGACAGTTCCGATCGCCTTGTGCAGCCGCGAGTGCTGCTGGCAACCCACGACGATCGCGCTCGCGTGGTGCCGGCGGGCAGCCTCAGTCAACGCGCTTACGGGGTCCTCGTCCGAAACCTCCGCGTGCGCCGCCACGTCGAGAAACGCATCCTCGGCGTCCAGTGCCAGCTCGTCGAGAAACGCTCGGCCGAGGCTGTGGCGCTCGTCTGCGGAGGTGAGAGGCGAAGCGGGGGCGTGCAGTGGCCGACAGGCGTAGACGAGTACGAGTCGCCCGTCCGCAGGCAGTGAGCTGGCTGCCCAGCTTGCGGCGGCGCGGGCGCTCTCGCTACCGTCATAGCCCACCACCAAACACGGTCCGTCAGATACCTTGCCGACTCGGACGGTGGCGGGGGATCTAGCTCGGCCGGCCGAGGCGCTCATGCGTGAACCTGCCCGCGGTCGAGTCCCTCAAGATACGGCGCGAGGTACTTCGCGGCGATCTTGCTCGGCGGCGACCAAGTGGGGGTGTCCGTGATCTCTGAGCTGAACCCGTGAGCGCCGGTGATCTTCGCCGTCAGGTACATGGGCTTGTCGTCGGTGAGCAGCATGCCGTGGATGACAGGGTTAAACGGCTCGGGTGTGACGGATGCGCCGGCCAGCGCTGCGATCGACTGCGCCGCCACATCGGCCTGCTGGGATCCGACCCCGCCGTGCTTGATCGGGAAGTCGATCGCGTCGCCGGCAGCGTAGACGCCCTCCACGTCCCGTACCCGACCGTATGGGTCGACGCGGATGAAGCCGTGCTCGCCCAGCGGGATGCCGCGGATCGCGGGGCCGTAGAGCTCGGGGAGGGCGATCACACGCTTGACATGCAGATGACGGTCGCCGGGGTTGATCACGACCTCGCCTGAGCTCGGGACCTCGACATAGGCGGAGTTGATCTTCTTGACGTGCGCCCGCTCAAGCCGCTCCGCGATCGCGCTGCTCGCCGTGGAGCCGAAGATCGCCAACGGGCTGTCCTCGGGGGTGATGATCGTCGTGGAGAGATTGACGTTCATGTCATAAGCACGCCCGGCGGTCATGAGTGCAAGCTCGTACAGCGGCAGCTGCCAGGCCATGCGGCCCGGCGCCACGAACGCGAGGCTGTCCACGTAGCCGCCCTCGATGTCCTGGATCAGCCCGTGCAGCGTTTCATCCATGCGATGGTCGTCGATCGTGATCGCGTGCTTATAGCGCGGGACCGCGTGGGCGCCGGGGGCCAACACGAGCGCGTCGTACTCGATCGCCTCACCGGCCTTGGTGTGCAGGGTGTACTTGTCGGGCTCGACGTAGTCCAGCTCGTCGGTCAGCAGATCGGCGCCTGCGTCGCGGACGATCTGAGCGAGCGGGTAGTGACGGGCAGCCGGGTATGCGAAAGGCTCGCGCACCGTCATCGGGCGGTAGACGAACTCATCGTTTGGTGCGATCACCGTTGTGGCGGTCTGCTCGGGCGCGAGCTCCCGCAGGGCCAGCACCGTCTCCAAGGCGGCGACTCCTCCGCCCACGATCACCACGCGAAGTTTGGGATCAGGACCCTGTGTTGTCATGGGTTGAAGCTAACTCTCGGTGCGAGGAGCGCCAGCCGAAGAAATCCGCCGTCGCGGACGGAAAACTACGGAGCTGATCGAGTCGCGCGACCCCGGGCACAGGATCAACCGACGAGCGGCTGATCCTCACTTAGACGCTCATAGCAAAGCGCGGTGGTAGTGCTCGCGACTCCGCGCCACTTGCAGGATTCTACCCAGCCACGCCCTTCGCAAGCCGCTTTGGCAGCACTAAGCTCTCACAGAGATGAACAGCGCCTCCTCTGAGGAACTATGGATTCGCCGCCTCCTCGACGTCGGGCGTGAGCTCGTGACCGAGCTCGATCTAGGCACGGTCCTCGACAGGGTGTTGCAGACTGCACGGGAGATCACCGGCGCGCGCTACGCGGCGCTCGGGATCTTGAACGAGCAGCGCACCGAACTCGAACAGTTCCTGACCTCCGGGGTCGACGAGGACACAAAGCGCGCAATCGGCGATCTGCCACGCGGGCGCGGGGTGCTCGGCGCGCTGATCGAGCAGCAGCAGCCGCTACGCCTTGCCGAAGTGGGACAGCATCCCTCGAGCTATGGGTTTCCGGCAGGGCATCCGGTTATGCGCAGCTTCCTGGGTGTGCCGGTCCGTGTTCGGGGGCAGGCGTGGGGCAATCTGTACCTGACCGAGAAGGACGGCGGCGAGTTCTCAGAGCGCGACGAGGAGGCGGCGGTGATCCTCGCCGACTGGGCCGCGGTCGCGATCGAGAACGCGCGCCTGTATGAGACCAGCGAGCGCCGCCGCGAAGAGGCCGAGAAGGCCATTCGAGGGCTTGAGGCGACCCGCGACGTCGCGGTCGCGATCGGTGGGGAGATTGCGCTCGAGCACGTGCTCGAGCTGATCGTCACGCGCGGACGCGCTCTGGTGGGCGCCCGCAGCCTCGTCATCATGCTTCGCGAGGGCCACGAGCTGGTCGTGCAGGCCAGCGCCGGTCACGTAGAGTCGATGCGCGGAGCCCGGCTGCCGATCGCGGAGTCGACCTCCGGTCAGGTGCTCGAGCGCCGCCGCCCTGAGCGAATCACCGATGTCGCCGCCCGCCTGCGGATCGCGCCGACGGAGTTCGGCGTGGCGGACCCGCAGACCGCCCTGCTGGTGCCGATGCTCTACCGCGGCTACGGCGTGGGTGTGCTGGCAGCATTCGACCGTGGCGAGGGAGAGAGCGTGTTCAGCGAGGACGACGAGCAGATACTGCGCACATTTGCAGCGAGCGCCGCGACCGCCGTGGCGCTCGCGCAGAGCGTGCAGAGCGATCGGCTGCGCAGCTCCCAGGCCGCCGCGGACGCCGAGCGCCGGCGTTGGGCACGCGAGCTTCACGACGAGACCCTGCAGGGCCTCGGGGGCCTGCGCGTGCTGCTCTCCTCCGCACGGCGCGGCGATGACCTTGGGCGGGCTCAGACAGCGATGGACGAGGCCATTGAGCACATCGAGCAGGAGATCGCGAATCTGCGCTCGATCATCACCGAGCTGCGCCCCGCCGCCCTGGACGAGCTAGGGCTGCGCACGGCGATCGAGGCGCTCCTTGACCGCCATCGTGAGCAAAGCGGATTTGAGATCGACGGCGAGCTTGCGTTGGCCGGCTCTTCCAAGGCGGAGCCGCGCCTCAGTGAGGATCTCGAGACCGCCGTCTATCGGCTCGTGCAGGAGGCGCTCACCAACGTCGCCAAGCACGCACGCGCGGACCGGGTGCGTGTGGTGGTCAAGGAATCCGACGGTGAGCTGCTGATCGAGGTGCAGGACGACGGCTCGGGTTTTGACGCCGATCTCTCAAGCGACGGCTTCGGCCTTGCAGGGATGCGCGAGCGGGTGGGTCTCGCCGGGGGGACGTTGAGCATCGACTCCGGCGAGCACGGCACGCTGCTGAGGGCGTGCCTGCCAACGCTGCAAGGAACGCGGGTAGGGCGGTCAGGGGCCCAGCAGGCCGCGTCGTAGCGAGTAGCGGACCAGTTCGGCCCGTGTGGCGAGCCCGAGCTTGCGGTGGACGTTTGCGCGGTGTGCCTCGATGGTGCGAGGAGACAGATGCAGCTTGCGGGCTATCTCGACGCTCGTGTGCCCGAGCGCGATCAGCCGCAGAACTTCGACCTCGCGTGGCGAGAGAGCATCATCGGTCAGCGAACGGTGCAAGGCATCCAGCTGTGCGGCGACTCGCGGGCTGACGAACTCCTCGCCACGTGCGGCGGCGCGAACGGCCTGCGGGAGCTCGCCGTCGGCTAGGTCCTTGGCGACGAACCCGAGCGCCCCTGCGGCGAACGCGCGCTGCGCGAACACCGGGTTCTTATCCATCGTCATCACGACGATCTGTGTGTCGGCCGCCTGCTCGCGCAGGCGGCCGATCGACTCGATGCTCGACCCGTCGGGCATGCTCAGGTCGAGGACGAGCACGTGCGGCTGGTGGGCATGGACATGACGAGCGACGGTCGCCAGGTTGTTTGCTTCGGCGATCACCTCCATGCCTTCATCGCCGTCCAGGACGAGCTGTAGGCTGCGGCGCATGAGCGCGTGGTTGTCGGCCAGCAAGACACGGATATGTGCATTCGCCACCGCAGTGTCCGGCTCCTCGGGGCTGCGGGCCAGGTGCAGGTGAGAGGCCATAAACGTCACGCTAGCCGTGAAGGACAGGCGTCGGCCACCGGGTAAACACTCCGATCGGGCGTGGCAAAGCACTGATTTCGCCACCTACGAGAGGGTTCCGGCGGCACCTTGTGGTATGCAGTGCGCTCGCCGCGACATGGGTCTTCCAGCGGCGCGACCTGATCGGACTGTGAGGAGAGTGAGCTCGTGCTGCAGAAGGTGACGGTCGGGCGCTGGTCGCTGGATGCCTATCGCGGCATCGTGCCCGGGCACATTCTCGAAGAGCTCCACGAGCATGCCGGTGCCCTGCGTGGCGCACACATCCTGCACGTCAACGCGACCGCTTACGGCGGCGGCGTCTCAGAGCTGTTGCGCTCGAGCGTCCCATTGCTGCGCGATCTTGGCCTGGTCGTGGACTGGAAGGTGATCGGCGGCAACCCCGACTTCTTCCGCGCCACCAAGGCGCTGCACAACGCTCTGCAGGGTGCGCCGCGCCGGCTCAGCGACGCCGAGCAGGCGGCCTACCGCCAGTGCAACGAGGAGAACGCCGCGACCCTCGACGGCGGCTACGACTTCATCGTCATCCACGACCCCCAGCCGCTCGGGCTGCTGCAGGCGCACGGCAAGGGTGAGGCGCGCTGGGTCTGGCGCTGTCACATCGACACCTCCGAGCCCAATCCCGAGACCTGGGCATTCCTGCGCCCCTACCTCGCCGACTACGACGCCGCCGTCTTCACGATGCCGCAGTTCGTGCCGCCCGACTTTCCGGTTCAGCGCGTCGAGGTGATAGCGCCGGCGATCGACCCGCTCAGCCCAAAGAACCTCGAGCTCGAGCTCGACACCGCTCGGCAGATCCTCGACTGGGTCGGCGTGGACCTCCCGGGAAGGCTCGTCACGCAGGTCTCGCGCTTTGATGCTTGGAAGGACCCGCTCGGCGTGATCGACGCCTACCGGCTCGTGCGCGAGGAGATCGGTGAGCTGCAGCTCGCGCTCGTCGGCTCGATGGCGTTGGACGACCCCGAGGGCTGGGATGTCTACCGTCAGGTCTCAGAGGCCGCCGAGCGCGACGAGCTGATCCACCTCTACACCAACCTGACCGGAGTGGGCAACGTCGAGGTCAACGCCTTCCAGCGCCTCTCCGAGGTGATCGTGCAGAAGTCGATCCGCGAGGGCTTCGGACTCGTCGTCTCAGAGTCGTTGTGGAAGGGCACGCCTGTGGTGGCCGGTCGCGCCGGTGGCATCCCCCTGCAGATGCCAGAAGGTGTCGGTGGCGTGCTGGTCGACTCAGTCGAGGAGTGCGCCGCCGCGATGCGCACGCTGCTGAACGACGGTGAGCTGCGCGACCAGCTCGGCCGACGCGGACGCGAGCACGTCCGCGAGCACTTCCTGCTGCCGCGACTGCTGATGGAGGAGCTGCGACTTCTGTCCTCACTGAGCTAGCGGCTCACGTTCCCGAGAGCGCCTTCAATGGCGTCATGCGCGTGACCCTCCGGGCGGGATAGATGCCTCCGAGCACACCGATCGCGACACCAACCAACATCACACAGCCCGCGGCGCACACCATCAGCAGCACAGCGCAGCTCACCGCCGGAACCGCGGATGCTCAGTGGTATCTACCTACAAGGCTCGTGGCCGACGCCCGATGGCACAGGAGCGACACCCACTTAGGGTGCCTTGCAATGGCTGCAATTGTGGAACAAGCCGACCCGCCCGTGGCGGTCAAGGGTGCAGGTGAGCTTGAGCCGACCGAGCAGATCGAGCTGCTGATGCGCGACCTGCGCAGCTCACCTCATGGCCTCTCCACGGCCGAGGCGCAGCGGCGGCTGATCCAGTATGGGCCCAACGAGCTGAGCCGCCGCGGAGGCCCGCAATGGCCGCGCGAGCTCGTGCGGCAGCTCACGCATCCGCTCGCACTGCTGCTATGGCTCGCAGCGGCACTCTCATTCGCCGTCGGCAGCGAGACCGTCGCGATCGCGGTGTTGCTCGTGATCGCGCTGAACGCCATGTTCGCGCTGATTCAGGAGATGCAGGCCGAGCGCGCAGTCGAGGCGTTGGCGCAGTTCCTGCCCCAGCAGGTCAGGGTGCTGCGTGAGGGCAAGCCAGGCGAGATCCTCGCCGCCGAGCTCGTTCCCGGCGATGTCGTACTCGTCCAGGAGGGCGACCGCATCGCCGCCGACATGCGCCTGATCGCAGGTGCGGTGGAGGTAGACCTGTCCACGCTCAACGGCGAGTCCGCGCCGGCGCTGCGTTCAGCCGACCTCATTGACCCGGGCCTGACCCGGATCGCGGCCCAGGACTTGCTGTTCAGCGGCACCAGCGCCACCGGCGGCGAGGCACGAGGGGTCGTGTTCGCTACCGGGATGCGCACCGAGCTCGGCCGCATCGCCGCGCTCTCGGAGCGCGTCAAGGAGGAGCCGAGCCCGCTTGAAACACAGGTTCGCAAAGTCGCCTGGCTGATCGCAGCGATCGCGATCGCGATGGCCGTCGCGTTCGTCCCCATCGCGATCTTCGGCGCCGGCCTGTCGTTGCAGAACAGTGTTATTTTCGCGGTCGGGCTGCTTGCCGGCAACGTACCCGAGGGCCTGCTTCCCGTCATCACCCTCGCGCTGGCCGTCGCCGTCGGCGTCCTCGCCCGCCGCGGAGCGCTGGTCAAGCGCCTGAGCGCCGTCGAGACACTCGGCTCAACCGACGTGATCTGCACAGACAAGACGGGCACCCTGACCGAGAATCGCATGAGCCCGATCGCGCTCTGGACGCTCACAGGTGAAGTCCCGCTGCAAGGCGGGTCGCCTGCCACGGCCCCCGACGGCGTGATTGCCGCGGTCGCCGCGGTCGCGAGTTCCTGCAACAACGCGCGACTCGATCCCGACGGACACGACACCGGCGACCCGACTGAGGTGGCGCTGCTGCACGCCGCCGAGACACTCGGCGCCCGCATCGACGCAGATGTTCGCGAGCGTTCGCGCTGTCACCAATACAACTTCGATCCCCAGCGCAAGCTGATGTCCACGCTCGATCGCGCAGAAGGACACGACTGGCTTGCCACCAAGGGCGCACCCGAGTCGGTTCTGTCGCGCTGCAGCAGGGCTTTGCTGGTCGACGGGTCTGAAGTGCCGCTGTCGCAGCCCCAACGCGAACAAGCAACGGCCGCCGTCGAGGGCTTTGCCAAGAAGGGACTACGGGTGCTCGCGCTCGCACACAAGCAGCTGGCCGCCGGCACCGAGCCACCCGAACGCGACGACGCCGAGAGCGAGCTGTGCTTCCTCGGTCTCGTCACGATGCAGGACCCGCCCCGCGCCGAGGCCACCGACGCAGTCACGCGCTGCCACCGTGCCGGCATTCGGATCGTGTTGATCACCGGCGACCATCCGCTCACCGCCGCGGCGATCGCCGGCCAGGTCGGTATCGGCGGAGAGAACCCGCTGATCGTCAACGCGCAGCCCTTCGACCACCGCCACGAGCAGGAGGTGCGTGACATCCTCGCCACCGGCCGCGAGGTGATCTTCGCCCGTGCATCACCCGAGACGAAGCTGCAGATAGCCGAGGCGCTCCGCAGCGAAGGGCACGTTGTCGCGATGACAGGCGACGGCGTCAACGACGCCCCCGCGCTACGCACCGCCGACATTGGTGTGGCGATGGGTCGCTCCGGCACCGACGTCGCCAGAGAGGCCTCGACGATGGTGCTGACCGACGACAACTTCGCGACGATCGTCGTCGCGGTCGAGGCCGGACGCCAGGTCTACGACAACGTCCGCAAGTTCATCCAGTACATCTTCGCTCACGCAACACCAGAGGTCATGCCGTTTCTTCTCTTCGCGCTCGCGGGCGGCGCGATCCCGCTCCCTCTGACCGTGATGCTGCTCCTCGCCTTCGACGTCGGAACCGAGACACTGCCCTCGCTCGCGCTCGGACGCGACCCGATCGAGCCGGGCAGCATGGATCGCCCGCCACGCCCCCGCTCGCAGGGCGTGATCCAGGGCCCAATGCTGGTGCGCGCATGGCTGTTCCTCGGGGTGATGGTTTCCGCGCTCTCGCTCGCCGGCTTCTTCTACGTGCTGCACCGCGCCGGCTGGCACGCCGGCGACCCGGTTGGCGCCGGGCACCCACTTCACCATGCCTACCTGGAGGCGACGACGATGACCTTTGCGGGAATGATCGCCGGGCAGATCGGCACCGCATTTGCGGTCCGGACGAGAAGGGCCTCGCTGCGATCGATCGGTGTCTTCAGCAACCGCTACCTGCTGCTCGGGATCGCAGGAGAGCTGGCGCTCGCGGCAGTGTTCATCTACGCGCCTCCGCTGCAGTCGCTACTCGGAACCGCGGCGCTGCCGCTGCGCGACCTGGCGTTCCTGGCGCCCTTCCCGTTCATCGTCTGGGGTGCGGATGAGCTGCGTCGCTGGCTGGTACGTCGCCGATCGCCGATCGCGCCGATCGTCGCGCCTGCCTGACGGCGACCGAAGAGTGCCTACTGCTGCGCGGCTGCTTCCCGGACCGTGAGATCGTGGGGGTCCCTGAGATCGTGGGGTCCCCGCCCGCGAGATCCTGCTCGGAGGCGGCACGGAGGCGGCACGGAGGCGGCAACATCCACTGCATCACCCAGCAGGTCGCCCGCTGCTCACGCGGTTGACGCGACCCGCTCGGTTTGGGCGGCGGCCGAGCTGCCGTTGGCGCCTTCGAGCACAACCTTCAGCGCACCGGAGGTCGCCGCATCGGCGAATATGTCGTAGGCGCTCATCGTCTCGCCGAGGGGAAAGCGATGTGTTGCAAACAACGACGGGTCCAGGCGACCGCTCGCGATCAGGCGCATCAGCTGGGGGATGCTGAATGTGTCGACCAGGCCAGTCGTGATCGTGACATCGCGGATCCACAGCTTCTCCAGATGCAGGGTCGCGGACTGGCCGTGCACGCCGATGTTCGCCACACGCCCTCCGGGACGGATCAGATCCGCCGCCAACTCGAAGGTCTGGGGCACGCCGACCGCCTCGAACGCGACGTCGGCGCCGAGACCATCGGTCAGCTCCATCACCGCTGCGATCGGGTCCTCGCTACCGTTGTTGATCGTCGTATCTGCCCCAAACCGCCTAGCACTCTCCAAGCGGCTGTCGGCGAGGTCGATCGCGACGATCCGCCCGGGCGTGTACAGCCTTGCCGTGAGGATCGCGGCCAGTCCGATCGGGCCGGCGCCCACGATCGCGACCGTGTCGCCGGGAGAGACCATGCCGTTGAGCACCCCGACCTCGAACGAGGTCGGGAGGATATCGGCGAGGAACAGGACCTGCTCGTCGGAGAGCTGCTCGGGGACCTTGTACACCGAGTTGTCGGCGAACGGCACGCGCGCGTACTCGGCCTGCAAGCCGTTGATCAGGTGTCCAAAGATCCAGCCACCACCGCCGAGGCACTGCCCGTAGCGGCCTTCCTTGCAGAAGCGGCAGCGCCCGCACGAGCTCACGCACGACATCAGCACGCGATCGCCGGGGGCGACCGTGGTGACGCTCGCACCAACCTCCTGCACCGTGCCGACGGCCTCGTGGCCGAGGATCGTCCCGGGCGTGGTCTCGGGAACGTCGCCTTTGAGGATGTGCAGATCGGTGCCGCAGATCGTCGAGGTGTCGATCCGTACGATCGCGTCGGTCGGATCGAGGATCGTGGGGTCATCGACCGTGTCCCAGCCCCGCTCTCCGGGGCCGTGGTAAACGAGAGCCTTCATCTCCGGTTCCTTCTTTCGTCGGTGAGCGATGAGTGCGGTGACGGGCGCTTAAGCGCTGCGTGCGAGTCGGCGCGACCGCACTTGAAGCTAGACCTTGCGTCGAGTACGCACATCGGGAGCTTCAACCGACCCGACGTGCACGTTTCTACGGAACTCGGCGATCCGGCTCGCCTGTCGGTGGCGCAGGACTTGGACCGCCCAGCCCGCAGCCGCGACCTTGTCTGAGCACAACGAGCAAGCCGACACGCGCCGGTCCACCGCATCCATCCACTCTCGCGCGACACTGCGGTTCCTCGCCCACACGTCGGTTCCTCGCCCACACGTGACCCAGTAGTCAACCGCGCCGTTGGGCACAAATCATGCCGCGCTGTTGGTTCGAGCGCTCGCAGGATGGACAACGAAGCGACGCTCAGCAGGGTAGAAAAGTGACACGTGCTCCTCGTCCCATCTGATGCGAAAATGCATATGCCTGCCCTCGCCGAGCACCTTTAGGATCATGCCGCGCCGTGGGGAGCTCTCTCCTGCCGCGGCAACCTCGATCCAGTCGCCAGCCTCCGGGGTGTGAGGCTGGTCAGGGTCCGAGCTGCTGCTTTGTGAAGTGGTCATACCGGCACCCTACTTTCGCGCGCGAAAGCCGCCAACGGAGGATTTCCGCCGAGTACCTGGGGACAATTACCGACGCCCCCCCGTATCGCCAACAGAGCTAGCTGCGCCCCGTGCGTCCGAGCGCGCACACCGCTAGGCTGCAGCGATGGACTCAGAGCGCGCACGCCAGATGCTCGGACGCGAGCGCGATCGGATCGAGAAGGCCATCGCCGCGCTCAGCGAAGAGGACGCTCAGGCGGTGAGCGAGCAGGGCGAGCCGGGCGAACTCGGCTCTGAGAAGCTCTATGAAAAGGAGTTCGACACCGGCCTAGGCGAGGACCTCGCCGAACAGCTCGCCGCGCTCGAGCGCGCCGAGGCTCGGCTCGCCTCAGGCAGCTATGGTTTCTCCGTCGACAGCGGAGAGCCGATCCCGGATGCGCGCCTTGAAGCTCTGCCAACGGCCGAGCGCACTCTCGAGGAGCAGCAGGCGAGCGGTCGCAAATAGTCGGAGATTGGCCGGCCCGCATGGATGCTCGGAGCGTACCCATGCTCCCGATGATGGGCATCCGGCTCCGTCTTGCTCATCCTGGCTCCTTTAGGTCGCTGGTGCTGAAAAGCGCGGATCGCGTCGGCTATGCCATGAGGGTGGGCGGCTCGATGAGACGGATCAGTGTCCGGGTATCGCTCGCATCGGTTACGAGAATCGCGTCCGGGACAAGCCGGCCGGATTCCTCGAGGGTGATCGTCTGTGGCTGTGAGATGAAGTGACGCAAGAGGACTGGGTAGCGCGGGCCACGGCCACCGACGCTCACCTCCAGCATGTTCTCGTTGGCGTCGTAGCTGATCGCCTGTAGCGGCAGCCGCTCGACGTCGACCTGGTCTCCCAGCTCATCGCTCATCACCTCAATCGTGACGAGCTGCCCCTCGATGCTCGCGCCGATCGAGTCGAAATAGTGCGTCCATCTCTCGGCGCCGAGCTCCTGGGTTGTAGTGCTCATGGGTGCTCCCTTCGGATTAGATGGCTGCGATCTGTCTGAGCGCCATCACTTTCCGCCAGCGTATTCGGCCGCAAATGGGCGCGCATCGTGGTAAGACGCGGGGCCTCGGTGGGGACTACGTACGGATCGAACGGGTGCATGACACCATGATCGAACGGGTGCATGACACCATCGTCCACCCGCACGGGCGTGCGTACGTCCGGGTTTGCCACGGCCACACCTCCGCAATTCGCCGCGACCAGCGACACCGGCACTATGCTCGAGACACCCGGTGACCGACGAGCTTCAGTAGTCTGCCGCGCTGCTCACGGGGTCTCACCCGGAAGCGGGTGGTGCCTGCGTCGGAGAGGATCCCCCGATGGAGTTTCTCGACCGACGTGATGCCGGTCGTCGGCTGGCAATCGAGTTGAATGCCCTCGCAGACGAGCGGCCGGTGATCGTCGCGCTGCCCCGCGGCGGCGTGCCGGTCGCCTTCGAGGTCGCCCGTGCGCTTCACGCGCCGCTCGACATCCTCGCCGTACGCAAGCTGGGAGCACCGGGCAATCCCGAGCTCGGCGTGGGGGCCGTCGCGGAGGATGGCACAGCCATTCTCGACCCCCAATCGGCTCGGATGCACGGCATGACCCAGGCTATGCTGGAGGAGACGCTCGCCGTCGAGTCACGCGAGCTGCGCCGCAGGGTTGAGCGCTACCGCGATGGTCGACCCTCGGTCCCCGTGAAGGGACGAACCGCGGTTGTCGTCGACGACGGCTTGGCGACGGGGCTGACCGACCTCGCCGCCGTCCGCGCGCTGCGCAAGCGCGGCGCGCGACAAATCATCGTCGCGGTCCCGGTGGGTTCCAGCGAGGCAGTGTCGGTGCTGGCCCGCGAGGCCGATCGCGTCGTCTGCCTGGAGGTCCCGCGTCGCCTGTTCGGGGTGGGTATGTGGTATCGCGACTTCACACCCGTCTCCGATCAGCAGGTGCTAGCGCTGCTGGCCGAGGCGAGCACGGGCGGGAACGCTCACGCGTCAGCTGCGGAGGAGTCGAGCACGAGTCAGCGGGGAACCGGTGAACGCTCCATCGGCGACGCCCTGTTCGGAGTGAGGTGAGCCATGGCCGTCGACTCCAGCGCGCCCGACGCCTCGTCCCGTCCTGAGCGTCTACCTCAACCTGAGCGAGACGAGAGATCCGAGTGAACGTGAGGCAAAGCTCGCGCACGTCTGATATGGCCTGGGCGTCGGCTCGCGGCTCGGTGTGAGGGTTGTGGGATTTCCCGGTGTCTCTTGACGGGAAGCTGCGGATGACCCAGCCGAAGCGAAGGTTTAGTTTGCACGCATGACCAAGACCCAGACAGCCAGGCACCTGAGCGCATCGTCACAGGAAGCCTCCGTCACATCGGGCTCGACGAGCGTCTTCAGGAACATCCTCTGCGCTGTCGACGGCACACGGACAAGCACGGCGGCCGTCGAGATGGCCGCCTCGCTGGCGGGCCCTGACGGTCACCTGACACTGCTGGCGATAACCGCCGTATCGGGCTCTGGCGCCTACACCACGGCTGCGATCAGCCCCGGCCGGGTCGACCTGGTGCTGAGTAACGCCAAGCGCATCGCCGATGACGCCGGCGTGCCATCGCGCACCGTCGTGGATCCGGGCGGCCCTCCGGTCGAGGTCATCCTCGAGCGAGCCTCCGATCACGATCTGCTCGCGATCGGGGCACCCGCCACCTCATGGCTGGGTGGCATGCTCATCGGGGGCGTGGCCACGACCGCGCTGAGCCAGATCACCACTCCCATGCTCTTCGCTCGCCGGTCATTCACCGGCTCGCTTAAAGGCCGCCAGATCCTGGTCGCCAGCGACGGCGAGGAGGGCTCAGATCACCTCGTGGAGCTCGCGGGACGACTCGGACAGAGCCAGGGCGCACGGGTCACCCTCGTGAACGCTCCCGGCGCCGAGTGGAAGATGAACCCCCGGGCCATCCAAGCGCAGGCGCGCGCACTGCAACTCGCGCTGCCAAACGCCGGCGAGCCGCGCATCGAACTCGGCACGGCCTGGGACGTGATTCTCGACGCTGCGAAGCACACCAAGGCCGCCTTGGTGGTGATCGGCAGCCGCCAGCTGCACGGTCTGCACGCGTTTGGAAGCGTCAGCCGGCGCGTAGTGCACGACGCACACTGCTCGGTGCTCGTCATTCCACCTGGCCAATAACGAGCGGCTCGGCCTCCGCGGCAGCGCAACACAGCAGCGCAATACATGTACAGCAAGGCCCGCTCAGTAAGAACCCGCAACTCGTGCCGTGGCGCTCACGGATGGCGACTGCAGGCTTCGCAACCTAGTCTGTTCTCGATCCCAAAGGAGACCGACGATGTTCAAGAACGTGCTTGTAGGAGTTGACGGCAGGCCGGGCGGCCGCGATGCGATCGCACTCGCCCGCCGTCTCAGCGATCCCGGCGCAAGGCTGACCCTCGCGTTCGTGCGCAGTGGTGAGAAGGCAGAGGATCTCGCGGACTCCGAGGAGCTGCTTGAGCGGGAGCGCAGCGCGGCCGACCTCGAGGCAGAGCTCCTCAGCGTCGTCTCACTCAGTCCTGGCCGTGGCCTTCACGAGCAGGCCGAGCAGCAGGGCGCAGATCTACTCGTGGTCGGCTCCTGCAGCCACGGCACCTTCGGGCGCGCGATGCTGGGCGACGACACCCGCGCTGCCCTGAACGGCGCCCCCTGCGCTGTCGCCGTAGCCGCGCGCGACTATGCCGAGCGCCACACAGCGATCTCCAACCTCGGTGTCGCCTACAACCGATCGCCTGAGAGCAAGACGGCGCTCGCGCTAGCCCAGGAACTTGCGGCGCCCGCAAAGGCAAAGGTCCACGCGCTGGAAGTCATCTCGCTACCGCCAGTCGCCTACGGTGGCCTGATGTCCCCCCCGATCGGAGAGGTCATCAACGGGATGGTCAAGGAAGCGAACGATCGCATGAAAGAGCTCGCCGATGTCGACGGACGCGCCGTGTATGGCCTCGCCGGCGAGGAGCTCGCCAGGTTTGGCGACGAACTGGACCTCCTCGTGGTCGGCTCGCGCGGCTACGGCCCGGTACGACGTCTCGTCAGCGGCAGCACCTCCAACTACCTGGAGCGCCACGCGCGCTGCTCGCTGCTCGTACTGCCCCGCACAGACCCCGGCCCGGCCTCCAACCCCGCGAGCTCCAGCGGGGACTAGAGGAGCGCCGCGCAGGCGGGTCATCTGTCTCAGAAGGGCTCAGAAGGACTCGGGGATCATTTCGATCGCTCCGCACGGGCACTCTTCAGCACAGATGCCGCAGCCCTTGCAATAGTCGAGGTCGAACGCGTAGCCGTCGCCCTCGTCGACCTTCAGCACCGCGTTGTCGGGGCACACGCCGTAGCAGTTATCGCAGCCGAAGCAGTTGCCGCAGGACAGGCAGCGGCGGGCCTCGAACAGCGCGTTTGACTCGTCCAGGCCCTGCGTGACCTCGTCGAAGCTCGACTGCCGGCGGAGGGCGTCGAGGCGTGGTGCGACGGTCTTCGGCGCGTCGGCGTAGTACCAGGTGTTGAGCTCCTCGAAGCTGGCGGGCTCGGGCTCTGGGGGATGTATGTATTCACTGCCGCACAGCCACGCGTCGATGTTGCGGGCGGCCTGCTTGCCGTGGCCGACGCCGACGGTGACGGTGCGCTCGGCCGGCACCATGTCGCCGCCCGCGAAGATGCCCTCGTGGCCGGTCATCATGTTCGCCGTGACCTTCACCACACCGTCCTCGATCTCCAGGCCGGGCACGCCGTCGAGCAGTGACAGGTCGGCTTCCTGACCGAGCGCGAGCACGAGCGAGTCGGCCGCCAGCTCCTCCAGCTCCCCCGTCGGCTGCGGGAAGCCGTCCCCGTCGAGCTCCATCTTCTCCAACACGAGCTTGCCCTCGTCGGCGTGCTTGATCGTGGAGAGCCACTTCATCATCACGCCCTCCTCGAGCGCCTCCTCGACCTCGAAGTCGTGCGCGGGCATGCGCTCGCGCGTGCGGCGGTAGACGACGATCGCCTCGTTCGCGCCGAGGCGCTTGGCTGTGCGCGCAGCGTCCATCGCCGTGTTGCCGCCGCCGTAGACGACGACGCGACGGCCCAGCAGTGGGCGCTCCTCGCCCTCCATGCTCGCCAGCAGCGTGACCGCGTCGAGCATGTGCGCCGCCTCCCCGGCGGGGATGTAGGCGCGTTTGCCGATGTGCGCGCCGACGGCCAGGAACGCCGCGTCATAATCGCCTTCGCGCATCGCGGCGAGGATGTTCGTGACCTTGGCGTTCAGCTCGAGCGTCACGCCGAGATCGAGGATCCGCCGAACCTCGGCGTCGAGCACCTCGCGTGGGAGCCGGTACTTCGGGATGCCGAAGCGCATCATCCCGCCGCTCATCGGTCCGGCCTCGCGGATCGTCACGTCATGGCCGCGACGGGCCAGCTGGTAGGCGGCCGAGAGGCCCGACGGACCCGCGCCGACTATCAGCACGCGCTTGCCGGTCGGCTCGGCCTCGACGGTGAGCTTCCAGCCGTGCTCGATCGCCTCGTCACCGAGGAAACGCTCTACGCCGTGGATTCCCACGGCGTCATCGACCTGCGCGCGGTTGCAGGCCGTCTCACAGGGGTGGTAGCAGACGCGTCCCATCACGGCCGGCAGCGGGTTGTCCTTGACCAGCTCGCGCCAAGCCGCCTCATAGTCGCCGGACTCCGCGTGGTAGAGCCACTGCTGGATGTTCTCGCCGGCCGGGCAGCCGTGGTTGCAGGGCGGCATGTGGTGCACGTAGACAGGGCGCTCATCGCGCCAGGAGCCGGTCTTGTTCGCCAGGCTCGAGCCGACGTCCAGCGTGATCGCGAACGGCTTGTCCATCAGCGTCCGGCCTCGTGATCTTCTGCTTTTGAGGCCAGGCCACATGTGGCCTGGCCCGGACCGGCACATGTGCCGGTCCGCTGGTCGGCACATGTGCCGACCAGAACTGCACCTTCTTTGTCCGCCCCGCTCCCCAGCAACCCGAAGCGACGGATGTTGCGGTCCGCTCCCGCCTGAATACGAGCGATCACGTCCGTCCGCACCTCGGGCGCGAACAGATGCGCGAAGCGGGTCTGCGGGCGCAGGTAGTCCTCGACGGGCACCTGGCGGCGGATCTTGGAGACCTCGGTCACCTCGCCGTCGCGCGCCTCGAACACGGGGAAGATGCCCGACTCCTTCGCCAGGCGCGCGATCTTGATGGTGTCCTTGGAGGCGCTGCCCCAGCCGAGCGGGCAGGGGACGAACACGTGCAGGTAGCGCGCGCCGTGAACCTCCATCGCGCTCTGCACCTTGGCCTCGAGGTCGCGCAGCTCGGCGACTGTGGCGGTGGCAACGTAGGGGATCTCGTGCGCCATCGCGATCAGCGGCGCGGACTTGCCCTGGCCGAACACGTTCCCCGGCTCCGGGCCGACCGCCTGTGTCGTGGCCGTGCGCGCGGCGGGCGGCGTCGAGCCCGAGCGCTGCACGCCGGTGTTCATGTACGCCTCGTTGTCGTAACAGATGTAGAGCACGTCGTCGCCCCGCTCGAACATCCCCGACAGGCAC
>Ga0208849_1000631_pt1 | contig 31034 bp, 22 predicted proteins | sample NGESurdeep072012_10_FD_184470 | JGI IMG/M metagenome (GOLD analysis project Ga0208849, IMG submission 184470) | Arctic peat soil microbial communities from Barrow, Alaska - NGEE Surface sample 53-3 deep-072012 (SPAdes) | ecosystem: Environmental > Terrestrial > Soil > Wetlands > Peat ... | reverse complement strand
AAGCCGAACCCGCTGCTCGACACGCTCGACGTCGAACGCGACTCGCGCGGGCGCGTCGTCACCGACGAGTTTCTCCGCGTGAAAGGGCGAGAGGACATCTGGGCCGTGGGCGACTGCGCGTCCATCGCCCACCCGGACGGCGGCACCTGCCCGCCCGTCGCACTCTACGCCGAGCAGCAGGGGCTCCACGTCGGCCGCAACGTCGCCCGCGCCGCGCGCGGCGAGCCGCTCAGGCCGTACAAGCGCGCGGTGCGCATGCAGGGGATCTCGATCGGCGGTCGCACCGCGGTCGGCGAGATCCGCGGCATCGGCCTGAAGGGCCTGATGCCCTGGATCGTCTGGCGGATCGTGATCAGCCGTGTCGTCCCCTCCTGGGACCGGCGGATCCGGATCGCGATCGACTGGCTGCTCTGGCCGCTCGTCGGCCGCGACATCGTCCAGGTCGGACCGTCGGAGCGCGACGACTACGACGTGCGCCACAACGTCTTCCAGCCGGGCGAGACGCTCGTCGAGCGGGCGCGGCCGGTGCGCTTCGTCCACATCATCGTCGAAGGCGACGCCGACCTCATCCAGGACGGAGTCGTCGTCGGCCCGCTCGGTGCCGGTGACCACTGCGGCCGCAAGTGGCTGGAGCAGCAGGGCGCCGACGCGGTGAAGGCGCGCACGCTCGTCCGCACCGTCTCGCTGCGCGCCGACGAGGCGAACCGCCTCCAGGACGTCCTGCTCTCGACCGGGCCGCTCGTCGCCACCACCCGCGCGATCCCTATCTTCGACCGTTCGACGCCAGGGTCCGGTTGACCCGCACCCTCGCACGGATCGTCTCCGGCAGCCGGACGAAGTGGGCGTGCGTCGCCGTCTGGGTCGTGCTCGTCGGCGTCTTCGGCCCGCTCGGCCTCCGGCTTCACAACGTGACGAACGAAGACGTGGCGCTGCCCGCGTCCTCGCAGTCGGCTCAGGTGAACGAGATCCTGCGAACGCGCTTCCCCGGCGGCGACACGAGGACGCTCGTGCTCGTCTACCGGCGGGCCGGCGGTCTCACCGCCGCCGACCGGCGCTCGATCGTCGCGGACGCTCGGGCCGCGACGCGTCTCCCGCTCGTCGGCACGCCGAGCGTTCCCTTCGGCCCGAAGCCGGCCCCGGGGCTCGTGTCGAAGCAGGGCGACGTCGCCTTCACGCTGCTGCCCCTCGAAGCGACCGGCCGCTACGACGTCGGCCCGACGATCACAGCGTTGCGCGCGCTGCCGCACCCTCCCGGCCTCGAGGCGCACGTCACCGGCGACGCGGCGCTGCTGAACGACGTCCTCTCCTCGCTGAAACAGAGTGACAAGACCCTTCTCTATGTCACCGTCCTACTCGTCCTCGTCCTGCTCATGGCCGTCTACCGCTCGCCGCTGCTCGCGCTCATTCCGCTGCTGACCGTCGCCCTGGCATACAGCGTCGCCTCGGGAATCGTCTACCTGCTCGTCAAGGCTGGGGTTCTCACCGTCGACTCGACGGCGGTCTCGCTGCTCCTCGTCCTCATGTTCGGCGCGGGCACCGACTACTGCCTGCTGCTCGTCTCCCGCTACCGGGCCGAGCTGCGCGCGACCGAGGACAGGCACGCGGCGCTCGAGCGGGCCGTCGGCGGCACGAGCGCCGCGATCCTCGCGAGCGGCACCACGGTGAGCCTCGCGCTGCTCACGATGCTCGCCGCCTCGCTCGGCCTCAACCACACGCTCGGACCCGTGAACGCGATCGGCATCGCGGTCGTGATGCTCGCGAGCCTGACGCTCCTCCCGGCGCTGCTGACGCTGCTCGGACGCACCGGCTTCTGGCCGACGAGCGCGCGGGTCGCCTTCGGCGCACGGCGCCCGCGCGACGTGGCTCCGGAGGCGAGCCTCTGGGGCCGGATAGGCATCGCCGTGCGCCGTCGGCCGCTCGTGGTGCTCGTCGGCAGCGTCGCGACGCTCGTCGCGTGTGCGTGCGGCCTGCTCGCGTATCACGCCGGCGTCGATCCGGCGCAGCAGTTCCGGAAGCAGGCAGACAGCAAGCAGGGCGTCGCGGTCCTCCTGTCTCGCTTCCCGGCCGGCTCACTCGCACCCGTGACCATCCTCGTCCGGCGGAGCGGCGCGCCCGTCAGCCGCGCCGATGTTGCTCTCGTCCGGCGGCGGATCGCATCGACGCCCGACGTCGCCGCGGTCCAGGACTCGGGCCGCCGTTCGACCGACGGCCGTGTCGCCGAGCTCGATGCGGTTTTCCGGAGCGACCCGTACGGGCCGACGGCCCTGGACGCCACGCGCACCCTCCGGCGCGAGCTCTCGTCGCTCCCGCGCGGCGTCAGCGCGATCGTCGGTCACGGCACCGCGGCGCGGCTCGACTACGCGGATGCGAGCAGTCGGGACCTCCGTGTGGTCGGCGTGCTCGTGCTCGCCGTCGTGCTGCTCATGCTGGCCGCCCTCCTGCGGGCGCTCGTGGCTCCGCTCTTCCTGCTCGCGAGCGTCGTGCTCTCGTTCTTCGGCAGCTTCGGGCTCTCGGTGCTCGTCTTCCGGTTCGTCTTTGGACAGAAGACGTTCGATCCACAGGTGCCGGTGATCGTCTTCATCTTCCTCGTCGCGCTCGGCTCCGACTACACGATCTTCCTCATGAGCAGCGTTCGCGAGCAGGCCGCCGCGCACGGCATACGGGAAGGAACGCTCCGCGCGCTGATCGCGACCGGACCCGTGATCACGAGTGCTGGCTTGATCCTCGCCGGAACGTTCGCCTCGCTGACGGTTCTGCCGATCTGGCTCCTCTTCGAGATCGGCCTCGCCGTCGCCCTGGGCGTGCTGATCGACACGTTCATCGTCCGCTCGCTGCTCGTCCCTGCGCTCACCTGGCTCGTCGGCGAGCGCGCCTGGTGGCCGTCCACCTCGGCGGCACCCGCGCCGGAATCGAGCGCGGCCGTGGAGACGGGGCTGAGATGACGGGGTCGGTTGCCGCCCGCCGCCTGCTCGCGGCGATCCGGGTCGCGAACGGCGCCGCCGCGCTGGTCGTCCCCGCCCGGCTCGCGGAGCGCCTCGGCGCCGACCCGGCCGAGAATCCGGCGCTGCTCTACGCCTTGCGGATGTTCGGCGTCCGCACCGTCGTGATGGGCCGTGACCTGTTCAGGGGCGAGCCGCACGCCGTTCAGGCGGCGCCGCTCGTGCATGCGAGCGACACCGTTGCGGCCATGCTCGCAGCCGCGAGCGGGAAGCTGCCGCGCAAGGCCGGCGTCGCGATCGTCGCGATCTCGGCGCTCAACACCGCACTCGCGCTCGCCGCCCGCCGGGGCACCCGATGACCCGGATCGAGGACTACGCGCTGCTCAGCGACCTCGAGAGCGCCGCGCTCGTGACGCGCGACGGATCGATCGACTGGTGCTGCTTCCCGCGCTTCGACTCGGGCGCGTTCTTCGCCGCGCTGCTCGGCACGCCCGAGAACGGCCGCTGGAGCATCGCCCCGGCCGACGACGTCAAGTCGGTCACGCGTGCCTACCGCCCCGACACGCTCGTCCTCGACACCGTCTACGAGACCGCAGGCGGCACCGTCCGCGTCACCGACTTCATGCCGCCGCGCGACGAGCTCCCCGACATCGTCCGCATCGTCGAAGGCGTGGAAGGCACGGTGGAGATGAGCCTCGAGCTCGTGATCCGCTTCGACTACGGGCGGATCGTCCCGTGGGTGCGGCGCGAGGGCAAGAGCCGGCTCGCCGTCGCCGGGCCGGACGCGCTCAGCTTCACGACGCCGATCGAGATCAGGGGCGAGGACATGCGAACCGTCGCCGACTTCACGATCTCGGCCGGGCAGCGCGCTCCCTTCGTCCTCACCTGGTTCCCCTCGCACAAGGAGCCGCCGACGCCGATCGACGCCGCCGAGGCGCTGGCCAACACCGAGGACTTCTGGCGCACCTGGTCGGCCGGGTGCACGTACGACGGTGCCCACACCGAGGCGGTGACGCAGTCGCTGCGCGTGCTCAAGGCACTCACCTACGCACCCACGGGCGGGATCGTCGCCGCGCCGACGACCTCCCTGCCCGAGTGGATCGGCGGCGCCCGAAACTGGGACTACCGCTACTGCTGGCTGCGGGACGCCGCGCTCACGCTCGTCGCGATGCTCCAGGCCGGCCACGCCGAGGAGGCCGCGGCCTGGCGCGAGTGGCTGCTCCGCGCCGTCGCCGGCGATCCGGCCGACATCCAGATCATGTACGGCATCGCGGGCGAGCGGCGGCTCGACGAGCGCGTGCTCGAATGGCTCCCCGGCTACGAGGGATCGGGCCCCGTTCGCGTCGGCAACGCCGCCTCGGAGCAGCCGCAACTCGACGTCTACGGCGAGGTGATCGACGCGATGGTACGGGCGCGCGAAGCAGGCGCGCCGCCGCTCGAACACGCGTGGGCCGTGCTGCTCACGACGCTCGAGTGGCTCGAGGAGGGCTGGCACAACACCGACGCCGGCATCTGGGAGGTGCGTGGCCCCGAGCGTCACTTCACCCACTCGAAGGTGATGGCGTGGGTCGCGTTCGACCGCGCGCTGCGGATGGTCGACGACTACGGCGCGCCGGGGCCGGCCGACCGTTGGCGCGTGATCCGCAAGGCGATTCACGCCGAGGTGCTCGACCGCGCCTGGAGCGAGGAGAAGCAGGCATTCGCGCAGTCGTACGGGTCAGACGAGCTCGACGCGAGCGTCCTCCTCATGCCGCTCGTCGGCTTCCTGCCCGCGAGCGACAAGCGGATGATGGCGACGGTGGCGGCGGTCGAGCGGACGCTCCTCCGCGACGGCTTCGTGCTTCGCTACCTGCCGCGCGAGGACGGCGCCGTCGACGGGCTCACGAGCGACGAGGGCGTCTTCCTGCCCTGCTCGTTCTGGCTCGCGGCCGTGCTCGCGCTCCAGGGCCGCGAGGAGGAGGGGGAGCGGCTGTTCGGCCGGCTGCTCGCTCTGCGAAACGACCTCGGCTTGCTTTCAGAGGAGTACGATCCTGTCGGCAAGCGACTGCTCGGCAACTTCCCGCAGGCGTTCACGCACCTCGAGCTGATCAACACTGCGCTCGTCCTCGACCGCGTCCGCGCCGAGCGCGACGCGAACCTCCCCGGCTAGAAAAACCGCGGCATGGGTGTTACGTTCGGGCCCGTGGGTGCGACCGACCACAGGCCGGCGCGCGAAACTCGTCCGCTGCGCCTCGACGAGCCGGAGGTCCACACCTTCCGGACGGGCGACGGCGTGGAGCTGCGTCTGACGCGCTACAACGCCGGCTCGAAGGGACCCGTGATCCTTGCGCCGGGCTTCGGGACGTCGACGAAGGCCTACACGATCGACACCGTTGCGACGAACTTCCCCGAGTACCTCGCCGAGCACGGGTACGACATCTGGCTGCTCGACTACCGCGCCAGCCCGGAGCTCGAGGCCTCGACGCTGCTCTACTCGGTGGACGAGATCGCGACCCAGGACTGGCCGGCCGCCGTTGCCAAGGTGCGCGAGGTGACCGGCGCGGAGAGCGTCCAGGTGAACGCGCACTGCGTCGCCTCGATGTCGTTCCAGATGTCGATGCTGAGCGGCCTCGAGGGCGTACGGTCGGCGATCTGTTCGTGCCTCGGGGTCTTCCCGGAGGGCCCGCCGCTCAACAAGCTGAAGGCGCGGACGCACCTCGGTGGCGTGCTGAACAAGATCGGGATCGCCCGCATGTCGACGGACTACCACCCGGAGCAGCTCGACGACCGCATCTTCGACATCGCCATGCGCGCATACCCGACGAAGGAGCGCTGCCACAATCCGGTCTGCCGCCGCATCGAGTTCCTCTACGGCGACGTCTACGACCACGACAACCTCAACGACCAGACGCACTGGGCGCTGCACGAGATGTTCGGGCGGACGAACATCACGACGCTGAACCACGTCGGCCGGATGCTGATCAAGAACCGCGTCGTCGACAAGTACGGCAACGACGTCTACCTCCCGCACGCCGAGCGCCTCGCCATTCCGGTCGCGTACATTCACGGCGAGTACAACAACATCTTCCGGCCGGAAGGCGCGCGGCGGACGGTCGAGTGGCTGTCGGAGCAGAACGGCCCCGAGCACTACAAACTGCACATGATCAAGGACTACGCCCATATGGACTGCTGGATAGGAGAGAATGCGGCTCATGACGTCTTTCCGATTGCCCTCGCCGAGCTCGACAGCCACAACTAGATGAGCACGACGGCCACCCCACCCGCACAGACGGCGGTGCGCAAGACCGGCCGCTCGCGCGACCACGGCAACGTCGAGCTCGTCCGCTTCCTGTCCAATGTGCTCGGCTACATCGAGTCGATGCGCGACGACGAGCGCGACCTCGTGCCGTTCAAGCTCGGCAATCTCCAGTGCCACCTCGTCACGAAACCGGAGTACCTGAAGGCCGCGATGTTCAACGAGGACTGGCCGCCGATCTCGCGCGGCCGCCTGACCAACCTCCACAAGTGGTACACGACCGGGCTGTTCCTCACGTACGGCCCGGACCACCACCGCCAGCGCGACGAGCTCTGGAAGCCGCTGTTCGAGGTGCCGCTCATCACCGAGGTCGCGGTGAAGCGCACGGCGCAGTGGGCCGACGCGTGGAAGGAGGGCGAGCCGGTCGAGGTGTACAGCAACCTGCGCGACCTCTGCTGGACGATCGACTGGGAGGCGCTGACCGGCGAGGACATCGCAGGCCGGCGCGACATACTCCACGCGCTCAAGCTCGGCGTCGACGCGCTCGCCTGGCTGCCGCTGCCCTACGGCCTGAAGCGCTGGAACTGGCCCGTGCCGCAGAGCCGGAACACGCGCGCCGCGAAGCAGAAGCTCGACGCGCTGATCGCAGAGCGGATCGCCGAGCGCAAGCCGGACGGCAACGGCCACGACGACCTGCTCGCACGACTCGTACAGCAGGCGGCGAAAGACGGCGTGACGGACGACGAGCACATCCGCGCGACGTTCAAGATGTGGTTCGGCGCCGATCAGCTCTACGCCCTCTTCACGTGGACGCTGTACCTGCTCGCCCGCAACCCCGAGGTCGAGGCGCGCTGGCATGCCGAGCTCGACGAAGTGCTGGGCGGGCGGCCTGCAACCGCCGACGACGTCTCGAAGCTCGTCTACACGCGCAACGTGCTCAAGGAGTCGATGCGCGCGATCCCGCCGGTCTGGGGCTTCTTCCGGATGATGACCGAGGACTACCGCCTCGGCGACGACGTGATCCCGAAGGGCCACCTGATGGCGATGAGCCCGTGGTTCACGCACCGCGACGCCCGGCTCTGGCCCGACCCGCACCGGTTCGACCCGGAGCGGTGGGCAGAGGGCGCCGAACGGCCGCCGGACGTGTCGTACTTCCCATTCTCCGGCGGCCCCTACGAGTGCCACGGGAACCGGCTCGCGATGAAGGAAGCCGTCCTGATCATGGCGACGCTCGGCCAGCGCTGGTCGTACCGGCCCGTCGACGACTCCGAGCCCGTGCCGGCCGCGCAATGGGCAACCGAGCCGAAGGGCGGTCTGCGCATGAAGCCCGTCCCTCGGGCTTGAAATCCGGTCCGAAGCACACTAGAAACCGTGGCGACGCCCCAGACCCGGGCGTCCACGACGATCGACATCGCCCTCCTCGGAAACTGGAGCGACCCCAACCATGAGCAGCGCTGCCGAACAGAGCCAGCCGACCGACAGCCGCGCGGGGCTCGAGGATCTCTTCGGCTATCCGCTGATGGCATGCCTCCAGGACCGGCGCACGCGCCGCGTCGCCCAGGGCGTCTCGCTCATGGCCGGCGAGCTGAGCTATGAGAGCAGCAACGCACCGTCACCCCTGACGCCGCTCGAGGAAGCGATCCTGATCGCGGCCACCGGCGTGACCGGCGCCGTGATGATGGACGGGCCGCTCGACAAGCCGAGCGGGAAACCCGAGCTCGGGACGCCGTTCCTGCACATGACGGGACGCGCCGCCAGCAGCGCCGACAACGCGCAGGCGACCTCGCTGTTCATGATCAACGACGAGGGGATCTGGCTGATCAAGCGCCCGAAGGAGCGGGACGCGATCGAGTTCCTGCGCTCTCTGCCGCCGCGCTGGGATGACCGGACGGAGGCGGACTGGATCGCCGCGGCGAACGCCGTGAAGGTGAAGGTGTACGACAAGCGGTTCGAGTTTCCGCGCGAATGGCCCTACTACCTCGGCTGGAACGCACAGCACTCGAACGCGCCCGGCACAACGTGCTTCATGCCGGTGGTCGACAACACCCGCCAGTACATCAACGCCCTGCTCATCCTCTCGTCCGAGCCGCGCGGCAAGGCGCCGCTGTGGCTCGACGACTGGCGGAAGTTCCACCCGAAGGGCGCCGCCGAATGGGTCGCCTGGCTCGGGTCGAAAATCGGCCTCGTCGACCCGATCCCGTACCACCCCGTCGGCGGGCTGAAGTGGGTCCGCAACGGCTGGGCGACGCCCGAGACCCCGGGGCCGCTCGGGAACGCGGGCACCGTCCGCACCGACCACGAAGCGTTCTTCCTCCTCCAGAACCTCATGCTCACCGGCGAGGCCCTCCGGCTCGGCGCCTGGGTGCACGGCGCGCCGATGGCGCCGCATGTGATGCGGCGCGACGAGGCGAAGGGCCACCTCGGCCTCGGCTTCCGCGAGCACAGCTTCAAGCCCTCGAGCTCGCGGCTCCGCCGCTGGCCGCCGGTGCCGGCGTCGCAGCCGAACTTCGTCGGCATCGACGGCGTCCTCGAGGGCCTCTGCCCGCCGTACGAGACCGACATGGACCGCGCCGTCGACCGCCTGCTCGAGGAGAAGTATGGGCCGGGCGGCGCGTACGACCCCGAGATGTTCGGACAGGCCTGGCGCGACCGCGGCGACGTCGAGAACTACATCCGGCACGGAGCGCAGCACCCGCCCGAGGCCGTCGAGTACACGAAGGAGATCTGCCGCTACCTCGTCGACACGTACGGTCGCTTCCCCGCGCACACCGACGCCTTCTACATCCCCGGCATCTGGGTGCAGCTCTCGCACCTCGAGCTCGAGTACTACGAGCGCTTCGCGAAGCCCGGTCACGCACGCCGGGCCTCCGAAGGCAAGGCGATCTGGGGCCGCACGTAGTGGCAGTCCGGGTCGAGACTGCGGACGTCCCCAACGGGAGCACGAACGCGGCGCCAGTGCCCGGCAACTCGCACGGCCGGCACACGGCCCTCACGCTCTTCTCGCCGATCAGGAAGCGGTGGACGCCGGTGCTCCGCGTGGCGATGTGGTTCGGCAAGTGGACGCCGGTCGCGCAAAACCACATCCTCCAGTTCAACTTCATCCACTTCGTCCGCTGGGCGGTCGTGCGCAAGCTGCCGTACAACGGCCCGCCGCAGGAGCGCGACGTCCTCAACTACCCGTACCTCTTCTTCGAGAGCAACTTCGACGGCCCATGGCGGCAGTACATCGACGCGTTCGCATACTGCATCCCGGGCGACATCCGTTTCGTCTGGGGCCGCGGAATCGCCTTCCCGGGACCGCCGCCCGCTGAGCCGCTGAAGCGCTGGATCGCGGAGAACAGCATGGAGGGCGGGACGTTCTACTCCGCCTACCCGGAAGCGAGCACCCGGGCCGTCCTCAGCGCGCTCGCGGTGCGCGACGGACTGCGGAAGCTCGTGGCGAACGCGGACGGCCTCGACGCAGACGCGTTCAAGGCGCGGTACGAGCAGTTCCTCACCGAGGTCCAGGTTCACCTCTAGTGGGCGAGAGCCGCAACCGCTTCGGCACGGCCTACGCGCTCACCGTGTTCACGCCGATTCTGCCGGGGCAGACGGACGAGGTGCGGTCGATCATCGAAGCGGTGCCGCGCGGCGAGGCCGGGCCGTTCGCGCGGCTCGAGCAGGTCCATTTCACGCGGCTGCAGATCTTCGACCAGCTCGTCTACCAGGGGGCGCCCCAGAAGCCTGACCGGCTGAAGTCCGCGTACCTCGTCTTCACCGCGTCGTTCGACGGCGCTCTCGACCCCTTCCTCGACGCTCTCTGCGAGCGCATTCCGGCCGAGGCGGACTCGTGGTGGAGCCACTGCGTCGGGTATCCCGGCACCGCCGATCGCGCAGCGTTCAAGCGGTACATCCAGCACAACAAGGTGCACACGAGCCTGTTCGGCGTCGCCTACCCGACGGCGTCGGTCGCAGACGTCCGCGAGTCGCTCGCACTGCGCGAGCGCGTGCTCGACTTCGCCGTCGCCGCGCAGGGGCTCGACGCGGCAGCGCTGCAGGAACGGTTCCGGCAGACCTTCGCGGAGACGCGATGAGCGAACGGCAGCAGCCCGGCCTGCTGGAGCGCTCGCTCCGGCGGCCTCCGAACCTGTCGCGCCGCAAGGGAGAACCGGCGCAGGTCGAGCTCGCCGACATCCAGGGCAACGTCCTCCGCGGCTATACGTACCCGACCGCGGCGTACATCTTCCTGCGCATCGACGACGTCGCGAAGGGCAAGGCGCTCCTCGACCGGATGATGCCGCGCATCACGACCGGGGAGCCGTGGGAGACCCAGCCCGACGTCGCGATCCAGGTCGCGTTCACGTATGCGGGCCTCGAGCGGCTCGGCGTGTCGGAGGAGATCCTCGCCACGTTCCCGGAGACGTTCCGGGAGGGAATGGCGGCACGCGCCGAGTACCTCGGCGACCGCGGCCCGAGCGCGCCGGCAAACTGGGAACCCGGTCTCGGCACGGGCGAAGCGCACGTGCTCGTGAGCGTCTGGGCGATCGACAACGAGCATCTCGACGCGGTCCGCGAGGAGCTGCGACAGGTCGGCGCGACCGCAGGTGCGACCACGGTGATCAACGAGACCCGCGCCGAGGCGCTCGAAGGCGGGCGGGATCACTTCGGCTTCTTCGACGGCATCTCGCAGCCGGCCGTCGAGGGAACGGGTGTGAAGGGGCGCCCCGGCGACGGCCAGCCCGACGGCGCAGGAGGCTGGCGCGACATCGCGACGGGTGAGTTCCTGCTCGGCTACGAGGACGAGGACGCCGGACTCCCCGACGCGCCGGCGGCGCCGTTCGACCGCAACGGCACGTTCGTGGTCTACCGCAAGCTGCGCGCGGACGTCGCCGCATTCCGCTCGTTCCTCGACGAAGCCGGGCGCCACTTTCCGGGGGGGCCGGAACTGCTCGCGGCGAAGATCGTCGGGCGGTGGCGCGACGGCACGCCGCTCGTCTCGTCACCGGATGCACCGGACGCCGAGCTCACGTCGACCGACCGCATCAACGACTTCTCGTACGCCGGAGACCCGCACGGCCTGCGCTGCCCGCTCGGCGCCCACGTCCGACGCGCAAATCCGCGCGACATGGACGGGTTCTTCGGCGGCCTGCTCACGAACCGTCATCGGATCATCCGCCGCGGCCGCACGTACGGCCGGCCGCTGGCCGAGGGCCACAACGAGGACGACGGACAGGATCGCGGGCTCGCGTTCGTCTGCTTCAACGTCGACCTCTGGCGGCAGTTCGAGACGATCCAGGCGCTGTGGATCGACGACGGGGACCCCCTCGGCTGCGGCGCGGACAAGGACTTCCTGATCGGCTCCCCGAACGGCGGGGGCAAGATGACGATCCACGGCGAGCCGCCGTTCTTCCTCTCGCCGCAGCCGCGCTTCGTGACGACACGCGGCGGCGAGTACCTGTTCCAGCCGAGCATGCGCGCGCTCCGCTGGCTCGCGGGCTCCTGACGTCGCTCTAGGCGCGCGCCGCGGGCGTCATGCGCAGCCCACCCTTCGGCACGATCGCGCCGGTCGCCGCCGGCCGCGTGGGGCGGCCGCCGTCGGGGCGGAACGTCCAGCGCCGGCCGAGGGTCGCGAGCACGAGGCTCGCCTCCTTCAGCGACGTCGCGTGCGCGGGACAGCCGTAGGGGCCTGCCGAGTAGGGGAAGTAGGAGACGGCCGGAGGCCGCGGGGCGCCTTCGGCCCAGCGCTCGGGATCGAAGCGCTGCGGGTCGGGCCACAGGCGCGGATCGCGGTGCGTGAACCACTGGCTGAACGCGATCACATGGCCTGTGGGAATCACCTCGTCGCCGATCCGGAAGTCGCCCGTCACCTGGCGGAAGAACCCCCAGATCGGTGGGAACAGGCGAAGCGACTCGTGCACGACCTTGCGCGTGACGGGGAGCGCAGGCAGATCGGCCGCGGTCGGTGCGCGCGCGCCGAGCACGTCGTCCAGCTCGGCGTGCCACTGCGCTTCGACGTCCGGGTTCTCCGCGAGCAGGTGCAAGGTCCACGTCAGGTGCGCGCCCAGCTGGTCGGCGCCAAGCCACTGCTTCACGCTTGCGCAGATCAGCTCGTCATCGGTGACGCCGTCGGCGTCCGCGAGACGCACGAGCTGCGCGAGCAGGTCGGCCGGCCCGTCGTTGTGTGCTCGCCGCGCGACGATGCCTTCGCCGATCGCGGCGTCGAGCCGGCGGCGCGCCGCCCGCGTGCGCGCGCTGCCGGGCAGCGGCCAGCCCCAGCGCGCCGCACCGAACGGGCCGAGCAGCCAGACGAGCGCCGCGACGCCACGCTCCTGGGCGGCGAGCAGCTCCGGCGTCCGGTCGAGATCCGCGCTCATGATCGCCTCCCAGTCGATCGACCAGCAAAGCGAACGCAGCTCGGTGAAGACCTCGAACGGCTGCCCCTCGGCCCACGCGTCCGCGCGGCGGGCTGTCCGTGCCACCGCGATCGCGAGGATCGCCTCGTCGTCGACCAGCGGCTTCCACAGGCCGTCTCGCTGGCGATGGTGCTCCGCGCCCTCGGTGAGGATCAGCCCGCCGGAGTACCACTTCGTCAGCGCGGCCAGCCGGCCGCGGGAGAGCGGCGGCCAGTCCTCGCTCTCCAGGGCGAGCTGGATGTGCTCGGGCCGGGTGAGGAGATGCCCCTCGACCGAGCCGAGCCTGAAGGGGACGATCTCGCGCTCGTCCGCGCGCAGGGAGTCGAGGTATCCCAGCGAGTCGCGGCCGAAGCGCAGCAGACCGGCGACGCCGTTGCCGTTCGAGCCGCTCATCGCGGCGACCGTATCACCCCTGTCCCCGCCCGGGTTCGGGCCGTCTCCTAGGCAATCGGCCGTGCGCGTGTAAGGATTGCGGACAGTGGCGGCTTGGCGGGGGAGTTCCGGCCGACCGCCCAGACGTCCGAGCCGGCGCTCGCCGGAGAAATGAACTCTTCGCCCATGGGGATCCAAGTCGGAAGCGAGGTGGCCGGCTATCGCATCGATGGCCTGCTCGGGCGCGGCGGCATGGGCATGGTCTACGTCGCCGAGCATCTGCTGCTCGGACGCAAGGCGGCGCTGAAGACGCTCCTCGTCGAGCTCGCGAGCGACAGCGACTTCAAGACGCGCTTCATCCGGGAGTCGCAGATGGTCGCCGCGATCGACCACCCGAACATCATCCCGATCTACGATGCCGGCGAGATCGAGGGCACTGCGTACATCGCGATGCGCTTCGTGCCAGGGCGCGATCTCGACGTGATGATCAAGCAGCAGCGGCAGCTCTCCGCGCACGAGGCGCTTTCGATCCTCGACCAGGCGGGCGCGGCGCTCGACGCTGCGCACGTTCGCGGCCTCGTCCACCGCGACATCAAGCCGGCGAACATCCTGATCGAGGAGGGCACCGACCGTATCTACCTGACCGACTTCGGGATCGCGAAGGAGGCGGGCACGTCGGGCGGGCTCACGCAGCCCGGCTTCTTCCTCGGCACCGTCGACTACGCGGCGCCCGAGCAGATCGAAGGGCAGGAGATCGGGCCGCCGGCCGACCTCTACGCGTTCGGCTGCGTCCTCTTCGAATGCCTCGCCGGCCGGAAGCCGTTCGTCGGCGCAACCGACATCGCCGTGATCAAGTCCCACGTGCTCGATCCGCCGCCGAGCCTCACCGAGCTGCGGCCCGACCTGCCGGCGGCGATCGACGCGGTGATCACGCGTGCGCTCGCGAAGATGGAGGCCGACCGCTACGGGTCGTGCCGCGAGCTGATCGAAGCGGCCCAGATGGCGCTCGGAGCCTCCGGCGGCGCGGCAGCTCCTCCGGCCCCCGCCGCGCCCGCCGCATCCGCGGCGCCGTTCGACAGCGTTGCCGCCGCGCCGCTTGCGACGGCGACGGCGGCGGCGCCCGAGGCCGCGCTGCCGACGTCGGCGACGGCGATCGTCGGCCGCGAGCGCGAGCTCGCCGACGTGATCGCGCTCATTCACAATTCCACCTCCCGCCTCGTCACGCTCACCGGCCTCGGCGGCACGGGCAAGACGCGCCTCGCGGTCGCGGCGGCAGCGACCGTCGCGTCCGAGTTCGACCTCGTCGCGTTCATCGATCTCGCGCCGGTGCAGGATCCGGGGTTCGTGCCTTCGGCCGTCGCGCAGGCGCTCGGCGCGCGGGAGAGCGCGAACCAGTCGGCGCTCGAGGCGGTACGCGACCGGCTGGGCGGCCGTTCGGCGCTGCTCGTGCTGGACAACTTCGAGCAGGTGCTCGCGGCCGCACCGTTCGTGGCCGAACTGCTCGAGGCGATACCGAGCGCGCGTGTTCTCGTCACGAGCCAGGGGACGCTGCGCCTTCGCGGCGAGCGCGAGTACGCGGTGCCGCCCTTGTCGCTGCCCGATGCAGACGACGTGTCCGACCTCGATGCGCTGCGCGCGTCACCGGCGATCGGACTCTTCGTCGAGCGCGCGCAGGAGAGCCGCGCCGACTTCGAGCTCAACGAGGAGAACGCCGAGGCCGTCGTGGAGATCTGCCGCCGCCTGGATGGGATCCCGCTCGCGATCGAGCTCGCGGCGGCACGGGTGAAGCTCCTCCCGCCGCAGGCGCTGCGGAGCCGGCTCCAGCGGCGGCTCGAGCTGCTCACCGGCGGCAGCGCCGGCCTGCCGGAGCGCCAGCGCACGCTGCGCGGCGCGATCGACTGGAGCTACGACCTGCTGACGGAGACGGAGCAGGCCGTGATGACGCGCCTCGGCGCGTTCGTCGGCGGCTGCTCGCTCGAGGCAGCCGAAGGCGTATGCGGCGAGCCGTTCGGCCTCGGCATCGGCGGCATGGTCGACACGCTTGCCTCGCTTGTCGACAAGAGCCTCGTCCGGCAGTCGGAGGGCGCCGACGGCGAGCCGCGCTTCGGCATGCTCGAGACGATTCGGGAGTACGCGGGCGAGCGGCTCGAAGGGCGCGGAGAAGCGGAGCAGGTGCGGCGCCTCCACACCGGCCGCTTCCTCGATCTCGTCGAAGCGGCCGAGCCGGAGCTGACGCGCTCGAACCAGGCAGCCTGGCTCCAGCGGCTCGACGACGAGAACGGCAACATCCGCGCGGCGCTCGCGTGGTCGCTCGAGGCCGGTGAGGTCGATCTCGCGCTGCGTTTCGCCGGCGCGCTCGTGCGCTACTGGAGTATCCGCGGCTACATGCTCGAGGGGCGCGACTGGCTGCGCGAGGCGATCGAGCGCGGCGCCGCGACGCCGCCCGGCGTACAAGCGAAGGCGGCGTTCGCAGCGGGATACGCGGATCTCGGCCTCGGCTCGTTCGGCGACGCCGAGCGGTGGTTCCAGCGGAGCCTCGAGCTCGCGCGGACGGCCGCCGAGCCGGGCGCCGAGGCGGCCGCGCTCGCGCAGCTGGCGTGGGTGGCGATGACGAGGACGAGCGACGGCGAGGGTGAGGCGCGCAGCCTTGCCGAGCGGGCCGTCGCGCTCGGGCGCGAAGTCGACGACAAGCGCACGACCTCCGGTGCGCTGAACACGCTCGCGGAGCTGGCGATGCAGCGCGGCGACCCTGGCGGCGCGCTCGAGATGTTCGAGGAGAGCCTTGCGCTGCGGCGCGGTCTCGGCGACCGCAGACTCGTCGCCAACTCCCTCGTCACGCTCGGCCGCGCGCGCGTCGCCGACGAGGAGACGGTGGAGGCGACGCGCCTGCTCGACGAGGCGCTCGCGCTCGCGCGCGAGCTCCGCGACACGTGGGGCGAATCGGTCGCGCTCGGCGCGCTCGGCAAGGTGCGCCTGCTCGAGGGCGCCCCGGACGAGGCAGCCGAGCTGTTCCGGGCCGCGCTCCGCCTCGCCGTCGCGCGCGGCGACCGGCGTGCGGCGGCCGATGCGATGCTCGGCATCGCGGCCGCCGTCGCAGCGGAGAGCGGCGATATCGCGGCGCACCTGTACGGCGCCTCGCAAGGCTTGCTCGAAGCGACGAAGTCGGTGCCGTCGCCGGCGGAGCGCGTGATCGAGCGCCGCCTCGTCCCCACGCTCACGGAGAGCCTCGGCGGCGACGCGCTCGCGTCCACGCTCACGAAGGGCCGCGGTCTCGACTTCGAAGCGGCGGTTGCACTCGCGCTACCCGGCGACGCCCGCAGGCCGACCACCGCCGCCGCGCGGGCCTGACATGCCGCAGCCGTTCTACCTCTTCGTCGGTTGCGTGTATGCCGTGATCGCGGTCGCGAAGCGGCATCGGATCGTCGGCGCCGAGCATCTGCCGCAGAGCGGTTTCGTGCTCGGCGCGAACCACATCTCGAATCTCGACCCGTTTGCGATCGCGTGGGCGGTCTTCCCGCGGCGGCAGCTCCGATTCATGGCGAAGGCCGAGCTGTTCAACCCGTGGCTCAGCTGGGCGATGCGCGGCGTGGGCGCGTTCCCGGTTCGCCGCGGCGAGGCGGACGCGGACGCACTGCGGACGGCGCTGACGCTCCTCAGGAACGGCGGCATCATCGCGATGTTCCCCGAGGGGACCCGGCGCCAGTCGGGTCGGAAGAAGAAGTTCATGCCGGAGCCGCACGCCGGCACCGCCCGGATCGCGCTGAATGCGGGCGTTCCGCTGATCCCCGTCGGCATCGTTGGCACCGACCGCCTGCTCGGCTGGAAGCGGATCGGCGTCGCCTACGGGCCGCCGATCGTCGTCGACGACCTCACGGGGATGTCACGCAAGCGCGCCGCCGAAGTGGCGACCGAGCGGCTGATGGCGGCGATCGAGTCGCTCGTCGCGGTGCTCTAGGCCACGGAGACGTCCGCCGGCGCCGTGACGGTACGGTCGCTCGAAGAGGGCGATCTCGACGCCGCCGACCGCGTCCTGCGTCTCGCGTTCGGCACGTTCCGCGGCCTCGAGGACCCGAGCGCCACGTTCGGCGATGCGGACGCCGTGCGCACCCGCTTTCGGGCCGCGCCCGGTTGCGCGTGGGCGGCCGAGGTCGATCGCGAGATCGTCGGCTCGGTCTTCGCGGCCCGCTGGGGAACGTTCGCCTTCCTCGGTCCGCTCACGGTGCGTCCGGATTTCTGGGACCGCGGCGTCGGCAGCCGCCTCGTGGCGGTCGTGACCGAGGCGTTCGGCCGCTGGGGCGTCCATCAGGCGGGGCTGTTCACGTTCCCGAACAGTGCGAAGCACGTCGGGCTCTACCAGAAGCACGGGTTCTGGCCGCGTTTCCTCACCGCCGTGACGGCGAAGGAGGTGACACGCGCCGCGGGCGAGTGCGCGATGTTCTCGGGGATTCCGGCCGGTAAGCGCGCGAGCGCGCTCGAGGCGATCCGCGCGCTGACGGATGCCGTCTTTCCCGGGCTCGACGTGACGCACGAGGTCGAGGCGGTCGAGGCGCAACGGATCGGCGACACGCTGCTCCTGCGCGAGGACGGTCTGCTCGCCGGCGTCGCCGTCTGCCATTGCGGCGGCGGTAGCGAAGCCGGGAGCGGCGTCTGCTATGTGAAGTTCGGCGCCGTCCTTCCCGGTGCGGGGGCGGCAGAGCGTTTCGAGCGGCTACTCGATGCGAGCGAGGCATTCGCCGCGTCCGTGGGGCTCGTCCGCGTCGTCGCCGGCGTCAACACGGGCCGGCTCGACGCGTACCGGCGGATGCTGGAGCACGGCTACCGCGCGGAGCTGCTCGGACTCTCGATGCAGCGCCACCCGAAGGGCCCCGACTTCGACCGTCCCGAGTACTACGTGATCGACGACCTGCGTTGAGCGAAAACTGGATCGAGGGCGTGCGCTCGCTCCTGGAGGCTCCCTCGCCGGCCGTCTTGACGACGTATCGAAAGGACGGCAGCGCGCTCGTTTCGCCGGTGTGGTTTCGCTGGAGTGCCGGAGCGTTCGAGGTCGTGATCGCCGAGGGCGACGTCAAGCTCCGGCACCTGGCGCACGACCCGCGCTGCGTCCTCGTCGTGTTCGAGGCGGTCCGGCCGTTCCGCGGAGTCGAGGTGCGCGGGCTCGCCGAGCTTGTCGAGTGCGACGTCGGTCCGGCCCGAGAGGCGGTGGCGGGACGCTACCTCGGAGCGGGCGACGGCACGCGGTTCGCGGCCGCCAGGAGCTCCAAGACCGGCGTCCTGCTGCGGCTCGTCCCGGACAACCCGCGCGTCTGGGATCTTTCGGGGATCCTGCCGACGTGATGCACCGCGCCGCGTACCGCGACTGACCTCAGGGCGACGGGGAGAGGGGCGGGCCGCTTCCCGGACGTCGTCGCCTATCGGGAGCATGGGGTCGCGCGGTCGAAGCCGCTCGCCGGCACGCTCACTCCGTCACCCAGCAGTCCGCCCACCACTCGGCGTGCGGCATGCCGCTCGCGCGGCTCATGCGGAGGAACGCGGTGACGTCGAACGGGGTGCGACGTAGGTCGACGCGCACGCGTTCGCTCTCGACCTCGACGACGGCGTACTCCGCCCACGGCGAGATGCGAACCGGCTTCGGCGGCCAGTCTCGGAACGGCAGACCGACGCTGCCCGGGTTCACGAGCAGCGACGCGTCGAAGCGGCGCGCCAGCTGCACGTGCGTGTGACCGGCGATCAGCAGCGGCGGACGCGCGGCGTCGAACAGTGCCTCGAGCTCGGCGTCGGGGGTCGTCGCGAAGATCCCGTCGTCGTACGAGTGAGGCGAGCCGTGGCAGCAGAGCACCGGGAGCCCGTCGAGCTCGAGGTCGAGCGTCGGCACGAAGGTACGGATGAACTCCCTGTCCTCGTCGGTGAGCTGCTCGCTCCACCAGCCGTTCGTCTCGTTGATGAGCTGCGACAGCTCGTCGGTCGCCGCCGGGAGCCCGTCGACGAAGGCCGCGTCCCAGTTCCCCATCACGACGGGGCAGCCGACGGCGCGGATGCGATTGAGCGTCTCCGACGGCTGCGGCCCGACCGCGACGTCACCGAGGCACACGATCCGCTCGACGCCGTCGCGTTCCAGCTCACCGAGCACCGCCTCGAGCGCCGGCAGGTTCCCGTGCAGGTCCGAGATCAGCCCGAGCCGCATGCGAGCTACTGCTGGCGGGCGGCGTCGAGCTGCTCGCGCAGGATCTTCGGAATCGGCTGATAGACCGTCGCGCGCCGGCCGCGTCCCACGACGACCGTTCCCGTCCACGACTCGATCGCCGGGTACTCGAGGATGGCCCCGCCTGACGTGAGCTCACCGGGCTTGAACACAAGCGTGTAGGTGAGCTCCTTCCAGCTTGCGAAGCCGTCGCCGCCGAGCAGCAGGCGGTGCGTCGGCCGCCACGTGCCGGTGTTGAAGTAGACGCGGTAGCGCTCGGTCGGCGGCTCGCCGATCACCTCGAGCGGCGTCGCACGCGCGTAATGCGTGTGCCCGTACATCACGTAGTAGATGTCCTTGCCCTCGGGCATCTGGTCGAGGCGGCGGAGATCCTCGCGCGCGGCCTCCGCGTACCGGTCGGCACCCCCCTGGAGCGCGGCCATCTTGTCCGCGATCACGAGGATGCGCTTGTAGTTGAGCGGCTTGAAGCTGCGTAGCAGCCGCAGGAACGCCTGGAACTGGTCGGCGTGGTCCCAGCCGAGCTTGTCGTGCTTCTTGATCCACTCCTGCGTGAACGGGAGCTCGTGCACGCTCTGCGCGGCGTCGTTCATCGCGCGGTTGACGGCCGTCAGAGTCGACTTGTCGACCTGGTTGACCTGCCACATCACCCAGCGCACCATGCCGACGAGCGGACGGACATCGATCACGTCGCGCAGGCGCTCGGCGATGCGGTCGCGGTTCGGATGATCCTCCGGGAGGTAGTCGGCAACGAGCGGCGCGATCTTCGATGCGTACTCGCACGCCATCACATCGCCGATCGGCATCGGCGTGTAGTCCTCTTCCGGAACGAACAGCTCGCCCGCGTTGTACGCCTCGCTCCCTTCGAAGTTCAGCTTGTCGAACTCGTGCCCGTGCCGCGCGAAGACGCCGTGCTCCTGGTCGAGGATGTAGCGCGGGAACGGCTCGTCGCTCGGCGGCATCCCAAGCGTCTCGCGCACACGGCGGCGCAGGTGCGGGTGCTCGTTGACGATGTTGTCGTGGTTGCCGGGAATGAAGACGCGCGTCGGCTCGACCGGGAACCCGAACTCCTGCACGAGCGAGCCCGAGAGCAGTGCGAAGGTCTCGGCGTTGTTCTTCACGACGCCCTCGAAGATGTCGAACAGCGCCTCCTCCGACGGGTTGGAGCCCCACGGCCGTGCCTCGACCGGATAGTCGAGCCACCGCTCCGTACGCACGAGGTCGTACACGTCGCCGAGGAACACGAGCGAGATCTCGGTCGCCTGCGCCTCGCGCGTGTACGCCGCGAGGTCGGCCATCGAGCTGCGGAACGTGCCCGCCTCGACGTGGTGCGCGCCGGCGGTGCCGTCCATCAGGTGGAAGTCGCTGACGACGATGAGCATGGGTTAGGCCTTCACCGGGGAGGATGCTGCCACACGGGCGAGGTGCTCGTGGATCGCGGGGTAGACGTCGGCGACGGCGTTCTTGCCGATCAGCAAGTCGAGGTGGCCGTAGTCCGGCACGATCGTGGCGCTGTGCAGGCCGGCGCCGTTGAACCGGCCGCGCAGCAGCTCGACGAACCGCTCGGTGCCCTCGGGCCGGAACACCGCGCTCTCCGCGCCGTGCACGTACGTGATCGGCAGCGCGAGCCGCTCGAGCTCGCCCTCCGCCACGCCGAGGCTGCCCCGCTCCGCGATCGTGCGGAGATGGTCCATCGCCGCCTTGTTCGGGAGGCCGACGAGCTCGTGGATCGTCTCGTGCGTCGTGTCGCTGAGCTGGTCGTGCTCGTAGAGCAGGCCGTAGACGTATGTCGCTCGGCGGCACACAGCACTCTCGCAGCGCTCTTCAGCCTCGATGCGCTGGAAGCGCAGCAGCTTGTCGGCGACGCGTCCGCGCTTGTCCTCGCGCATCAGATCACCGTCGACGTCACGCAGCCCCCGGCCCAGCTTGTCCGCATTCGGCGCCACGATCTCGGGCGCGACGCCGAGCGAGACGACCGACGCGACGCCCGTGAGGCCGTTCAGGAGTGCGGCGTGGAGCGCGAGCGAGCCGGCGCCTTCGGCGACGACGTGCACACCAGGCGCGCCGGTGGCCGCGCGGATCGCGGCGATCGCGGCGGGCCAGTCGTGCTGCGCGACGTCGTCGAGCGTGTGCTCGCGGAGCGCGCCGTCGAGGGCGCTGCTCCCGCGCCAGTCGAGCAGCCAGACGTCGTGGCCGTTCGAGGCGAGGTACTCGGCGAGACTTGTCTCGACGGTGTCGAGCATGAAGGTCTCGCTCGACGTGCCGAGGCCGTGCGCGAGCACGACGGGCTCGCCCTCGCCGGCGAAGCGCGTGAGCCGGATGCGCACGCCGTCGTCCGTCGTCACATACTCGACCGACGGCTCGTCGAGGCGCAGCTCGCGCCGCTTGCGCGGGGCGGCATCGGGCGCCAGTGCGGCGTCGCGCGAGAAGATGCCTCCGTACACGTCGAACAGCGAGCCGGCGAAGTAGCGGCCGAAGCGCGCATGCGCCGCGAGTGCGCTGCGCCGGTTGGGCGCGCCGGTCACTTCCATCGTCGTCATCTGCCGCATGAAGTCGCGCGTGGCGATGCGGAGGATGCCGCGCCCGGCGATCGTTCCGTCCTCCTGTGTCCCGTCCCAGACGGTGACGAAGAGCGTCGTCGTGTCCGTCCACGGGTCGAACAGTCCCCGGTCGTCGTGCACGAGCTTGTAGCCCTCGAACGAGAAGACCTTCCCTTCGCGGCTCGTCAATCGCATCGTGTAGCGCATCCGGCGCGTCTTCGGCTGGTCAGGATCGCGCACGAAGAGGTTGAAGTGACCCTGCGTGACGGTCAGCGGCTCGGGTGAGAGCGCTGCGCAGGTCGCGGTGCCGAGGAGCCGGGCGCCGTGGCTCTCGTCGGTCAGCAGCCGCTCGAGGTCGCTGCTCACCATCGTCAGCGTGAACTCGAACTCGGAGTCGTCGGCCTTCCCGCGCGCCGCCGCCGTCTCGAACTCGTCGGTGACGGCCGTCGAGAACGCGCCGGCCATCCGCTCTGTGAACTTGATGCCGATGCGCGGCTCTGCGCTCTCGAGGGGTGTCGCCGGCGCCGCCGCGTAGTCGATCGTCCAGCCGTGCTCGCGCGCGATCAGCACGCATGTCCGCTCCGCGAACGCCGAGATCGTGAGCAGCGGGTTGACGCCGAGCGGACGCGGCATGACAGAGCCGTCGGCGACGTAGAGGCCGCGGTGCACGTCGGTGCCGGAGGCTCCGGCGAACGCCCGGCCGCCGTGGTCGACGACCCCGTGCTCCGCGTCGTCGCCCATCCCGCAGCCGCCGAGCGGGTGGACGGTGATCAGATCCTGTTTCGTGAACTTCGACCACATCGGGTTCTTGATGAACGTGCCGCCGTGGGGCACGGTCGCCTCGAGCAGCCGCTGCGCGACGCTGTGGAAGATCGGCTGCCGGCCGACGCCCGGCCAATCGACCCGGAGCCGGTCGTGGTCGAGGTAGAAGCGCCCGTTGCCGTCGTCGTGCGTCATCACGAGGAAGACCTGGGTGTTGTTCGCCGCGCCGTGGTACGGGCCGCGCACGATGCTCTCGAGCTCGCGCCGCGCCTCGCGCGTCTCGTCGCGGAAGCCGGAGTCGGTGTCCTTGCCCATCAGCTTCGACGTGGCGGCGAGCAGCGCCGGCATCACCTTCCCGAGCCCGGACGGGACCGATCCCTCCTCGATCACCATCCCCTCGTCGAGCACCGCCTGCCCGCGGACATCGACGATGCCCGTGATCGTCGGCCCCACCGGAGCCTTGTCGTCGGCGTGCAGCGTCCCGAAGCCGATGCCGTTCATCGGCTCGTCGCAGTTGTAGCCGAACCCGAGCACGTCGCCGTTGCCGCTGAAGCGCGCACCGACGCGGTCGGAGAGCGACAGCCCCGTCTCCTTCGAGCGCAACATGATCTCGGACGAGCCGAGCGCGCCGGCTGCGAGCACGACGATGTCGGCGCTGACGAACAGCGTCGGCGCGTCGAACCCCTCGCGGCCGGTGTCGAGCGCCTGGTAGTGCACGAGCCAACGATCGCCGCGCTGCTCGATCCGCCGCACGCTGGCAAGCGTGAAGATCTCCGCCCCGTGCCGCTTCGCGTCGGGGAGGTAGTTCATCTGCGTCGTGTTCTTCGCACCGACGTTGCAGCCGGCCACGCAGTCGCCGCAGAGCGTGCACGCCGGCTGCTCGATCCCCGCTGCGTTCACGCGGTCCGCGAAGGTGACGTTGATCGGCGGCCGGTAGAACGGGAGGCCCATGGCCTCGGCGGAGCGCTCGAGCGCCTCGAGCTTGCGCAGCGTCGGCGCGCTCTCCGGGTACGGAGTCGGCTCGAGCATCGCGCGCGCCCGCGCGAGGCCGTCCGCGACGAGCGTGTCTAGGTCGTCGACGAGCGCGCGCGGCCACACCGGATCGGCGAACACGGCCGGCTCCGCCTCGAGCGCGACGTTCGCATTGATCAGCGAGGTGCCGCCGAGCCCGCAGCCGATGAGGACATTCATGTCCTTGTTCACGCGGATGTCGACGAGCGCCGTCCGCGAGCCGACGTGGGCCGCCGGCGTGTCGGCCTGTGTCTGGGCCGTCAACTCGAGCTGCGTGTCGGGGAACTCGCCCGGCATGAACTCGCGCCCGCGTTCGAGCACGCACACGTCCTGCCCTGCGCGCGCGAGTCGAGACGCCGCAATCGCCCCGCCGTAGCCAGAGCCGATCACCACAACGGTGTAGTGATCCCGGATCTGCTCGAGCGGTGACGAAAGGCGCGCGAACACCGTCAGGGCCCCGCCTTCCCCACCATGCCGAGGAGCCTAGGCGACCGCGCCCATCCTTACAAGGCTTGGCGCGCCCCCTAGAATCGCCCCGTGGAGCCGGAGGATCAAGACACCTCGACCCCGCTCGACTTCTGGGTCGACCGCTGGCCGTTCGGCCTGCTCATCGCGGTGCTCGTCGTCTCCGTCGCCGGGCCGACGATCACAGCCGTCTTCTGGGGCGGAGGCTCGACCTGGCCCAGCCTCAGCACCGGGTTCGCCGCCACGGCGATCGCGTTCCTCGTCGCGCTCGCCTGGGATCGCCGCCAGCGCGAGGCGGCCGACCACAAGGAGGCGGAGGCCGAGGCCCGCCGCACGCAGGCCGCGAAGCAGGCGGAGCAGGAGCGCCGTGAGAGCGAGGCCCGGCGCCGCTTCTCCGCGATCGTGCTCGAGCTCGAGCGGCTCCAGAGCAGCCTCGAGCGGACGGTCGAGGAGCAGCACCTCTACAAGTACTTCTTCCCCGACCTGCCGTCGGGCTCGTGGCGCGCCGGCAGCGGCGGGCTCGGGATGATCATCGAGAACTTCGGTCTGATGGCCGACCTCTCGACGTTCTACGGGCACGTCGAGGAGCTGCAGTGGCGGCTCCGCTTCAAGGCGGAGGTCGGCGTCGACGAACCGGCGGTGAGCCCGATCATCGAGGCGCTCGCCCGGCAGATGCTGAACGACGTGAGCGTGCTGCTCGCGCAGGTGCGCCGCCAGGTGGCGAACCCCGACGTGACGCCGATCCAGGGCGGCGAAGGCGGCGGGCTCGTCGTGGCGCGCCGCCAGCTCACGGGCGCGATCCGCTCGGTGGACTTCCGCCGCGAGTCTGCGGCAACTGCAGAGCCCGAGTCTTAGGAGACGCCGACGGGCTCTGGCTTGGCCGCTTCCGGCTTCGCCACCTCGGCCTGCCAGTTCGTCTTGAGCACCGCGTCGCTCCGGAGCGACCAGAGCTTGATCGCGGCCTTGCGGCCGCGAACCGCCTGCTCGTCGACGTAGAGGAGATCGTCCGTCTCGCGCGTCAACGCCTCGCGCGTCGAGTCGGCGAGGAAGAGCGCGTACGGCGTCCCCTTCGTCATGCCCTCGATCCGCGACGCGGTGTTGATCGTGTCGCCGATCGCCGTGTACTCGAGCCGCTGCTGCGAGCCGACGTTGCCCGACATGAAACGGCCGCTGTTCAGGCCGATCCCCATCTTGAAGCCCTGCTCGTGCCCCTGCTCGCGCAGCCACTCGTTGAACTGGGGCAGTCGCTGCTCGAGCATCTCGCGCGCGGCGTCGAGCGCGCGGTCGGCGTGATCCTCCTGCTCGAGCGGCGCGCCGAAGACCGCCATCATCCCGTCGCCGGTGTACGAGACGAGCGTGCCACCGTGCGCGAGCACCGCGTCGCTCATGTCCGAGAGGTAGCGGTTGAGGAAGCCGATCACCTCCTGCGCGCCGAGCGTCTCGGAGAAGGTCGTGAAGCCGCGAAGGTCGGTGAACATGACCGTTCCCATCACCTCCTCGCCGCCGAGCCGGAGCTCGCCGCCGGTGCGCGCAAGCACCTGGTCGACGACGGACGCCGGCACGAAGCGCGAGAAGACGTCACGCGTGCGCGCGCGCTCGAACGCCTCGAGCAGGTAGTGGCCGCCGAGCGAGCCGACGATCGACAGCCCCATCGCCATGAGCGGATACGTGAACAGAACGATGCGGCCATGGTCGAAGGCGACCTGTACCGCCACGGCGAAGACGGCCCCGGCGCCGAGCGCGATCACCGACGACCGCCAGCCGCCGAAGCGAAGCCCGGCAACCGGTGCGATCAGCGCGAGCAGGACGATCAACGCGAGGTTCCAGCCCGTGGCGAGGCTGCGGAGCGGAAACCCGTGCAGCGCCGTCTCGATCGCGTTCGCCTGGATCTCGGCGCCCGACATCCACTCGCTGCCCCCGATCGAGACGGCGTGGACGTCCTGGAGCGAAGGCGCCGAGGGGCCGACGACGACGATCTTGCCCTGGAACGCGCTCGCAGGCACGAGGCCGAGCATCACGCGCGAGAACGAGTACGTCTTGACCGTCCCGGGCGGCCCGGCGAAGTCGATCCACGCGGAGCCGTTGTGCGGCGTGGCGATCGGGCGCCCGAGCGCGACGTCGGCGGCGGTGACGCCGAAGCTCGTCAGTCCTTGCACCGCGTAGGGCATGTGCCGGATCACGCCGTCGGGATCGGGGATCAGGACCGCGTTGCCGACGTGCGCGCCGATCTCCTGCACGATCTTGCCGCCGCCGAAGACGTTGGACTGTCCCTTCGCATCGACCTCGGTCGTTGCGAGCACGACGTGTCCCGCGTGCGCGACCGCTTCGATCAGCGCGTTGTCGTCGACGGGATCGGTCGCCTCGGTGAACTGGACGTCGTAGACGATCGATTTCGGGTGGCCGGCAGCGATGTGGTTGATCACCTTCGCGTGGTCACGGCGGGGGAACGGCCACTGCGAAGGGAGGTTGCGATTGTTGAGGTCGTTGAACGTCGTGTCGTCGATCTGCACGACGACGACGTCTTTCGGCGTCCCCTGCGAACCGCGCAAGGCGAACCGCGCGTCGATCGTGTGCAGCTCGGGCACGCGGAGGATGTGGATCCCGTACGCGCCGAGGCCGACGGCGGCCGAAACGACCCCGACACCGGCGAACAGCGCAACCCTCATACGGGCGTGACGCGCCCCCACCCGCAATCCCCCTTTCGCGGTAAACCCTCCTCTCAAGAGTGGCACAGAATGAGCCGATAGGCCAGTAGCCCCGCATGATCGGGCTCAATCGACCAGCCATGCTCAAACTCGTCGCACTCGCCAGCGCCCTCGGCCTCGGAATCGCGGTTCCGGCCACCGGTGCGCTCCATTCCAAGCCGAATCGGGCCTTGGTCGAGCAGCAGGTGCTTCAGCAGCTCAATTCGGGCCCCGACGGCCGGATCACGCGCACGGTGCATTGCAGCGCGATCAAGAGGCACTTCAGCTTCTCCTGCGTGGCGGTCAGCACCCGCTCGAGCCGGCTCGACGCCCAGGTCGTGGTCGTCGGCGACGGGCTGCGCACGGCCTGGTCACCGCTGCAGGGCTAATCCGCCCAAACTTGCTTCGCTGCCACCGCCGGGATACAACGGCCGTGTGGCGGACGGCCCCGACGGGAAAGGCGAGGACGACAGGCGAGGGCGGACGATCGCCGCACGGCTCCCGCTCGAAGAAGCGTTCGCGGCCGTGGGCCCAGCAGCACCCGCCGCCGGCGCCGGGCGGCTCAGCGCCGTCCACAGCGTCTTCCGGCGCGTCACGATCGGCCGCGCGCCCGAGAACGACGTCGTCGTCGACGACATGCTCGTCTCCCGGCAGCACGCGGAGCTGCACGGCGACCCCGTCGACGGCTACGAACTCGTCGACCTCGGGAGCCACAATGGCACCTTCGTCAACGGCGAGCGCATCCGCGGCAAGGCGCGCATCGAGCAGCTCGACGTCGTCGCCGTCGGCCGGGCGCAGTTCCGGCTCGTCGACGACACCCTCGAGGAGTACGTCGACACCGGCGAGATCACCTTCGAGGCGCGGAACATCACCGTCCGCACGGGTGCGCGGACGCTTGTCGACGGCGTCGGCCTGAGCCTCCGTGAGCGCTCGCTCGTCGGCATTGTCGGGCCTTCGGGTTGCGGCAAATCGACGCTGCTGCACGCACTGAGCGGCCGCAGGCCGGCGACGAGCGGAGTCGTGCTCTACGACGGCCGCGATCTCTACGCGCACTACGACGAGTTGAGGCGGCGCATCGGCTTCGTGCCGCAGGACGACGTCCTGCACGAGGAGCTTCGCGTCTCGCGCATGCTCGAGTACGCGGCGGAGCTCGCGTTCCCGCCCGACGTCTCGCGTGCAGAGCGAAGCGGGCGCGTCGACGAGGTCCTGCGCGAGCTCGCGCTCGAGGAGCGGCGCGACCAGCGCATCGACAGCCTCTCGGGCGGCCAGCGCAAGCGCGTGAGCGTCGCGGTCGAGCTGCTTACCAAGCCGTCCCTGCTCTTCCTCGACGAGCCCACGTCGGGGCTCGACCCGGGGTACGAGCGCACGCTGATGGAGCTGCTGCGCGCGCTCGCCGACGGCGGGCGGACGGTGATCGTCGTCACGCACAGCGTGCAGAGCCTGCGCCTCTGCGATCGCGTGCTTGCGCTCGCGCCGGGCGGACGCATCGCGTACTTCGGGCCGGCGCAGCTCGCGCCGGCGTACTTCGGCCGGGAGGACTTTCAGCAGGTCTTCCAGGACCTCAGCACCCGTTCCGACGTCGACTGGGCCGAGCGCTTCCGGACGCATCCCGAGCACGACCGCTATGCCGGCGCACCCGCCGTCGAGGCAGCACCGCAGATCGCCGACGACCTCGCGCCGGCTTCGCCGCGGCAGGCCGCGGCGCGCGCGCGGCGCACGTGGCTGCGGCAGTTCCGGACGCTTTGCCGGCGCAACGTCGCGCAGCTCGTGGGCGACCGCCGCAACCTCGCCCTGCTCGTGCTTCAGGCTCCGGCGCTCGGGCTGGTGATGCTGCTCGCCCTGCCGGCCGGTCAGCTGTCGCCGCCGGCGGACGGGACGCTGCGCATCGCGGCGAAGGGTGGGTTCGTGCTGCTCACGCTCGTGATGGCGGCGACCTGGCTCGGCGCGTCGAACGCCGCCCGCGAGATCGTGCGCGAGCTGCCGATCTTCCGGCGCGAGCGCAGCATCGGGCTGTCGATCACCGCGTATCTCGGCTCGAAGGTGCTCGTGCTCGGCGCGGTCACGGTGCTCCAGGCGGTCGTGCTCGTCGCCCTCGGCGCTGCGCTCCAGGGCGGCCCGGTCGACGCCGTCGCGCTCGGCTCGCCGTGGCTCGAACTGACGGTTGCCGTCGCCGCCGCAGGCATCGCCGCGATGGGCCTCGGCCTGCTCGTGTCGGCGCTGGCCGGCCGGCTCGAGCGCGCGATGACGATCCTCCCCGTGCTGATCATCGTCGAGATGATCCTCGCAATGGGCGGCGTCTTTCCGGAGATGGTCTCGAAGCCGGGGCTGAAGCAGCTCTCGTACGTCGCGAGCACGCAGTGGGGCTTCTCCGCCGCCGCGTCCACGGCGGGGCTGAACGACATCGAACCGCTGAACGGCCTCGCACGCGCCGTCCCCACGCTCGACCTCGCGAATCCGGCGGCGGCGACGCGCGGCCTTGCCGCCGCGCTGCGCGGCGAGCCGCGCTGGGATCACACGGCGAGCGCCTGGGGTCTGAGCATGCTCGCGCTCGCGGGGATCAGCCTCGCCACCATCACCGGCGCGGGCCTTGCGCTGCGACGGTACGACCCACACCGGCGATGACCGCGCAGACGCTCGCGCTCGCCGCACTGACGCTCGGGCTCGCTACGTCGTGCGGGTCGCACGCCGCGCAGGTCGCTCCTGCGCAGACGCCGTGGACGCCGATCGCAGCGACGCTGAGCGGCCCGCTCCAACCCGGCTCGGCGAACCCGTGCAGCAGCGGTGCGCGCGGCTGCCTGACGGCGGTCGTCACCGAGATGGAGAGGCGGTTCAACCTGCTCGCGGCCACGTGCGACCACAAGGCGGCGTTCGCGCTCATGTATCTGCGGGTGACGCAGGCCGTGGCCCACGACGAGACGGCGGGAAGCTCGTTCGCCAACGCCCCGTATCTCGCGCATCTCGACGCCGTGTTCGCGCGCTACTACTTCGACGCGATCGACGCGTGGACGGAGGGTCGCCATACCGCGGTGCCGCCGGCCTGGCAGGTCGCGTTCGAGGTCGCGGACGCGAAGCGCGTGAACGGGGTCGGCGACCTGCTGCTCGGCATGAACGCGCACATCAGCCGTGACCTCCCATTCGCGGTCGCGGCGATCGCCGGCCTGAGCCCGGGCCGGCGCCGCTCGTTCGAGCAGGTCAACGCGGTGCTCGAGCAGGTGTCGAAGCCGATGCTCCGGGAGGAGTCGCGGCGGTTCGACCCGACGATCGCTCACTTCACGCTGCCGATCCTCAAGGCGCGCTTCGGCAATCTCGGCCTGCTGCTCGGCAGCTGGCGCGACGCCGCGCTCCGCGACGGGGAACGCCTGCTCGACGCGAAGACGCCGGCCGCGCGCGCGAACGTCGCACGCTCGATCGAGCAGACGGCGCTCGGGCGCGCCGCGATCATCGTCGCCGCCACCTCTCGCGTGCCGTTCTCGCGCGCCGGCCGCGCGCGCGACGCGTACTGCCGCGCACATTGAACCGTCGCCGTTGCTCGCGGTCGCGCTCTAGAGGAGCACGAGCCGGTCGCGGTGCACGAGCTCGAGGTTGCGGCGCGGGCCCTGCAGCTCCCCCGAGGAGATCGAGCTGATGCCGCGCGCAAAAGGGGTGCCCTGCTCGTCGAGAAGCTCGACGCCGTCGCCGGCCGAGAACTCGCGGTCCCACGAGGCGACGCCGACGGCCAGCAGGCTCGCGCCCTGCTTCGCGACGGCCCGCTGGGCGCGGGCGTCGACCGTCACGGAGGCCGCGATCTGCTTCCCGAACAGCAGCCACAGCTTGAACGCGGAGTGTTCGCGCGACTGCGGCTCGAAGCGGGTGCCGTGCGACTGTCCGGCGAGCAGGCCCGCAAGGACGCCCTCGGCGTTCCCCGACGCGATCACGGCCGGGATGCCGGCCGCCGACGCGAGCTCGGCCGCCTTGATCTTGCTCGTCATGCCGCCGCGGCCGTGCGCGGTGCCCTCCCCCAGCGCGGCCGAGCGCGTGGCGTCGCCGCGGGCGATCAGGCTCGCGCCGGGCGTGCCGGGAGCAGCGGTCAGGACGCCCTCGACCGAGGTCAGCAGCACGAGCAGGCACGCGCGGCAGAGCACGGCGACCTGCGCCGCCAGCATGTCGTTGTCGCCGAAGCTGATCTCGTCGGTCGCGGTCGCGTCGTTCTCGTTCACGACCGGAACTGCGCCCGCACTGAACAACGCGCCGAGCGCATTGCGCACATTCACGTAGGCGCGCCGTTCCGCGATCTCCGCGCCGGTCAGCAGGACCTGCGCCGCCTCGATCCCCTCGACGGCGAGCGCGTCGTCCCACAACCGCTGCAGCACCGACTGCCCGAGCGCCGACGCCGCCTGGAGCCGCGGCAGGCTGCGCGGCCGCCCGCCGCCTCCGCCCAGCCGCGACACGCCGAGCGCGA
>Ga0208849_1000630_pt1 | contig 31041 bp, 27 predicted proteins | sample NGESurdeep072012_10_FD_184470 | JGI IMG/M metagenome (GOLD analysis project Ga0208849, IMG submission 184470) | Arctic peat soil microbial communities from Barrow, Alaska - NGEE Surface sample 53-3 deep-072012 (SPAdes) | ecosystem: Environmental > Terrestrial > Soil > Wetlands > Peat ... | reverse complement strand
CAGCCCAACCAACGCTGGTCGCTCGACTTCGTCTCCGATCAGCTCCTCGATGGCCGCCGCTTCCGCATCCTGACAGTGGTCGACGACTGCACCCGGGAAGTGCGGGTTTTCCGGGTAGCGAATCCCCCGCCGCCAGTCTAAAAGCCACCCCGTCATGGCCAATGTCGTTGCCGCAGAACCCGGCCCCCCAGGGGCGTGGGGCGCTGAGTTTCGCGCCATGCTTTCGCTCGCCTGGCCGCTGGTGCTGACCAACCTGGCGCAGATCGCGCTTGCCACCACCGATGTCGTCATGATGGGCTGGCTCGGCCCCGATGCGCTGGCCTCCGGCGCGCTCGGCGTCAATCTCAACTTCGCCTTCCTCATTTTCGGCATCGGCCTCGTCGCCGCCACCGGGCCGCTCATCGCCATCGAGCTTGGCAAGCGCCGCCATGCGGTGCGCGAGGTGCGCCGCACCGTACGCCAGGGTTTCTGGGCGGCGCTCGTCGTCGCCATTCCCGTCTGGGTCGTGCTCTGGCAGGCCGAGGCGATTCTCGGCGCCCTCGGCCAGGAGCCGCGCCTCGCCCGCGGCGCCGCGAGCTACCTGCACACCTTCCAGTGGGCGTTCCTGCCCTTCCTCTGGTACATCGTGCTGCGCAATTTCGTCTCCGCGCTCGAGCGCCCGTTGATCGCGCTGTGGATCAGCGGCGCCGCCATCGCCGTCAACGCGGCGCTCGTCTGGGTGCTGATGTTCGGCAAGCTGGGTGCGCCCGCGCTCGGCCTTCAGGGGGCCGGCATCGCCACCACGCTCACCAACATCCTCATGGTCGCCGGCCTCGCCGGCCTCATCACGCGCGACCGCCGTTTTCGCCGCTATCGCATCTTCGCGGGCTTCTGGCAGGTCGATGGTCAGCGCTTCCGCGAGATTTGCCGCATCGGCCTGCCTATCGCCTTCACGCTCTCCTTCGAGGTGACCATCTTCAACGCCGCCGTCTTCCTCATGGGCTTGATCGGCGCCGATGCGCTCGCCGCCCATTCTATCGCCATTCAGATCGCCGCCGTCGCCTTCATGGTGCCGCTCGGCATCGGCAACGCCGCCACCGTCCGCGTCGGCCTCGCCTACGGCGCCGGCGATGTCGCCGGCGTTGCCCGCGCCGGCTGGAGCGCGTTCGCGCTGGCGATGGCCTACGCCTGCTGCACGGCCGCCGCCATGCTCCTCTTCGCGCGCCCGCTGGTCGGTGTCTTTCTCAATCTCGATACGCCCGCCAACGCCCCGGTCGTCGATCTCGCTGTCTCGTATCTCTTCTTTGCCGGCATTTTCCAGGTCGCCGATTCCGGCCAGGCGACCGTCTCCGGCATGCTGCGCGGTCTCGGCGATACGCGCGTGCCGATGGTCCTTGCCGGCGTAGGCTACTGGGGCATTGGCCTGCCGCTCGGCATCGTGCTGGGCTTCTGGGCGGGGCTTGCCGGCCGCGGCATCTGGATGGGCCTCGCCACCGGGCTCGCCGTCGTCGCCGCCACCATGACCGTGCGCTGGATTCGCCGCGACCGCCTCGGCCTCAGCCGCCTGACGTCGACCGCGGCCGGCGTGCCGATCGTCGCCGGCGCCCCGCTCCTCTGATCCTTCAGAGCTTGGCGGTCACGCCGAGGTCGGCGAGCGCATCGACCAGCCGCCGCGAGCCCAGCGAATATTCCTTCTTGGCGCAGCGCTCGCTGCCTTCCTCGGCGAGTTTTTTCGCCGAGGCGAGTTTCTTCGCTTCCAGGTGCTGCGGCAGCGCCTGTTCGAACTGATCCTCCAGCGAGGCGCAGCGTTCCGCCGCCGTCAGTTTCGGCGGCGTCGGCGTACCGGGGGGAGGGGAATTCTTGGCCGTCGTGTCCGCCGCCCATGCCCCCCCGGCCCATTCCGAGGCCATGAGGAGCGAGATCGCGATCGCGGCGACGAACGGGCGATGTGCCATGACGGGTCGACTCCTCGGGAGCACGTGCGGTTAGAGGGCCTAGCCCCCCCCTGCAACCGCCGTGTTTCGGCCATAGCGCGTCCGTAACAATCCGTAACGTCCCGGCTTTCGTAATCGGGTAGAATGCAGGCCGGGCTTGGCTTTCGGAAGGCCACGCTTGGCTTTCAAAAGGATTGGCCTTGAGCGAAACTTCCCGCCTCCTCATCGTCGACGACGACCGCGAAATCCGCGATTTGGTCTCCCGTTTTCTCACCAAACATGGCTACAAAGTCGCCGCCGCCCGCGATTCCGTCGCCATGGAGGAGATCCTCGCCGGCAGCAATATTGACCTCCTGATTCTCGATCTCATGCTGCCCGGCAAGAGCGGTCTGGAAATCTGCCGCGAGCTTCGCGCCCGCTCCTCGCTTCCGATTCTGGTGCTGACCGCGATGGGCGACCAGACCGACCGGATCGTCGGCCTGGAGATGGGCGCCGACGACTATCTCGCCAAGCCGTTCAGCCCGCGCGAACTGCTCGCCCGCATCCGCGCCATCCTGCGTCGCGTCGCTGCCCCAGCGGTTCCCGGCCGGCTGGTCGCCGCCGCCAAGCTGCTGCGTTTCGCCGGCTGGAAACTCGACCTCGGGCGACGGCGGCTGGAGGCGCCGGATGGCGTCATCGTCGATCTCACCACCGGCGAGTACGAGCTGCTCATTGCCTTTGCCGAGCATCCACAACGCGTGATGAACCGCAACCAGCTCCTCGATCTCGCCCGCGGCCGCGACGCCGCTCCCTTCGACCGCTCCATCGACGTTCAGGTCAGCCGCATCCGCCGCAAGATCGAACTCGATCCGAAGACCCCCTCGATGATTATTACGGTGCGCGGCGACGGTTATATGTTTACGCCCGACGTCGAGGTGGCATGAGGCGGCTGCTTCCCGACAGCCTGACAGCATGGGCGCTGCTTATCCTGATTGGCGGCCTGATCCTTGCCGAGGTGGCGACCCTCGGCACCATTCAGGAAAGCCGCGAAGCAAATAGCCGCATGACCAGCTTCTTCCATATCGCCGACCGCGTGTCGTCGATCAGCCGGGCGATCGCGGCAGAGGATGTCCGGCAGCGTGCCTCCCTGGCGACCGAGCTTTCCGGCCCGACGCTGGCGGTTTCCGTCGATTCGATGCCGTTGACCACGAGCACGGTGGCGTCCGACGATGAACTGGCCGAACTGGAGGACATCCTCAGCTCGCGCCTTGAAGAGTCGGGCGTCACCGACGTCCACGTCGAGATGCGCGATCGCGATCTTATCCCGGCCTCGGATACAGGCGGGCCTCCCGGCGCCGACGCCGGTCCGGTCGAGCGCGTCCTCTCCGAGATCGAGGATAGCTACAACTACTACGACGCCTACATCGCCTCGGTCCGCTTGGCCGATGGGACCTGGGTAAACTTCATCAGCGTCATCGCGCCTTCGCCCTTGCTCTGGTCCACCAACACCGTGGCCGTTGCCATTCTTGCCATCGTGCTCATCTTCGTTGCGGCGGTGTGGGCGCTTCGCCGCCTGACCGCGCCGTACGCAATGATCGCCAGCGCCGCCGAACGTTTCGGCCGCGATCTCGGTGCCGGCCCTTTGCCGGAACAGGGCCCGAGCGAGGTGAGGGCTGCCGCTCACGCCTTCAATCTGATGCAGGAGCGACTCAAACGCTTCTTCAGCGATCGTGACCAGCTCGTCGCTGCCATTTCGCATGACCTGCGCACGCCGGCGACGCGTCTGCGCCTGCGCGCCGAGTTCATCGACGACCCCGAGCAGCGCTCTCGCATGCTCGACGACCTCAACGAGATCGAGACGATGACCCGCTCGGTGCTCGCGTTCGCCAGCGACTCGGCGCAACCCGAGCCGCGCGAGTCGCTCGATCTTGTCTCGCTGCTGGAGTCGCTCTGCGACGACATGCCGGATGTTGACCTCGACCTGCCGGCGCACCTGCCGAGGTTGGCGTATGCCGCCCAGCCGGTGGCACTCCGCCGGTGCATCGCCAATATCCTCGACAACGCCGTCAAGTATGGCCATCGCGCCCGGGTCTCGCTGAAGCTCGACAGCGCGGCTGTCCATATCGTCGTCGACGACGATGGCCCCGGCATCCCCGAGGGCGATGTCGAAATGGTCTTCCAGCCCTTCCGCCGTCTCGATGCCTCGCGCAATCGCGACACCGGTGGCACCGGCCTCGGCCTGACCATCGCGCGCACTGTCGCCCGCGCCCACGGCGGTGAAATTACGCTGACCAATCGCCGCGAGGGCGGCCTCCGCGCCGAGATAATCCTGCCGATTCCCGGCGGCACCGCGGCCCGGAAGGCCGCCTAGTCGAGCGTGCGCCGGTAGCGCACCAGCGCCACGCTGCCCACCGCCAGCCAGAACAGCGCGATCGGCCAGGCGTGCGGCGCGATCTCCGCAAAGCCGGAGCCCTTGAGCATTACGGCGCGCACCGCCCGCAGGAAGTGGGTGAGGGGAATGATCTCCCCGATCACTTGCGCCCACCCCGGCATGCCGCGGAACGGGAACATGAAGCCTGACAGCAGGATCGATGGCAGGAAGAAGAAGAACGTCATCTGCATCGCCTGCATCTGTGTCCGCGCCAGCGTCGAGAACGTGTAGCCGAGCGTCACGTTGGCGGCGACGAAAAGCAGCGTCACCGAAAGTAACGCGCTCATCGGCCCGTCCATCGGCACCTGGAAGAGCAGCTTGGCGCAGACGAGAATGACCGCCACCTGGGCGAAGCCGAAGCCGATGTAAGGCACGATCTTGCCGATCATCACCTCCAGTGGTCGCGCCGGCATCGCCATCAGGTTTTCCATCGTGCCGCGCTCGACCTCGCGCGTGATGGCGAGCGCCGTCATCAGGATGGTAGTCATTGTCAGGATCGTGCCAAGCAGGCCGGGCACGATGTTGTACGCGGTGATCGCCTCCGGATTGTAGAGATTGTGGATCACTACATCGACCGGGGAGGGCGCCACGGCGAGCTTCGCCAGTGGCCCGGTTGCCACCTCGGCCAGCGCCGACTGCACGATCAGCGACAACGCGCCGACGCCGCCCGACGATGCGGCCGGGTCGGTGGCGTCGGCCTCTATCAGGATCTGCGGCCGCTCGCCGCGCATCAGCTTGCGCTCGAAGTCCGTCGGCACCGTCACCACGAAGGAGGCGTCGCCTCGCTGCAGCATCTCGCGCGCGTCGGCTTCCGTCGGCGTGCCCGGCTCGATCTCGAAATAGCTGGAGAGCTGCAGCGCCGCGATGATTGCCCGCCCCGCCGGTCCGTGATCGGCGACGATCGCCGCCGTCGGCAGGAGTTTCGGCGTGGTGTTGATTGCGTAACCGAATAGTACGAGCTGGATGATCGGCACGCCGATGATCATGGCGAACGTCAGTCGGTCGCGCCGCATCTGGATGAATTCCTTGACCATCACGGCGGCGATGCGCGACCAGGCCGCAGCGAGATTCATGGCTTGGTTCCGGCGGCGAAGTTGTCGGGCGCCGCGTCCATCAGCCGGATGAAGACATCCTCGAGGATGGTCTGGTCGTCGGCGGCGTGCGCGCCCGTGCCGGCGATGGCCTGGTCGACGCTGGCGCGTAACACCTTCGGATCGAGGCCGACGACGTGCAGTGTGTTGCCGAATGGCGCGATCTGCTCGACGCCGGGCAGCCCCTTCAGTTTGCGCGCGATCGCCGCCTCGTCGCCACCGGTGACGACGACGGTGTGCAGCCCCGACTGCGCGATGACTTCCGGCACGGTGCCGCGCGCCACCACCTTGCCGTACGCGATATAGACGATGCGATGGCAGCGCTCGGCTTCGTCCATGTAGTGGGTGGAGACGAGGACGGTCAGCCCGCCGCCGGCAAGCTCGTGAATCTCGTCCCAGAATTCCCGCCGCGCCTTGGGGTCGACGCCAGCCGTCGGCTCGTCGAGCAGCAGCAGCTTCGGCTGGTGCATGACCGAGGCGGCCAGCGCCAGCCGCTGTTTCCAGCCGCCGGAAAGCGTGCCAGCCAGCTGGTCCTTGCGATCGGTCAGCCCAAGCCGCGCCAGCGTATCGGAGACATATTTCGCGCGCGGCTTCAGCGCGTAGAGACGCGCGACGAAATCGAGGTTCTCGGCGATCGTCAGGTCCTCATAGAGCGAGAACCGCTGCGTCATGTAGCCGACCTGCAGCTTGATGCGGTCGGCGTCGGTGAGAATATCGTAGCCTAGGCAGGTGCCGCTGCCTTCATCGGGTTTCAGCAATCCGCAGATCATACGGATCGTCGTCGTCTTGCCGGAGCCGTTCGGTCCGAGGAAGCCGACGATCTCGCCTTGCCGCACCGTCAGGTCGACATGATCGACCACGGCCCGGCCGTTGTAGCGCTTGGTCAGACCTTTCACATCGACGACGGGTTCGCCGGTCATGGCGTGGCGCCGGCCAGGTGAATGTCGAGCGGTTGGCCGACCTTGAGCTTGCCCGCATCCCCTTCGGGGCGTGCATCGACCCGGAACACCAGCTTGTCGCGGCTGTCCTTGGAATAGAGGATCGGCGGCGTGAACTCCGCCGCGGTCGCGACGAATTCGACCTTGGCCTTAAGTCCGCTGGCGCAGCCGTCGCACGTCACGGCCACCTCGTCGCCGAGCCCGACCTTTGCCAGCAGCCGCTCGGGAACGAAGAAGCGCACCTTGCGATTGGTATCGGGCAGCAGCGACACTACCGGCTGCCCGGCCGTCACCATCTCGCCGGGCTCGTAGTAGGTTTCCTCGACAAGGCCGGCCGCCGGGGATTTCACGGTACGCCGGCCGAGCGCCGTCTGTGCCTGCGTGAGGTCGGACTGCAGCGCCGTGACGTTGCGCTCGGCCGCGTCGATCTCCTCGGGCCGCGCCGGCAGGCGCGCCACTTCAAGCTGGCGCTGCGCAACATCGACCTGCGCCTCGGCCGTGTCGGCCGCTGTTTTTGCCGTATCGACCACGGATTGCGCCACCGCTTCGTTCTGCTTGAGCTGCAGCTTGCGGCGGTAGTCGTCCTCGGCGTTCTGTGCAGTAGCGCGGGCGCTCGTAAGCGTCGCCGCCAGCACCGAGACTTCCTCGGGCCGCTCGCCGGTCTTGAGATTGGCAAGCTGCGCCTGCGCCTGGGCAAGCCGCGCCTCGGCCCCAGCGACGGCCGCCGTCTGGTCGGCGTCGTCGATAGCGAAAAGAAGATCGCCCTCCGCCACCCGCGCCCCGGCGGTCGCCGGACGGGAGACCAGCCGTCCGCCGCTTTCGGCAGACACGTAGACGTAGGTGCCTTCGACATATCCCTGAACGGTCTGCCCGCCGCCGTTTGAGCATCCGGCCAATGCGATCATCGCGAAACTGCCGAGCGACCGAACCAAAGCGCTCATCCGGCGTACCCCGATTTGCGACCCATCGCCAGGATGGCGTCCATCTGGCCGAGCACGATCCGCTTGATCGCGGCTCGTTCCGTATCGCCGATCTCGCGCCACTGCATGCGCCGGAGCACCAGCGTGTGCGCCACGCGGAAGACCAGCACCTGTCCCATGATTGTCAGAACGCGAAGCCGCACCTCGGCGTCGGCCGGCCGTCCGAGCGCCGCTGCCGCCAGGCTGGTGGCGACGTCCGCCGCCCCGCTCATCACGCGATAGATCACGTCGAACGCGGCCGTCGGCTGCATCTGCTCGCGCACGATGAAGCGCGCCCAGCGCTCCGCCTCGGCCGCCCCGAGCAGCACGTCGATGAGTGTCCCGACCAATCGATGCAGCGCGTCCCGTGCCGCGCCGGCGTCGGCGGTCGACGCGGGATTGTTGATCGCCGCGACAGTATCCCCGATGCGGGCGGTGATGCCCGCGGTGACGTGCTCGGCGACGGCGATGTGCAGCGCTTCCTTGCCACCGAAGTGATAGACGATCGCCGCGAGATTCGCGCCTGCCGCCTTGGCAATTTGGCGCGTGCTGGCGCCCTCGAAACCGAGCCGGCCGAAGACGTCGAGCGCTGCCTCGATCAGTTGATTGCGCGTGTCAGCCCCGCGGTTGCGCCGTGCATTGCGCGTGTGGGCGGAGATGCGTGGCCCTGCCGTAACGCGGGCCGGTCGTTTCCGCGGCGCGGTTTTCAGGCCGGCTGGCGATCGGGGTTTCGGTACTGCCATCTCATGCAACCCTTGCGGACCACATGAGTCATACAGTCGATCGATTGAATAAGTCAATCGTTCGATTGAAATCCGAAAATATCAGGCTTGTGTCGAAAGGCGTCGGATCAGGAAACCAGCGGCACCTTCATCGGGTTGCCGCTGGCATACCAGGCCGTCCACTCGGCGCAGCCCTCGAGCTTGCCGGCCGCGATCTCGGCGATCAGACGCCGCGTCCACGCCAGCTCTGCCGTCCGCATGGCGGAACGGTATTCCGTCTCGATCGTGAACAGGCGGGGGACCTTGCGGCCGCGCACGAGGTCTTCGATGCTGCGCGCCTTGGCGAGTTCGATCTCGATCTGGTCGCACCGCGACTTGAGCAGGCCGAGCGCCTCCGCCGGCGACAGCGCCGGGATCAGCGACAGGCCCGCCTCGTATTGCGTGAACTCCTTGACCGGCCGTGCCAGCAATTCGCTGAGCCAGTCGCTGAGCTCAAGCTGCCCGGCTTCGGTCAATTCGAAGACGGTGCGCTCCGGCCGATTGCCCTCTCGCACTGTCTCCTTCGGCACGATGAAATGGTTGCGGCAAAGCCCCTCGACCACCGAGTACAGCGAGCCGTAGTTCAGCTTGATCGATTCGTCCTTGTGGCGTTCGCGCATCGTGCTCGCCATTTCGTAGGGGTGCATCGGCCGCTCCGCCAGGCACGCCAGCACGGCCAGCGCCAGCGGATTGCCGACCCGGCGCGTGCTCACACCGCCTCCACGCCCGCCGCCGCCAGCTCCTCGGGGTTACGCGGTTTCGGGGGTAGCAGGAAAGTCAGGAAGAAGACGACCGCAAGCGTGCCGATTTCCCAGAGCAATGTCCGCTCGATTGCCGTGAGGAAGTTGTTGGCATTGGCGTCGTGGGCGACCTTGCCGATCGCATCGCCGACGGATGCCGCCAGCGCGGGCTGGGTGGCGGCAAAAGAATCCTGCGCTGCCCGTGCCTGCTTGCAGCTCTCCGGCGCCACCGAGAAATCCTTCGCGTTGGCGCGGTCGTGGAAGCACGTCGCGAACGACGAGAAGACGGTCGGCTGGGCGAAGGCCGGCACCCCGGCCGCCGTCAGGCGGCCGTTGAGTTCGTCGCGTACGCCGTCGGCGCTGATCGTCGCCTGGCTCCCGATGAGCCCGAAGAAGACGACGCCGATCGCCGCCACGCCGATAGCACCACCGATCTGCCCCATTGCGTTGATGACGCCCGACGCCGAGCCGGCATCCTTCAGTTCCACGCCGCCGAGGATGAAGGGGTAGACCGAGGCGACGACAAAACCCATGCCCGCGCCGGCCACGATCAGCGCGGGACTGAGCTCATACGGCGTCACGTCGGCGCCGAAATATCGGGCCGTCCACACGAAAAGCGCGAACCCGACGGCCAGGGTTATCGGACCGGCCGTGATGATGTTGCGGCCGAAACGGGGAACCAGGACGGGCCCGGAAAGGCCGGCGGCGACGCTGACGCCGATCGAGAACGGGATGCCGGTCAGGCCCGCCTTGAGGATGCTGTAGCCAAGGCCTACTTGCAGGAAGAGCGTCAGGATCAGGAAGAATCCCGAAACGATGGCATAGAAGGCGCCGAGCAGCGCGATGCCGGCGACGAATGAGCGGTAGGCGAAGAGACGCGGCACCACCAGCGGCGAGCCGTCCTTGCGATCCTTCCATAACTGGCTGAAGGCGAAGATCAAGAACACGACGACCGATCCGCCGATCGACGCGAATGTCCACCACGGCCAGTCGAGCTCGCGCCCTTCGATCAGCGGATACATCAACATCAGCATCGCGAGCACGACCAGGCCGACGCCGACCAGATCGAGGCGAAGCGGATGGGGCGATTTCTCGTTCGGCATATAGATCACCGCCAGGACTATGGCGACGAGTCCGACCGGCAGGTTGACCAGGAAGATCGTGCGCCAGCCGAAGCCGCCGGCGTTGCTGGTGATGAGCAGTGCCCCGATGATCGGGCCACCGACACTGGCGACGCCGGCCAGCGCCCCGTAGAAGGCGGATACGCCCTGACGTTCCGCGGTCGTCGTGTACATGATCTGGATGGTCGACAGGATCTGCGGAACCATCATCGCGGCGAAGAAGCCCTGAACCAGGCGTGCGCCGATGAGAACCTCGGTCGTCGGCGCGAAGCCGGAGAGGGCGGATGCGACAATGAACCCCGCCATGCCGACAAGGAACAGCCGCTTGTAGCCGAAGATGTCGCCGAGCCGCCCGCCCGTAATCAGGAAGAGCGCGAAGGTCAGCGAATACCCGGCGATGATCCACTGGATCGACGAGTAGCTGGCGCCGAGGCCCGTCTGGATCGACGGAATCGCGACGTTCACGATCGTCGTGTCGAGCAGGTCCATGAAGAACGCGAGCAGCACCACCCAGAGGGCAATGGTGCGACCGCGGCGGGTCAGTCCGGCGCCAACCGGGGGAAGGGTGCTCGTCGTCGTCATGAGTCTCTCCGTCTCGGATCATCCAATGATGATCGTACGATATATCCGCAACCGGATATTCGCACAAGGATAAATTGACGCAGGTCAGAGACGATCCCGGAGCGCGTACCAGAGCATGCCGGCCGCCAGCGCCGGTCTCCGCAGCAGCTTCCCGCCCGGGAAGGCCGGCACCGGCAGGCCGGCAAACGTATCCAGCTTGCCGGGGCTGCCGACGATCGCGTCGGCGAGGATCTTGCCGGCAAATGGCGCCAGTGCCACGCCCTGGCCGGAATAGCCCGCCGCAGCGTAAACGCCCGCGCGGAGTTTCCGGATGAACGGCAAGCGTGGAAGAGTGATCGCGAGCGTTCCACCCCAAGCGTAGGCAATCTTTGTGTCAGCCAGTTGCGGGTAGATGCGCGCCAGGTGCGGACGCACGAACGCCGCGACATCGTCGGGGCTGCGCCGCGAGTAGGTTTCGCCGCCGCCGAAGACCAGACGCCCGTCGGCGGTCGGGCGAAAATAATAGACGACAAAGCGCGTGTCGGAGACCGCTTCGCCGCCCGCAATGATCCCGCCCGGTATTCCGGCGCCGATCGATTCGGTCGCGAGGATATAGTTGTCGATCGGCATGACCCGCGCCTCGGTCTCCGAGTCGATTCCGTCGAGGTAGCCGTTGCCGGCAAGAACCACGATGTCGGCAGTAACCGCACCCTTGGTGGTCGTCAGCGTCGTGCCGGTCAGGCGCGTGACGCGCGTCCCCTCGAAAATCCGCGCCCCCGCTTTCGCCGCGGCGCGCCCGAGTCCTTGCGCCAGCTTCAGCGGGTCGAGATGACCGGCGCCCATGTCGCGTCGTCCGCCGAGATAGGCGTCGGTGCCGATCGCATCGGCAAGCGCCGCGCGATCAAGCCACTCCACCGGCGCATAGCCGTAGCGGCGCTTGAGTTTGTCGACATAGGCCATTTCGCCCGCCAGCTGCCGCCGCTTGTGCGTTGTCTCGATGAGTCCCGCTCGCAGGTCGCAGGCGATCGCATGTTTCGCGATGAGCGCGTGGAGATGTGCCTTGCCGTCTTCCGCCAGCCCCCACAGCCGCATCGCTTCGTCGAGGCCGAGGTGGTCCTCGATCCAGTCCTGGTCGCGCCGCTGGCCGCTGTGTATCTGGCCACCGTTCCGGCCCGATGCGCCCCATCCGACGCGCTCGGCTTCCAGCAGCACAACATTGACGCCGGCCTCGGCAAGATGAAGCGCCGCCGAGAGCCCCGTGTATCCGCCGCCGACAATGGCGACGCCGCTACGGATCGATCCGGTCAGCGCCGGGAATGACAGCGTCGGATCGGCGGTCGCAGCGTAGAGAGATGGAGCATGCGGCGCGGCCACGTCGATGCGCCGTCAGGTGGCGCGCTTCATCTGCGGGTAGGGCGTCCCGTCGCGATGGGCGTAGCCCGGATTTCCTGGCAGCGTGACCATGTCGATGTCGGAATAGTGAGCCGCGTCGTCGGCCGAGCGTGTGCCCATCTCGAGCAGCACTACATCAACGTTCGACCGGTTCTGGAAATGATGGCCGTTGCTGTCTCCGGCCTTGAAGCCGGCGCTGTCGCCGGCGCGCAGGATTTCCTCACCGTCGTTGGTGACCAGCGTCACCTCGCCGGAAATGACATGGATCAGCTCGTCGCAGTGCGTATGCCAGTGCCGCTGGCTCGACCACGCCCCGGGCGGCAGCGTGCAGAGATTGACGCCGAACTGCGTCAGCCCGGCGGCATCGCCAAGCTTGATGCGCCGGCGGGCGCGGCAGGGCGCGTCGAACGGCGGCGGGTAGAGCGTGCCGGCAACTTTCGGTGCCGTCGCGAGGTCGATCTTCTTCTTCATGGCAAGGGTCTCACACGTTGAGCAGCAGATATTCCCGCTCCCACGGGCTGATGACCTGCATGAACGTCTCGAACTCCGCCTGCTTGATAGCGCGGTAGGTCGAGACGAACCGGCGGCCGAATATCTCGACCAGTTCTTCCGATTCCTCGAACAGCGCGACGGCCTCAAGCAGGCCGCGGGGCAGGGCGATCTCTTCCTCGTTGGCGGCGCCCGTCACCGGATCGGAGACCATCAGGCCCTCGATCATGCCGAGATAGCCGCAGGCGAGCGAGGCCGCGATGGCGAGATAGGGGTTGGCATCCGAAGAAGGGATGCGGTTTTCGACGCGCCGCGCCGAGGGCCCGGAGTTCGGCACCCGCAGGCCCACGGTGCGGTTATCGTAACCCCACATCGTGTTGACCGGCGCCGAGGCCGACTTGGTGAGACGGCGGTATGAATTGACATAAGGCGCGAGGATGCACGTTACGGCTGGCAGGTATTTCTGCGACCCACCGATGAAAGCGAAGAACTCCGGGGTCGGATCGCCCGCCTTGTCGGAGAAGATGTTGGCGCCCGTCTCGCTGTCGATCACGGATTGGTGGATGTGCATCGCCGAGCCCGGCTCCTTGGTCATCGGCTTCGCCATGAACGTGGCGTACATGTCGTGGCGCAGCGCCGCTTCGCGGATCGTGCGCTTGAACTGGAACACCTGGTCCGCAAGCACCAGCGGGTCGCCATGCCGCAGGTTGATCTCCATCTGCGCCGCGCCTTCCTCGTGGATCAGCGTGTCGATCTCAAGGTCCTGCTGCTCGGAAAATTTGTAGATGTCGTCGAAGAGGTCGTCGAACTCGTTGACCGCCGCGATCGAATAGGACTGGCGCGCCGACTCCGGACGGCCCGAGCGTCCGCTCGGCGGCTCCAGCGGATAATCCGGGTCCTTGTTCGGCTTGACTAGGTAGAACTCGATCTCCGGCGCCACCACCGGCTGCCAGCCCCGCGTCGCATAAAGCTCGACGATACGCCGCAGCACCTGACGCGGTGCGATTTCCAGGGGCCGTCCGTCGGCGTGGTAGGCGTCGTGGATGAGCTGCGCCGTCGGGTCCGTCTCCCACGGCACCACCGTCAGCGTCGAGAAGTCCGGCTCCAGCAGCACGTCCTGGTCGGCTTTATCGTTCTCGAACGAGCCATCATCGGCCGGCCAGTCCCCGGCAATTGTTTGGGTGAAGATTGATCCCGGCATCGACATGGTCGGCGCATTCAGGAATTTCGCCACCGGCATGATCTTGCCGCGGGCGACCCCGGCCTGATCCGGCACCACGCACTCGATTTCCTCGATCTTGCGCTCCGCGAGCCATGTTCTGGCAGCTTCGAGCGATCCGACGCCGCGGCCACTGTCGGCCACCGTTGCGGCTGCCGTCGTCTTCCGTTTCCTGGCCAAGAGTCACCTGTTCACAAACCGATCAACGGCCGGAAACCCTGCGGTTTTCGGCTGCGTTGCAATGATAAAGGTCGCTGTCGGCATCAGTTTAGCACGTCCCGCGCCGGTTCGGGTTGTCGCAGCCCGCGATCAACCTTAACGTGGTCCGAAGGACAGGATGAACGAAACGAGGCGGGCAATCCGATTTTCGCGGCGACGCAACAGAATTTAGCAGGGGAAAAAAATGCGCTGGCATGTTCTCAGGGTACTGCCCGCGATGGCCGTGGTTGCGTTCGCGACGGCGGCATCGGCGGAAGACAAGGTCGTCAACGTTTACAACTGGTCGGACTACATCGGCGAGAAGGTCATCGCCAATTTCACCAAGGCGACGGGCATCAAGGTTGTCTACGACACCTACGATTCGATGGAGACCCTCGAGGCCAAGATTTACGCGGGAGCGTCGGGCTACGATGTGATCGTGCCGACCAACCCGAACCTGCAGCGCATGATCGCCGCTGGCGTCCTCCAGCCTCTCGACAAGTCGAAGCTGCCTAACGACGTCCATCAGTGGAAGCTGATTGCCGATCGCCTCGCCACCTACGACCCGGGTAACCAGTACGCCGAGGATTACATGTGGGGCACGACCGGCATCGGCTACAACGTCGACAAGATCAAGAAGATCATGCCGGACGCGCCGATCGACTCGTGGGCGATGGTCTTTGATCCGAAGATCGTCTCGAAGTTCAAGGACTGCGGCGTGGAATTTCTCGATTCGCCGGACGATGTGATTCCGTCCGCGCTCGCCTATCTCGGCCTCAACCCCGACTCGAAGAACCCTGACGATCTCAACAAGGCCGGTGACCTCCTCAAGTCGGTGGCGCCTTACATACAGAAGTTCCACTCGTCGCAGTACATAGACGATCTCGCCAACAGCGACATTTGTCTTGCCATTGGCTACTCCGGCGACGTGCTGCAGGCCCGCGATCGCGCCGACGAGGCCAAGAAGGGCGTCAAGGTCGACTACTCGCTGCCGAAGGAAGCCTCCCTCATGTGGTTCGATTCAATGGCCATGCTGAAGGACGCACCGCATCCGGAGGCGGCGCTCGCCTTCATCAACTACATGATGGATCCAAAGGTTGCAGCCGCGAACACGAACTATGTCGAATATGCCAACGGCAATCTCGACTCGCAAAAATACATCGGCAAAGACGTGTTCCACGACACGAAGATCTATCCGCCGCAGGACATCCTGCTGCACAAGTTGTTCATCACGACGAGCAATGACCAGGATACGCAGCGTATCGTGACCCGGCTGTGGACCTCGATCAAGACCGGGCAATAACGCGACTTAGCGGCGGCGACGTCTGGAACAGCGTCGCCGCCAATTCCCGGGGGCATGATGTCAAAGACCGCGGTAGGGCCGGTTCGTCGGAAGTTCGCGCCGTGGACCGACCCGACGGCGAAGCCTTTTATTGAGTTTCGCAACGTCACCAAGCGCTTCGGTGAATTCGCGGCGGTCGACGATATTTCCCTTTCAATTTACGAGCGCGAGTTCTTCGCCTTGCTGGGACCGTCCGGCTGCGGCAAGACCACCATGATGCGCATGGTCGCCGGCTTCGAGGAGCCAAGCGCCGGCGACGTCATGCTCGACGGCAAGAATCTCGCCGGCGTGCCGCCCTATCGCCGGCCGAGCAACATGATGTTCCAGTCCTACGCGCTCTTTCCCCACATGACGGTGGAGGCCAACGTCGCCTTCGGCCTGAAGCAGGAGGGAATGGCGAAGAGCGAGATTGCCGGGCGCGTTGCCGAGATGCTGAAACTGGTCAAGCTGACGCCGTTCGCGCAACGCAAGCCGCATCAGCTGTCCGGCGGCCAGAAACAGCGTGTCGCGCTTGCCCGCTCGCTCGCCAAGAAGCCGAAGGTGCTGTTGCTCGATGAGCCGCTCGGCGCCCTCGACAAGAAGCTGCGCGAGGAAACCCAGTTCGAGTTGACCGATCTCCAGGTCGAGCTCGGCCTCACCTTCGTCATCGTCACTCACGATCAGGAGGAGGCGATGACGCTCGCCGACCGTATCGCGGTGATGAATCACGGCAAGATCGTCCAGATCGGCACGCCGGCGGAAATCTACGAGCAGCCCAATTCCAGGTACGTCGCCGACTTCATCGGCAACATCAACCTGCTCGAAGGCAAGGTTGCATCGGCCTCTGGCGGCGCGGCCCGCATGGAGTGCGGCGGCGCCGGCGCCACCATCGATGTCGACCAGGACGTCAAAGCGAACGCCGGCGACACCGCCTGGTTCGCCATCCGGCCGGAAAAGATCGGCGTTTCTCTCGCCGCGCCCGCCGAGCGTTCCGTCAACGCCGTCGAGGGAGAGGTTTGGGACATCGGCTATCTCGGCGACATCTCCGTCTACCATGTGCGCCTCGCCACCGGCGCCACCATCAAGGCGACGGTCACCAACGCCACGCGCCTGGTCGAGCGGCCGATCACCTGGGACGACAAGGTGTGGCTGACCTGGTCACGCGATGCCGGCGTCGTGCTGACGAGTTAGGGCAGCGACGCGGATGGCAACCGGAGAAAAGCGGGCAGGGGGCTGGGGACGCTGGCTGGTCCTTGGCATCCCCTATCTCTGGCTGCTGGTCCTTTTCCTCATCCCGTTTCTCATCGTCTTGAAGATATCGTTCTCCACCTCGATGATTGGCCAGCCGCCGTACACGCCGACTTTCGACATCGCCTCCGGCGCAGTCGGGCTGGTGGAAAGCGCCAAAAAGTTTGTCGTCTCGAATTACGTCTATCTCACCAAGGACGCCCTTTACTGGAAGGCGTACCTGTCGAGCCTGTGGATCGCCTTCGCCTCGACGTTCCTTGTTCTGGTGGTCGGCTATCCCATCGCCTACGGCATGGCGCGGGCGCCGCGCGCCTGGCAGCCGACGTTGCTGATGCTGGTCATCCTGCCGTTCTGGACGTCGTTCCTGATTCGCGTTTACGCATGGATCGGCATCCTCAAGAAGGAAGGGTTGCTCAACGAGCTCCTGCTCTGGCTGCACGTCATCAACCAGCCGCTGACCATCCTCAACACCAACTGGGCGGTCTACATCGGCATCGTCTATTCCTACTTGCCGTTCATGATCCTGCCGCTCTATGCGGCGCTGGAGCGGCTGGACAACACGCTGCTCGAGGCGGCCGCCGATCTCGGCTGCACGCCGGCCCGCGCCTTCTGGCGGGTCACTTTTCCGCTGTCGCTGCCGGGCGTTATCGCCGGCTCCTTCCTGGTTTTCATCCCCGTCACCGGCGAGTTCGTCATCCCTGACCTGCTCGGCGGCAATGGCACGCTGATGATCGGCAAGACGCTGTGGGACGAGTTCTTCTCCAATCGCGACTGGCCGCTGGCCTCCGCCGTCGCCGTGATCCTGCTTCTCCTTCTGGTGGTTCCCATCGTCATTTTCCAGAACCAGGAGCAGAAACGCGCCGAGAGGGAAGGATGAAGACCTTCTCGCGATTCAATTTTGCCTCCGTCGTCCTCGGTATGGCGTTCCTGTACTTGCCGATCGTCCTGCTCGTCATTTATTCGTTCAACGCCTCCAAGCTGGTGACCGTGTGGGGCGGCTGGTCGACCAAATGGTACGGCCAACTCCTGCAGGATCAGGCGTTACTCGATGCCGGCTGGGTGACGCTGCGCGTCGCGCTGCTTTCGGCGACGGTCGCGACCGTGCTGGGCACGCTTGCCGCCGTCGCGCTTGTCCGCTTCGGTCGCTTCAGGGGCCGTTCGCTGTTTTCCGGAATGATCTACGCGCCGCTGGTCATGCCCGATGTCATTACCGGGCTCTCGCTGCTGCTTCTGTTTGTGGCGCTTGGAGTCGCCCGCGGTTTCTGGACGATCGTGCTGGCGCACATCACCTTCTCGATGTGCTACGTCGCCGTCGTCATCCAGTCACGACTGGTGACCTTCGACCGCAGCCTCGAGGAGGCCGCCGAAGACCTTGGTTGCCCGCCGTTCAAGACATTCATGGTGATCACCCTGCCGATCATTCTCCCGGCCGTGGTCGCCGGCTGGATGCTGGGCTTCACCTTGTCGCTTGACGATCTGGTCATCGCCAGCTTCACCACCGGTCCCGGCGCCACCACGCTGCCGATGAAAATCTACAGCCAGGTTCGACTCGGCGTGACGCCGGAGATTAACGCCGTTTGTACGATTCTCATCGGCCTGGTTGCCACTGGTGTCCTGATTGCCTCATTCGTCAGCCGGCGCCGCGAGATCGAGCGCCAGCGCGCCGAGCGCCTCGCCGCCCAGACTCCGTGACCTACGGGAACGGCCCGTGCGGCGGCCGGATACGCTGGCGCAAATCCGCCGGCGCGCTGGCGAGCGCATCGAGCGTCAGTTCCTGTCCGACCTGTTGCAGCGCGCCGGTGCTGGTGCGGAGATCGGCGTAGGCGGCTTCGAGCGCGGCACGATCGAACGGCTCGGCGCGCATCGCGTCGAAAATCTTCTGCCGCGCCTGCTTCACTGTGTCGATCTTCGTCTTCATTTCGTCGTCCTTGGCGTGCGCGCTGGCGACGATCGCCTTCTGCAACTCGGGCGGAAAAGCGCGAATGCCCATCATCACGATGCGCTCGATCTCGTCGCCGCCGGGCGGCGGGCCATGCAGTCGCGCCACCACGAACCCGGCGATCAGCAGGTTGGTCGCCACGGAAAGGAGCAGCACGATCGCAAAGACGATGGCGAGCGGTCCGCGAATGATCACAGCAGGCTCCCCGAGTCGCTCGTCGCGGTATTTCCGTCAACCGATGCAGCGCTGTCGCCGAATATGACGGTCGCGATTGTGTCGTCATCCTGGGTCGTCGGCAGGGCGAGGCCGACCGCGTAGCCGGTGACCAGGAACGCCACCATCGCGGCGCCGGCCCACGCCACCAGCCGGCGCGTCGGCCGCACCGCCACCTGGTGATGCAGGCCGTTGTCGAGTCCGGCGACGATCCGTCCCATCAAGGCCGCATCCAGCGCCATCGGCTCCATCGCGCGCGCCAGCGCCCCGTCCAGCCGCGCCGCCACGTCGAAAATTGCCGCGGCGGTGCGATCGTTGGCAATCAGTGCCTCGGCTTCGGCGCGTAACGTCGTTGGCCAGCGCCCAAGGGCGCCACCGAAGCGGTCGACAGCCTGTTCCAGTTCCTTGATTTTCATCGCCCTAACCTTCCCTTCCGGCGTCGCGCTGCGCAAGCCGCATTCTGAGCGTTCGCCGCGCGCGCACCAAGAGCTGCTCTACCGCCCCGACCGATAATCCCATGGCTTCGCCGATTTCCGCGTTCGGCCGCTCGCCCTCGGCGGAAAGCAGGATCGCGGCACGCTGCCGGGCGGGGAGGGCGGCAACGTAGCCGCTCACCGCCTCCAGATCCCGCTTGCTGCCGAGCTGCTCGTCGGCGGGGGCCTGCGGGTCGATAACCTCTGTCGCGTCCTCCAGCCCGAAGAAGCGCCGTACCTTGCGCCGCCGGTCTCCGTCGATCGCCCGGTTGACCGCGATCCGTGTCAGATAGGCCCCAAGGGGCGGACCGCCCGGCTGCCAGCGTGCCGCAGTCCGCCAGAAACTGAGGAACGTTTCCTGGACGATATCGTCGGCTTCCGATGTGCCGCCGGTGAAGCGGTGCGCCAGCGCGCGCAACCGGCCGCCGTGCCGCCGCACGATCTCGCGGAACGCCCGGTTATCGCCGGCCGCCACTCTCAGCGCGAGCGCTTCGTCCGAATCTTCTGCACTAACCGTTATCGCCAAGAATGGTCCGCCGGTCGTCTGCCTGGGGGGGGCACCGGCTGACGCCGGCGAGACCATCATGGGCCACATTGCGGCCGGAGCAAGCGACATGCTCATGTGCTGGTTCCGGCCTTGTTCATGTGGCGTACTACTCGTTGCCTCGGCCTACTGCTGGGCCGCAGGCGAAGGTGCACCCGGCATCGCCGGCGCGCCCGCCGAAAACTCGTCCGGCGAAAGAACGCCGTCGCCGTTCTTGTCGAGCGTGGCGAAATTCTGCGGCCCGGGGCCCTGCGACTGATCGTCATTGTCGCCAAGCTGTTGTGGACCGCCCGCACCGGCTGGACCCTGGTCGTTGCCGATCTGGCCCTGGCGCATCTCGCCGGGGCGGTGGAAGCCGCGCGGGCCTCCCCAACCTTGACCGCGGCCCGGACCATTCATCCCGAACTGGGGTCCGTGGTGATGGAAAAACTGGCCCATACGCGGTCCACCACCGCCCATCATGGGCATGGCGTGGTCAAACTCGTCGGAGGAAATCTTGCCGTCGCCGTTGGCATCGACGGCGGAGAATACGGCCTTGGTCAGCGCCGCCAGTTCGTCCTGGTCGATGACACCGTCGCCGTTGCGATCGAGCAGATTGAACAGGATGGTGGCGCGCAATGGAACGGGATGCATCGGCGCGGTCTGGCCCGGCGCATTCGGCGCCGGATCCGCCGGCGGAGCGGCCACGGCAGAGATCACCGCTGCCGAACTGGCAGTCAGCGCCACTGCGGCGATGATGAGGGTCTTGGGGGACATTTGCGGGGTTTCCCTTGAGTGTAAGGTGCCGCCTATCGGCACCCTTCCTCACCATCACGCCCCGTCTTCCGGCACCCTACGCCGGTTCGTCGAAACCTATCCGCCCGTGGGCGCCGGCGGACCTCGTTCGACCACTGGCGCGCGCCAGGTACCGCTTACCGCGATGGGAATATCATCGCCGGCCGCCGCAAGGCGCCCACTGGCATTGACGCTGCCGCTGAGCACCGAGCCGCCACCGGAGAGTGAAAGACGGAAGCCCTTGCCGTCCATCGTCAGATCGTCGGTATGCACGTCGCCGCCCGCCACCGCCACCGTCGCGTCGAGCTTTGCAAATGTCGTCGCATCGTCGCCGGCCGCCAGCGGCGCCGCCAGGGGATCGGCGAGTGCATCGACGACCTTGGCCAGATCGAAGCCGGCCAGCGAGCCGTCCGCGACCACGACCCTGCCGCCACCGCTTACGCCGCGGGCGAATTCGGCCCAGCTTCTTCCGCGACTGATGACGTCCATCGAGACATCCGCCGTCCCCGCAAGCGCCGACGCGCCGGCGAGCAGGGTCATCGCGTTTGCCGGCATGTCGGTGAGCCGCGCCTGCATCGCGGCGGCGAGCATCGGTCCGTCTTGTCCGATGTCGAGATGTCCGGTAATCGCGCCGCCGCGGAAGCGCGCCTCGCCGAGCCCGACATTCACCTGACCGTTGTCGACGATGACGGTCGCCGCCACCGCGCTGACGCGGGTAGCGCCCACAACGACCTGGTTTGCCGACAGCCGCATATCGGCGTTGATCGCCTCGGCGAACGGCAGGCGCGCCGGTGCAAACAACCAGGCGGCATCGGTGGTCAGGTCGGCGTGGACAGCTTCGATATAGGCCGACAGGTCGAGCGTGGCGAACGCCAGCGTTCCCGTTACCGCTGGCTTGCGGCCCGCGAGATCGAGGCCGAGGGTGCCCTCCGCGCTGTTGCCGTCCAGCTCGACTTTCGCCTTGTCGAAACGAATTCCGGCCGCAGCCAGCGTCATCGCTCCTTCGATCGAGGCCGCTCCGAGGATCGAGCCGGTACCCATAGGCGTGCCCAGCCATTCGATCGCCCGCCGCAGGCTGGGCGTCGAAACAGTTGCATCGCCACTCAACCGCGGCGCCGCTACGGTGCTTGCCTTGCCGTTGAAGGCGATGCGGAACGGTGTCGAGCCGATTCCGAAATGCACGGTCGACTCGCCGCCGGCCAGCAGCGCCATCGGCTCGGCGGCGCTTCCGGTGAACTCAACCGGTTCGCCGCGCCACTGCAAAACGCCGTGACCGCTGACGGGGGCGGCGGCATCCGGCCACGTCACATCGAGGTTGACCGCGGTCATCGCCTCCCGCTTGTCGGAAACCATGTCGTCATAGAGCACAGTCCCGTCACTGACGCTTATCTCGCCGACGTCACGATCCTCGGCAGCCGGCGGCGCCGCGGCGGCGGCCCGCGCCGCCGCGCCGGCCGACGGGACAATCGCGGCGACGTCACGCATCAGCCAGTTCGGGCGGCCTTGGGCGTCGCGAACAAAATGAATGGTAGGCTTGACCAGTTCGAAGCCGTCGAACTCGGCCTGGCCAAGCAGCAGCGGCAAGAGTCGGAAACGCGTCCTGAGACCCTCCGCGGCGACGAAGGGGTCGCTGCCCATCGCGGGCGGATTGGCGATGGCCAGGCCTTCAACGCTCACCGCGAAATGGGGATAGAGGGCAAGCGTCGCTTCGCCCGCGATCGTCACGTCCCGGCCGGTGATGGCGGCAATACGGTGGATGATCCGCTGTTTGAGAAATTCGGAAGACACCACCAGCGGCACGGCGATGACCACGATCGCCACCATCGCGAGCAGCACCGTGGCGATGATCGCAACTCGTTTCATCACGCGCGTCGGTTCCCGTGAGCCTCGGGATAGTCTCGCCGCATCTCCCCGTATAAGAAGCGCGGCCGAAGCCCGCAAGGGCTATCACAGGCGGCATCCCCCGTGACACCGCGCCGGGGCGGCGCTATTCGAAAGAGCGGGATATGCTGCGAAATTCGACGAGTGACGCGATGTTGACGACGACTGCCGAATTGCCGCTCTGGCAACCGACGCCCGAGCGCGTCGCCGGTCTTCCGCTGACCGCATTTGCGGCCGAAGCCGAGCGCCGGACCGGCCGGAAGTTTCCCGACTACGCCGCGCTGCACGCCTGGTCGATCGAGGACCGCGCCGCCTTCTGGAACCTGCTGTGGGATTTCACCGGCATCGTCGGCGACAAGGGCGAGGCGCCCTATCTGGCCGACGGCGACAGGATGCCGGGCGCGCGCTTCTTCCCGAACGCGAAACTGAACTTCGCCGAGAATCTCCTGCGCCGGAACGACGACGGCGAGGCGATCGTGTTCCGCGGTGAGGATGGCGCCGTCCGCCGACTGTCCTGGCGTCAGCTCAACGAACTTGTGTCGCGCCTGCAGCAGGCGCTCGCCGCCGCGGGCGTCGGCGTCGGCGATCGCGTCGCCGCCTTCCTGCCCAATATTCCCGAGGGCATCGCCGGGCTGATCGCAACGGCGTCGCTGGGCGCCGTCTGGTCGTCGGCATCGCCCGATTTTGGTACCGATGGCGTCGTCGATCGCTTCGGCCAGATCGCGCCAAAGGCCTTCATCGCGGCCGACGGCTACCGCTACGCCGCCAAGGCCATCGACCTCGCCGATAAGGTGCGCGCCATCGTCCCGCGCCTCGGCGGCGTCAAGCGCACCATCATCGTGCCGATGCTCGGCACCGCCGACGCGCTGGCCGCCAGCCTGCCCGAGGGTATGACGCTCGACAACGCCTTGGCGCCATTCGAGGCCCGGCCGGTGAGCTTCGTCCGGCTGCCGTTCTCCCATCCGCTGCTGGTGTTGTTCTCGTCGGGCACTACCGGTGTGCCGAAATGTATCGTCCACTCCGCCGGCGGCACCCTGCTCCAGCTTGCCAAGGAACATCGCCTGCAGAGCGCCGTCGGCGAGGGCGACCGCGTCTTCTATTTCACGACACTCGGCTGGATGATGTGGAACTGGCTGAGTGTGGCGCTGGCGTCGGGCGCCACGCTGATGCTTTACGACGGTTCGCCATTCCATCCATCCGCCGCGACGCTGTTCGAGTACGCCGCCGGCGAGCGCTTCACCTTCTTCGGAACGTCGGCAAAATACATCGACGCGCTGAAGAAGGTCGACTACCGGGCGATGGATCATCACGACCTGTCGCCGCTGCGCACGATTGCCTCCACCGGCTCGCCGCTGGCGCCGGAGAGCTTCGATTTCGTCTACGACGCCATCAAGCACGACGTACATCTCGCCTCGATTTCCGGCGGCACCGACATCGTCTCCTGCTTCGTGCTGGGCGTTCCCAGCCGCCCCGTCTGGCGCGGCGAGATTCAGGGGCCGGGCCTCGGCATGGCGATGGACGTCTTCGACAACGACGGCAAGCCGATGCGAAGCGGCAAGGGTGAACTGGTCTGCACCCGCGCTTTCCCGTCGATGCCGGTCGGTTTCTGGAACGATCCCGACGGCGCCCGCTACCACGCCGCCTATTTCGCGCGCTTCCCCGACATCTGGTGCCACGGCGATTTCGCCGAGTGGACCGAGCACGAAGGTATGATCATCCACGGCCGCTCGGATGCCACGCTCAATCCCGGCGGCGTCCGCATCGGCACCGGCGAGATCTACCGCCAGGTGGAACAGGTGCCGGAGGTCATCGAGGCGCTCTGCATCGCTCAGGATTTCGACAACGATGTGCGCGTCGTGCTGTTCGTGCGCCTGCGCGACGGGATCGTCCTCGACGAACCGCTGTTGAAGCGCATCAAGACCCGGATACGGGTCGGCGCCAGCCCGCGCCACGTTCCGGCCAAGGTCATCGCCGTTGCCGATATCCCGCGCACCAAGTCCGGCAAGATCGTCGAACTGGCGGTGCGCGAGGTCGTCCACGGCCGCCCGGTCAAGAACATCGAGGCGCTGGCCAACCCGGCGGCGCTCGATCTCTTCCGCGACCTGCCGGAACTGCGCACCTAGCCGGCGAGTACCCGCGTCGTCGGGAAGGTGATGCGCACCAGCGTTCCCTGGTTGGGAGCGCTGTCGATGGCAAACGTCGCGCGGTTGGCCTCCACCAGCGCCTTGGTCAGCGGCAGGCCGAGGCCGGTGCCGTGTTCGCGGTCCTCGCGCGCCGTTGCCACCTGGCGGAACGGCTTCAGCGCGGTCTCGATGTCCTTCTCGCTCATGCCGATGCCGGTGTCGCGCACGCGCACCACCACCTCGCCGTTTTCCTCCAGCGTCGAGGAAACGATCACCTGACCGCCGGAGCGCGTGAACTTCACTGCGTTCGACAGCACGTTGAGCAGGATTTGCCGGAAGGAGCGCTGGTCGGCGACGACGTTGGGCACATCGGCGGACAGCGATGTCCGAATGATGATGCGTTCGCGATTGGCCTGCGGCTGCATCAGCGCGACGCATTCCTGGATGGTGGCGTTTACCGGCACCGCTTCGAAGGAAAGATCGAGCTTACCCGCCTCGATTTTCGAGAGATCGAGGAGATCGTTGATCAGGCTCATCAGGTGAGCCCCCGAGACGTGGATGTCGCGAAGGTAGTCGCGATAGCGGTCGTTGCCGATGGGGCCGAAGCTCTCGCCGACCATGACTTCCGAGAAGCCGATGATGGCGTTGAGTGGCGTGCGAATCTCGTGGCTGATCTTGGCAAGGAAGTCCGACTTCTGCGTGTTGGCCGCTTCCGCCGAGCGCCGCGCCGCGATCAGTTCTTCCTCGATGTTCTTCCAATGGGTGATGTCGCGGAGAACGGCGCAGAATTTATCCGACGTTCCGATCCGCCCCATCGTCATGAACAGCGGGATCAGGCCGCCTGTCGGCACCCGGCCGATCACCTCGCGCCCGTCATTGAGCACGCTGGCCACGCCGTTCGACGCAAGGCCATCCAGGTAGTCGAGGGCCGCTTTCTGACTTTCGTCGGCGAGAAGATCCGTGAAATAGCGGCCGTGATACTGGCTGGCCTCAACGCCGAAGAGCGCCTCCGCCGATCGGTTCATGCTGCCGATCTTGCCGCGATTGTCCATGACGATGACGCCGTCGGTGGCGGTGTCGAGGATCGCCGCAAGCTCCTCGGCCCGCGCCTCTGTGCGCACCATGGCCTCGGCAAGTGCGTCGTCGGCATCGTCGCTCCGCTCGACCGCGCCAAGCGAGAGCATCAAAGCGGTCGCGCCGCCGAACGTCACCGCGTGAAGCCAGGCCTTCGCCCGAACGGTGCCCCCGTCGCGCCGCTTCGCCGCGAGGCTGCCACCCGCCGCGGCGATGTTGCCAGTGAGGCCCTCACCGCCGGGAAAGATCGCATCGGCTCCGCCGGCGGCGAAGAAAGCGTCCGCCGAGTCGTAGCCAAGAAGCTCAAGGAGCGCGCGGTTGGCGAAGAGGGTCTTGTGGTCGCGAAAAATCGCGATGCCAAGCGGCAACCGGTCAAGCAGGCGTGTATCGACGTCCGCCACCGGGCTCCGCGTCCCTTCGACGGGTGCGGCGGTGGGCGGAGGCGTCGCCATTTCCATGGCGGCTTCGGCTTCCTCGGCGCGGCGTCGGCTCAGCGCCTCCGCGATGCGGCGGAAGGCCTCCCGTTCGGTTCCTGTCAGCCGCTCCGGCGGCGTGCGGCTGGCCGGCGCCCCCGGAAGCCGCACGACGTTGGACGAAGTGGCGACCTCGTGGGCATGGGGCACCTCTGGCGTCGTGTCCGCATGCGCGACGGTCGAGCGCTCCGACCGTCGCTCGACACTCTTCTGCGCCGCCTCGTCGAGATCCTCGACGGAGGGAGTTGGTGCTGGTCGCGGCGCCGAGGGGGGTTCCTCGACTGTCTTCGCCGGCGCCTCGTCAGCGCCGTCATCCTCCGCCGTGACCGGAGGATCAACTTCTGCTTCGTGCGCGACCGCCTCAAGCACCGGCCCGACATCTGGCCCAGCAACCGACGGCGTCACATCCAGCCCCAGCGGTCGCACATCCGCGCCCGTTTTCTCCTCGTCCGGCCGGACCAGGCCGAAACCGCCGAAGCCGGCGTGTTTGGGCCGCGGCAATCCCGTCAACTCGACCGGCATGGCCGCGCCCTCGCCTGCGGGCCAATCGAGGATCGCCGAGAAGCCCACGCCGGTCGCAATCGCCCGGGTTACGGCATCGGCCGCCGCGCCAAGCTTTGATGCAATGTCGACCCAGTGCCAGCCGGCAAGCGCTCCGTTGCCAGCACCCACCGTTGCCGCCAGTTCCGGCGAAACGAAGCTGAAACGCCCATCGGCATTGATTTCGAAAACGAAGCGGACAAGGCGCACGATACTTTCCGCCTCGATCGACTCTTCTTCGGCTTCTGGCGCCGGGAGAAGCATTTCGATCGGCACTTCGCTGCCCGCGAATGACTCTGTCGCCGCCGATGCATCGGGCGCCGCCGGTGCATCGGGCGCCTGGGCGGGCGCCGTCTCCAGCGCCGAAATGGCCGGCGTTGCCGCGACGCTCGCTTTCCGTACCGGCGCGACGATCAGCAGCACGAGGTCGCGCCCCTCGGCGCGAAAACGCACCGCTCCGGCGTCTCGGGCACCTTCGGCGACGGTGAGTGTGCGCTTCACGATCCGGTCGGCCGACGCCGCGGCAGCCGTGACCAGGTCGTCGATCGCCGCCGCCGCCGGCGCCAGCGCGTCGTAACCGCCGGACGCCGACAGCACCTTGCCGTCGCCGCTCAGCAGCGCGGCGAGGCAATCGCGGGAGCTGATGGCATCGACCAGCCGCTCCGCTCGAGCGGCCAGCGATTCGGAACCGCCGCCGTTCGCCGCGATGGCGAGGACGGCGCGGGTGTCGTCGGTAAGGTTCAGCCGTCGGCAGGCAGCCGGCAGCGTGGCGAGGCCGACGCCCTGGCCGAAGCGCAGCATCTCGATGCGCGCCGTTTCCGTCGGAACCAGCCGCGCCAACCGTGCCGCTTGTGCCTTGATCGGATTGAGATCGGAGAACTGTCGATCGAGAAGCTCGCCGATGTTCGCCTCGCCAAAGACCGGCAGAGCCGCCGCGTTGGCAAAAAGCAACCGGGCGCCGTCCGCGCTGAACACGAACGCCGCGCGCGGCTCAAGCAGCATCGCGCCGACCAGCGGCAACGCAGCAAGGTCGAGAAAAGGGTAGAAAGTTCCGTCCATCCGGTCGCCGTCGTCCCAATCGCCTGTGGTGGCGGCTCCTCGTTAATCTTCTGTTAATACAGTCAAATTCCCGAACGGTCCACGCATCGATAGGCCTTGGGCCGCAGCGTTCTCGGGCAAAGGTTAATCGCCGTAATCGTTGGCCCGCCCCAAGGATCGGCCTATACAGATAAGGTCACGGACGAGAGCGAAGAATATAGGGAGGAACGCCGCCATGCAGCCGACCCGCTTCGAAATCCCCGACCAAATGCGACAGGCTGCCGAAACCACCGTGGGTCAGGCGCGCAAGGCGGTCGAGCAATTCCTGGACGCAACCCAGAAAGCCGTGGCGAATGCCGAAGGCTCTGCCCGCACGATGGGGGCAGGGGCCGCCGATCTCTCCCGGCAGTCGCTGGCTTTCGTCGAACAGAATATCGCTGCTTCGTTCGAGTTGGCCCAACGGCTGGTGCAGGCGCGGACTGTCGAAGAAATGGCGGCGCTTCAGCAGGAATTCATGCGCCGGCAAATGACGGCCGCGTCGGAGCAGGGAAAGGCCCTGGGTGAGATGGCAAGCCGTGCTGCCAAGGAAGCGACCAGGGCGACGAGCAAAAAGTAGGCAGAATTTCTTGGTTTTGTTGTGCGGTGCAAAATAAATATTGCAATGCACCATTTCTTCGACTATCTTGGGTCTACGAGATCGCCGCGCCTCCCGTGGATGGGTGGGTGGGTCGACATGACCGCTGACGCCGATCTTCGGAGAAGTCACCCAGTTGGAGGATTGCCTACGTCATGACCACGACCACCGCGAAGAAAACCAAGGCTCCGGGCGCCACGTTCGACGCTTTCAGCTTCCCGACGTCGAGTTACGAAGTTCCGACCGCCGTGCGCGAGTTTGCCGAGAAGTCGGTCTCCCAGGTACGCGACGCCTACGACAAGATCAGGAGCGCCGCCGATGAGGCCAGCACGCTCGTTGGCGAAACAATCGAGACGGCCCGCGAGAGCTCCTTCGCCATCGGCCTCAAGGCCGTCGATGCGGCGAAGTCGAACAGCGACGCGTCGTTCTCCTTCGCCCGCGCTCTCTTCGGCGCCAAGACGATGTCCGACGTTATCGAGATGCAGAGCGCCTTTGCGCGCAAGCAGTTCGATGCCTTCGCCTCGCAGTTCAAGGAAATCCAGGCGCTGACCGAGAAGCTGGTCACCGAGACGACCAAGCCGATGAGCGACAAGGTCGAGAAGACCTTCAAGGACCTCAAGGTCGCCTGACCGACTTAGCACTTCATTTTGCTCGACGGCCCGGTATCACCGGGCCGTTTTGCGTTGGACGGTTAGGTTAATCCCGGCCTTGGCAAACCGGGCTTGAACCCCCCGGCCTTTGCCCCTAGTTTCCGGCCGCCAAAGCCGTGCAGCTGTAGCTCAGTTGGTAGAGCGTCGGATTGTGGATCCGTAGGTCGTTGGTTCGAGCCCAACCAGCTGTACCAAATATTTCAATAACTTAACTAACCAAATCTTTGACGCGTTGCACCGATTTTGCACCGCCGTCGCACTGGGGTAGGGGGTCTAGCGACGGCTCATGAGGCTATCGAGTCGTCGGAAGTCATGACCGCTGGGCAGAAGGCTTCTCTCGCTTCAATACGTCTTCGACCCTCGGCGCTTCACGGCAGTGACCACGATCAGGCGCCTGTCTTGATGAAGGTCGAAGAGGATGCGCCAATCCCCAACACGGCGGCGTAACGCTCCCTTGCCGCCACGGAGCGATTTCACGTCGCCAGCAAAGGGGTTGAGACACATTTCGGAGAAAGCGCCGTTGATGTGCTCACGATCCACAGACGGAACGTGGCGCAGTGCTTTCTCGGCCGGGCTAGCGATCACCAAGCTCCAGGTCATGCCTCCATTCGTCGAGCGGGGTAAATTCGCCCAAGGCGAAAGCACGCCGGCCTTCGTCTATCGCGGCCAGTTCGTCGGTCTCCGGCGTGTCGTCGACATGCTGTAGCAACCGCTGGGCGGCGAGGTCCTGGACGGCATCCGGCATTTTTCGCAGGCGGGCTATCGCTTGTTCAAGTAATTTCGTCATGTTGCAAGTATAGCATATGTCTATCGACAGTAGACTATTGCCACGATGCTAAATTCGTCGCGAAGCGCCTGCCTTGCGGATCAACGCACTCAAGGTGTGGCGCGTAGCCTTTTCATCACGCTCCTAGACGATTGTGCGAACACCCGGTCGATTCATCGGCGTGTCTTTGACTCTGGCTGCAACCAGACCTAGCGTTCGGAATCACCCGTTCCGGGGGCGGGGCAGAATGGCTGGCGGCTGGCGGGGATGCATCTTAGCTGGGCTTATTGCCGCCGTTCCGTTTGCGGCAGCTGCGCAGATTCCTTCAAGCGAACAGCCTGGCCGACAGCAACAGCGCTTTATTGAGGAGCCGGCGCCGAAGGCCAAGGCCGCTGGTCCGAACATCTCGTTGCCGAGTACAGGGGCTCCAGCGGGCGCAGCGTCGATCATGTTGGTGATCAAGGACATTCATATCGTCGGCGGCACCGTCTATCCGTTGACGGAGCTGGAGCCACTCTACGCCGGTTTGGTTGGCCACAAGGTCACGCTCGCAGCCGTCTACAATCTCGGGCAGCAGATCACGGCAAAGTACGGCAAGGACGGGTATGTTTTGTCCCGCGCCGTTGTGCCTCCTCAGAGCCTCGATCCGAAGGGAGCGACCGTCACCATTCGCGTGATCGAAGGCTACGTCGACCAGGTCGAGTGGCCGGCGTCGCTGGGACGCTACCGGGACTTCTTCTCGGACTACGCGGCGAAGATCACCGCGCAACGGCCGGCTAACATCAAGACGATCACGCGGTACCTCTTGCTCGCGGGGGATTTGCCGGGAATCTCGGTGAGCTCGAGCTTCAAAGCCTCTACCGATACCAGCGGTGCGTCGACCCTCATCGTTCAAACGACCGAGAAGCCGGTCAGTGCCGACGCGCGCATCGATAATCGCGGCACCGAGGCGCGCGGCCCGTGGGAGTTCCTTACCAGCGCGACCGTCAACAATTTGCTTCGGCAGCACGAAGCCTTCACGGTGACCTATGCCGGTGCTCTCGACATCGGCGAGCTGCAATACGCGGCGCTCAACTATCATCAGGTGCTCAACAGCGAGGGCCTGACCGGCTTTGCCGATGCGAGCTACAGCTGGGGCAACCCGGGCACAGCTCCGCTCACCGCGTTGGACTTTGCCTCGCAGAGCCTCGACGTTGACGCCGGCCTTAAGTTCCCCCTCATCCGCAGCCGCGAGAAGAACCTGACGTTGTCCGGTCTTCTCTTCTTGTCCAACGATGAGGGCGACATCCTCGTCGCCCCCAACAGTGACGATCGCCTGCGTGGTCTTCGCGTCAAGGCTGATTTTGACTCCGTCGATCGCCTCAATGGGACCAATCAGGGAAACATAACCTTTAGCCAGGGCATCGATGGGCTCGGCAGCACGGAAAACGGCAATCCGCTTGCCTCGCGAGCCAACGGCAGGGTCGACTTCACCACGGTCGAGGGAACGCTCAGCCGGGTGCAGCCGCTCATCGGCTCCTTCTCTGTGCGCGGCGCTCTGGAAGGGCAGTATGCGTTT